>Ga0326597_10000197_pt1 | contig 111246 bp, 80 predicted proteins | sample RVTome_12_FD_203789 | JGI IMG/M metagenome (GOLD analysis project Ga0326597, IMG submission 203789) | Soil microbial communities from uranium-contaminated site in the Upper Colorado River Basin, Wyoming, United States - RVT100D185 | ecosystem: Environmental > Terrestrial > Soil > Contaminated...
TTGCTCTTCCCCCCTCACCCCCTTGGTTTGGGGGGGCGGTTTGGGCCCCCGCTACTCTTCTCATCCCCCTCTCTTCCTCTTCCCTCTCCTTTTCCTCTGTGTCGAAACGAGCCCCTCGCCCACCACCCGTGCTCCCTTCTACCGCGAGCAACCCTGCCCCCCCAGCACCGCCTCCACGATGGCGGCATACCCCTCGCACGCCTTCACGAGCTCGGTGATCGAGACCCGCTCATCGATGACGTGGGCATCCGCCTCCGTGGAGGGCCCATACCCGAGCGTGGGAATCCCCGCCACCCCGGCCGAGTACGCGGCATTGGTGCAGAACCCGTAGGCCGCAAGGGCCGGGCTCTGGCCCAGAGCCTCCAGGGCCGACCGCGCCACGAGCAGGAGGGGATGGTCCTCCTCGAGCACCCAGGCCGGAAACCACTTGGGCCGCTCGAAGCGCATCCCCGTCCAGGTCGTGTATGCGGCTCTCGCCAGCGCGATGCGCGCGTCGGGCTCTCCCGCGCTCCGGCAGGCCTCCCTGAGCAGGTTCACCACGCTCTCCTCGGTCTCGCCGGGCATGAGCCTCCGCTCGATGGTCACCCGGCAACGGCTCGGGACCACGGACTGGGGCGGATAGGGATCCGAGACGATGGCGGTGAGGGCCATCACGCCCCGTCCCACCACGGGGTGCTCACCGCAGGGGATCCTCTCCAGCTCCTCGATCACCGGCAGCATGCGGTGGATGGCGTTCACGCCCCGCTCCGGCGTCGAGGCGTGCGCCGGCCTTCCCCGGGTCTCCACCACCAGCTCGGCCCGACCCCTCCCGCCCCTCACGAGGTCGAGCCCCGTCGACTCGCCGATGATCACGGCGTCCGGCCCATGACGCGCCATCACGTGGCGGAGGGCTTCGCCCTCGATGACCTCCTCGCCCACCGATGCCGAGACCACCGCCCGGCCCGAGAGACGCGCGCGATCGATCCCCGACACGGCAACGATCATGGCCGCCAGGGCTCCCTTCATGTCGGAGCTGCCCCGGCCGTGCAGAAGGTCACCGTCGACCTCGCCCGAGAGGGGGTCACGGCTCCAGGCATTGCGGGGAGCCACCCCGATGGTGTCCATGTGGGCGTCGAGGAGGACGGTCGGACCCGGGAGGGCTCCCTCGACGATCCCCACCGCGTTCCCGCAGGGGTCGATCTCCACCGCGTCGAATCCCCGTTCCTCCATGGCGCGGGCCACCAGCTCCGCCACCTTCTTCTCGTCCGGGGAGACACTCGGGGTTCTCACGAGCTGCGACGTGAGATCGACCAGCCTCTTCTTCGTCAGGGGATCCATGGGCTCCTCCGGTTTCGATCACCGCTCCCTGAGCGGTTCTCCGGGCTCTCTCGCCAAGATAGTCTCTCTCGCATGGACAGTGGAGCACAGGTCGAAGGCGAGCCCCCGCCCGGATTGCCCGACGAGAGCCCCGCACTCGATGCCCTCGCCAAGGCCCTTCAGGTCCTGGAGCGGAGGTCGACGCGGTTCTCGATGGTCCGGCTGCTTCTCTTTCTCGGCATCATCGTCGGGCTCGTCCTCGGAGTCAGCTCCGGAGACTCCGCCGCCCTCATCTCGGTCCCGGCTCTCGCCGGGTTCATTCTGGTCATCGTCCTCCACTCGCGGCTCCACGAGAGGAAGGAGAGACTCGAGACCCGGCAGCTCCTGCTCCGGGAGAGGAAGGAGCGACGGACCAGCCGCAAGAGGATGCGCGAGGCACCGTCTCTCCTCGCTGCTGACGACCGCCTCGAGAGCGGCCAGGGTCTCGTCTCCCCCTCGGGACCGACGTTCGCCATCGATGACGGGCTCGCCCAGGATCTCGATCTGACGGGCGGCCCCCGGCCCCTCTTCGGCTTCCTCGATCGCACGAGCACCGTCCTCGGGGCCCGACGTCTCCTCCACATGCTCACGCGGCTGCTCCTGTCGGAAGAGGACATCTCTGCCCGGCAGGGAGCGGTGGCCGAGCTGGCGACCCATCACGAGCTCCGGGAGGGAATCCTCGATGCCCTCGCCCCCCTCCGCAAGCGCCCCCTCGAGACCGTCCCTTCGTTCCTTCGATCGGAGCCCCAGTTCCGCAGCCTCCTCCCCTCGGCCCTGGCTGCCCACTTCTTCGGCACCCTCACTCTCGTCCCCCTCTTTGGCGTCCTGTTCCTGGATGCCCTGGCCTGGATGCCTCCGCTCTTCGCCCTGTTCTTCCTGAACCTGGGCGTCATCGGCGTCACGCTGAGAAGGACCAACGCTGCCCGGGACAAGATCCTCCTCTTCGGCCCCCTCCTCGACGGGATTCACCGGCTGGATGGGTGGCTCGCCACCGGGAACCTGCGCTCCGAGCACCTCGTCGCCGCGGCACGGGCCGTCCAGGACGAGCGCCCGACGAACCGGAAGCTGCGGCGCGCGGTGCGACTCCTCGAGCTCCACACCCAGGGCATGGCCTTCGAGGTTTTCAACATCCTCACGTTGTGGGAGCTCCGCTTCGTCCCCCTGACCGAACGCCTCCTTCTGGGCAAGAAGGCGGAGATTCGAGGTGCTCTTCTCGCGCTGACCGACCTGGAGGCGCTCGCGTCTCTGGCCTGCCCCATGGCCGAGCAAAGCGACTTCATTCTGCCCACCGCCACCTTTGCCGACCGGCCGTGCATCTCCGGCAACGGCGTCGGACATCCTCTCATCGAGGCCAACCGCGTCGTCCGCAATCCCGTGGAGATCGGGAGCGAGACCGTGACCCTGGTGGTGACCGGCTCCAACATGGCGGGAAAGTCGACCTACCTGAAGGCGGTGGCCATCAACGTCTTGCTTGCCCAGGCGGGCGGCCCCGTGTGCGCGCAGAGCTTTCGCTGGACTCCGGTGGAACTGTACAGCGACCTCAACGTCCGCGACTCCCTCGATGACGGAAAGAGCTACTTCCAGGTGGAGGTGGAGAGGGTGGCCGACGTCCTGCGCGCGAGCAAGCGAACCCCGTTCGTCCTGGCCATCCTCGACGAGCTGTTCCGGGGAACCAACTCCGACGAGAGGCTCGCTCTCTCGCGAGCGATCCTGCGCCACCTGCGCGACACCGGCGCCCTCGCCATCGTGGCCACCCACGACAACGCCCTCACCCACCTCGCCGAGCGCGACGCCGAGTCCGGCATGCGCAACGTCCACTTCGAGGAGACCGTGACCGACGCGGCCATGACCTTCGACTATGCGCTGCGCGAAGGGCCGGCGCGGACCCGCAACGCCATCCGGGTGCTGGAGATCACCGGCTACCCGGAGGAGATCATCCGGCGCGCTCGGTCCGAGGCCGGCGAGGACGTCCGATGAACCGCCCCGGGGCAGAAGCCGCTCGTGCCACGGGTCTCCACCTCATCCTGGCGGCCATCGCCGTGGCTCTGGGAGTCTTCCTCCGCATCGACCAGATCGACATCCAGATTCCCGGCGACGACGAGTGGCACGCGCTCCACGCCGCACGCGATCACGGGTTCACCTGGATCCTGACCCATCTGGGAAGCAACGACCACTCCATTCCCCTCGCCCTCTACGACCGATTCCTTCTGCTCTTCGTGGGCGTGTGCGAGTGGTCCTTCCGGCTGCCGGTGGTGCTGGTAGGGTGCGCGACCCTCGTCATCCTGCCCCTCGCCGCCCGGCGTCTCGTCGGATCACGGGTGGCGTGCCTCCTCGCCGTCCTCCTCTCCCTCTCTCCCTTCCACGTAGGCTTCAGCCGCACCGTGCGTCCCTACGCCTTCGTGGCGCTCCTCGCCCCCCTGGCCGTGCTGTCGTTTCGGAGGGCACTGAACGAGGGAGGCCGCTGGATGGCTCTGACCCTTGCCTGCATCGTGACGGCGCCCTGGTTCCATCTCACCTCGCTTCCCATCGTCCTCAGCCCCTTTCTCCTCGCCGGCCTGGATCTCGTGCGCGGCCGGCTCGATGCCCCTGCCCGGCGCCGCCTCCTCTCCCTGGGGTTGACCACGACGATCGGTCTCCTGGTTCTCCTCGGGCCACCGCTCGTCGGTGATGGCGCCTCCCTCACCGAGAAGACAGGAGGTGAGCGCCCCGGCTTCGATACCGTGACCGGAGCCGCGCTCCTCTTCTCGGGGGATCGCGGAGGATTCCTCCTTCCGCTCCTCCTCGCCTTCGCCATCCTTGGCGTCGCCATCCTGCTCGACTCCCGGCGCGAGCTCGCGGGAGCGATCCTCGTCGCGGGGGCCGCGCACATCGCGACCCTCTTTCTCACCGGAGCGAGCCTCCTCGACCAGCCCGTCGTGCTCGCCCGCTACTCCATCGGGCTTCTGCCCCTTCTCCTCCTCGTCGCCGCATCCGGACTCGGCGCCGAAGGCCGGCTCCTTCCTCCCCGTCTCGGTGCCCTCGCCGGGGCGGCATTCGCTGCCCTGTTGCTCTTCCAGGGACCGCTCCTCCTCATTCATGGACGACCCAATTCCTTTCTCCAGCACCCCGCCTACCAGTACGACTACGCGCAGTGGGAGGAACGCAAGGCCCGGCTCTTCGATCCGCGCTACCGGGACCAGATTCCCTCGTTCTACTACGAGCTGGGCAACACCCCTCCGGCTCCGGGCGAGGGCCTGCTCGAGGCTCCCTTCTCGCACTTTGCCCAGGATCACGTCCACTACGCCTACTACCAGAGAATCCACCATCGCCGGGTGTTCGTGGCACGCCCCGCACAGCTCGGCGAGGAACGGCTCGTGTTCGACGGCCTCGTCGATCCTCTCGACGAGGAATCGGTCCATGACCGCGGGATTCGCTGGGTCGTCTTTCATCGCGCACCCGAGCGCGAGCTCCGGAATTCCCATCCAGGCACCCAGCACGACGTCTCCGACTGGATCGCGACGTACCGGAGCCGCTACGGAGCGCCGGTGGTCGAGGATCGTCTCGTCACCGTGTTCGACCTCGCGTCGGAGGAGTCCGCTTCCCGGCAAAGGGACCCCGACGTGGTTCTGATCACCATCGACACGCTGCGGGCCGACCACCTCGGATGCTATGGCTATCCCCGCACGACCTCTCCCCGACTCGACGCGCTGGCCCGGGAGGGGATCCTGTTCGAGAATGTGGTCGCGTCGTGCTCCTTCACCGGACCCTCGGTGGCCTCGATCCTCACCGGAAAGTACCCGCGCTTCAACAGCTATGGCTACTCGAACCTCCGCTCGCGTCTCGTCCCCGAGGAGACCACGGTGGCAGAGCTCTTCCAGGCCGCGGGCTACGCCACCGCCGCCTTCGTGTGCAATCCCATCCTTTCCCGCAAGACGGGGATGGGACAGGGATTCGAGCTCTACGACGACCACCTCGACGAGACCGAGGCGGTGCGCGAGGAAGCACCCGAGAGGACCGCCCCCCGACTCCTGCCCCGCGTCGTTTCCTGGATCGAGGAGCGCCGGAACGACCCGAGGCCGGTCTTCCTGTGGGTTCACCTCCAGGATCCCCACGGTCCGTATCTTCCCCCCGCCCCCTTCGACGGACTCTTCCGGTCCTCCGATCCTGGACCGGAGATTGCCGCCGCGGCAGAGGACGATCAGTCGGGTCGCGGCGCTGTACCGGCCTATCAAGCCGTCTCGAGGCCCCACCACCTCAACGAGTACGTCGATCGCTACGACGCCGAGATCGCCTGCGCCGACCACCATCTGGGGCTCATTCTCGACTCCATTGCCCAGGTGCGCTCCACCCACGAGCGCGTGGTGCTGGTAACCGCTGACCACGGCGAGGCCCTGGGCGAAAACGGCTACTGGTTCGCTCACGGCCACGACGTGACGCCCGACCAGACACGGGTGCCGCTCATCCTGGTCCATCCCTCTCTCGAGGCGGCCCGCGTGAAGACGCGGGTGGGCCACGTCGACGTCTTCCCCACCCTGGCCGGCATCATCGCCCGGGAGGGCCCCGATCCCGGCTACGGTGACGCGCGGGACCTCGTGGCCGTGGCCAGATCGGAAGCCGTGCAGGGTCCTGACGAGCTACGCCCCCTCGTGGCCGACGCCGGAGATCATATCGCCGTGTACCGCGATGATCACCTGCTGCGGGGACAGCTCGCGTCACGGGATGCGGGGCAGCTGGCCTCCGCGCGCGGCGTCGATCTCACCGGCTGCACTCTGCTCCTCGGCTCGTCCCTGGCCGCGCCCGCCGATCCTGCCGATCCTCTGCTGATGGCTCTCTCCCGCGAGCTTGGCTCCTACCTCGACCACGAGCCGGCACGCTTCGCGTCCCTCGATCCTCCCCGGAGGAGAACGGAGCTCCTGAGGGCGCTCGGCTACGTCGAGGACTGAGCCCGGCAAGGAGATCGGAAGGGCCCCCTCACATCGGCCTCAGCCGGAGCGGACCCGCCTCTTGCCCGTCGCTCTCTTGCCCCGGACGACCCAACAGCTCTCGGGCACGCCGACCAGGAGCTCCTCGCCCAGCCTCTCGAAATCGACCCCTCGGGGATTCGCCCTGCGCCAGGCCAGACCGATCGTCCGCCGGAACTTGCTCCTTTCGAACGGACGGAGCTGGACACGGGCTTCCTTCCCGCGGTCGGCTTCGCGATAGAGCTCGGGAAGAAGGGTGACGCCCAGCCCCGCCGACACCATCTCAACCAGGGTCCCGAGAGTGCTCGCACGGACATCGACTATCTCGGTGGCCCCGGAGCGCTGGCAGATGGGGAGAGTCTGCTCGCGAAGGCAGTGGCCGTCCTCGAGAAGGAGGACCTGCTCGTGCTCGAGATCGCCTTCGGAGACCTCGTCCTGCACGGCGAGCCGATGACCGGAGGGCAATCCGACCAGGAACGTGTCCTTGAACAGCTCCATCGTGGTGAGGCTCTGTTTCTTCTTCGCCCCCACCGCATGCACGTCCAGGGCGAGCAGGAGAAGATCTTGCTCCCCGCGATCCAGGAGGTGCAGGAGAGGCTCGGTCTGCTCCTCACGCAAGAGGATGCGCAATCGAGGAAACGTATTCCGCAGATGAGGCATCACCCGGGGAAGGAGGTAAGGAGCAATGGTCGGGATGACGCCGAGGTGCAGATCGCCGGTGAGAGGCTCGGCGTCTGCCCGGCAGGTCTCGAGCAAGGCTTCGATCTCCCCCAGGACATCCCGGGCCGTCCGGGCAAAGGCCCTTCCCACGGGCGTGAGATGGACTCCCTGGCGGCTTCGCTCGAAGAGATCAACTCCGAGCAGCGTCTCGAGACGCCGGAGCTGGGTGCTCAGGGCGGGCTGGCTCACATGACACGCGGCGGCGGCGCGCTTGAAGCTCAGGTGCTCCGCGAGTGCCACCACGTACTCGAGCTGCCGAAGGGAGGGCCTCATAACCTCAGATTATGAAAAATTCCACCAAGATCAATCGGGGATGAGGGGGGGCCGATGGTATACTCTCGCCGGCGGACGTGGCCGGGCCCTCCCGGGCCGAGGAAGATCGAAGATCATCGACTCCCGGAAGTGACCCCCACCGACCGCCGCGGATGTGAAACCGCATCCGAGGATGGAACGAACATCCGTTTGATGTAACGAACATCCTGGGGCGAGGGACGACGACGCACCGTCGCCGCAGGTCAGAATCACTGGAGGAAACAAGACCGAGGTTGCCTCAAGGGTGTAAAAGGTCCACGCTCTTCCCCAATCTACTATCTTCCCCTATTCTCCTATTTACCTTGGACGTGGATTTCCCTCGGTCACTCCTCTTGACGTGAGACCCCCGGCGGCCTTCCCTGCACCGTCTCCTCGGCGCGTCACCCGACTTCTGCCTGGAGAGCGCGCGAACGCGGGGCTTTCGATGTCTCAGGCCTCGTCTTCCAGGGGCACCTTCACCGCATTGACGAAGTGGTAGGTTCCTGACTTCTCCTGGAGCTTCACGGCCGCCTTGTCGGCCTCGCCTCGCTGGGGATAGGCAAAGGTTCCGACTTCCTTGAAGCTCGCGTTGTAGACCTTCCACACCACCTTGAGTCGGCGCGCGGCCGAGGCCTTCTTCTTGGTCGTCTTCTTCTTGGCAATCTTCTTGGTCGCCTTCTTGCCGATCTTCGTGGCGGCCTTCTTGGTCGTCGTCTTCTTGGCGACCTTCTTCTCGGCCTTCTCCTTGGCCGTCGCCTCGGCCTCGGCGGCCTTTTTCTGGATCCTCTGCTTGCTCGACGCTTTCTTGGCCATCGATCGCTCCTCTTCGCTCGGTCAACGCTGTCCGGCCGCCCTCACGCGGTCGCGGGGCGGGGCCGAAGGGGACGGAGTGTATCACCGTCGGCGCCGGGTGGCGGTCACCCGCCCCCGGGCCCGGACCGTCAGCGCGGGGTGGCCCGGAGTCCCCGGAGCCGGAGACCGCCTCCGCGCGCCCGCAGAATGACCCGGATTCTCCCGTCAAGCAGCGACTCCGGGCCATGAACCTCGGCCAGGATCTGCCGACTCTCCTCCGTGGCCACCGCCTCGGAAGGTCGATCCTCCACCTGGATCTCCCCTTCCCCCTCGACATCGATCTCGACGGTCACGTGCCGGCAACCGGACGGGAGCGGGAAGGCCAGAACCATCTCCCCCTCCGGCAGCTCTCTCCTGGCCCCCTCACCGACGTCCGGCAGGAACCGCGACGACCCGGCATCCGTCACGTACATCTCGTCCCGCTCCTTGACGGCCTCCATGGGTCGGGAAGTCGCACAGATCTCGGGAATCACGAACCCCCACCCCTGGAAGAAGGGCACGAGGTCCCGACCCGCGGCGCGGCTCAGGTAGTCGACGAGCAAGGCATTGGCCATCTCCCGCGACGGGGGAGCCCCGGGGTTTCCGGGCATGACGTAGGTGCGCTCCCGAAGATCCCTCTGCACCAGGGCGTGGAACTCCCGGAAGAGAGTCTTGCCGCACAGATCCTGAAGCTCCCGGCACAGGAGGGCGCTCGAGTCGTAGGCCGCCCCTCGCAGGGGGTGCTCGCGGTAGGGCAAGAGCTCCGTCCCCCAGTACTGGAGCAAGGTCCGACCGTCGGGAAGGAGCAGGCGATGTCGGCTCGACCGCCCCATCCGTGCCCGGGAGTCGATGCCTTCCAGAGCATTCCAGGCATAGCGATCGCCCCGCTCCGCCATGAACTCGATGAACACCGGCACGCTCTTCCCCTCCCCCATCCAGGGAGGCACGAAGCCCTGGCCATGGTCGAAGCAATGCGAGAGCTCGTGAGCCACGGTGGCCAGGTCGCGCGAAACCGTTTCCAGCGGCACGTACAGCTCGTAGCCGGTCGCGTACCCTCCGATGTGGGGATCTCCCCAGCACTCGCGGGAGACCACGTTGAGAAGGAGGGGCCGCTCGAGCACGATGCCCAGGAACTCCGCCATGTAGCCCCGGACATCCTCGACCATGTCGAGGAGGGGGCCGGGATCCTCGGACAGCTCCACTCCGGGTGACAGGGCGAGCCGGAGGTGGGGATGGCGCTCGGAGACGATCTCGCGGCTCGGCTCCGCGGCGGGAAGAGACTCCCCGGAGACGATAAGCCGATCGAGGGCGATCTCGCTTCCCTCCCCGGCGGGGGCGATCCGGATCACGTGATCACCCCGAGAGAGCCTTCCCACGCTGACGGACGCCCGGCCAAAGGCCGCCTCGCTCGCGGGAAGACGGAGCCTCTCTGCCCTCTCCACACCATCGACGATGACCCGCAGGAGCCGGTCTTCGCTCGCACCGCGATGGCGCACCTGGAGGTGGGCCTCGGGCCATTCCGGGGTCTCGAAGGCGTACTGCGCGAAGTGCTCGGTCGACCGTCCGAAGCCGCTGGCCAGGATCCGCCCGTTGTAGGCGTGGGGCAGGAAGGCCTCCCCCCGGGCCCCTTCCTGAAGGCCGGTTTCCAGCACCTCTTCGGCTTCGAGAACCACGGCCGCCTCCAGCCCCACCTCCTGGAGAAAGCTCGTGTATTCCCCGTCATCATGGAAGAGACGCGCGGAGACGTCGCGCAGCTCCACCTGGGTGTTCTCCCCCACGTAGATTCCCGGGGTCCCCGTCAGCGGTTGCGAGAAAACCTTGCTCATGACCGGGTCCCCGTCGATGAGGACCACGAGCCGATTCCGATCCACGAACACGCCCAGACGATGCCACTGGCCGTCTGCGGGGGGAATCCGCTCGGGCATCTCTCTGCGCAGACGCTCGTTGCCCTGCTCGTCGCGGATCAGGATGCCCTTCTCGTGAAAGGCGCGGCGCAGAGCCACCCGGAACGTCCCCGAGGCCCCCCCGAGGACGAAACCGAGCTCATGGACCGATCGCGAACGGTACTCCACTTCGAGAAGGATCCTCGAGGCCGACGGGAGATCTTCCCGCAACGCCACCTGGGCCTCGAAGGCCGAAGGGACGTGAATCACCCCGTCCTTGACCTCGAACACGCCGCTCTTGATCGTCCATCCGTGGAGATTGCCCTCGAAGAGAGGGATTCTTCCGTCCTGCCCGAACGCCACCGTGTAGGCGCGCAGTGACAGGAGGCGCGCGGCTCGATCCTCGGGCGCGAGCTGCGAGAGCCTCTCCGCGAGGGCGAGCGCGATTTCACCTCGACCTCGAGCGATCTCTTGCTCGGCCGCAACCCGGTAACGATCGAGGAGTCCCGTGAAGGGCTCGAGCACCTCGGTCTCCTTGTGGAGCACGAGCAGCTCGATCGCGTCGACTTGCTCCAGACACCTCCGCACGCGCGTGCCCAGGGACTCGAGACGCGCCGCCGCCGACCGGGCGGCACCGAGGACTCCCCGTGCCGCCTCGTCACCCAGGAGACGGAGCGCCGCGCCCCTCACCAGCCCTCCCTCCACCTCGAAACCCTGATCAACGAGCGCCCCGGCGGGAGCCAGCGCAAGATCTCCCCTCCCCCGGCGGAGGAGCTGCAAGCAAGAATCCACGAGCTCCGCCGCCGCCGAGGAGCGGATTCCCGCGGCGGTGATCCGGGCGCTCGATCGCACCAGGAAGCCGCAGTCGCCCTCGGGCTCACGCGCGAGCTCCGTCGCGAGGAGCGGCTCGCCGTCGAGAAAGGCCCGCGCCGACCGCTCGAGAATCCGGAGCTCGAGCATTCCACGTCGCGCCCCCCGTCCCCGGGCAAGGACCTCGCCCGTGGTCAGGTCCTCGAGGCTGCTCGCCTCCTGACGCAGGAACAGCACGAGCCCCCCCGACCGCCCCTTTCCCACCACGATCCCCACCCCGGAGCCCGCGTCGGCGACGCGCACGGCAAGATCGAGATCGCCGCCCCTCGGCTTCCGGGAAACCTCGAGGAATGCCGCCGATGGAGAGGCGGAGACGAGCTCGCCCTTGTCGATGCTCACCTTTCCCCCCCGGGAGGCGAGACCCCGAAGAGCCGTTCCGTCGAAGAGCACGGTGTGGTCCCTGACGTCCGTCGCGTCGGCTCCCCGGGTGAAAGCGCTCACGGCCCCGTCCACCCGCGCCTCGAGCCCCAGGAGCTCCGCCCGCGCGGGATCCATCCGGGCCGCCGTCCGGACGCAGACCCGGGCCAGGCCGTAGGACCTCGCCCGCACCAGCCGGTCAGCCGCCCCGACGAGTCGGGCGACGACCCCTTCTTCCTCCTGGGCGAGCAGCCGTCGTCCATCGTCTTCCCCGGGAAGCGGATCCTTTCCCTCGGAAGGCGCTCCCCCCGCCTCGAAGACAAGCGACAGGAGGACGGCCAGGACGAGAATCCCGGCATGCGGTCCGCGGTGGCCAGGGGTGGGGCATTTCACACCACCATCATGCAGTGTGGCGCCCGACGTGCCTAGGCCGGATGATTCGGATCGCCTGGCGCGGGGTCGTCCAGGCTTCGACCTTGCGATCTTCACCGCGGCCGTGTTGAATGACCGGGGCCGCTTCCCAGGAAAGAGGAGAGACTTGGCCACCGGACGACATCCGCAGACCTACCCCATGGTGGAGGGCGTCGAGAGAGCGCCGCCCTGGGCCGACGACTGGATCGCGGCCTTGCGGGCCCGTCTTCCCCCGCTCACCATCCGCGAGCACCGGCAAGGAGTCCGGGCCATCTCCTCCCATTACGTGGAGTCGCGGGGAAAGCATGGCATCGCCCGACGAGCCACCTCCGGCGAGGCCAAACGCGCCGCGTTCGCCACCTACTACGGCCCCCTCCACCTCCTCACCGTCTTCCTGACCGTGGTGCGCGCGACATCGGTGTCTCTCGATGGCATCGAGCGCATCGTGGATGCCGGCTGCGGGACGGGCGCGGCGGGAGCCGGCCTCGCCCTCGCCCTGCGGATGCGGCGCCAGGGAGAGATCGTTCCGTACCCGACCGAACCTCCTCTCCTCGGGCTCGAGCTCCTCCCCTGGCCCCTCGGGATCGCGCACCAGACCGCCCGGCATTTCGGCCTCGAGGCACGCTACAGGAGATGCCGCCTCCCGCGCGAGCTTCCACGCCTGCGCCCGAGCGACGCGGTGATCCTCGGGTGGTCGGCCAACGAGCTGCAGGACGACGAACGCCGTCAACTCCTCGATCGCCTGGTGGATGCGGCGGCAGCCGGAGCGAGACTCTTCGTCTTCGAGCCGCTGGCCCGGGCCATCGCTCCCTGGATGGACTCCTGGGATGCCGCCCTCGGCGCCACGACCCACCGACTCCACCTCGTGAAGATCGAAGCCGGGAGGCCGGAATGGATCAAGAGCCTCGACGAGGCGTCGAAGCTGGACCATCGGGTTCTGGGGGCCAGGGCCATCCTGCCGTGCCGAGACGGGGAAGAGTGACTGGCACGCGCCCTCGGGTTCGGCAACTCCGCCCTCGCCCGAGAGAGGCGCGCGCGACTGCGCGGCCATCGCCGACTTCAACCGCGCCCAGCTCCGGCTCCGCGCGGCAGTGGGAATCGCCCCTCTCGGGAGCTAGACAGCCATTTCGACCTACGGACAGCTGAGCTCGGGATAAAGCTCGTCGTTGCGGAAAAGGACTTCCGTGTCCACCCAGATGTCGTCACCGAACCGGTTCGGGTTGGCGCCCTCGAGCACCAGCTCGACGAAGGCCGCCACGATGGGAGTCACGGAGAAGGCCTGGACATCGACCGGGGCCGGGAAGCTCAGCGTCCTCAGCTCGCCCTCGACCGTCACCTGGGTCGGTGTGATCCTCACGAACTTGTCCTCCTCCTCCTTGTTATCGTCGCCGACTCCCTCGAAGCAGGGGTTCTGGGGAAGGCTCACGATGGGAGGTGTGCAGCGACGGAAGTCGCGATCGTCGGAGAGGGCGAGGAACACGGAGAGCTGCTCGTCGTTGACCGGGTGCTGACCGGTGACCCGGACCCGCGCCGTCCAGGTGACGGGGTCGCTCACGTTCAGATCGACGATGTCGATCGTGGGCAGATCCTTGTCGAGGGCGAGATGTCGCACGAGCCGGAACAGCAGGACCAGGCTCTTGCTGATCTCGAACCTTCCCACCGTCCCGATGAAGGACTCGCTGCCGTGGCTCTTGTTCTCGCGCCGGATGCAGGCATGGCGGAGAGACACCTCGGTGGGATCCGGCAGCCCGTCGGTCAATCCGTCCCTCCTCTGCCAGAACGTGGAGTGGGATCCGAGCGGGTTGATGTAATCGTGGGTGCCCACGATGTCCAGGATGAACACGTTCTGATAGGCCTCCGGGCACCGATCGGGAGCGTAGACGCTGTAGTACGAGGGGAGATCGTCCCCGTGCTCCTCCGCCCACGCCGTGAACTCGGCGCGCTCGCCGAGCTGACCTCCCGGGCACTCTCCCCAGTCCTTGACGTACCGGGCCCAGGCGCCCAGAGGATCGGCGTTGAAGCTCTGGGAGCCCGAGATGCGGGCTCCCCGGATCCGGGGGTCGACCCCGCAGGCGGTGAGCGTGGCCGTCCCCCTCTTCGACCCGCCGGCCAGGACGCTCTTCATGGCCGCGGTCCAGGTCGAGGACTGGGGACCGAAGTGGTTCTCGAGGAAGCGCTGCACGAAGGTCGTGCCCAGCATGTAGGCCTGGGCCATGCCGAACCGGAAGTGAAACCGCAAGTCCTCGGCCACGAGAGGCGTCACGTCGGGATCCTTCAGCATCATCCACGTCAGGCCCGTGTGCAGGAGCTGGCCGTCGCCGTTGTAGCCGAGCTGCTCGGCAATGCTTCCCACGGGGTTCAGGGGATCGACGGGATGGAGATCGTTCTCGAACCAGATGGCGGCGGGGATCCCCTGCCGGGCCATCTTCTTGGACAGAATGCGCTTCAGCCGCAAGGAGTCGTTGTCCATGTCGTTGGGATCCCCCCCCTGGTTGAGGAGGAGCCACGACGAGTCGAGATCCTGGAAGTCGATGGAGTTGGGGAACCAGAGCTCGATGGTGATCCGGCTCTCCTTGAGCTCGAGGTTTTGCGGGTCGGTAGGATCCGATCCTGCGGGATAGCCGCTCCAGCGGATCCCGTTGATGGTCTTCTGGACGAAGGTGATCCCGCCCAGCACCTGTGGATCCGGCCCCCTGACCTCGAGCTCATCGAGGGTGGCGGTGAACAGATGATCCAGGAGACCGTCCACCTCGAAGACGTCCTGGAGATCGAGCGCACCTCCCGGGCCATCGGGCTCGGCCCGGGCGCTCGCCACCGGCAACAGGAAGGCCAGCGCGAGAAGGCCTCTCGCCGGGTGAACGTTCACGAACATGATAAGAGCCCCTTGGCAGGGCAGCCTTACCCGATGCGTCGTCAGGGGCAGGACTGCTCGGGATAGAGTTCGGCATTCTTGATGATGATCCGGGTGTGGACCACGGTGTCATCGACGATGCTGTTTGCGTTCGGGCCCCGGGCAAAGAGCTCCACCGATGCCACCACCTGGGGATCGGGGCCGAAAGCCGCGAGCTGGGCCGGGGGCGTGAACACGATGTCGCGGAACTCCCCGTCCACCACCACGCTGTCGGGGATGATGGGAATGAAGAAGTCCTCCTCCGGCTTGTTGTCGTCGATGCTGCTGTCGATGCAGTTGCCACCCTGGACGGTCGCTATGGGTGGGCTGTCACACCGGCGAGTATCCCGATCGTCGCTCAGCATCACCCACACCACCAGATCCTCGGAAAGCGCGCTCGACTCGGTCACCCGCACGCGGGTGCTCCAGGATGTCGTCCCGGTGACATCGAGCGACACCATGTCGACCCGGGCCAGGCTCTCTCCCAGGATGAGGTGCCGGAGCAGCCTCCACAGGAGGAGATCCGTGGCATAGACGTCGAAGTTGCCCTTGGTACCCACGGTGTAGGAGACGCCGTGGTTGACGTTCCACCGGTTGATGGTGCGCCAGTTCCACTGGAACTCGCCGGGATCCACCACGCCACCGATGAGCCCGTCGCGCTCCTCCCACCACTTCGTGTGGGACCCCAGCGGTGTGCTCCAGTCATGGGTCCCGATGACGTCGAGCCAGAGCTTGTCCTGGTACCGATCGGGGTCATGGCCGGCGATGAAGATGTCGTAGTAGGAAGGAGAGTTGTCGCGGTTCTCGTAGGCCCACTTGGCAAAGTCGGCCCGACGGTGGGCACCGCCCGGGCACTCGCCCCAGTCGGTCTCGTAGCGATGCTGGCTGGCCGTCTCATCGGTCTGGAGCTCACGGGAGCCCGAATACCGCACCGCTCCCACGCGAGGATCGATGCCGGCGGCGGCCACGACGCCGCCCACTCCCTTGGACCCGCCTCCCAGTACGACCTTCATGCTGTCGATCCAGTTGTCGGCCTGGGGCCCGTACGTGTCCGACATCACTCTCTGGGCCAGGGTCGTGGCGTACATGAAGCCCAACGAGATCCCGTAGTGCCGCCAGAGTCGCTTGAAGTCCTCGAGCACGAGCGGAGTCACCGACGGATCCTTGCGCATCATCAGGTCGAAACCGTCCTGCACGAGACGGCCCTCGGTGGAGCCGAGCTGGTGGGGAACATCCTCGGTGGGCTGGCCCGGAACCACGGGATAGCGATCGTGCTCGGACCACAGACACACCGTCATGCCCCGCTCGGCCGCCTTGCGGGCGAAGATGCGTCGCCTGCGAACGTCGTCCGGCTCGGGCTCGCCCGGTATGTGGACGGGGGTGCTCCAGACCATCATCCAGGCCGTCGAGAGGTCGTTGAAGTCGATGGTCGCCGGCACGTAGATCTCGACCGTGCTCCGCGACTCCACCACCATGGTCTGCGCGTTCGGATCGTTGGGATCCACGCTGGAGTGGTAGAACTCGAAGATGTTTCCGTAACCCGTCTTCTCGATCTTGGTGAAGCGGGCCTGGAAGGCGGGAGCCGGTCCCATGGGCTCGAACTCGGTCAGGGTCCGGTTCATGATGTCGTCGATGACGTCGGCGTACACGTCATCCATGGTCAGGGCCGGACCCACGGCCCGAACCGGTCCTGCGGTGACGAGCCCGCAGACCAACAGGAGAGCGAGGACACCGGGCCCGGGGCAGTGACGGGGCCGTGGGGACGGAACGATCATGTTGCGCATTCGAGCCTCCGAAGCGGACAGCACCTGCCACCTCCCCCGTCTCCTCTCACCATAGTGTGCGCAGAGGGGGGTCGGAATCAACACCCGGTTCTGGACGTAGCGGCCGGCCTCGAGGCAAAAGGGACCGTCCCGGGCCCCGATGGGCGATTCTCCTTGCCTTGGGTCGCCTCTCCTGGTATTTCTGAACGGAGCCATTGACCGGGGATGTCCGAAAGCGTTGCTTCCGGCAAGAGAGAGCGGTTCTTCACGGGGGTATCGAGAATGGGAGCCCTTGTCCCTGTACGGGTTCGTATCCACAGGCCAGCTGCTGTCCTTTTTGTGGCCTTGCTTCTCGTCGGGGTGGGCGCCCCTTCCTCCATGGCTCAGCCGCCCCCTCCCTTCAATCTCTATCCGGCCTTCGGTGAGGGCAACGTCTCCCTCAACCCGACCCTGGAGATCGAGTGCCCGATCCAGCCCTTCCTGGCCTCACACTTCCAGATCGCCCGTGATCCGGATTTCCTCATCCTCGTCTACGACAGCGGCGAGATGACCAGCGATCTCTGCAGCCACGTGGCCCGGGCCAATCTTCGCGGCGAGAGAGCCCATTATTTTCGGGCCCGGGTCCGCCTCCTCTCCACCCAGTGGACGCCGTGGTCGGGAGGTTCGCTGTTCACGACCATGTCCGAGTCCGAATACAACTCCAACGTGTTCCAGGACGGTGTCTTCGGCTATTCCGCATCCGCCGACGCCGATATCCGGGGCAGCAGCGCCGATCCCGACACCGCCATCCGCGAATGGAACCAGGGAGCGCAGAACGTCCTGCGATCGGGACGTCGACCTGCGGGAAGCCCCACCGACGAGATCTACCGGACCCTGATCCGATTCGATGTGAGCCTCCTCTCCGATGCGTCGAAGGCGGCCAACGTGTTTCTCGAGCTCACCGGGTTCCAGCACTCCACCGACCCCACGGAGTTCACTGCCACCTACGATCTGTACCGCGTGCTTCGCCCCTGGGGCGAGGGCAACGGACTGGAGGGCAAGTTTCCCACCGCGGGCGAGGTGAGCTGGTCGTACTCGGCCTTTCCGGCGCAGTGGAGCCTCCCGGGCGTCCGGCATGCCAGCGACTCCGATCCCCTCGCCGATCGGGAGGCCACCCTCCTGGCCAGCCACAACATCACCAATGCCCTGGGATCGAGGGTCAGGCTCTCCAGCCGGGCCCTCCGAGAGGTCGTCAAGGACTGGATCGACGACCCGTCATCGAACCACGGCCTCGTGCTCATCGCTCGCGATGAGGCATTCCAGCACGTGGTGAACCTGGCCTCGCGGGACCACGTCGACCCCTGGGTGCGTCCGCGTCTGGTGGTGGATTCGCGCGAGGCGGCGGCGCGGCCCGCCAACCAGCCTCCGATTGCCCGGAACGACATCGTCTACCTGGCCTCGGCGCAGCCCACCATCATCGACGTTCTCGCCAACGACTCCGATCCGGACAATGGCCCCGTCGCCTTCCACGGAGGAAGCCTGGCCGCCCTCGGCGCGGCCTCGCACGGGATCACCGCCATCGACGACGGTCGCGTTTCCTACACCCCGGACCCGGGGTGGATGGGCCTCGACGAGTTCACCTACGACCTCTCCGACGGTGCCGAGATCGCCACCGCCACCGTCAAGGTCCTCACCGCTCCCCCGCGCTACGGCAACGTCAACGCGTCCACGGGCAACCTTTCCGACGTCGTCTTCGTGAACAGCCAGGCCGGGTCGGGCCTCGATCGGAGGATCACCCTCAGCCCGCTCACCGCCCTCAGCATGTCGGTCAATGCTCCCCCGTCTCGCTCCGGAATGCCCACCAACTTCGTGCTCTACCTCTGGATCTCCGAGGAGGACATGGCCGTGGCCGCGCCGTTCGGCCTGGGCCTCACCGTTCTCGCCACCCCGCTCACCGACACCCTCTCGCCCCAGCCAAACCGCATCGCCAACAACATCGGCTACCCCAACATCCTCGGCGCCGAGAAGTGGCCCGGTCCGCCCACCAATCCCGCACCCACCGGCCTCCTCGACGCTCCCGCGGGAATCAATCAGGTGGTCACCTTCCAGGTCCAGGGGATCATCCGCGATCCCGCCGCCCTCAATGGCGTCGCCGCCATCACCAACGGCATCGTGGTCGAGGTTCGCTGAATCGATCGGAGAGGCAGATGGAGCTGCGCGACTTCGCCTGGAGCGTCGTCCACGCCGACTCCCTGGAGGCCAAGCTCGCGCCCCCTCCCGAGCTGACCGATCGCGAACCCGGCCTTCCGTGCCGGCCACCGCGACCGGGACGCCCCGCCAACCTGCGCATCGTGCCTGCGCGCGAGGCCCGGGTGCCCAGCCCGAACGCATTCCGCGAGTCCCGGTACCGGCCGCGCATCCTCCACGCCCTCGCCAATCACGAGCTCCAGGCCGCCGAGCTCTTCGCATGGGCCCTCCTTGCGTTCCCCTCCGCCCCGGCTTCCTTCCGCCGCGGCCTCCTCGGCATCCTCAGGGATGAGCAGCGCCACACCAGGATGTATCTCTCTCTCCTCGCCGCCTCGGACACGAGCCTGGGTGACCATCCGGTGTCCGGCTACTTCTGGGGCAAGGCGCCCGACATCACGTCCCCTGCCCGCTTCGTGTGCGCCATGTCTCTGACCTTCGAGAACGCGAACCTCGATCACACCCTCGAGCAGGCGGCGATTGCCCGCGAGGCCGGAGACGAGCGCACGGCCGCCACACTCGAGCAGGTCCACGCCGACGAGATCGAGCACGTACGCTTCGGCTGGCAGTGGCTCTGCCGGTTCCGGCAGCCGCAGGAAGCGATGTGGACGGCGTACTCCGACCGTCTGGCCTGGCCCCTCCGGGGAGCTCTGGCCCGCGGGCGCACCTTCCACGCCGAGTCCCGTCGGATCGCGGGGCTGGATCGCGAGTTCATCGACGAGCTCCGGCTCTGCGTACGCGAGAAGGGGCTGACCGAGGAGGAGGCGTGACGGCCGCGGTGCGGCTCCTGATTGCCAACCTCGATCACGAAGCCTCGCTGCGGCGCGCCGAGGGCCATCACGAACGAGCGCTCACCCGTGCCGCCACGAGGACCGCCGCCGCCATGGGAAGCTTGCTCCGGGTTCTCGGTGAAGACGAGGACGAGCTGTGGCTACCGGGTCCCCTCGCACCGGAGCGGCTGACCGCCGGATCACCACGACCTCGCCTCCTCCCCGGGACGATCCTTCCCCCCACCCGACAGGGCCCGAGACTCTCCTGGGCTCCCACCGACGTCGCCTCCGCGACGGTCGACGGCTCCCTGCGCGCCGAAGAGATCGAGAAAGGTGGAGCCTCCCTTCACCAGCTCCTCTGGCGGTTGCCGTCCTGCCCCCTCGACACGGCGGCACGTTTTCATCGCCGCACCACCCACCTCCTCCTGGCCAGGGAAATGAACGTGTCCCTTCCCGGGGCCCGCGTCGTCCGGTCGATCGGCGAGGTGGAGAAGGCCCTGGCCCGGGACTCCGGCCAGAGGTGGATCGCCAAGGCTCCCTTCTCGGCAGCAGGGAGAGACCGGGCGATCCTCTCCACCCCGCTCGGTGACGAGGATGGCCGCCGCGTCGGTCGTCTACTGCGACTTCACTCCGAGCTCGTCCTCGAGCCCTGGGTCACCCGACATGCCGATGTGGGCCTGATCGGCGTCTGCGCCACGGACGGCCCCGTCGTGCTGTCCCTTCACCTCCAGACCCTGGACTCGCGCGGGCGGTGCCACGAGATTCTGCTCGCCCTCGATCGCGGGGTACCCCCGGGAATCGACGACCGGGTGGCGAGCCAGATGACCCGGGTTGCGCGAAGAATCGGCGAGCGCATGCACGGGGAGGGATACCGGGGACCCTTCGGGATCGATGGCTTCCTCCACGGTCGGGACCCCGACCGCGCCGAGCTTCATCCCCTTTGCGAGATCAACGCCCGCATGACCCTCGGGCTTCTGGCACGCTGCGCCGCCGAGCGGCTGGTCTCACCTCTACCCGGCCCGGCCCGGGTGCAGGTCCGATTCGCCCTCGGGCCCCGGATTCCGGACAGCGTCGCCGACGGGGAGGTGATTCCCCTGCTCTTCCCCGATGCGGCTCATCCCCTCGGAATCTGGCTCGAATCGACGTCCTGCGGCGGATCTTCGGCCGGCCGGGCCGGAGCGTCGGTGGCCGCCTTCTCGCCTGCCGACTCGTCCTTGCCCCGGAAGTGACGGCGCCTCCTGGCGGCGGGATCCGCGAGCGGTACGAGGACCAGGGTCAGCTCCGAGGCGGACGGTACGTCGGTGGAGATCTGGACCTCGATCCCCTCCGGGGGAATCGTGAATCCCCCCGGCAACGTGACCTCGACCCGGTAGCCCCGGTCCTTCTGCTTGTCCTCCACGAGCTGCACGTCGACGCGTTCGTCGCTGACGGAGAAGCCACCGACCTCGAACGGCGTGCCCCTGACGTGGCGCAGGGTGGCCGACCGGGTCGTGGGCCCCACCACGGGGCTGGGAAAGCGCAGCTGCGGGGGGATGACCGAGACGTCGAGAGAGACATGCGCCATGGCCTTGACGCGAAGCACCGGAGTCTCCGGATCGCTGGTGGGAATGGTCACGAGGGCACGCAGGCTCCCCCCCTCGAAGGGGGGGACCGTGGCCACCACGAGCTCGTAGAGCTGCCCCTCGCGCAGGGTCCTGAGCCGCGGCGCGAAGGACGGCGAGTCGCAGGTCGGGGTCGAGAGCTTGACCGGCTTTCCGGTGAGGTTCTCGAGCCTCAGTGTCTGCTCCTTGGCCTTGCGCTTCTTGCCCTGTCGGAACACAGCGGCCGAGGGAGTGACCTTGAACGGCTGCCACACCTCGCCCCGGATGTGCAGAAGGCCGACGCCACCCTCGGTGTTGTTGAGGACGCGAACCGTGCGGTTGATCCTTCCCTTCAGCGTCGTGGTGTCGACCTCGAGCTCGATGGTGCCCTTGCCTCCCGGGTCGAGCCGCGCGTCGTACTTGCCCGCGACGGTGCAGGTACAGCCCGTCCGGATGTCCTCGATGACGAGGGTCTCCGTGCCGGGATTCCGGAAGGGGAACGAGTGGCTGATGACCTTGCCGGCCCGGACCTTTCCGAATTCCAGGGTATCCGAGGGGAGAACCATGCGGGGTCCCGATGCCGCCGGAACCGGCTTCTCGTCGGCGAAAGATCGAGGGCCGGCGGGCACGAGCATGAGGACGGCCGAGGACACAACAAGAGCGAGACGTGACATGGTGAACTCCGTCGAGATTGCCCTGACCGGATCGGACTCTCAGTCGTGCTTGGGCGGCGTGACCCCGCCGAAGCGCTTTCCGCGCTTTCCCCGTCTCTCCTTCTGTCCCGACACCGGCACCTCGATCTCGGGGTGCTCGGGGTCGTCGGTACGGATCAGCACGGCAACGGCATGGTTCGGCAGCTCGTATCCCGCGGGGACGTCGAGGACGACGGTGGCCCCCTCCGCGTCCTTGCGCTTCTCGATGGACACCGACAGGGAGGCCTCGTCACAGCGGGCGGAGAGGATGCGGACAGGCCTGGACCGTCGGTCCTCGACCTCGATCCGGATCGTCCTCCCCTTTCCGTCCCCGGTGAGAGCGATGGCCTGGGGCCGCACGAAGAGATGGGACTCCCGGTAGATCGAGCAGGGAATCGTGACCACGGGCATCGCTTCGAGATTGGTGGAGAGACGGACCATCGCCTCGCTCGATCCCAGCGGGATCGGCCCCTTGACGTCCACCGTGATGAGGAATTTCTTCCCGGGGATCCTCTCGTCGATCACCACCGCGAACCTCTCGCTTCCCTTGTCGAGCACGGCGAGCTCGAGCGGCGCGTCGGAGAGATTGATCAGGGTGGCCTGTCCCGTGACAAGGTCACCGGAGAAGCCGGCGTCGAGCAGGAGGCTCGGTGGTTCCACCCGCACGGGAAGGCCAAAGGTCTCGTCGAAACGGGCCACGGCCGGTGAGTCACCGACGGTCCGCACCGGGATCACCAGGTGGGAGTACTCGGGATCATCGGTCTGGACGGTGAGGGTCGCTCCCCCCTTCGGCGTCCCGAATCCGGCGGGAAAGCTGAGTCGGATCCTCTGGGTCGCCTCGCCGGGTCTCCCCAGGACCTTGACCTCGACACGGTCGTCGTCGCATCCGGCGCCCAGCACGCGCAGCGGCTTCTCGCCGCTGTTGACCACGAGAACGGTCCTCTCGAACGACCGGGGAAGCTCCCTCGGAAGCACCACGGCGGGGGGACGCGCCTCGATCCGCTGGGGAACGACCGCACTGCACTTGACGGGGATCGCCGCCACGCCGGGGAAATCGGTGTGAAGGTTGAGCGTGGAGTGGAAGGCTCCGGGCTTGCTCCCGGCCGTGGTCGACACCACGAGCTCGTACTCCTTGCCCGGACCGACGGTGGAGAGGGTCCCCCGGAAAGGCCCTGCGGCACCCTCGACCAGGGTCAGCTTCAGGGGTCTTTCCACTCGCGATACGAAGCGGATCTTGAGCGTCGCCTCGGAACCCGGTGCCATCTGACCGAACGAGGCGCCGGACGGAGGAATCACGGTGACGAGTGGACGCAGGGTCCCGACCAGGCGCAAGACGACGTTGGTCCGGGCCGGATCGTTGGTGACCAGCGAGATCGTCTTGTCGAACGGCCCGTCGAAACCCTTGGTGTCGATCTTCACCGCGAGAGCCGTCTTCTTGCCGGGCTTCACCAGCCCGTCAAAGCCGGCCACGACCGTGCAGCCACAGCTCGGTCGCACGTCCCGGATGACCAGGTCCGCCGTCCCGCTGTTGCCGAGCTCGTAGGACAGATCGACGATCTCGCCGGAATAGACGGTGCCGAAGCTCATCTCGGGAGCATGAGTCAGGCGAGGGACCTTGGGAGGAGACGTCTCCTCGGCCCGGACGGGTGGCCCGAGAAGGAGCAGAAAGAGGAAGCAGACGGAGAGGAGCCTCATGGTGCCTCCGATCGAGCAGGGACGGATCCGGACTTCCTCCTGTAGATCGGCACGAGCGGGCATTCGACTTCAGGCCCGCTTGCCCTTCCCGGCCCCATGACCCGCGGCCAGCTCCTCCATCCTCCTGGCCAGGGCAAGGTCCAGCTCCGTCACCCCCCCGGCATCGTGGGTCGAGAGGTCCACCCTCACCGTCCGGTAGACGTTGGACCAGTCCGGATGGTGATTCATGGCCTCGGCCACCAGGGCGGCCGAGGACATGAATCCAAATGCCTCCACGAAGGAGCGGAACGTATACTCCCGCTGGAGCTTGCCCTCGCCCATGGCCCAGCCGGGGAGGGAGCCCAGCTCACGCTCGATGGTCTCCCGGTCGAGCTTGCTTCGATTTGCCGCGTGCATCTGCCTCTCCTGTCCTCGTCTTCTGACGTCCTCTCCTGCTCTCACCAGGGATTCGGCATACCATCTTCCTACCCCTTCTCCCTCTCGGGCGTATAGAGCCGCAACAAGGAGACCGACGAATCATGAGACCTCGACATCTGGCCATCGCCCTGACCCTCGCTCTGACCACAACCGCCTGTCCCGCCAGGGCCCAGTGGCCCGGCTGGGGAGGTTCCGGGCGGGACTTCAAGGTGAACGACGCTCACCTCGCCAACACCTGGCCCGATGGCGGCCCTCCTCGACTCTGGGAACGGGAGATCGGCGATTCGTACTCCGCCCTCTCCGTGGAGGGTGACCTTCTGTACACGAGCTCTCGCAAGGGCCAGCAGGAGTGCATCGTCGCCCTCGACCGCAAGAGTGGCCGCACGGTGTGGGAGCACTCCTTCGCGGAGACCCGTTACGAAGGGCTCTCCAAGGAATTCGGAGAGGGACCGAACACGACCCCCCTCGTCCACGACGGGTGCGTCTACGGGGCCGGTATGGGCGGTCAGCTCTATTGCCTCGAATCCCGCACGGGAAAGCCGATCTGGTCCCGCGACCTCATGAAGGAAGATGGCGCCACTCCTCTGACCTGGGGGTATGCCGCCAGCCCCTTGGTTCACGAGGGCCGGCTCATCGTCCTCGCCGGCGGCCCCGGCTCGAGCGTCCTCGCCCTTGACCCGAAGACCGGTGTCGTCCTGTGGAAGAGCCAGAGCCTGCCCGCTTCCTACGCCTCTCCCATCGTGATCCGCGTGGACGGGCAGGACCAGATCGTCGCCTTTCTGGCCAGCGCCGCCATCGGCCTCGATCCCTCATCGGGAAAGCTCCTCTGGTCCCAGGAACACGAGACCGACTACGGAATCAATGCGTGCTCGCCCGTGTGGGACGCGGCGGCCAGCACCCTCTTCCTCTCCTCCGGCTACAACAATGGCAGCCGGGTGGTGCGTCTGGCCCGGAAGGGTGACAAGACCGAGATCGAGGAGCTCTGGTTCTCTCGCCGGCTCAAGGTCCAGTTCGGGAACGCAGTTCAGGTCGGGGATCGCATTTATTTCTGCAGCGGCCATTCCGGACAGGGATTTCTGGTCGGAATCGAGGCGGCGACCGGCAGCATTCTCTGGCGCGAAAGAGGTCTGCCCCGCGCATCCGTCCTTCACGCCGACGGCAAGCTTCTCGTTCTCGACGAGGACGGCAAGCTGACCCTCGGGGTGCCTGGTGACGACGGCTTCGAGGAGCTGGCCACGTGCCAGATTCTCGACAAGGTCGCCTGGACTCCGCCCACCCTCGTGGGGTCGACGCTGTACCTTCGCGACAGGGAAAAGGTCCTGGCGCTCGACCTGGGCCCTTCGAGCGGTTGAGGCTTGGCAGGAGAGGTCCTCTCGGGTATCCTCGGGGTCAGAAATTTTCGACCGAGGGAACCGCGCCGCCCGCGTTCCGCTTTCGGTCTCCAGCATCCCTCACGAGGAGACCCCATGAGCGCAACCTGTGGCGCGCTCCGCCCGACGCGGAGCCTGAGTTTATTCCAGCCCTACCTCCTTGCCGTGGCCCTTGCCGCGGCCCTGGCGACCCCTTCCTTCGCCGGCGGCGGCGATCCACCGGTTCCCGTCGATCCGGGGCAGTTCGGGCCTCCTCCCGCTCCGGGTGACATTCCCTTCCCGCTCGACAACAACATCGGCGAGCTCGTCAACTACGAGCCCCCGCTGGAAGCGCCCCTCCGCACGTTCCGGGATGGCGGTCGCACGCTGCTGGCGGCCATTGACGAGCCGGGATGCCGGGTGGTGATCCTCGATCTCGACCTCGCGATCCTCGCCGAAGTGCCCGTGGGGCTAGGACCCTGCGCGCTCGCCCACCGGCCAGGTACGGGCGAGGACGGGAGCCCGGGCGAGCTCTGGGTGAGCTGCCACCACTCCTCCGCGGTGATGGTGATCCGGAGAAGCCCCGCCACCGATCGCTTCGAGGTGCGCCGCATCGTCCGGCCGACCATCGGCAAGGACGATCGCGGGCTCACCGATGCCGCCATGCCCGCCGGCATCGTCTTCGACGCCGAGGGCACCCGGGCCTGGGTGGCCAGCGCCGCCGCCGACAGCGTGTTCCGGGTCGATCTGCCCTCCTACGAGGTGACGGTCATCCCCTGCGCGTTCGAGTGGAACGGCGAGACGACCCGCATCAAGGAGGCGCGCAGCGTGGTCTATGACCCGGTGGACGATCTGGTCTACGCGGCCAGCCGTCGCTCCGGCAACAACACCGCGGTGGGCACCGCCACCGAGGTCGGCGTTCTCTCCGGGCTCCTCTTCGACCTGGCCATCTTCGGCCTCGCCAACCACGAGAAGGACCTCCTGGCCATCGACGGGATCTCCGACCGACGCCTTCCCTCCCTCTCCAAGTCGACGGTGGGAACCCTTGTGTTCGGCACCGCCCTCCATCCGCTGACCGGCCAGCTCGTGGTCACCCACATGGATTCCCGGAACGGTGATTTCATCGGAGAGGCCTCGTTTCCGGACGGGGCAGTGGTCCACAACCGGATGACCCTGATCGCCCGGGGGCAGACCACTCCTCCCTACACCAGGGTCGTCGATCTCGACGCCACTCCCTTGCCCCTCGCCATGCCCACCGACATCGCGTTCGACGGCTCGGGACGCATCTACGTGGCGGGTTACGCCGCCTCCGCGGTGGGCGTGTTCGAGCCCACGGGCGATCTCGTCACCGTGGTGCGCGTGGCCGCGAACCCCCGGGGCCTGGCCATCGCCCGCCATTCCCAGGGGGGAGAGCGCATTTACGTGCTCTCCCGGGGCGAGAACCTGGTCGAGAGCTACCGCATCGCGACCCCCATCCCCACCACCCCCACCGACACCGTCCGCTTCTTCGATCCCACCTACGATCGGGTGCGGAGAGGCCGCCAGATCTTCAACGACAGCTCGCATTCCGGCGCCGGATCCACAGGGTGCTTCTCCTGCCACCAGGACCTCCAGGCCGACGGCATGGGCTGGGACCTGAGCAAGGCCTACGACGAGGGAACCCCCGGAGCACCGCCCCAATTCTTCGAGGACCGCAAGCTGGCCATGATCACCCAGGATCTGCGCAGCCTGGAGGAGTCGCCCCCCTACCACTGGCGTGGCGAGCAGAAGGACCTGGAGGACTTCAACGGGGCGTTCGTGGGCCTGCTCCACGGACAGCCGCTCTCTCCCTCCGACTTCTCGCTGCTCAAGTCCTACGTGTTCTCCACCGTCTATCCCGCCAACCCGTTCCAGAGGCTGGACAGAAACTTCACCCCCGAGGCCACCGCCGGTCTCGACGCGTTCATGAACGACAGCTACGTTCCCTCCCCCGGCTTCGCCACCTGCACCACCTGCCACGCCCTTCCCACCGGCACCGACAATGCCATCACCGACGGCCTCCTCCAGGTGAACGTGGCCCTACCGGGAGTGGCCACGGTGGAGACCGCCCTCATGAAGGGGTTCTCGTTCAAGCGGTCGGCCCGCACCAACGTGGGGCAGCTTTCCGGAGTGGACCTTCACGCCCCTGCCACCGGTTTCGGCTTCAGCCACTCCGGGATCATCCTCGACGACAACCAGTTCGCCGATCTCTTCACCAACCTGAGCCAGGAGAAACGCGACGGCATCATGGAGTTCCAGGAGGAGTTCGACACCGGCACCCCGCCCTCGGCCAACTTCTCCGACGAGCTGACCCCCGGAAACGTTCCCTTCAGCAAGCTCCAGGGCTTTCTCGTGGCCCAGGCCGAGGCCGGCTTCTGCGACCTCGCCATCAAGGGTCGCCTGCGCCCGCGCGAGGAGTGGATCGACATGGGCCTTTCCTACGACCGCTCGATCTCGGCGTTCGTGACCGACCGGCCTCGCACCCGTCCCGGCCTCGGACCGTTCACCGCCGACGAGCTCGTCAACCTGGTCATCGCCGGACGCTTCTTCGGGATGGTCCATGGTGTGCCGTACGGATCGGGCTCCCGCATCGGCGTGGACCGCGATCGCGACGGGGTCCGCGACGGGGACGAGGTCGCCCTCGGCCTCGATCCCACCTCTCCCGACACCGACGGAGACGGGGTGTGGGACGGAGAGGATCCCCGTCCCCTGGTGGCCGACGGGCTCTTCGACACCACACCGCCCCGGGTGGTGGACGGCCCCCACGTGGTCTTTTCCACCACCAACGTGATCAAGCTGCGCTACGAGACCGACCGTCTGAGCACGAGCTTCGTGCGCTACGGCAAGACCGGAGGCCCCCTCGACCGGACGGCCGGCGACGCGACCCTTCCCCCCGGCAGCAACGAGTGGAAGAGAATCCACACCGTGTTCTTGCGGCTTCTGGATGACGCCATTAGCTACGACTTCGTCGTGGAGACGCGGGGTCAGAACGGCGCCGCCGTAACCTGTGAGCCCCGGACCGCGGTCACCGGTACCGATCCGGGGAGCTTCCTGCGGCTGGTCGAGCTCGAGGCTCAGCCGGTGGGAGGTGGAGCCTCCACCACGCTGGAGATCGCGGCCCGCATCGTCCGCAAGACCGGAGCTCCCTTCGCCGGGGCCACCGTCCACCTTCGCGCCACCCACCTTCTTCCCACCGCCGGTCGTTCGGTGCCTCTGGCCCGGGCCGCGGTGGACACCGACGCGGTCACCGGACCCGATGGCCGCATCGTCTTCACCTGGGATCCGGCCGGCGCCTTCCTGCTGTCGAGTGGCGACGAGGTGGAGATCCGGCTCCAGATGGCCCGGGAGGATGTCGACTCCTCCCAGGAGCCACCGGTGACCACGTTCGTGCCGGGGGTCGAGGACACGAGCGGAAACTTCATCTTCTCGTTCCCGGAGAGCGCCCCCTATACCTCCCGGATCGTCGTTCCCTGAGGGCCGCGCTCCGGGCCAGGAGTCTGCTCGCCGGCACCACCCACCCCCCTCGGCCGTTTTGACGGCTCGAGGGGGGCCATGTTAATCTTGCCTCCCGCCCGTCCCCCGACCCGGGTGGCGGACCGATACCCACCGGAGAGCATCATGGACACCACGACCTCCATCATCGCCCGCGACGAGAAGTACGGAGCCCACAACTACCACCCCCTGCCCGTGGTCATCGAGAAGGCCCAGGGCGTCTGGGTGACCGATCCCGAGGGAAAGAAGTACCTCGATTTTCTCTCCGCCTACTCGGCGGTGAACCAGGGCCACCGTCACCCGAAGGTCATCCAGGCCCTCAAGGACCAGGCCGACCGCTGCACCCTCACCAGCCGCGCCTTTCACAACAACGTGATGGGCCGATTCCTGGAGAGGCTCTGCAAGTACACGGGCTTCGAGATGGCCCTGCCCATGAACACCGGAGCCGAGGCCTGCGAGACGGCCATGAAGCTCGCCCGCCGCTGGGGCGTGGAGAAGAAGGGAGTCAAGAACGGCAACCAGGAGATCATCGTCTGCGAGGAAAACTTCCACGGACGGACGATCTCCATCATCTCGTTCAGCACCGATCCCGATGCCCGGATCAACTACGGTCCCTACACGCCCGGTTTCAAGATCGTTCCCTACGACGACGCCAAGGCCATCGAGAAGGCCATCACGCCGAACACGGTGGCGGTGTTCGTGGAGCCGATCCAGGGCGAGGCCGGGGTGATCGTTCCCGCTGCCGGCTATCTGAAGGAGGTCCGTCGCCTCTGCACCGCGCACAACGTCCTCTTCATCGCCGACGAGATCCAGACCGGCTTCTGCCGCACGGGCAAGAAGTTCGCCTGCGATCACGAGGGGGTGCGACCCGACGTGATGACCCTGGGCAAGGCCCTCGGCGGCGGCGTCTACCCGGTGAGCGCGGTGGTCGCCGACCACGAGATCATGAATGTGTTCACGCCGGGCACCCATGGCTCCACCTTCGGAGGCAATCCCCTGGCCGCCGCGGTGGCCATCGCCGCCCTCGACGTCCTCGACGACGAGAAACTCGACGAGCGATCGGCCCGGCTGGGCAAGAAGCTGGTGGACGGCCTGAAGGGCATCCGGTGCCCGCGTCTGCAGAAGATCCGCGGCAAGGGGCTCCTGGTGGCGGCGGTGTTCGACAAGGGGTTCGAGGCCTGGGACACCTGCGTGGCCCTCAAGGAGAACGGACTCCTCGCCAAGCAGACCCACGGCAACATCATCCGGTTCGCCCCGCCGCTGGTCATCTCCGAGGCCGAGATCGACCAGGCCCTCGGCATCGTGAAAAGGGTGTTCGAGAGCGTGCCCCTGGAGACCGTGGCGTGAGCAAGCCGGCCATTCCGCTCCTCTCGGCGCTGCTGGCCCTGCCGCTGATCATTGGCGTACCGGGATGTCTCCTGGTGAAACTCGATCCCGAGACGCGGGACGCCCTGAAGGGGCGGGCCGACGCCACGGATAGGGTCAAGGAGACGGAGTCCGTAGGCGATGCCGGGGAAGCCGACGACGGCTTGACCTCCGTCGCCGAAAAGAAGGAAGACCTCGACCACGACCTCGACAAGGCCCGGCGCGAGCTCTCGAAGCTGGAGATGGAGCTGGAGGTTGCGCGCCTCGAGATGCAGGCTCAGGAGGCTGAGGGCCGGATGGCCATCGAGAAGGCCGAGGTCGCGCTCGAGAATTCCCGGCGCGTCCTGCGCGACTTCCTCCAGGCCGAGCGGCCTCGCCGCGAGATGACGGCCCGGACCGACGTCGATTCGGCCCGATTCCGTCTCCGCGATGACGAGGAGGAGCTCGCCCAGCTCGAGATGATGTACAAGGGGAGCGAGCTCGAGGACAAGACGAGCGAGATCGTCCTCGAGCGGGGACGACGCCAGCTCGAGCTCTCGCGGAAGAGGCTCGAGATCGAGGAGAGACAGCTCGTCGAGATCACCGAACGCGACCTGCCCCGCGAGCAGGAGGAAAAGGAGCGCGCGGTGCACGAGGCCGAGATCGCCCTCGACGAGGCTCGTCGCGAGGCGCCGGTGGCGGCCCTGCGCAAGAAAATCGCCCTCCACGAGGCCGAGGGGAGCCTGACCGACAAGCGCGTGGAGATCGAGAAGCTCGAGCGCAAGAGGAAGAAGCTCGAGAACAAGGACGAGAAGAGCAAGAACGGAAAGGGTGAAAGCAAGGGAGCCCGATGAGGATCTCCCGGTTCGGCGCCGCCCTCACCCTGGCCTTGACCCTCGTCGTGTCGCTGCTTCCCGTCCGCGGCGAGGCCCCCGGGATGGAACCCTCGGGATCCGGCGATCCCGTTCAGGCGGGGATCGAGAAGTGCCGCTCGTTTCTCCTCTCGGACCAGAACGCCGACGGGTCCTGGGGCTCCTTTCGCGAGCCACGCGGCGCCGAGAACTACGGCTGGACGAACATCGGCACCCATCGAGCCTGGACGGCCGCCACCACGGGCATCACCTGCGTGGCGCTGATGGACCTCGAGAGCGACATCCGGCCCGAGGAGGAGGCGGCGCTGCGACGGGGCCTCGACTTCCTCCTCGCCGAGAGCCGGGTGAAGCGCGTCAGCAGCTGGGACGTGGACAACACCTGGGGCTACGTCTATGCCCTCGAGGCCGCGGCACGGGGGCTGCTGCGCAAGCTCCCGGAGCCCCTTCCTGCGGCGACGCGCGCGGGCCTCCTCGCCCTGGGTCGCGACCTGGTGGCGCTCCTCTCCCGCCACCAGACCCCCGGGGGCGGCTGGGGCTATTACGACGCCCCCCCCTTCATGAGGCGCCCCTCCTGGGCCACGAGCTTCACGACCTCGGCGGCGATCCTGTCCCTCCTCGAGGCCCGCGATGCGGGCATCGAGGTGCCGCAGAAAATGCTCGATCGGTCGGTGCGCGCGGTCACACGCTGTCGCCTCCCGAGCGGCGCCTACACCTACAGCGTGGAGGCGATCCCGTCGCCGGGCTCGATCGTGGGAATCGACCAGGTCAAGGGGTCGCTGTCCCGGATCCAGGCGGGAAACCTCGCGCTCCGGCGAGCTGGCGCCGGAATCGAGAGCGCGGATCTTGCACATGGCCTCGACGAGTTCTTCCGCTACCACCGCTTCCTCGCCATCGGCCGCGGGCGGCCCATTCCCCACGAGGCCTACTACGCGGTGGCGGGGTACTTCTTCTTCTTCGGCCACTACCATGCGGCCGGGGTGATCGAGTCGCTTCCCGTGCAGGAGCGCGAGCGCTACTGGACACCTCTCCGCGAGAAGGTCCTCGAGTGCCAGGAAGACGATGGCTCGATGTGGGACTTTCACTCCCACCGCTATCATCGGGCCTACGGAACGGCGTGGGGGCTGTCGGTGCTGGTGAGGTCGCTGCGGGGGTAGGCCCGGGGTAAAGAAACGTGCCAGGCACCGTTCTTGCCTGTCGGTGGCGGGCGAGATCGCGCGAGGCCAGGCCCGGGGTAAAGAAACGTGCCAGGCACCGTTCTTGCCGTTGTCGGTGCTGGTGAGGTCGCTGCGGGGGTAGGCCCGGGGTAAAGAAACGTGCCAGGCACCGTTCTTGCCTGTCGGTGGCGGGCGAGGTCGCGGCGAGGCCAGGCCCGGGGTAAAGAAACGTGCCAGGCACCGTTCTTGCCTGTCGGTGGCGGGCGAGGTCGCGGCGAGGCCAGGCCCGGGGTAAAGAAACGTGCCAGGCACCGTTCTTGCCGGCACCGGTGTGGCCCGGGCACCCCCGCCACGCATTCGCCGGCGCCCCCCGGCCCCGATCACACGCCGGCGGAGACCACGCTGTCGGCCCGGATGGCCGCCGTCGCGGGAGCGCCGGAGTGCTCGACGGCACCGCCGGTACCATCGCGCGCGGCCAGGCGACTCTCGAGGCGCTTCCGGAAGCGGAGATGCCGACGCCGCGTCCTCTCGACCAGGGGGCGCCACGCCCTCCGGGTCCATCGATACCGGATGAGCAGGTGCCAGAACGCGTTCGATCGCTTGTAGAGGTAGCTCATGGCGAGGTAGGCCGGCACCGCGCGCCAGTCCGCCGGGCGGCGCCTCCAGATCGAGGCGTGGGAAAAAAGCCGCCGGTAGCACCAACCGTAGCCCTCCATCAGCTCCTCGGGCGTCAGGTGGCGGGGACGGAAGACGACGTGTGCGGTATCGTACCGGTTCCAGTCCTCGTGCAGGATCCTCCCCTCCGACTTCATGCACCGGTGGAGTGGAGTCCCGGGGTAGGGGGTGAGGATGTGGAAGGTGGCGCACTCGAGCCGGTTCTCCTCGATCCAGGCCGTCGTTCGCTCGAAGACACAGGGTCGGTCGTGGTCGAAGCCGAGGACGAAGCTTCCGTTGACCTGGATGCCGTGGTCGTGGAGAAGGGCCACCCGGCGGGCGTAGTCCCCGGCACGAGGGCCCTTCTTTCCCGCCGCGGCGATGTTCTCATCGGAGAGGGACTCGAAGCCGACGAAGACTCCCGTGCATCCGGCGAGCGCCATCTCTCGCACCAGGCTCGGGTCATCGGTGACATCGATGCTCACCGCGGCGCACCAGATCTTCTCGAGGGGTCGCAGCGCCCGGCAGAGGGCGCGGAGGTACGCCGGCCTCGAGCCGAGGTTGTTGTCCACGAAGACCGCATAGGGCTGGTCATCGGCGAGGATCTCCGCCGTCACCTGCTCGACGTCCCTTACCTGGTACGGCATGCTCAACCCGTCGGTGGCCAGGTAGCAGAAGTCGCACCGGTTGTGACAGCCACGGGTGGCGATGACACTCGTGGTGGTGAGGAACGATTCACGAGGCAGGAGATCCCGCCGCGGAGCAGGCTCCTCGCGGTATGGCGCCCGGAATCCCCCCCGGTACACGGGAAGGGCGCGACCCGCCTCGATGTCGGCGAGGATCGTCGCCCACACGAGCACACCGTCGCCGATGGCCAGAATGTCGGCATGCGGAGCCGCTTCCTCGGGACAGGAGAGGACGTGCAGTCCGCCGAGCACGACGATCGCTCCGCGCCTCCTGTACCACCGCGCGAGCTCGTAGGCCCGATCGGCAAACGTCAGATGGACGGTGATCCCGACCACGCCCGGCATGGGATCGTGGGGCGGCGGGCCCTGGAGGAGGTTCTCGTCCCAGTAGGAGACCTCCCATCCCGGCGGCGTCGCTGCCGCCACCTTTGTGAGGGCCAGGCTCGGGGTGAGGACGTGCTTGCCGAAGCTCGCGTGGGGATCCTTGGGGTAGAAGGGGTTGATGAGAAGCGCTCGCCGGGGCTCGATGGGACCGCCATCGAGCCAGGGATCGAGAGCGGGCGGAACCGACATGTCCCGCGGAATGCGTCGCCTGGTCAAAGGGTGTCGCCCTCCTCTGGTAAGCCTGCCCGCCTATTCCAGGATCTTTACTTTGTATTGCAAAGTAAACCAGAAAAAGCAAGAGAAAAGGCCTGGCGCGCGCTCGGCATGGAGCCATCTCCCTCCACGGATGACCCGGAACCTCCCTTCTCATCCTGCTGCCGTTCGGATACCCTTGGCCGGCCCCGTATCCCGAGGAGACAACGCATGCTCGCACGATTTCCGGCTCTTCCGCGGCTGCTCACGACCGCGGCGGCCGCGATGCTCCTCTTGCCCACGACCGGTCTCGCCCAGGGCATCAAGCCCGAGGACTTCGAGAGGGAAGCCCGGCGTGCTGCTCCCCGCGACGCCTTTCCCGTGCTCGACCATCCCGAGATGGTGAGCGTCGAGAAGGGCAGCGAGACCATCGACGACGACGAGATGATCATCGGCGTCGATCTTGGCGGGGAGCAGAAGGCCTATCCCGTGTCGGTGATGGGACGGCACGAGCTCGCCAACGACACCTGCGGGGGCCAGGCCATCGCCACCTCGTGGTGACCGCTCTGCCAGACGGCTATCGTGTATAGCCGGAAGCTCGACGATCGCGTCCTCGAGTTCGGACACGAGGGCATCCTCTTCCGCAACAGCTTCGTGATGTACGACAAGGAGACGAACAGCCTCTGGATGCACACCACGGGCGAGGCCATCAAGGGCGAGCTGGCGGGCAAGCTTCTCGAGTTCCTGCCCTCGCGCATCACCTCCTGGAAGGAATGGAAGACCCTTCATCCCTTCACCCGTGTCCTCGTGGGTGAGAAGGCAAACACCTTCATGGGAAGCTTCAATGCCCGGAGGCAGCGCACGAGATTCGGACTGGCGGTGGGAAGCGGTCTCATGACCCGGCTCTACCCCTACGCCGAGCTCCAGGCCCGGCCGATCCTCAACGACACGTTCGAGGGCAAGAACCTCGTCATCGTCTTCGATCGCGCCAGCGCCTCCGCCACTGCGTTCGCCGTTCCCGGTCACGACGGAAAACCGGTCGTCTTCCGCCACGAGGAGGAGAGGAGCGACGGCGTCTTCGCCCGCGACACCGCCACATCGAGCCTCTGGAACGCCTTCGCCGGCCGCTGCATCGAGGGCGAGCTCAAGGGCAAGACCCTCGAGCCCGTTCCCGCGACGGCCTGGCTCATCGACCGCTGGAAGGGCTTCTATCCGGACGGCGAGGTCTACGAGGCCGAAGCGGACGACGGGGACGTGCAGTAGGAGCGGTCAAGGGGCCCCTCGCCTATCCCCGTAGCCTCTCCTTCAGCCACGCGACGAGCACGTCGAGGAACTCGGCGTCCACCGGGCGCTTTTCGAAGTAGTCCGTGAGCTTGGACTCCTCGCCCTCCACATTCTTGAAGAGGTGGTCGAGATCGGGAAAGACGCGCCGGGTGCAATCCTTGTTGCCCGCGTCCACGATGGCCGTGGAGAGCGGCCCGGAATCCCTTTCCGCCGAGACCTGGAAGTCCTTGGCGCCCTGGAGCACGAGCACGGGACACCGCAGCTTTCGGGCGTTGGCGAGAACATCCTGACGGGCGTGCTGCTGGAGCCAGGTGCGGAGGGCAAAGCCACTCCTCAGGTCGGCGGGCACCGACTCCGGGTCGATCTCCTCGTCGCTCGTGATCCGATCGAGAAACGTGCGGATCTCCGCCAACCTGGCCGTCCGCTCCTCGCCCTCGAGCCCGAGGGTGTCCAGGGCCTGCGCATTCTGCTCCATGAGGATCTCGATCAGCCCTCGTCCCGGGGCGGCCAGAAGCACGACGGCGGCGATCCTGCTGTTCTCGCCGGCCAGGATCGGGGCGGTGACCCCACCCTCGCTGTGACCGATGAGAGCGACACGCCGGGAATCGACGTCGTCGCGGGTGAAGAGAAAATCGACGCAGGCGCGCGCGTCGGCCACGAGATCATCGAAGCCGAGGTCCCGCGTCACTCCCGTACTCCCCCCCACGCCCCGATCGTCGACGCGCAGGACCAGAAAACCCTCCTCGGTGAGACGATCGAGAATCTCGTGGGTGCCGAGGTCGATGCCCGATGAGAATCCCTCGCGATCCTGGAGCCCCGAGCCCGAAATGAAGAACACGGCGGGGAGGCGTCCCTCTCGAGCGAGAGGGCGGGTGATCGTCCCGGCCAGGGTCACCTCCCCGTGCCGGATCTCCACCTCCTCGCGGTGGAAGTCGCCGCGGGAAGCCCTCGTTTCCACCTCCGGATCCGCGAGGGTGAAGGGACTCGCCGTCTCGTCGCTCCGGCGGATGACGAGGCTCTGAGCCGCCACCTCGATCCTCTCGATGCTGCCCCGTGAATCCAGAAACAGCGTCTCCCCGAGCGAATCCTGGGCCCGAGTCGTTCCGTCCTCGCTCTTGCCCCCCTCCGGCTCGGCCAGCCCCGCCCGGTAGGGAAAGCTCTTCAACATGTTGGCCGAGACGAGGCTCACCTCGAGAGGTGTCCCGTCCGAGGGCCAGGCCAGCCGGAAGAGAAGATCGAAGTACCCGATGAAGTTGTTGGCCTGCAGGAAGACCCGGGCCGGCACCTCGCCATCGATCGTCCTCGGACTGGGGCCCTGCTGGACCACCGCATGCATCTTCTCCCCCTCGAAGGTCATCTCCACCCGCGAGAGGTTGGCTCCCATCTGGGCCCGGAACACGTGACGGATCGGCCGCCCTTCGTCGTCCACGAGAAGATCCCCCTGAAACCTCTGGTCGGCTCCTCCCAGCCGGGCCAGGTCCAGGGTGACCCCCGCCGTGAAGCGATGCGGCGAGCCCCCCATCAACCCCACCGGCCCCTCGTAGCGGAACCAGTGCGTGCCCAGCCTCTGGCCTTTCTGCTCGAGGACCCAGACCTGGGTCTCTCCCGGCTCGAAGAGACTGCCGACGGTCTTCTGCGCATCGGTGGGCAGGGGCACGGCGACGAGCGTCATCAGCACGGCAGCCAGGGCGGAAAGGGTCATGGATTCTCCTCCTCTTGCTTCAGCTTCTCTCCTGTCGGAATCGATCCAGCCAGGCGGCCCCCAGAAGCACCACCCCGATCAGGATCTTCTGGGTGTAGTACTCCACGTCGAGCAGGTTGAGACCGTTGTTCAGCTCGCCGATGACGAGGGCCCCCACCAGGGTACCCCAGACCGAGCCCCGGCCGCCCATCAGGCTCGTTCCCCCCACCACGACCGCGGCGATGGCATCCAGCTCGTAGAGGACTCCGGCGTTGGGATAGCCGGAGCCGAGCCTCGCGCCCACCATGACGCCGGCCAGACCCGCGAGGAGACCGCTGATCGAATAGACAAGGATGAGGACCCGCCGCACGGGGATTCCGCACAGGTGAGCCGCCTCCGGGTTGCCACCCACGGCGTACACGTGGCGCCCGAAGGGCATCCGGGTCAAGACGACCCACGACAGCCCGAACACCACCAGAAGGACGAGGATGGGCCAGATCCCCGTACCCAGCTCTCCGTAGGCCCCGGGGAGCCCGGAGATGGTGCGACTCTCGGTGGCGTGGAGCGCGATGCCCCGGGCGATGGTCATCATGGCCAGGGTCGCCACGAAGGGTGGAATGCGCATGCCGGTGACGATGGCGCCGTTGACGAGGCCCAGAACGCCTCCCACCAGAACCCCGGCCAGGATCGCCGCGGGAATCCGCAGCGCGAGAGGACCCCATTCGGGCAGAAGCGCCGCCGCCGCCGTCACCCCCGACAGGGCCACCAACGAGCCCACGGAGAGGTCGATGCCCGCCGAGAGGATCACGAAGGTCATGCCCGCCGCCAGCACGGCCACGGCCGAGTTCTGCCGGAGCACGTTGAGCTGATTCTCCCAGGTCAGAAAGTACGGCGAGCGCAGGGAGAAGAAGAGCAGCTCGAGAGCGAGCGCCGCCACGATGCCGTAGGCGGCGAGAAAGCCGAGCAGCCGTCGGAAGGCAACGGTCATCTTCAATGCTTCGCTCCATGCCTCGCAGGGTGGCGGCCACCATCAGGAGTGGCCAGATCCAGGATCCGCTCCTGGGTGGCCTCGTCCTTCCCGAGGACTCCCGTCACCTGTCCCTCGGACAGGACCACGATCCGATCGCAGAGCCCCAGCAGCTCCGGAAGCTCCGACGAGAGGATGATCACGGCCAGGCCTCGCGCGGCGAGATCGACCACGATGCGGTAGATCTCTGCCCGGCTCCCCACGTCGATCCCTCGCGTCGGCTCGTCGAGAACGAGGATCTTCAGCTCGTGCCGCAGGAGACGACCCAGAAGGGCCTTTTGCTGGTTGCCGCCGCTGAGGGTGGAGATGGGCACCTCGAGGCTTGCCGAGCGAACACGCAGATCCTCGCAGGCCCGGGCCGCGGCCCGCCCGCTCTCGGTTCGGGAGAAAAAAGGACCCCGGAGGTGACGATGGAGGGTCGGCAGCACCACGTTTTCGCGCACGCTCAGGGCACGAAAGATGCCTTGCCCCTGGCGATCCTCGGTGAGGTAGCCGACCCCACGATCCAGGGCCTCGCGGGGAGAGCGAGGAGCATAGGGCTGCCCCGCCAGCCTCATGGTCCCCGACGAAATCCGCGCGGCCCCGAAAAGCGCCCGGCCGACCGAGGTGCGACCGGCTCCCACGAGCCCGGCCAGCCCCAGGATCTCTCCCCTCCGCAGCGCGAAGCTCACGTTGTGAAACCGCGCCGCGGATCCGAGACCCGACACATCCAGCACCGTTTCCCCGGGAGCGGCGATGCGACGCGGGAACTCCTCGTCGAGATCCCGCCCCACCATCCACCGGATCAACGTGGAACGGTCGATCTCTGTCACCTCGGTCGTCGTCACGCGCTTGCCGTCCCGAAGCACCGTGAGTCGATCGGCGAGCGAGAATACCTCGTCCAGCCGGTGCGAGACATGGATGATGCCCATTCCTTCTTCACGCAGGGACCGGATGACACCGAAGAGATGCTCGATCTCGTGACCCGACAGGGCCGCCGTGGGCTCATCGAAGACGAGGATTCTCGCCCGTCCCAGAAGGGCCCGGGCCGCCTCCACGAGCTGGCGGGCGCCGACCCCCAGCTCCCGTACGCGGTCCTGCGTCGAGTGGGTGAAGCCGAGGGTGGCGAGAATCCTCTCCGCCTCCTGCGCCATGACCCCGTTGCGCACGAACGGTCCCCGGACCCGCTCCCGGCCCAGGAAAAGGTTCTCGGCCACCGTGAGCTCCTCGACGAGGTGGAGCTCCTGATGGAGAACGCTCACCCCTGCCCGACGCGAACGCGCCGGAGACCCCACGGGAAGAGGCTCGCCGTCGAGCAGCATCTCGCCGGCATCCGGCTCCAGGGCGCCCGCGAGAATCTTCACCAGCGTCGACTTTCCCGCTCCGTTCTCCCCGAGAAGCGCGTGCACCTCGCCCCGACGGACCTCGAGGTCGACGCCGTCGAGGGCGCGGACTCCGGGAAAGGTTCGGGTCATCCCCGTCACCCGGAGAAGAGGCATCCTTCCCGTCCGATCCGTGCCCTCCTTCAATCTCTTGCTCCGAGGCTCTCCCGATCCACCAGGCCCACCTCCACCTTGATGTGGGACGGCACCGCCTTGCCCTCGAGATGATCTGCCACCGCCGCGATCGCCTGCGCACCGATCCGGTCGGGATGCTGGATCACGTCGGCCTTCAACGCGCTGCCCGAGAGGATTGCCTTTCGAGCCTCGGGCGTGGCGTCGTAGCCGATGATCACGAGATCCCGGGCTCCGGCGGCCCGCAGAGCACCGAGTGCGCTGTCGTCGTTGATGCCGAAGATCCCCCGGAGATCAGGGTGAGCCTGGAGCGTGTTCTCGGTGATGGTGTAGGCCTTGTCGCGGGTACCCCCGGCGCTCGGCCGATCCACGACCTCGATGCCCGGGAACTCGGCGATGCGCGCGAGGAATCCCTCGACTCGATCCCGGACCGACGCCACCTCGGGATGGTCCAGCACCACCACCTCCCCGGCTTCTCCCAGGAACCGGGCCATGGCCTCGGCGGCCAGACGTCCCCCCTGGGTGTTGTCGGAGGCGATGTGTGCCACCACGTCACCCCCGCTCGCTGCGATATCGGCGGTGAACACCGGGACTCCCCTGGCATTGGCGCGCCTGATGGACTGCACGATCCCGTCGGAGTCGCAGGGGCTGACCACGATGGCCGCCACACCGCGCGCCAGGAAATCCTCCAGCTGGGAGGCCTGCCGTCCCGGGTCGAACTCGGCCGACACCACCTGCACCACCAGGCCGCGCTCGGCGGCTCCTCGCCGGAGAGCCTGCTCGAGATCCTTGTAGAAGTCGTGCTGCTGGGTCAGGAGGCTCACGCCCACCACGGGACCCGGCGCTCCCGGGTCCCCGGCCGAGCACGAGATGGCGCCCAGAAGAATGCAGATGCCGAGAAAGCCGGAAAAGATCCTCTGCCCTCGACTCCACCTTCCGGACCGCCCCGGCGTCCAGTCACCCATGACGAGCTCCTTTGCCCTTCGCCGCCTCCCCGCCCTCCCAGGGGGCAAGAGCATAGGGATCGGGGGCCCGGGGGAAAAGAAGATTCGCCCGGGGGCCGAATGGCTCAGGTCCCGGGGCCACGGCGTCCGAATCAGGACCCGGGGCCAGTGGCCCCCGGTTTCTCGCGGACCTCCGATGACTCGACTCCCGTCGATCAATCCGAAGCAGCTCCTGGTGGTCATGGTCCCCGCCCTGGCTTCCCTCGTGGTGGCGTGCGGGACCATCATCCTCCTCGAAAGGAGCCGGAACCGCCAGGAGGTCGCCAGCGAGCTCGCACTTCTTTCGGACGTGGTGTCCAGAAGCTGCGCCGCCCCGCTCCTCTGCGGAGACGAGATCGCCGCCTCCAAGGTGCTCTCGTCCCTCGAGGCCCATCCCCGCATCCTTCATGCCTGCCTCTTCGACCCCCTCGGACGACGGATCGCCCACCACGTGCGTCGAGGCGCACCTGACCTCTGCCCACACCTTCCCCCCGAGACCGATGGCGATGCGATGGAAGCCGGCACCCTCCTCACGACCCGGACCATCGCGCTCGACGGACGCCGGATCGCCACCCTCTCCCTGTGCAGCGACCTCACCTCACTGGAGGAACGAACCCGGAAGAGCCTGGCCCCGGCTCTTGTCGCCTTCGCCATCTCCCTGGCCGTTGCCCTCATCCTCGGCCGCATCCTGGGGCGGGTCCTCACCGGCTCCCCGGGCAAGCTCGTGGGCCGTGCGCCATCCGTCATCTCGCACGGGACCCGGCCCCTCCGCGCCGGCGGCGAGGACGAGCCGGCATCGATCGCTCGCATCGGGTGCAATCCGCGGGACGCGGATTCGCCGAGCACCCCGGACCTCGACCTGGACGTGGTGCGCGATCTCACGGAGGGGGACGAGAGCGTCCTGCGCGGCGCCCTCGGGATCTTCCTGGAGGAGTGTCCGCGCCTCCTGCACAGAATCGAGGAGAAGCTGGCCTCGGACCAGCGCGAGGATCTCGAGCGCGCGGCCCACTCGCTGAAGGGGCTGGCCGGCTCGGTGGCCGCCGAGAGAACCCGCCGATGCGCTCTCCGCCTGGAGACAACGGCCCGATCGGCGACCCCCGCATCCCTCTCCGAAGCCGTGGCCGGCCTGCGCCGGTGCATCGAGGCGGCCAGCGAGGCCGCCCGCGCCTACCTGGGGTCGGATGCCAGCGGATCTCTGGCCTGACCTTCGCACGGATAGCCACCGGAGTAGAATGGCCGGCATGGAACCGCGCGAGGCCGTGCTATCGAACCTGCTCATCCTGGCGCTCGCCGATGGAACGATGAGCGAGAGCGAGCGCCGACTCGTCGATCGCTACCGACGGGCCCTCGGCGTCCGGCGTCGAACGATGGCCCGCCTCCTCGCCGAAACTCCGTCACGCTCCGCGGCCATCACCCCGCCGGGAACCTCGCGAACGGAGCGCCTCGCCCTCCTGCGCATGATGGCGCGCGTGGGCTTTGCCGACGGGCGCCTCCTGAGCCGCGAACGGAGCTGCATCGAAAGGCTCGCCCTTGCCCTCGGGGTCGACCTCTTCAGCGTTGCCGACGTTCTCGTGGAGGTCGAAGAGCGAGAGTCGGACCGCCGGCGCCATCGACGCGGTCTCGCCCTCACGGCGGTGATGCTGGCTCCCATTCTCGCGCTCGTGTTCTGGATCTCCCGGCCCGACCCCACGCCGGAGGCCAGCTCTGCTCCCTTCGTCTCCAGCCCCATCTTTTCCCTCGATCCCCGGGGAACCGACGTCTTCCGCGACATTGCCGCGCGTCACGAGGAATCCGTGCTGTTCCTCGCCGTCTGGTATGACCTCGTTCGCGGGACCGATCGCCGCACCCAGACCTCCACCGGCACCGGGTTCTTCGCGACTCCCGAGGGACACATCCTGACCAGCAAGCACGTGGTGGAACCCTGGAAGTACCGGGCCGAGGATGCCCAGGCCCTGAACGTGGAGGGATACCGGCTCGAGCAGGTGCGCCTGGCCGCGTGGCCTCACGGAGCGTGCATGCGCCAGGAGGGAAAGCTGTTCACGGGTGAGGCCTACCGTACCGGTGGCCCTGCGGGCCATGCGCTGTCTCTTCTGGCGACCCTGCCCGATCGCTTCGTGGTGAGAAGAGAAGTCCTGCACGACGGCATGGTCTACGAAGGACCTCTTCATGCCCAGGACAGCAGAGATCTTGCCCTCCTCCGCGCCGATCCCTCCGGCCCCGTGGTCCCGCTACCCCTCCGCCTCGATCCGCGCGGCATCGCTCCTCTCGACCCGGTGCTCGTCTTCGGATTTCCCGCGGGAACTCGCCTCCTTGAACACGATCGGGCCATTCCGACGCTCACCCTCGGGCGCGTCCGCAAGGTGGAGGAGACGATCTACCTCGACACCCCGATCCACAAGGGGACGAGTGGAGGCCCCGTCATTGACGCCCGGGGAGACGTGGTGGGGATCGTCACGCGGTACGTCTACGATCCCTCTCTCGGCTGCTGCGTCCGTGCCCACAACGCCCGCCCCCTCCTTCCCTCCGTCGAGAGCCTCCTGAAGCAGGCACGACTCTACGTGGAGCAGGGTCACGCGGGGGCGGCGCTCGACGAGCTCGCCCTTGCCCACGCCCTCACCGAGAGTCCGAAGTCGCGGCGCGCCATCGAGGAACAGCGCAACGCCCTCCTTGCCGAGCGCGACGCCCGGGGAGAGCGGATCGCGGCGTTCCGGGAGTCGGGCGAGGAGGAGCGTGGGCGCGTCGAGGAGCAGCAGCTCCTCTCCCGCTTCGGACCCGTCTGGAGCAGAGCCAGCTTCGCCCCTCACTGACGCCCCTCGGTCGACCCCTGGCCACCGTCCCGAAGGGCGCGTAGAATACGGCCATGGAGAAGACCGCCTTGGACCTTCACGCGGCAGTGCTCCAGAACCTCGTCGCGCTGGCTGCTGCCGATGGCACCCTCTCCGGGGAGGAAAGGGTGCTGATCGAACTCTACCGGCAGGCCCTGCGCATGGAGCGATCTGTACTGGACCGGCTCGTCGGCCAGGCCGCGCGCGGAGAATGCCGCCTTGCCACCGTTCCCGGCACCGGCACGGACCGCATCTCCGTCCTCCGCATGCTGACCCGGGTGGCGATGGCGGACGGCCACATCGTGAGCCGTGAGAGGCGCCTCATCGATCGCTTCGCCCAGGCGCTCGAGATCGACTCCCTGCACGTCGCCGAGTCCGTGGTGGAGGTCGAGATCGCCGAGCGTCGTCGACGAAGGCGTCAGAAGACCTGGCTGGTGACCGCCGCCGCCTTCTCCCTCGCCGTCCTCGCCGTGGTCACCGTCCTCACCCGCGAGTCGAGCAAGAAGACCGAGGGAGCCCTCCGCACGGCCGACCTGGCATCGGCCAGGGCCGACAAGGCGGGAAGGGACCGCCTCGAGGCGGCGCGCATTCGCGAAGAGGCGGCCGGGGACCGCGACGATGCGGCGAGGGAACGCCTGGAAACGGCACGGATGCACGAGGACAAGGCGCTGGATCAGAAGGCGATCCGGCAGATGGTGGACGAGATGCTCCGCCCTCTCTCGTTCGACGTCGAGATCCTGGCCCTCGATCACGAGACCGAGGTCTTCCGGGAGATCGAGGCCAAGTACCGGAGCTCCATCCTGCTCCTCGGCACCTACTGGTACGAGGTCAAGGGAAGCGAGCGAAGATACAAGGGCTCCAGCGGAACCGGCTTCTTCGTGACGCCGGAAGGTCACATCCTCACCAACAAGCACGTCGTCGAGCCGTGGAAGTATCGGGCCGAGTCGGCCCAGGCCCTCCAGCACGAGGGCTTCGTGGTGGAAGACGTCCTTCGCGTGGCCTGGCCGGCAGGGGCAACGGTGCGCACGCCCTCGGGCAATCTCGATCTTTCGACCGGCTACCACTCGCGGGCGCCGAAAGGACGGCGGATCGAGCTCCGGGGCACGCTCCCGGACAGGACCGAAACCGTCGAGCGCAAGCTCGAGGACGGAACCACCTTCCGGGGACAGATGCCCGTACTCGACAGCAGCGACCTGGCGCTCCTCAAGGCCGATCTCGCGGAGCCGGTGCTACCCCTCCGACTCCACCTCGAGGAGGAAGGGGTGGCGGTCCTCGACCCGGTGCTGGTGATGGGCTATGCCGGGGGCTCGAATCTTCTCGAGACGGATCGGGCCATCCACACCGTGACGCCGGGGCACGTGCGCCGGATCGATGACTCCCTCTTCCTCAACAACGCCATCCACAGAGGCAACAGCGGCGGTCCCGCGATCGATGCCCGGGGCACCGTGATCGGCGTGGTCGCACGCGCCTACCAGAACGACGCCACCTTTGGCGCCTGCGTGCGCCCTCTCCACGCGCGCCCTCTCCTCCCCGGCGCCGAACACCTCCTCCGTCAAGCGCACGTGTACGAGAGCGAGGGGCACCCCGGGTGTGCCCTCGATGACCTCGTCCTGGCACGGGCCCTGTCGACAAGCGAAGAGACATCTCGGGCCATCGACGACACGATTCAGAAGCTCCTCACCGACCGGGACGACTTGCTCCGATCCCTCACCGCCCTGCTCGAGAACGGGAAGCCGCAAGACGCCGAGCCGGTGGAGAAGGAGCTCCGCGAGCGATACGGCCGGACCTGGTGCGGGCTCCCCTACCGCAGGAGTCACTCTTCCTCGCGGTAGACCGAGTGCCCGTCGTCTTCGATCTTGCGCACCGCGGCGAGCGACGCCTGGGCCTTCTCGTTGTCCCCGTCGAGGAGATCGGACTCGAGTCGGAGCAAGGCCCCCATGAGCTCGATCATCTTCTTCCGGTAGCCGAGAAGAAACCTCGCCTTCTCCGCTTCCGGCTGCTTGTGCACGAGAGAAGGCTCCATCCCCTTGGCGTCCAGACAGGCACGCTGCATCTTCACCACGAGCTCCGCCGAGGCCTCGTTGCTCTCGGGCTTGTCGATCTGCCGGAGGAGCCGGCGCAGCGCCCGCCCGAACTCCCCCATGGGCTCCAGGAGCTCGGACTCGACCGCCACTCCTTCCTGGGCCTGGACCGTGGCTCGCGAAACGCAGACGTGCGGCAAGAGCAGGCACGCGGCCAGGGTCACGCCCACGAAGGTCACGGACACCAGGGTTCTTGCCCTTTCGGACGAACGACCGCCAGCACTTCTCATGTTCACTCCGTCTTGATCCATTCTCATGCGATGGGCTCACTCTCAGAAGAACGGGAGGTGGTCCTCTCCGTAGACCAGCCCGCCCCCGTGATAGGCGGCAAAGACGATCACCGCCGCGTTGAGCAGGAGGACGAGGCGAAAAAGCCCCCTCCTCGGCTTGCGCTCGAGGATCGCGGCAACGAGGGGAAGGGATCCCGAGGCAACCCCCGCCCAGCGATGGAGATCGAGGGTGGTCAGAGGGATGCCCAGGATGACCCGGTCAAATCCGTGATAGCCCTCGAACTCCCCCGCCCACCAGCCGGCAAAGGCGGCGAGCGGACCCGCCACCGCCGCCAGACGCAGGCAATAGCGGCACGCCGCCCGAAGTCCCGCGGACTCTCGACCCAGCGACAGGAGCTCGGCCAGAAGAGCACAGAGTACCAGCGCGATGGGAAAATGAACGAGGAGAGGATGCAGCTTCGACGTCACCACGAGCCATCGCTCGGGAGGCGCGCTGACCTCGGTCGGCGCTCGCGACGCGGGCTCCTCGCTCACGGGCCGTTCCTCGGCGGGCTCGACGTCCGGTGGGACGCCTTTGGCCACGGAAGGAGCCTCTCCCGGCACGATATCGGACTTCGCCGGGGGATCCGCGACTGCATCCTTGGCGGGAGCGCCGGCCAGGATCCACCGGCGCACGAGGTCCTTGTCCTCCTCGGTCAACGGCCCCTCGCGCGCGATCGGAGGAGGCATGCGGAACTCCTCGTCCCCCTCCGTCAGCAGGAGATAGAGCTCGGAGTCGAGAGGCTTTCCCTGCACGAGGAGGGCCGGGTTCTCGCGGAGGCGCGGGAGATCGGTCACGTAGCCGAATTTCCCCTTCGGCCTGGGAACCTGGCTCCCGTGACACTCGGTGCACTTGAGCGTGAAGAGCGACTCCACGCGGGAGGCGAGGTTTCCCTCGTCCTGTGCCAGGGCATCGACACCGCTCGACAGAAGGAGGACGAGGCCTCCACCGATGACCGACCACCACGAGCTCATGGTGCTGCTCTCCTGGCTCCGAGGGTGATGGCACCGCCGTACACGAGGCTGGCCACGATGCCCAGCACCACCGCGATGAGGCCCGCCGTGGTGGCACCCGCACCCGAGGAGGCCAGCCCCAGCGTGTGGGCCAGCGCCCCGCCCATGAGAATCCCGAGCACGGTCACGAACGCGTCTCCGTTCCCTTCTCCGGCCATCACGATCTGCCGCACCGGGCATCCCCCGGCGAGAGCTCCGGTCAGGCCCACGAGATACAGGGCGAGGATCGACGACAGGTGATCACCATGAGCAATGGGCTGCCCCCCGAAGGAGAGCCGGAAGGCCCCCCCCACGAGGTTCACCAGGGCGTAGCCGGCCACGAGAAGCCCCGCCGCCATCAGCATGAGCTTGCCCTTCTGGAAGACCTGCCGAGTCGCCGAGATGGCACAGAAACCCGTGGCGCTCAGGAGAGCTCCACCCACCCCCGCCAGAGACAGGGCGACGAGGAAGGAGGCATGGGGTGGCCCCGAGGAATCACCGGGACCCGGCCCCACGAGGACATCCGAGGTGACGAACAGGGCAAAGAGAAGGACCAGGATGAAGGGCCCGACGAGACCCACCGCGGCCCCCACCGGGGAAGTCTTCCCCACCGTGTAACCACGCTTCTCGAGCTGCACCGCGGTACCCACGCCGAGGACGAGGCCCACCGCCCCGACCACGGCATTGAGATCGCCGCCGCCGATCCTCTGCAGCATGCGGAAGGGACAACCCAGGAACACGAGGGCGCCGATGCCCATGAAGGCCCCGAGCACGAGCCGTGACACGGCGAAGCTCCCGGACCTGGCCTGGAATCCCGAGGAGAAGACCCGGTAGAGGAGGGCCCCGACGGCGACACCCACCACCTCGGGGCGAAAGATGCGGGGAGCAGGGGCCGGGAACAAGCCGAGGGACCCCGCGGTGTCCCTCAGGAAGCAGGCCCCGCACAGTCCCATGTTGCCGGGATTCCCCAGCAAGACCAGCGACGCGGCCAGCCCCCCCACCACGGCAGCGAGGACGAGTCCGGCCATCGCGCCCGGGGATCGCGGGCTCTCAGCGCGAAGGAGCGGCACGGAGCAACCTCTCCACGTAGATGCGGACCCCGTCCTCGAGCTCGGTCATCGGGTCGGCGTAGCCGGCCTCCCGCAGCCGCTCCATCCGGGCCTCGGTGAAGTACTGGTATCGGTCGCGAATGTCCGCCGGCGTGTCCACGAACTCGATCTCCTCTCTCCGGCCCAGGGCACGGAATACGGCCCGGGCCAGGTCGAGAAACGTCCTCGCCCGCCCCGTGCCCAGGTTGAAGATGCCCCGCCGGATCGGACGCTCCAGGGCGAACCGGAGGACCCTGACCACGTCGCCGACCCATACGAAGTCGCGCTTTTGCTCCCCGTGGGCGATGCCCTCGCGATGGCTCCGGAAGAGTCGCACCTTGCCCGTCTCGCGAATCCGGTCCACCGACTGCAGGATGACGCTGGACATCCGACCCTTGTGCCTCTCGCCGAACCCGTACACGTTGAAGAACTTGAATCCACTCCAGGACGGTGGGGCCACCCCCTCCCGCTCCCGGGCCAGCGCCCACACATCGAAGCGCTGCTTGGAGTCTCCATACGGATTGAGCGGGGAAAGGAGAGGGATCCGGCTCTCGTCGTCGTCGTAGCCTTGCTCTCCCCCGCCGTAGGTGGCGGCACTGCTGGCGTAGATGAGCGGAATTCCCTGGCCCGAGGCATGCTCCCAGAGGGCGCGCGAGGGGGCCAGGTTGAGCCGCTCGAAGACCTCTGCATCCAGCAGGGTGGTGTCGGTCCTCGCCCCGAGATGGACGATGGCCGAAAGCCGAGGGCGCTTCGAGAGCCAGACCAGGAGCTCCTCACGATCGACGACGGTCCCGAAGTCGAGCCCCCGATGCTCCTCCCTCTCCTCGAAGGAGGCCCGGGAATCGACGGAGACCACGGGGATCCCCGAAGACCGGAGGGACTCCACCATCCGGGAGCCGATGAACCCCGCGGCGCCGCTGACGAGTACTGGATCGGACATGGGCCCGGAGCATCGCAAACGGCTCCCGCGGCCTCAACCCGGGCCGCACCGGCCCCTTCGGGAACCGAACCCGCGACGAACGGGTCCACTTTCTCATTGGCCGAAGGAGGCCGTGCATGCTTCGTATCGCCCTGGGGATCCCCCTCGCTTGCCTTGTCGCCACCGCTTCCCTCGCGACCGCCCGGGAGGAAGCTCCGGACCTGGCTGGAGCCACGACCACCGCCACCGGGCTCCGGTACCGGATCGACCGGGCCGGAGCAGACGGCGGCGCCGTACCCCGCCTCACGGACGTGGTCCGGATCCACTACACGGCCTGGCTGGCCTCGGGCAGCCGCATCGACTCGACCCACGACCGGGAGCGCCCCCTCGACTTCATGGTCGGCGCGGCTCTCGTCGAGGGCTGGAACGAGGCCCTGCCCCTCCTCCGCGAAGGAGGGAGAATGCAGGTCCACGTCCCCTCCGCTCTGGCCTACGGCGAGGAAGGAAGCCCTCCCTCGATCCCGGCAAACACGGATCTCCTGTTCGACATCGAGCTGCTCCGCGTCTTTCCCGGCCCGGGCCTACCCTCCTGCCCCACCCTCGACGGAAAGACCGAGAGCTTCGAGTCGGGACTGGCGTGGACCCTTCTGCTGCAAGACGAGGCCATCGCCCCCGTCATCCCGGCCCTCGTGGGTCCCTTCTACCGCTATGCCGCCTTCACCACGTCGGGGCGGCTGCTCGAGAGCTCCGAGCTCACCCTCACCACCGTGGGCCCGGAATCTCCGAACCACCCGTTTCTCGACGAGATCGCCTCCGTCACGACGCGGGGAGACACCATTGCCGCCCGGGTCCCGGCCGGCGCGGCTTTTGTCCTCGCCCTTCCCGAGGGACTCGCTCCCGGAGAAGAGACCGTCTGGCGCCTCGAGCACCTCGCTCCCCCTCACGCTCCCGTCCTCGATCCCTCGTTGCTCGAGCGTTCGCCGACCGGTCTCGAGGTCACGATCGAGCGTCCGGGCAAGGGCGAACCCCTCCGCATCGGAGATCGGGTGGAGATCCAGTACACGGGATGGCTCGAGGATGGGACCGTATTCGAGACGACCTGGGGGATCCGCCCCGCGGAGCTGCAGGTCGGGAACCTGATCGCGGGCCTGAACGAAGGGCTGGTGCTCCTGCGCGAGGGAGCGCGGGCGACGTTCAGGATCCCCTGGGACCTGGCCTACGGACGTCGGGGCAACGCAACCATACCGGCGCGAGCGACCCTCGTGTTCACGGTCGAGGTGCTGCGCATCCTCCCCTAGTCGTAGTCCAGGAGTCTGCGCCACGCTCCGGGCCCGGATGATTTCCCGGCGGCGGACGCTACCCTACTCGTCCTTGCGCGGCAACTCCCCCACCTCGAGCCAGCTCCCGCTCTCCCCGCCCAGATACACGCGGTGCACCGCCTTGACGAAGTCGTCGTCGGCGGCCTCGAAGATGTTCTTCACCCACTTCTGGGGATTGCGATCGACGAGAGGGAACCAGGTGCTCTGAACCTGTACCATGATCCGATGCCCCCTCTTGAAGGTGTGGAGGACATCCTGGAGGGGAAGCTGCACGATCTCTGCCCGATCGGGTGCGAACGGCTCGGGCCGGTCGTACCCGTTGCGGTAGCGGCCGCGAATCACCTCGCTCCTCACCATCATCTGATATCCCCCCATCCTCACCCCCGTCGGGTTCGGATCGGGATCCTCGGCGTCATCAGGAAGGACGTCGACGAGCTTGACGACCCAGTCCGCGTCCTCGCGTGAGGTCGAGACGGAAAGGTGGGCGAGCAGAGGACCGACCAGGGTGACGTCGTCATCGAGGACGTCGGTCGAGTAGACCAGGACGTCGGGACGACGTGCGGCGAACCTCTGGTCGGCGGTCATGTACTCCCTCGTCATCCCGATGGCGGTCTTCTCCTGATAGGGCACGGGGCGGGCGGGATCACTGACGAACTCGTCGCGGGCGTCGTGTTCGTCTTCTTCCGGGGGAGAAAAGGACAGGACGCCGCCGGCGCGCAGATGGAGCCGTCTCTGCCGCGTCGAGGAAGGAGGCCAGGCGTCGAAGTGTCGCCAGCGGTTGGCCCCCGTCTCGAAGACGGTGGCCTCGGCGAGCCCGGGATCCTTCTCGCCCCTGAGGTGATGCTCGAAGAACGCGAGCTCCACCTCCTCGCGATAGTAGAGCGAGGTCCGGGCCCCGAAGTCGGCGTCTCCGAGGGAGTCGCCGTCATCACGGGACCAGCCGCCGTGGCGCCAGGGCCCCATCACGAGGAGGTTCGTGATGGCCGGATTCCGTGCCTCGACGGAGCGGTAGATCATGAGAGGACCGTAGAGATCCTCGGCGTCGTACCAGCCTCCCACGGTGAGGACAGCCGAGGTCACCCCGCCTAGGTGAGGAAGGAGGTCCCTCTTCTTCCAGAAGTCGTCACGGTCGGGATGGGACGCGATCTCGTTCCAGAAGGCGACATCCCCCTTGAAGTGAAGCCGATCGGCGTTGGCCAGGGACCCGAGCTCGAGAAAGAACTGGTAGCCGTCCGGCGTCTTGTGATCGAACCTCGGATTCCTGTCGGTCGTCGGCTCCGATCGCGGCCGGCCGAAGGTGGCCAGAAAGTTGAACGAGTGGGGGAGGAAGAACGCCCCGTGGTGATGAAAGTCGTCGAAGTACCAGTCGGCGATGGGCGCCTGGGGGCTCACGGCCCGGAGGGCGGGATGGGAGTCGATCATGCCCGCCGCGGCGTAGAAACCGGGATAGGAGATGCCCCAGAGGCCGACCTTGCCATTGTGGCCCTCGAGGTTGGCCAGCAGCCACTCGATGGTGTCGTAGGTGTCGGAGCTCTCGTCGACGTCGCCGTTCGACGTCTTTTCGTCGCGATGCGGCGTCATGTTGACGAAGGTTCCCTCGGACATGTAACAGCCCCGCACGTCCTGGAAGACGAAGATGTATCCCTTCCGGGCGAACTGCATGCTCGGACCGAGGGACGAAGGATAGCGGTCAAGACCATAGGGCGAGACCGAGTAGGGAGTCCGCCGCATGATGATGGGATGAGTGCAGGAGCGATCATCGGGAACGTAGACCGCTGTGAAGAGGCGTATGCCGTCCCTCACCGGTATGCGGAACTCGTGCTTGGTGTAGTGTTCGCGCACATATTGCTCGTCGTCGTCGACTCCTCGGCCGGGTACCGCCGTGAGGCCGAAGACGACCGTCATGAGGACGATTGCGCACCTGGGCAAGAGCATGATCTCCTCCTCCTGGGATGATCGATTCTCGGGGAAGGCCGAGTATACTCGGCAAGCCCCGAATCCGCATCGAGGCGGCCCCTTCCGTGGGACCGCCCTGGAACGCGAAGGCTGCCTTGGACGACTTGCGCCACCTGCTCGCGCTTTCCGCCCTGATCCTGTGGCCACCGGCCCTGGTGTTCTGGCTCCTCGTCCATCCCCTGGTCGGCCTCTGGAGGCGCGTCGGCCCCACCGTCTGCTACGGAATCGTGCTGTCGGCCATGACCGCGACCGCCGCGCTCATGGTGCTCCTCAGGGCCAGGCTCCTCTCGGTGGACTTCGGTCTCGATCCCCTCCTCGCGCTCCTCTCCCCCGTTCCCCTCGCCGGGGCCGTTCTCGTGGCCCACCATCGTCGCCGCGTCCTCGGCACCCGGGTCCTCATGGGACTGGCAGAGGTGGCGCCCGACCGGCATGCGACCCCTCTTCTCCGGGAGGGGATCTACGGACGGATCCGTCATCCACGCTACGTCGAGCTCTTCCTCGCCCTCCTGGGATTCAGCCTCTTCTGCAATCTCCTGGCCACGTATGTCCTCCTCGCCGTGGTCGGTGTCGGCCTGTTCGTGGTGGTTCTCTTCGAGGAAAAGGAGCTCCGCCAGCGCTTCGGTGCCGCCTGGGACGACTACGCACGCAGCGTCCCCCCCTTCTTCCCGCGACGGCGACGCAAGAATCCGCCGGGGGCAGGAACCGGGCGGAAAGGAGCCACCGGCCCCCCCATCGGCGCGCTCGTCCTCATCGCCGGGTTCCTCCTCGCAGCGGGCCGGGCGGCACCGATCCCGGATGACCAAGAGGACGAGGTGGTCGAGCTCCGCACCCGGAAGGAAGGCACCCGTGTCGTCGTGTACGGCCGGAACCGGAGCCGGGGCGACGTCACGGTGTATCTCCGCCTCGCTCGCCTGAAGAACCTCACCCCACCCGGGGATGTGCCCCGGGAGATCGCCCTTCCTGCGGGCGCCACGCGGGCCCTCGTCTCACTCGCGATCGACGATCCTGCCCGCGACTACGAGCTGGAGCCCCGGATCGACTGGGCCTTCGGCACCGTCGACCCTCCTTACGAACAGGACCAGGCCTATCGCCTCCCCTGGCCGCGAGGGGAGAGTCACCGCGCGTCGCAGACGGCCAACGGCTTCTTCTCCCACCTGGGCCGCTTCGCCGTGGACATCGAGATGCCGATCGGCACCGAGGTCCGCTGTGCCCGGGCAGGCATGGTGATCCTGATCGAGGACGGCTGCACCGAGAGCGGGCTCACCTCCATCGAGCACGAGCTGGGCAACACGGTGCGGGTCCTTCACGACGATGGATCGGTGGGCATCTACGGACACCTCGAGACCCGGGGCCTCCGCGTACGCAAGGGACGGCGCGTGGAGTCAGGAGACCTGCTGGCCCTGTCCGGCAACACCGGATTCACCTCCGGCCCCCACCTCCACTTCGAGGTGCGCAAGCTCATGCAAGGGGGCCGCACCACCACGGTGCCGATCCGATTTCGCACGAAGCGAGGGCTCGTCGAGATCGTCCGGGGAAATACCTACGAGCACCCCGAATGAGACGAGCCGGCCGGCGGAGTTTCGAGGCGACGCCAACTTCGAGGCGACGCGGACCTCCGAGGCGACGCTGCCGTCTGCAGCCGCGCCTACAGCCGCTTCGAGTAGTACTCGACCACGGGCTGGAGCTCGATGGCGAAGGGGACCGAGTCCCGGGTGGGAAGTGCCGTCACCTCGACCACCATTTCCTTCTGGTCGACGTTGAGCCAGTCGGGCCGGAACTCCCACTCGCCCTCGAAGTGTTCCTTGATGCAGGCCTTGTCCCTGCTGCGCTGGCGAGGGGTGATCTTGTCGCCCACTTCGACCCGGATGGAGGGGACGTCGACCCTGCGTCCGTTGACCTTGAAGTGACCGTGGTTCACGAGCTGCCGGGCAGCGGGAATGGTGTTGGCGAAGCCGGCCCGGAAGACCACATTGTCGAGGCGGCGCTCGAGGAGCTCGACGATCTTGTCGCCGGTCGGCATCTTGCTGTGTCCGGCCTCGGCCACGAGCCTCCGGAACTGGCGCTCGCCGACCCCGTAGTTGAAGCGGAGCTTCTGCTTCTCGTGGAGCTGACGTCGGAACTCGGAGGGCCGGCGTCGGGAACGGGGACCGTGCACACCGGGGGGATAGGGTCGTCTCTCCATGGTCTTCCGGGACAGGCCGGGAAGATCCACCCCGAGCGAACGCATCTTCTTGACTCGTGGACCGTTGTAGCGCGACACGCTTATCCCTCGATCGCGGCTTCGATCCCTCTCGCCGGGCGAAGCTGCAAACCATTGCCCCCTCGACACTTGTATGCGACGCCCGTCCCCCGGGCGCAAAGCGAGATTACACTGGGGCGAAAGACGAGCCGCTAGGTATATCAAAAACCCCGAGCCTTGGAAGAGATGAGCCCCTCCCAAACCCAAGAAAGCCCCGAGCGCAGGCTCGTCCTCGGCCCTCATCGCCTGGACGTCCCCTTCGTGCAGGCGGCGCTCTCCGGCTACAGCGACCTCGCCATGCGCCGCCTGGCCCGGCGCTACGGGGCCCCCTACACCCTCAACGAGGTCGTCCTCGACAAGATCGTGAACCAGCCCAGCCGCAAGAAGAAGCGTTTCCTCGTGGTGCCTCCCGACGACCACCCCGTCGGGGGCCAGCTCATGGGCTCCGATCCGACCGAGTTCGCCCCTGCGGCCCGGGCCCTCGCCGACGCGGGCTACGACGTGATCGACATCAATTTCGGGTGCCCGGTCAAGAAGGTCCTCGGTCGCTGCCGGGGAGGCTTCCTGCTCTCCCAGCCCGGGGCCGCCCTCGACATCGTCCGCCGCGTCTTCGATGCCCTCGAAGGCGAGAGGCCGGTGACGGTGAAGATGCGCCGGGGAATGGACGACTCCGCGGACAGCGAGAGGAGCTTTTTCGAGATCCTGGAAGGAGCCTTCTCCATCGGCGTGGCCGCGGTCACCGTGCACGGCCGCACCGTGAAGCAGCGCTACGTCGGGCCAAGCCGGTGGGACTTCCTCAAGAAGGTCAAGGAGCGCATCGGTGACCGGACGATCCTGGGGAGCGGCGACCTCTTCAGCGCCGAGGCCTGCGTCCGCATGATCCGCGAGACGGGGGTCGATGGCGTCACGATCGCCCGGGGCAGCATCGGCAACCCCTGGATCTTCGAGGAGTGCCGCGCTCTCTGGGAGGGCCGGGAGCTGCCCTCGCCCCCCTCCATCGCCCGCCAGAGAGAGGCCATCAGCCTGCACCACGAGGAGGCCATCCTCGTCTACGGGGCCGAGCTGGCGGGAAAGATCCTGCGCAAGTTCGGGATCAAGTACTCGGAGCACCACCCGCACGCGCTGCAGGTACGCGACGCCTTCATCCGGGTGAAGAGCCCCGAGGGGTTCCAGGCGGTGCTCGACGAATGGTACGACCCGGACCGTGACTGGCCCGCGGTCAAGAGAAGGGACTCCCACGGCGATCTGGTAGCGGCCGGGGCCACCCTCTAGGAGTCTGCGTCACCGTGACGCAGACTCCTGGCGAACCTTCGGGTCCGAACGCCGTACCAGGGACGGAGCTGTCGCCGTCTCCGACACGTCCACGTTCCCGACCCCGTGACCGAAGGAGCCGTTTCCATGACCCGCTCTCGATCCACCGCCAAGCTGCTCGCCGTGTTCGTCCTGATCCTCCTGCTCGCGCCCCTGGCCTCGGGGGCCTCCTCGGTCACCGGTCACTGGAAGGGCTCGATCAAGCTCCCCGGCATCGAGCTCGAGGTGGCCGTGGACCTGGCCTCCGGCGAAGCCGAGGGCTTCACCGGGACCATCGACATTCCCCAGCAAGGAGCGTCGGATCTTCCCCTCACCGCGATCACGGTGGACGGATCCAGCGTGACGTTCGCCATCGAGGGAATCCCCGGCAATCCCACCTTCAAGGGAGTCCTGGCCAGCGATGGACAGACTCTCGAGGGGACCTTCTCCCAGGGCGGGCAGTCCTTTCCCTTCGCGCTCCGCAGCGCCACCGACCCTGCCACCCTGGCCCGCCAGGCGCTCGCGGGCATCGATGAGCTCCTGGAGACGACCCGCACCACCTGGAACGTCCCGGGCCTCGCGGTGGCGGTGGTGGCCGGGGGAGAGGTCGTCTTCGCCAAGGGATTCGGCCATCGTGACGTCGACGGAGAGCTCCCCGTCACTCCGAGAACGCTGTTCGCCATCGGGTCCACCTCCAAGGCCTTCACCACGTTTCTCCTCGGCACCCTCGTCGACGAGGACAAGCTCGACTGGGACGAGCCGGTGACGAAGGTCCTCCCCGGATTCCGGCTCCACGACGAGACGGCGACGCGCCTCATGACGCCGCGCGACCTCGTGACCCATCGCTCGGGTTTGCCACGCCACGATCTCCTCTGGTACAACAACAACGAGGCCACGCGGGACGACCTCGTGCGCAGGCTCAGGTACCTCCAGCCCAGCTCCGAGCTGCGGGAGAAGTTCCAGTACAACAACCTCATGTTCCTCACCGCGGGCCATCTCGCCGAGAAACTCACCGGCAAGAGCTGGGAGGAGCTCGTCCGCGAACGGATCTTCACCCCCCTCGGCATGACCCGCAGCACCTTCTCGGTCCTCGACTCCGAGCAGAGCGACGACTACTCGCTGCCCTACCGGGAGACCGAGGAGAAGACGATCGAGCGGATCCCCTTCCGACGCATCGACCTCATCGGCCCCGCCGGCTCCATCAACTCGAGCCTCGAGGACATGTGCGCGTGGGTGGCCTGCAACCTCGCGGGCGGCAAGTACCGGGGGAAGGAGATCATCAAGACGGCCACACTGAAGGACATCCACACCCCCCACATGACCATGGGGCAGCCGGCCCAGCGCAGGGAGCTGTCTCCTCCCTCGTACGGCCTGGGGTGGATGATCGACACCTATCGCGGACACCTCCGCGTGCACCACGGCGGCGGCATCGACGGGTTCATCACCGAGGTGTCACTGTTTCCTCAGGATGACCTGGGAATGGTCCTCTTCGTGAACCGGACGGCGGGAGTTCCCGAGCTCCTGTCGCGACATCTCGCCGACCGCCTGTTCGGGCTGGAGCCCATCGACTGGCTGGCCGAGGGGCGCTCGGGCTCCGAGGAGATCCAGAAGAAGGTCGAGGAAGGCAAGAAGGAGAAGGCAAAGCGCTTCCGCCTCCCGGGCACGACGCCGTCACACGCATTGGCCGACTACGCCGGCACGTACGAGGATCCGGGCTACGGCCGGCTCACGGTGACGCTCGAGGCGGGCACACTTTCCGGGGCCATCAACGGCATCGACTTCCCCCTGGAGCACTGGCACTACGAGGTCTTCCACGGAGGCAAGGGCGGCCCCACGGGCCAGGACTCGACGTTTGAAGATCTCCTCTTCCTGTTCGAGGCGGACACCAAGGGAAACGTGGCCGCGGTCTCCGTCCAGCTCGAGCCGTCCGTCGACTCCATCGAATTCGCCAAGACGTCGAACCCGATGCTCTCCGATCCGGCCTTCCTCGCCCGCCTCGAGGGCACCTACAATCTGGCCGGCCAGACCATCAACGTGGTGCTCCAGGGAGACCATCTCGTGGCGAGCGTCCCCATGACCGCCCAGCCCACCTACAAGCTCGTTCCCGGCCTCGGCACCGAGTTCAAGCTGGAGGGCGTGCCCGGGGTGGCGCTCACCTTCGACGTGCCCGGGACCGGGCCCGCAATCGCCATCGTCCTCGAGCAGCCCGGCGCCACGCTGGTGGCCGAGAGAAGCGAGGAGAAGGTGCCGGCGGGGTCGTAGGGCCTCGCACTCACTCGCCCCACCCCAGGCCGGCACCGCCAGGATGCCGTCGGTCACGCTAGTTCTCGGCCCTCCCCGCAAACATCCGATCCACCGGAACGATCGCGACCTTGCTCGCCTCGATGCGGAGGGGATACGCCTCGATCTCCTTGTCCTCGGCCAGGGTCTCGGGCGACTTCTCGATGGAGCCGTAGTCGATGGGGCTCCTCTCCCCCGAGACGAGCCTCTGCTTCATGCCCGCGGCATCGGCGGTGACCATCGCGATGACGAGATCGTCCATGTGGAGGTGCTTCTTGATGGCCGCGTTCACCTCCTCGCGGGTGAGCTCGTCCATGGTCTTGCGGAAACGAGTGAGGTGTCCTTCGAGGCCATAGAAGCGGTCATCGAGGGCGTAGCCGAGGCGCGCTTCGGTGTCGGTGGCGAACTGGTAGACGTACTTGCACAGGAAGCTCTTCTGGGTCTCGAACTGCTCCTGCGTGAGGCCGTTTGCCACGAGCCTCTCGGCCTCGCGCAGGGCGGCACGGAGGGCGAAGACGGCCCGATCCTCGGGAACGGGGCGGATCCAGATCTCGAAGAGCTGCTGACGGCGACCGACACCGGTGGGAGGCATGCTGCGCTGGCCGCCCCGCGGGAAGGCCTCGATGTAGGAGTAGTCCCCGTAGTTCATTCCGCGCTCCTCGCGGATCACCTGGTAGAGATGGCTGACGCTGTTGCGGTGCTCTCCCAGCCAGGAGTTCGCGAGCCACAGGGCGTAGAAATCGCGGGAGCCGCGGTGCACGTCGATGGGAAAGCCCATGCTGATGGCCGTCGACTCCCCTGGCTTCTCGACGAGGACGACGTTGCGTCCGGTGATCTTCCGCGGCCGGGGCACGGGCACCGTTTCCGGAGCCCCTCCGGGAAGCCGCTGGAGATCGGCCAGCACCCGGTCCACCAGCCCCTCGGGATAGGCCCCCCCGAGGGCGATGACCACGTTGTCCCGGGTGTACCGGGCAGAGTGAAAGCTCCGCACGTCGTCGAGGGTGATGGAGTCCAGCCCCGCCACCGTCCCGAGCTCGTGATGGGCGTAGGGAGTGCCCGCGAACACCTCGCCGTAAAGGGCCGCCTTGCCCAGCTCCTCGTCCGAGGAGTAGCGGAGCTGCTTGGTCAGCGCGTCGAGGGCCCGGCTCTTGAGGCGCTCGAAGTCCTCCTGCCGAAACCCGGGGTGCAGGATGGCGTCGAGGAGGATGGGATAGAACTCCGCCGACGCCTCCCGGTACACCTGACCCGTCATCACCGTCATTTCCTTGTCCACCGACACCCCGTACCCGCCGGCCAGCGGGAACAGGCTCTCGAGGATCTGGTCGTAGGTCCGGCTCACCGTCCCCCCCTCACTCACCAGGTCTGCGGTCAGAGCCGCCAGCCCCTCCTTGCCGGGGGGATCGTCCTGACTGCCCGCCTTGAACCAGAGCTTGAAGACGATGTTGGGATCCTTGGCCACGGGCAGGAGCACCGGATCCTCGGCCGGCTCGGGCTCGGGCAGCTCCTGGTCACTGGCATGGAGCACCGCTACCGTCGATCGCTCCACGGTCAGGTACTTCCGGGCCGCAGCGCGGACGTGATCGGGCGTCACCTTGTCCAGGGTGGCGAAGAGCTGGTCGACCACCGCGAGATCCCCGGTCAAGGCGATCAGACGCGCCAGGTTGCCCGCCACGTCGCCGGGGGTGGAGAGGCTCGACAAGAAGGAGTTCCTGACCCGCGAACGCACGGCCTGGAGACGCGTGGAATCCACCTCTCGAGAGCGAAGATCCTGGAGCGTATCGAAGATCTCGCCCTCCACCGAACGGACGTCCGCCGGGTCCTTGACCATGGCAAAGACGTGCCAGAGGCCCGGATCACGGTTGTACTCGAAGTCGCCGGCCAGGAACTGCAGCCTCTGCTCGTCCAGGACCAGCTTCTTGTAGAGGGGAGAGGTCTCTCCGAAGGCGAGCTCGGCCACGAGGGTGCCTGCCACCATCACGGGATCGTCCGGGCGCAGCCGATCCCCCTTGAAGCACACGTCGAGAATGGGGAGGGTCTGCCCGTCGAAAGGAACGGTGAGGCGCCTCTGGGCCGTCTGCACGGGTTCCTCGGGCACCTCGGGAGTGATGTAGCCCTTCTTCCAGTCACCGTAGTGCTGCCGGAGAAGCTGCTCCGTGGCCGCGAGATCGAAGTCGCCGACCACCAGCACCACCACGTTCTCGGGGCGATAGAAGCGCGAAAAAAAGCTCTTCGAATAGTCGTACCGCTCGGGCATCTGCTGGATGTCGGCCTCGAACCCCATGGTGGTGTGCTTGTAGGTGTGGCGGTCGAAGGCGGCGTTGTGCACCGCCTCGTAGATCACGAAGAAGGGGCTCGTCCGTCCCTTCCGGAACTCGCCGTACACCGCACCCGACTCGGTCCGGAACTCGTTCTCGGAGTAGCGGAGGTTCTTGAACCGGTCGCTTTCGATGTCGATCACCGTGGGCAGGTCGTCGCGGGTGATGCTGAGGTGATAGGCGGTGAGGTCATCGGTGGTGTAGGCGTTGGCGTCGGCCCCCATGGAGGTGACGATTCCGTCGTACACCGCCCCCGGGTACTTCTCGCTGCCCCGGAACATCATGTGCTCGAAGAAGTGGGCGAACCCGGTGACTCCCTCCTCGACCTCGTCGCGGCTGCCGGTGCGCACGATCGACCAGTAGGCCACCAGCCCCTGGGAAGGCATGGGCACCATCAGCACCTTGAGGCCGTTGTCGAGGGTCACCCGGTGCACGGGATAGGGAAAAACACCCGCGGCGGAGAGAGGCGCGACGAGGAGAGCGACAAGGGCCAGGACGAGGAGAATCGGCAGGCGAGAGCGCATGAGGGACTCCTTTTCGGGGTGAGGACATGATTGCCCCGTACTATAGGGACGCCGCGGGGAGGTGTCGAGGTCGGGGCTCCAGGCTCACCCTGCCTCCATGGCCGTTATTCCCCCCTCGCTTGCGAGGCGCCTCTCCTCGACCGGCGGACCACGGGAAGGACCCGGGGAGAGGATTGACACAGAGATCGCAGAGACAAGAAAAAAGAGAGCACAGAGAAGAGATGTTCGCTGAAGCCAGGAAGAGCCCTGCCTCCTCTATTCAAGAGCTTCTGCTCTGTGTCCTCCTTCTTCCCTTTGTGTCCTCCGTGTCGTAACGAGCCCCTCGCCCACGGCGCCCCTCGCCCAGGACGCCCCTCGCCCACGACGCGGCCGACTTCCACCGCGCGCCGCCCGGCCTACTCCACCGTGAACTGGAACTCCGACCGCGCCACGTCACAGGAAGGATGGCTGCCCAGGAGCGCCCGGATCGTGAACGGCCCCGAGGGAGCCGGAGTCCCCGCGGGAACGCGCAGGCGCACCGTCCGCGTGATCATCCGACCCGGGGTCAGGTTGATGGTGCGCGGCCCGAGGATGGGATTCCCCGAGTAAGGCACCCCCCCCGGCCTCTCCGCCTCCACCCAGAGATCGATCAGGTGGGTGCCGGCCGTCGGGTTGCTGACCTCGATGTCGTAGAAGATCGACCCGCCCGGCGAGACCGTCGTGGTCTGCGGCAAGAGGGTGATCGTGGGAAACATCTCGCACTCGTCGGGAATCGTGTTGGCGTTGCAATCCGCGCTCGTCCCCGAGGAGATGTCCAGGGCATCGGAGATCCCGTTGAAGTTGCAATCGAGGGCGCCCGTGCCCACGATCTCGGTGAGCTCGGTATCGACGCTGGCGCGGCCGTTCACCGACTCCTCCCAGCGAGCCTGCCAGAGCCGCATCTTCTCCCGCACGTTGGTCAGATCGGCGTCGGTGGCCGGATTCTCGGGTCGGGTGAGAAGCACGAATGCGACCCGGAACGCATCCTGGGAATCGGGATAGGCCGGCATCCGGGCGCCGTTGGCGGTGACCACGTCATCGATGGTGAGGTCGACCCGCGTGCCGGAGTACGTCGAGTCGAGAGGCGGATAATACGGACCGTTGAGCGAGGGGCTTCCGTCGATCCACCACCACGGCAAGACCTCGGATGGCGGCGCCAGCCCCATGAGGTAGAGCTCGAGCCAGGCATAGGCGTAGTAGGTCTGTTCCGGAGGCGACGTGAACGTGCCGTTGCCATTGTCGGTCCAGGTCGTCCCTCCCATGCAGGAGCTGTCCACCCCGGTGAACCAGGGAAACGGCGCGGGCAGATGGGCATTTTGCGCAGGATGGCCACCGGATCTCGAGAGCCCCACACCGTTGATGAAGAAGAGCCAGCGGTGGCCGAGCTCGTGGCTCAGCACCGAGACCTTGGATCCGTCATCCCGGTGGTTCCAGGAGAGATCGATATGGTTCATGTGGAGGAGTGAAGTCTGACGAAGGCCGTCGTTGCCGATGCCGGTCGCCCCCGGCCGGCCGTTGGTGTGGTAGGCGCCGGCGTAGGACGTGATCTCGGTGTAGTGATTCTGGTAGATGGCGAGGGCATCGTAGTTCGTATCATCGAGGCCGTACTCGCCCTGGACGAAGGACTCCACCGAGAACGGCAAGATCGTGGGAACGGTGAACGCCTCGCGCAGGTGCCGCACGGTGACGGGACTCGATCCCAGGGTCGAGAGGTCGGTGAGAGAGGACCCGGCCGGACCCGGCGAGACCACCTGGACCGCTCCGAACGTGTTGAAGGAGAGGGCGTCGGGATACGACAGCTCGATCCTCCCCGAAGAGAAGAGCGTGACCTGGAACATCCGGTCGAGATGGGGCTGGCTTTCCGGGCGGGAGCTCTTCTCGTGCCAGGTGATCACGACCCGGTCGGAGTCGATGCGGACCCAGAGATCGAGGATGTCGGCCCAGATCCAGGGACTGTCCCGGAGAAGCGACGTGATGCGCGGCTCATCCGAGGCCTCGATGTCAGCCTGCGAGTACTGGAAGCCGGAGCTGTTCGGCGACTGAGAGGTGAGGAAGATTCCCAGATCCGAGGTGACATGGAGGTCGTTGGTCTCGGAGTCCCCGAAGGGGAAGGCGAAGACCGGGAGCGTGATCTGATGCTGACCCCAGACGCCATTCCACGTCGCCTCCAGGGTGCCCAGGTTGCCGTCGAGCGTCGCCGCGTCCCGGGTCGCGTCGTAAAAACCTCCCCCCTGGGGGACGAGGACGATCCGGGATCCCTCGAGATCCCACACGTTGCCGCCGTTGTCTGCGGTGAAGGTGCCGTCGTCTTCGAGAACGATGAGCCCACCCATGGCCGTCACGGACGGACCGAGAAGACCCCGACGGGAGACCCCTCGGGCCATCTCCTCCCGGGACCGGACGTAGGCGTCCAGATCCTCTCCCGTGGCGCAGCGATCGGCCGGAGCCGAACCGGCCCCGAGGGGGGCGACGGGAGACGGGCGCTGGAGGCTCGCCCCCACGCCCTGGGCCCGAGCCTCTCCTCCCGAGAACACGGCGGCGAGGGAAAGGGCGAGGGAAAGAAGGAGGGCCGCGGCTCTCCCGAGGCCTCGAATCAGGGAATCTCCACCGCGCTTCGAACCGAGCATGGACCTCTCCTTCGCGACTCGGGAACGCCGAGGCGTCCCGCCCTCGACCGACTGCCGGAGCCATTGTAGCCGGGATGGCCTCGGAGGGCGAGCGGGCCCTCGCTCTCAGGTGCCGAGGAGCACCACCACGGTGAGATCGTCGCGCGGCTCGCTCCCCCGGGCATGGACCGCCGCTGCCAGGTGGAGCCCGGTCACGATCTCGGTGGCCGTGGCGCAGCCCAGGGTGTGGACGACCCGGGAGACCCCCTCGATCCCGAACGGCTCGCCCGCGGGGGAGCGTCGCTCGAGAAGCCCATCGGTCAGAAGAACCAGGCAGTCCCCCGGCTCGAGGTCCACCCGCTCCTCGGAAGTGATGGCCAGCGGCTCGATGCCGAGGGGCATGGCGTGCACCGGAAGCTCGATGGGACCACCGCCACTGCGAAAGAGAAGCAGAGGTCCATGGCCCGCCGAGCACACCCTCAGACCACGACCTCCCCTGTCGATGAGCACGCTCACGAGCGTCACGAAGCGGTCCTCGGGAATGTCCTCGCGCAGGAGGCCGCTCACGATGTCAACGGCCGAGGCCACACCCTTGCCCGCCGGCAGCGACGAGAACGCGCTGCGGAGAAGTGCGTGGCACTGCGCCGCCACGAGCGCCGCCGAGACTCCGTGCCCCGACACGTCGGCCAGCGTCACCACGTGGCGCTCACCCGCGACCCGTTGCCAGGTGTAGAAATCGCCGCCCGTCTCCTGGGCGGGATGGCTCCTTCCCGCCACCTCGACCCCGGTGATCACCAGAGGCTCCCGCGGCAACAGCCCCTGCTGGATCTCGCGAGCGATGGACAGCTCCCTCTGGATGCGCTGCTTCCCGGCAAACTCCGAGAGGAGGGCCTGCCGCTGGAGCGCGACTCCGCACTGGGCGCCGAGGGTGAGCAGGAGCGTCTCGTCCCACGGGGAAAACGACTCCGCCGTCTTGTTGAGGACCTGGAGGACACCCACCGAACCTCCGTCGTGACGGGTGAGGGGACAGGTGAGGATGTTCCGGGTGCGGAACCCGGTCTCCTTGTCGACCGCCCGGTTGAAGCGGGGATCGGCATAGGCATCCTCCACCAGGATGACCTCGCCCGTCCGGAAGCACTCCCCGGCGATTCCCCGGTCGGCGGGAAACCGAAGCTCGCGCAACCCCGTGGCCACCCGGCTCACGAGCTCGTCCGTGACGGGGTCATGGACGTACACGGTGGCACGCTCGCAATCGAGAACCCCCAGAGCCGCCTCCTCGATGCGCAGGAGGAGGCTCTCGAGGTCTGGCGTCACGGCCAGCCTCCGGGTGATGTCGAGGACCTGCAGGAGGTCTTCGATCTTACGGGATTCGTCCATGGCCTTTCCGGGACTCCCGGGCCACCTCTGGCCTCTACAAAAGCGTCTCTGGTATCATCGGGGCATGGTACAGGAACAGACCCTGCCCGCGCCGGTGGAGACCACCGAAAGCGAGACCAGGGTCCGTCTTGCCCCTCAGTGGAAGGTCCTCTTCCACAATGACGAGATCACCACCATGGACTTCGTGGTGTCCGCTCTCATGCGCTATTACGGCCACAGCTTCGTCGAAGCCTACCGGATCATGATGACGGTTCACACCTCCGGGGTGGGGCTCGCCGGGGTCTATCCACGTGAAGTGGCCGAGCTCAAGCAGGAGCAGACCATTTCCGCCGCCAGGCCCACCTATCCCCTCCAGGTCACGATCGAACCCGACGAGTAGGCTCCTGGGCCCCCTACCGGGATGAGCCAAGGCCCGGCCCTGCTCCCCTGCCTTCAGAACTGGAAGTAGATGAAGGGCTCCAGCTCGAGGGGCACGAAGGGCAGGGCCAACCCCGTCAACGCTCCGAGGAGCCCCGCCACCACCCACCGCGGCCATCTCCCGACGAACCCCACCCCGGAGGACCTCGAGAAGAGGACGTGGACGACCAGAAGAGCGGCCAGGCCCAGCACCGCCCCCGGGCTCACCCGGATCCCGGACTCCGGCCAGAAGAGGCGGCCCAGGACGACTCTCGAGACTGCCAGCCGGGGCGCGCGGAAAATTCCGAGCGTGGCGCAGAAGAAGAGGAACGTGGCCAGGGTCCCGATCCCGCGGACGGCGTGCCCCCTGGACAGGGCGGGTAGGTAGCGCTCCCGCACGAGGACGCTTCCACGATGGACCAGGAGACCCATCCCGTGGACCGCTCCGAACAGCACGAAGGTCCAGGCCGCTCCATGCCAGAGCCCGCCGAGGGTCATGGTCACGAGCACGTTGAAGATCGTGCGAGCGGTCGTGCCCCGGTTCCCTCCCAGGGGCACGTAGAGATAGTCGCGCATCCAGGTGGAGAGGCTCGTGTGCCAGCGCCTCCAGAAATCGGACACGTTCGAGGCAAGATAGGGAAAGTGGAAGTTGATGGGTAGCCGGTAGCCGAGGAGACCGGCCGTGGCCACCGCCATATCCGAGTAGCCGGAGAAGTCGCAGTAGACCTGGGCCGCGAACAGGATCAGGTGGAGCCAGCAAGAGCTCGAGGAATGGAGCCCGGGGGCGGCGAAGAAGGCCTCCACCCCGGGACCGATGTTGTCCGCGATGCACATCTTCTTGATGAAGCCGACCAGGAAGAGGGTGAGCATCACGCGGCCCTGCACGTCGGACCGACGCCTCTTCTCCACCAGTTGAGGGAGCAGCTCCCGCGCGCGTACGATGGGACCGGCCACGAGCTGGGGGAAGAAAGCCACGAAGAGAAAGAAGTCCACGAAGCCCCGGACCGGCTCCAGCCTCCTCCGGTACACGTCGATGGTGTAGCTCATGGATTGAAAGGTGAAGAAGCTGATCCCCACCGGCAGCACGATGGAGAGCGCCGGCGCCGTCACCCCGAGCCCCAGCCAGCGGAGCATCCCGACTCCCGAATCCACGAAGAAGTCGAAGTACTTGAAGAAGCCCAGGATGGTCAGGTTGGTGACCACGCTCGTGGTGAGGAGGAGTCGCCGCCGGCGCTCGCCCACCACCCGACCCAGAGCGGCGCCGGCCAGCCAGTCGACCGTGGTGGATGCCAGGATCAGGAAGAGGAAGCGCCAGTCCCAGGCCCCGTAGAAGACGTAGCTCGCCACGAGGAGGACAGCCTTCCTCGGCCCGTTGTTGCGGAGGCTCCAGTAGAGACCGAAGACCACGGCAAAGAAAACGAGAAAGAGCGGCTCGGTGAAGAGCATGGAGGGATCAGTGCTCCTCGAGGCCGTCGAGATGGCGACAGAAGGCATCGGCGAGAAGCCGGGAGAAGACAAGTGCTCCCCCGGGGGTCAGATGCTCGCGATCGAAGAAGTGCTCCACGCGGTAGAGCTCCGGATAGCGGGCAGGATCGTCGAAGGCGAGGAGCAGCGGCAGCAGCCCGGCCTCCTCCAGATCTCTGACCTCGATCGTCTCCCTGGCCGTCGGAGCCACCACGAAGATCACCCTTGCCCCCGCTTTCCGGACGAGATCCACCTGTCGCCGGAGCCCCGCGACGGATGGCTCCCAGGGACCTTGGCGGCGAGAGCGGGGAGACGTCCCCGATTCCCAGGCTCTCACGAGATCGTCGAGCCCCTCGAGATACTCCTCGCGTCGTCTCGCGAAGTCGCCCTCCCGCCGATCGATGGTGAGGGGCTCGAACCCGCGATCGGGCAAGAACGGTCGCTCCCCCGGGGTCTCCTGCCCGAAGAGGTGATCGACGATGCGCGGCCCGCGGGCCATGTGAGTGACCCGTGCCCCGCACTGAAGAAGGTGAAGCGCTCCGAGCTCGGCCGCGTCCAGAAAGCCGATATCGGCCCTGGCGAGCGAACCGAGAAGCAGGAGAGTCTCCCCTGGCTCGTGCCAGGCGATGGCGCGACGGGTGAACCTCTTCTTCTCGGCGAGGGCGGCCCTCCAGGGAACGACCTCGAGGAAGACCCAGGCCGGAGAGTCCCCACCCTGCAGGAGGTGCTCGAGCATCACCGTCTGCTCGGGAGCCCCCAGTCCCTGGAAGCCGAGGTTGAAGGACCGAAGCCGGTGACCGCGCACCGCCATCTCGGAGTCGAACGCGACGGGATGAAAGCCTCGCAACACCCGGCTCGACCCGAGGAAGAGGACATCGACGGTGTCCCGGGCCGCCTCGAACGCCTCGATTCTCCATCGGACATCGGGATCATCGAAGAGCGGAGGCGGACCGAGGCTGCCCACCGCGCTCACGGACACGAGGAGCGAGAGCACGAACACCGCTCCCGCGATTGCGATGCCCCTCACCGGGGACCCCGGATGATTCGAGATTCTCACACCCGTCCTTCCGCGCTCTGATACTCTTTCTCCCGGAAGGAGACCGGCATGCTCGCGTCCTTCTTGCCCACGCCCGTCCTCTTGTTGGCTCTTGCCCTGCCCGCCAGTCCACCGCCCGCCAGTGCACCGGGCGAGGCGGTGGTGCTGGCCGGTCACCTCGGTCACGGCCCCCTGCCGGAGGTGAGCGGGATGGCGCCCAGCACCCTCTCCCAGGGGATCTTCTGGGTCCTCAATGACAGCTCGTCCCCTCCCAGGATCTTCGCCATCACCTCGGATGGCAAGGTCATCGTACCTGCCCCCGCCCGCGAACGGTACCACGCCGAGACCGTCGAGGAGGGCAAGAAGCCCTGGCCCGGTGTCCTCATCCGCACGGCCGAGAACGTGGACTGGGAGGACATTGCCGCCTGGGACGGCAAGCTGTGGATCGCCGACACCGGCAACAACTTCAACCGCCGGACCGACCTCTGCGTCTACGTGGTGCCCGAGCCCGATCCACGACGCGATCTTGCCATCGATCCCATCCGTCGCATCCCCATCTCGTACCCCGAGCAGACGGAGATTCCCGGTTCGGTGTGGGAGTTCGACTGCGAGGCCATCTTCGTCGACGAGGGAGCTCTGCACCTCCTCACCAAGCACAGACGCTCCGGGCAGGTCCTGTGCGTGAGCGGCACCCGGCTCTACCGGCTCGAGGATCCCCTGGCCGAGCCCCCCGGAATGCCCGCGCTCGTCGATCGGCGGGACGACATCGGCATCGTGACCGGAGCCTCCCTCTCGCCCGACGGGAAGAGCCTGGCCGTCGTCGCCTACGAGGCCCTGTGGCTCTTCCGGCATCCGGATTCCGGATCGTCCTGGCTCCGCTCGGCTCGGCGCCGGCTCGCTCTTCCGCGCCATCGCACCCTTCAGGTGGAATCCGTCTGCTGGGAAGGCGATTCCGTCCTGCTGCTCACCAACGAGCAGCGTGACGTGTTCCGGGTCCCCGTCGCCGACATTCCGGAGTGGGCCTCCGGACTCGAGTCCGCGACAGATCGCTCCTCCCCTCCGCCCCGCGACCGTGAGTAGACGTCTCGAGCGACTCGGATCTCACGGGAGCCCGGCAAGAAGATGGCGCACGGTGGACACCGACGGCACTCCGGCCTGGACGTGGAGAACTCTGCCCTCGGGGTCGGTCACGACCGTGGCCGGCAGGACCACCGTCCCCAGGGACTCCTCGACGATGCGGTCGATGGCCCGTGCATCGTCCCGGGACAGGTCGGCGAGCAAGGTGTAGGCCGGTTCTTGGGCTCGCACGTACGCGGAGAGCCTCTCGCCATCGTCCTGGGGATCGGTCGGAACGCCATAGAGCGGGACACCCGAACCCTTGAAACGGTCGCGCAGGAGAGCGACCTGGGGAGCCTCCTTCTTGCAGGAGGCGCACCACGTGGCCATGGTCGTGAAGACACGCAGCCGGGGTGGCTCCGACTCGGCCGGAACCACGGGCGAGAACACGACAGGCCGTCGACCCCCGCCAGGACTTCTGGCCGACGTCCCGAAGTAGTCGGTGACCGCGGTCTCGGTGCCATCCTCGTGCAGGGTGACCAGGCGGCCGCTGGCAATGCCCCCGGCCACGGTGGTGCGGCCCGACGGCCAGCGAACGGTGAGCTTCTTGATCCCGTTCGCCCCCCCGAGTCCGAGAATCAGGGTGGAGGAATTCTGGGAGGCGAACCCCTCGCCACAACGGTGCTCGCGCAGAAGATGCCTTCCGTCCGCGAGCTCGGCCTCCACGAGGGCACCGTATCCGTCCCGGTTGGTGGCACCCTTTTTGGGGGTCGCGCCCCGGTGGGCACCCCGTAGCCTCACCGCCACCACATTGCCCGGCCTTCTCGCTCCTCCCTGCCTCACCCCGACATCATTGCGGTAGATCTCGAGCCACGGGTAGTTGGCATTGACGAGGGCGATGTCGGGCCAGCCGTCATGGTCGAAGTCCCAGATGGCGAAGGCCCGGCCGTCCGAAGGATCATCCAGTCCCGAGATACCGGAGGCATTGAAGAATTCCTTCCCCTCCCGGGAGAGGAAGAACCGATTCCTCTCGGATCCGCTGAACGCCACCGCCACGTTCTCCGGCCCGCTGGGCGGTCGCCGGAGAGCTCCCATGAAGGAGGATCCGCTCTCTCCCTCCCAGCCGGCCACCTTCTTGGCGATGCCGCTGTCCGTGCGCACGACCGTGCGCCAGAACTCGCTTCACACGTCGAGCTCGCTGGGAATTTCCCGCGGAGGCGTGTAGTTCCCCGAGAGGGCGTAGACATCGAGCCAGCCGTCGTTGTCGACATCGAGGAACTGACCGCCCCAGGCCCAGCCGGCCACCTCGACCTGGACCGTGCCCTCCTCCTCGCCCGAGACCTTCTCGAAGTGATCCCCGAGGTTGCGCAGAAGGGAGTTTCCCCGGGCCATCGCGGCCAGGCGGGGATCGAGATCGGGGAGCTGCGAGGCGATCCTCCGCCCCGCCTTGCTGAACATGTTGGAGACGTACAGATCCTGGCGGCCATCGTTGTCGTAGTCGCCCATGGACACGCCCATGCCGAAGCCGATGTCGGCCGTCACCTCATCCGTCACGTCGACGAGACGCCCCTCGTCGTTCCGGAAGAAATGATTGGGAGCGAAATCATTGGCCACGTAGAGGTCCGGGTCGCCATCGCCGTCGAGGTCTCCGAAGGTGGCCTGGTAGGTGTTGTGCCAGATCGCCACCGTCCCCGCATCGGGAGACGCCTCGAACCGCCCCTTCCCCGCATTGCGCAGGAGAACGTTGGGAGGCCCGGGCCGGGCCAGGATGGGGTGGCCGGTCCGTGTTCTCTTGTGAAGCTCGGCGGCTTCCTCCTGGGGCAGGAACTCCGACAGGAGCCGTCCCTGTCGGATCTCCTCGACATCCTTCCCCGTGAGCCCTTCTCGCGCCGCGTCTTGCCCCCGATCGAGGTTCTCGAGGGCATTCCACTGCCTCTGCCAGATATCCGAGGCGTACGTGGAGAAGTAGACATCGAGAAGCCCGTCCCCATCCACGTCCGCCGCCGCCATCGACGACACGAGGTACGGCAGCTCGATCCCGATCTCCCGGGACCGATCGACGTACTTTCCCTCGACGTTTTCCAGATAGACGCTCCTCTTCAGGGTGCGCCCCACCATCACGTCGGGATCCCCGTCGTTATCGAAGTCGGCGAAGAGGGCACACGAGCAGTGCGAGTCGAGATCGAGCCCCAGGGTAGGCGCCACGTCCTCGAAGCTGCCGTTCCCCCGGTTCTTCAGGAGAAGATTCTTCCCCCAGCGCTCCATGACGTAGAGATCATCGAAGCCATCCCCATCGATGTCGACCACAGCGAGCCCGGGATGGCGATCCACCGAGACCGGGCTCCAGTATTTCGTCGGAGGTTTGAAGTCCGCGACCGTGGCATAGCTGCGCACCAGGTTCTCGTGGAGCGAGGTCCGGGCCCGGACCAGGAGCGCGGGATCGGGTAACACTTCGTCCGTGACCTCGGAGAAGAAGAGCCGGTCGGTCGCCTCCATCTCCATGCTCACCTGGATCCAGCTCTCGATTTTCCACTCGGAGGCACCATCCTTGGCGAAGGTGATCTTCTGCTTTCCGTGCACGGACACGACCCGCTTCTCTCGATCCCATGCCCGTGCGGCGAATCCCGAATCTCCGGTCCAGCGCGTGCGCTCCTCGTCGTCGAACGAGCCCCGGATGAGATAGAGCTTGGCGTGGTCGAAGGCATCGATGCGATCGAAGAGAGGCCTCCAGAGGCTGAGTCGTGACGACGCCACCACGCGCTCGCCCGGCTCCGGCGGGAAGCTCTCGATGTCGACCCGCACCCCCTCCAGTCGATCCTTCTTGACCGGCTCGACGCCGGGAGCCAGGTCCCGGATGCGCACTCGATCCGCGAAGAGTCCCCTTCCGTGGTGATCCGGGAGCTGCAGGTTGGGGATTCCCTTGGCCACCCCCTTCAGACGTGGGGTGAGATCGAGGAGGAGCTCCTCCGACGCGACGAGGGTCGTGATGCTGGGGGAGGCCGCCTTTGCCATCGCGGGCTCCTGCCTCACCGGATCTCCGCCCGTCTCCGGGTCCGTGTCGGACGAGAAGGCGCGGGGAGACCGGGCCTCGGGCCCGGGAGTCGGCGCCGAGGCCGTCGTCTCGTCCGCTCTCTTGACGAGCAGGAGGGCGACGAGCCCGAGAGCGACGGCGACGAGAATGGCCGGGAGGACCATGCGGCCGGCCTGCCGCGAGGAAGCAAGGGACCTGGATTCTGACATGACCGGTCGGACTCCGAAACAAGGGGCTCGTGCAGGGGGAGACCCACTTCAAATCGGGCTCGCGGTGTAGGTTAGCCCATCGGACGAGGTGGCGCAAGAGAGTCACACGCGCCGCCCGGCGAGGCAGAGTGGCTGGCGAAGCCGATTTTTTCGACAAGGAGTGAGGGGATCCCGGAGCTCCCGACAACAAGAGGTTGATCCAGGAGTCAGGAAGAGAGGACGGATGGAAGCGGATTCCCGTCGAGACGAGGAGGCACTTCGCCGCGGCGTACTCCGTGGTGATGAAGCAGCGTTCCGCGCCCTCTACGGCCGCAGCTTTTCCATGGTTCTCTCCTGGATTCATCTTCGCAGCGGCAAGGATCGCCAGGTGACGGAGGAGATCGTCCAGGAGACGTGGCTCGTGGTGGCCCGGAGGATCGCCGACTTCGATCCGTCGAGGAGCGCCTTCGAGACCTGGGTGATCGGAATCGCCCGCAACATCCTACGCAACCATCTTCGACGGGCCCGGCGGGAGGAGTCGACGCTGGCTCTCGACCACGACCCGGTGAACCCGAGGGCCCCCGATCCCCAGCGCGGGAGCGAGATCGGGGAGAGGATCCTCCTCGCCCTCACCAGCCTGCCGGGGCGGTTCCAGGACGTCCTCCGGGACCGTTATCACGAACAACTCACGGTGACCGAGATCGCGACCCGGCGGGGCCAGACCCCCAAGGCGGTGGAATCCCTTCTCGGGCGCGCGCGCAAGGCCTTTCGCCGGGCCTTTGGTGAAGACTCGCGACATTGAAGGACGTGACGAAGGAAACCCGACATGCAGAATGACCCTCATGACCCTCATGACCCGACTGACCCGACTGACCCGCTGCGAGGGCTGGAAGGGCTGGATTTCGCGCTCCTCGAACCTCCTTTCTTCGCTTCCGAGCTGGAGGCGCGCGTGCTCGAAGCCTCGCTCGAGGAGCTACGCCGTCAGAGACGCGGTCGGTTCTTCCGGCGTGGAGCCCTTCTCGCCGCCATCTACCTCCTCGGGCTCGCCACGGGAGTCACCCTCCTTTCCGGCGGAGCGCCCGGCGGAAAGGAGACGGGGCCGACACCTGCTTCCTCCCTCGCCCAGGCTTCGCCGTCCGACCTCCGGCTCGACGATGTGACCAAGGGGCGAGAGCCGTCGCCGGATGAGCTCGAGGCCATTGCGCGCGTTTCCGCTCCGCAGGCCAGGGCGCGTTTCCTGCAACGTGCGGGGGATCTCCACCTGCTCCGAAACGGGAATGTCGACCGGGCCCTTTCCTGCTACGCAAGGGCCCTGGACCTGCTACCCGCCGGGGAAAGGACGCGGTTGGATGCCGCGGACACCTGGCTCCTCGCTTCCCTCAAGAAAGACCTCTCCAGCTCCTGATGCGATCAGGAAGAAAGGGACCGAACATGATGACCCGAATCCCTCGACTCGGACTCCTGGCCACGATCGCCGCCCTGCTCCCGCCTCTGCTCCTCGCGAGCGGAGTCGCCGGCCAGTCACGCGGCCTGCCCTCCAAGGCGGACGAGCTCGTCCGCATCGCCCTCGAGACCAGCCCCAAGGTGCAACTGGCTCGCTCCAAGGTGGCCCAGGCCGAAGCGGAGCTGCGAGAGGTACGCCTGCGCGTCACCCAGGAGGTCTTCACCATCCACGGGGATCGCATGCGACTGGAGAGTCGGATCCGCTCCATGAGGTCCCAGCTCTCCCAGAAGGAAAAGCTCGCCCGATCGGGCCATGTCAGCGAGAGCGACGTCATCACCCTGCGGGGCGAGATCGATACCGCCGAGATCGACCTCGACAGCATCCAGGCCCACATGCGGGCGCTGATCGGCATGGAGCTCTCGGTTGGCGAGGACGGGGGGCCATGGAGCGGGTCGCGGAAGACCGAGACCCAGGAGCTGGCTCCCCCGAAGCCTCGTCGCCCGACGATGCCCCCGGAGCTCGCCGCCCTCCTCGCGGTGGATACGTCCCTCGAGACGGAAGAGGGAAGCCTCATGGACGTGCTCGAGCTCCTCCGCCAGACGACCGGAGGCAAGCCGTCCATCGTCGTCGACGGCGAGACCCTGCTCCGGGAGCTCGGCCCGCCGGACGCGATCCTGGTGACCCTTTCTCTCGGCGAGTCGACCCTGCACGACACCCTCGCCGCACTGGCCGACGTGACGGGAATCGTCTTCGTGGCCAGGGACTACGGGCTCCTCGCCACGACGGCAAGTCGGGCCTTCGAGCTCTACGGAGCGACCATTCCCGCCGACGCGCCCATCCTGAGCGACGTGGTGCGCGCGAGGGATCGCTAGGGCTAGGCCTGGGAGACGGTGTCCTCCCCCCGATCGCGGCCCGGCCGGACATGAGTCTCCAGCCACTGCTCCGTCTCCCAGAGGACGTGGAGGATCGATTCCCGGGCACGGTAGGAGTGGCTTTCGTGGGGCAAGATCACCAGACGCACCGTCGATCCGTGTCCGACCAGCGCCGAGTAGTAGCGCTCGCTCTGCATGGTGTGCGTCCCCGTATTGGCGTCCGCCTCTCCGTGAATGAGGAGAATGGGTGCGTGGAGCTTGTCGGCATGGAGAAGAGGCGACATCTGCACGTAGGTCTCGGGCGCCTGCCAGAGGGTTCGCTCCTCGGACTGGAAGCCGAACGGAGTCAGGGTCCGGTTGTAGGCTCCGCTCCGCGCGATCCCCGCGGCGAAAAGGCGCGAGTGGGAGAGCAGATGAGCGGTCATGAAGGCGCCGTAGGAGTGGCCGCCGATGGCAACCGCCCGCGGATCGCAGACTTCTCTCGAGACGAGCGCGTTCACGGCCGCCTCGGCATTGGCGACGAGCTGCTCGATGAACGTCTCGTTGGGTTGTGAGTCACCCTCACCGACGATGGGCATTCCGGGATCGTCCAGCACCGCGTAGCCGCGAAGGAGCCAGAGCAGCGGCGAGGTCCACGACGGGAGATCGAATCTGTGGGGAGAATCGCGGAGCTGGCCCGCGGCATCTGCGCTCTTGTACTCCTGGGGATAGGCCCACAGGATCGTGGGCAGGGGTCCGTGCTCGGTCTCGTAGCCGGGAGGGAGATACAAGGTTCCCGAGAGCTTGACCCCGTCTCTTCTTTCGTACCGGAGGGTCTCCTTCCGGAAGCCGCGCAGCCCGGGCGCCGGATGAGGAAAGAACGTGATCTGGCGCAGCTCCCCGGTGCGCAGGCTCCTGATCCAGTAATTCGGGACCACGTCCACGGCCTCGCGACGCACGAGGATGAGGTCGGCCTCGGGATCGATGGTCACCACGGGCTCCTCGAAGCACGGCGGCTCGGAGTGGAGAAGCCGTCGCGTCTCCCCGGTACGGAGGTCGAGGCGATCGAGGAAGGGGCGATCCCCTTCCGGCGACGCTCCGTCCCCCATGAAGGTCAGCACGTTGCCGCCGTCCATGGTCAGGAGATCGAGCCGTCCCCGGGCATTCCGCTTCAGCTCGGGGCTACCCGGCGCCCCGTAGCGATCCTCCCAGCTCCTCTCGTAGAGGATGGAGGAAGCCTCTTCCGGACGCTGCCCCGAGAGACATGCGCCGGGACGGATCCGTAGGGTCTGCAGCCAGCGCGTCTCCCACCACCACGACGAGACGAGGGCGAGGTCATCGTGTCCCCACACCACCCCGCCATACCGGTAGGGCAACCGGGCCAGGCACACGGACTCACCCTCGAAGGGGGCCTCGAGCAGCCGGAGCTCGTCGCGGAGCTCGGCCGGGCGACCGGCGTCTCCCCCGTCGAGCGCCTCGACCCAGCACACCGAGGCGTCGGCATCTGCCCGCCACTGAAAGCTGCGCGCTCCGCTCACCACGCTCGAGAACGTGAGGGGGATCTCCTCCTGCAGGGGACGGTCGACGAGCTCCCGCACCGCCTCTCCGCGCGTGGTCAAGATCCGGACCCGGCGCGGAAAGCGCGACTCCGGCACCTGGTAGGAGAACGGCCGGTGCAGGGTGACCACGAGGAGATACCGTCCGTCGGGCGACGGCTCGTAGCCCCAGTAAAGATCGTCTCCTCCGATGATCTCGACATCGCCCTGGAGGGAGATCCGGGCCAGCACGCTCAGGGCGTGATACTCGAAGAGGCTCTCGTCGTGGACGTTCCTGAGGAGATCTTGAAATGTCCGCGCGGCTGCCACACGCCCACGGCTCTCCTGCACGACCGGACCTGAAGGCACGCGCGCGGGTCGGGGCTCGGTCCCACGATTCTCCGGCACGAGCAGGGCGAGAAGGCTTCCGTCGGGGAGCCAGTGGGGCCGTGCCCCTGCCACCATGCTGATGCGCGGACCGAGGACTCTCCGGCACCGCCGGGTCGAGATCTCGGCCACCCAGAGCTCGAGCCCCTCCTCCTGCTCGAGGAGGAAAGCCATCCGCTCTCCATCGAGAGACCAGCGCGGACTCGAGATACGCGAGTCTTCGGGAAGGCCATCGATGGGGAAGGACTTGCCGTCCCGTATACGCACCAGGGAGAGGCCGCGGTAGTGGCCGGTCAGGCTCCTCTCGGTCGTACGGGGCAAAAACCGGATGCCGGCGAGACGGAGCTCGGGTTGCGCGAGCTCGGAGATCGGGGGGAGTCCCCATGGTTCCATGAGGAGCAGCCACTCGTTGCCCGGATGGAGCCAGGGAAGCGGCGTGGGCCGCGCGTCCACGACATCCACCAGCTCCCGGGAAGGGACACGATACTCGCACGAAAGAGCAGGATCCATGGGAATAGGAGAGCCCCCTCACCGCCATCGGCAGCCGTCAGGATGCGCCGTCCCTCGATTCTAGACTAGCACGCCTTCCCATCGCCGTTCTTCCCTCTGCCCGGGCTCGGGGATACAATCGCCCCTTGACGGGTACACGCCCGGCGGTCCCGAGCCATGAACGAGAACAGCTTCCCTCTTCTCCCTGATCCCGAGATCTCCAGCGACGTCATTCGTCGGATCCAGGACGGAGACCGCGCCGCCTGGGATGATCTCTATCACCGCTATCGGGACCGCCTCCTCCTCTACATCCGGTGCCGGATCGGTCGAAGACTCCGGTCCCGCCTCCAGTCCGAGGACATCCTGCAGAGCGTCTTCAAGGACGCGGTCGTGGATCTTGATCGGTTCGTTCCCGAGGGCAAGGAGGCCCTGGGCCGCTATCTCCACGTGTGCGTGCTCAACAAGATCCGCAGCAAGGTGGCATATTTCGACGCCAGGAAGCGGTCGGGCGACGTGCCACTTCTGGACGACGAGGTCCAGAAGCTGGCGGATCCCCGGAGCGTCGACCTCGGCTACCACGACTCCCGACTCTTCGACCGCCTGGAGGAGTGCCTGGAAACCCTTCCCGACTCGATGCGAGAGGTCATTCTCCTGCGGCTCTTCGAGTCGCGCACCAACGAGGATGTGGCCACACGGCTCGGCAAGTCTCCCGATGCCACCTCGAAGCTCTACAACCGGGCGCTCGCCCGCCTCGGCATCCTCATGAGCGGGGTGCGAAAACCATGAACGACGGCCTCGAGGAGCTCGTCTCGCACTACCTCGAGCTTCGCGATGCGGGAAGCGCGCCCACCCCCGAGGCCTTCGCCGACGCTCACCCCCGGGTGCGAGAGGAACTCCTGTCTGCGCTCACGGCCACCCTGGGAGTCCTCGATGCGATGAGGGACTCCGCTCCGACCGCACCGACCCGGATCGGCGAGTATCGGCTCCTGAGGGAGGTCGGACGGGGCGGCATGGGAGTGGTCTACGAGGCGCAGCACGGAGCATCGGCCGATCGGTACGCCCTGAAGCTCCTCCCGCCCTTCCTTCTGGCGGGATCCCGGGCCGCGGAGAGATTCCGCCGGGAGGCCCGTGCCCTCACGCGACTGTCGCATCCCGGCATCGTGCGGCTCCGCGATGCCGGGTCCCACAACGGAGCTCCCTATCTCGTCATGGATCTCGTCCCGGGTGAGCCCCTCTCACGGAGGGTGGGAAGCGTCTCGATCGCGGAGTCGGTTTCTCTGGTGCGGCAACTGGCTCTGGCCTGTCAGGCCGCACACGAGGCGGGAATCGTTCACCGCGACCTGAAGCCCCAGAATGTCGTGGTGCGGCCGGACGGATCGCCGGTTCTCCTGGACTTCGGCCTCACGTCGACGGGAAACGACCCGACACTCACCGCCACCGGCGAAACCCTGGGGACTCCCCGCTACATGGCCCCCGAACAGGTACGCGGTGAGGTGGCCACGGAGCGCACCGATGTCTACGGACTCGGCCTCATCCTCTACGAACTCGTGACCGGCCGCGCCGCCTTCGACCAGGACTCCCGCGAAGAGGTGCTGCGCGCGGTCGAGAAAGGCCTGTACGATCGCCCTCGCGACCTCCGTGGCGACCTGCCGGCGCGAATGGAAAGGATCCTCTTCCACGCGCTCGCGCTCGCTCCGCAAAATCGCTACGCCTCCGCGAAGGAGCTTGCCCTGGACCTCGAGCGCTACCAGACGGGCCGAAGTGTCCTCGCACCGCGCTCCCCGCTCTCGCGACGCGCTCGCGGGTGGATCCTCGCCACCTCGGCACTCGCCGCCGTCGTCCTCATCATCGGTCTTTTGATGAGCGGGCGCGACCGTGCCGCACTCGAACGGGCACTCCTTCTCGCCCGGACGGGGCGCGAGCACGAAGCCCTCACCGCGCTCCGGACGATGAGCACGCGAGCGCCCGACTCGCTTCCGCTTCTCGGGGAGCTTGCCACTCTCGAGCTCACCCACGGCGAACCCGCCCGGGGACTCCTCACGGTGAGGCACGCCCTCGAACTCTCTTCCGACGACCCGGATCTCCTCCGCATCGAGGCCGGCCTCCTGAACCGGCTCGAGAGGAGGGACGAGGCGCGTGCGCTCTACCTTGCCCTGCTCGATCGGAATCCTGCGGACCGGGAAACACGCTTCGGTCTGGCCCTCTCCTTCGACGAGGACCACCGGGCCGAGGAGGCCGAGCGCCAGTATCGAGAAGTCCTCGAGGTCGAGCCCGACCACGTCCGGGCCCTCACCAACCTGAGCTGGCTGCTCTCGGGCGCTCTCGTCGGCTCTTGCGAGCAATGCGACGACGTCTATGCCGCCGCCCCCAGGCTCCTCGATCCCGCGCGCGCACAGGCCTATCTGCTCCGGGCCATCGACTGCGGAGCCGCCGAGAACAAGCGCCTGCGGACGACCCTCGTCAGCCTGGCGGTGAGAATGCCTGACCTTGCCTTTGTCGTGGACAGCGTCCAGAGAATGGCCGAAGAGACGGGCGACACGGACGGAGCCTCTGCCACCGCGCTCCGCTCCCTCGTCACCGAGCTGAGGATACGGGTACCGGAGAGGGGCAAGAGCTCGAGCGACGGGCCCCCACGATAACGCTCAGGAACGGCCCTTCGATCCACCACGACCTCCGGAGCTCCCTCCGCGGCGGGGACGTCCGCCCCCGCTCCGGGGAGGACGGGAATCCTGGCGTCCGGGCTCCGGGTCCCGCGAGGTCGACGGTCGGCGCGGTGACGAGGATCGGCGTTTCGCGCCTTCTGCCGGAGCCGAGCGAGGGCGACCGCCCGACCCGCCACGGCTCGATCGCCTCCTCGGCGGCGGCTCCATGGGATCGATGGTATAGCCCGTGCTCGAGAGGAGGGCCTTCCACCTCCTGCGGTCGGCCGGACAGACCAGGGTGATCGCGGTACCCGACCGACCGGCACGACCGGTCCTTCCGATGCGATGGGTGTAGGACTCGCCTTCACGCGGCACCGAAGCGTTGATCACATGGGTGACGCTGTGTACGTCGAGACCTCGCGACGCGACGTCGGTGGCGATGAGCGCCTTGTACCGGCCGCTCCGGAAGTCCTCCATGATGCTGAACCTCACCGACTGATCATAGCCGCCGTGAAGACCACTCACGGGGAGGGTGCACCGCTCGAGGTGCCGGAGGAGACGGTCGACGTCACCTCTTCGCTCGCAGAAAACGAGAAAGATCTCGTCCTCGTGCGAGGACTCGAGGAGCGCGCGGATGACGAAGGAGGACTCGTCGTCCTCCACGGCGATCCACCTCTGGTCGATGGCGTCCACGGTGGTGAGACCGGAGGCGGTTTCCACCTCGGCCGGATTGCGGGTGGACTCACGCGACAGCGACCGGAGCTCCGGAGGATACGTCGCCGAGAACAGCATCGTCTGACGCTCGGGGGGAGTCAGGGCCAGGATCTTGCGAACGTCCTCGAGAAAGCCGATCTCGAACATCTTGTCGGCCTCGTCCAGGACCACGAACTGGGTCCAGGGAAAGGCCAGAAAGCGCTGGTTGCCGAGATCGAGAACGCGACCGGGGGTACCGACGACGATCTGGGCCCCCTGGCGCAGCTCGGTGATCTGACCGAGCGCGGGGTCTCCTCCGACGACGAGAGTGACCCCGAGCCCCCGACTCCTTCCCAGTTGCTCCATGACCCCGGCCACCTGCTGGGCAAGCTCCCTCGTGGGACAGAGCACGAGCGCAAGAACGGTGGAGCGCGCGGAATCCAGCCTGGAGATGATCGGAGCCCCGAAGGCGAGGGTCTTGCCCGTGCCCGTCTCGGCCTTGGCGATGACGTCCCGGCCGTCGAGGATGAGGGGGATGGCGAGAGCCTGGATGGGAGTGGGCTCCCGGATGCCCATGTCGAAGATGGCCTGCAGGACGTCGGGCTCGAGCCCCATGTCCTCGAAGGTCCGGGAAGCCTCCTCGGATTCCAGGTCCTCGGCGGCTTCGGGCGACTCCTTGGATGCCGGGGGAGGGGACGAATCCGGCTCCCCTTCCTCGGGTTTCCGGCTCCCCCGACCCCTGCCCCGTCCGGAGGGTCTCTTCGGACCGCGGCTCCCTCGACCATAATTAGCGATGACATTCCTCCTTTTGCCCCTCCGGGGACCGGACGCCCGGCCCGCCGAGGAACGCAGAAGTATGCCATGTCGTGGGCTACTGGGCGTCGATGATGATCGAGTTCGTGATGGACAGGCCCGTGGCCGAAGGGGAGCTGGAGTCCCCGGTCACACCCTGGATGGTGAGGACCTTCGCACGGTTGAAGCCCCCCCGACCCACCAGGAACGGCGCCGTGGCCGGCGAATTGCGGATGCTCGCAGGGCCACACTGGCCGGGATCGGCGCCGACGGAGTGGACGCAAAGCACGGGCTGGGGCTGAGCCATCGGATCGAGCGGAGTCGGGTTCACCGTGCAGCCGAGGTCGTCCCCGGAGAGCAGGAGATCCAGGGGAGACCTGGCGTCGCCGATCCACCCCCAGATCACATAGTCGATGCTGGCCACGGGACCGGCCGGTGCCGCCCGGAGCTCAACGTCGAAGGTCGTTCCCAGGGGTACCAGGACCCGACGATTCACGGGGTCACCGACCTCTCCGTTCACGAAGAGGACATCGGCCCGACCTCCGATTCCCGTCGCGTTGACGCTGCCGAAGACGCACCCGGGCGTGAACTCGATGGTGAGCTGGGGACGCCGCCCCGAGCCGGAGTCCTGGGAAAGCATTCGCTTGGCATTGCGCCCACCCGTCTCCTGGCCGATGAGAATCCAGCCGAAGTTGCTGGCGGGGTCATCCAGCCACCCCTGGACGTCGGCGGCAAGAGCCGGCGTCGACGACCACGGGTAGTCGGCGTTGCCCATGATGGAGCGGGAAGCGCTGGCCGTGGGATCGAAGTCGCCCCCCACGGTGGACCAGAGCTGGTCGGGGAAGAACCGGTGCAGCCAGGTGGCGTCACCGGTCGCGGCGATCCCACCCTGCCCCTCGGGGTCGCTGGCGTCGGAGGCTCCCGCCCCCCAGTCGGCCGTGACCCTGTGAATCCTCACCGGAATCGAAGCCGGCTGGCTCCGGTTGACGCCGACGGTGAGAGTGACCGAGTGGATGACCGATCCCTCGGGCAATGCCCCCGCCACGTCGAAATGAAGGAGGGCGCGCCTCACTCCGAACGCCTGGGTCAGACCGACGAAGAGGAACCGCCCCGCGCCGTTGCTCAGATTCCCCGAGGCGTCCTCGAAGAGGGTATTGTCCCGATCGGGACGGAGGACCATCGTCTCGGCTCCCGCCCGGCCAGCGGTGACCCCGGCGACGAGGACGGAAACGAGGAGGAGCGACAGGAACCCTGGCATCATGCTGCGCGTCATGGACAAACCCCTTCTGGTGTGAGCCGGCGGCACCGGGCCCGCCGCCACCGGCAAACCTCCTTCGAGCGGAACCGCCATCCAGGATACGCGAAGACCTGGTCGTTGTCAGCACCCGGAAAAGAAGCGGCGGGCTCCCCGCGAGGAGCCCGCCGCTTGCGAGCAGCCCTTGTCTTCGGTGCTCGATATCAATGATCGTCTCGTCCGGGATCTATTCGTCCGCCTCGGGCGGGCGGATCGGGTAGTAGCCCTGGTCCCGGTTCCCGAACTGGTAGCCCGTGGCCTGATGCTCCTCGCCATAGAAGAGAACCCCTGACTCGCCCTGGTAGGAGTCGGGGTCAACGAGCAATGGATCCCACAGGCCATGGAGGAGGCTATTGCTCCACAGGATGGCGTCCGACTGGACGATGTCGGCCACGTTGCTCCAGATGATCCCGTCACTCCAGAGCACTCCGAGGTCCAGGCCGTTGCTCCAGATGATCCCGTTTCCGTAGGCCGGGTGCTTGTAGCCCATGGTGGCGTCGAACCAGGGAAGACCGTTGCTCCACACGATCCCGTTGCTCCACACGATCCCGCTTCCCCAGAGGGAGCCCTTGGGTGCGGCGGAGGCGTCGTTCGACCAGAGAATGCCGTCCCCGTAGGTGAAGGCCGCGCCGAACGGCGCCTTGAGCCCATCGATGATCGAATAGGGCAGGATCATGCCCACCGCGAGGGCCTCGGATTGCGCCCTGAGCCAGAAGCCTCCCTCCGCCACGTTTTCCGATCTTCTCCTGATGGCCAGCGCCATCCGCACCGCGCCCTCGGCGTTGAGAGAGCCACTGCCCTGGGCGAACATGTCGGGATCGATCAGCTTCTCCGCGGTATAGAGAAGCACGGCCTTGGCCGCGTTGGGGCCGAGCGATTCATTGGCCTGGAAGACGAGGGCGAGGGTCCCCGCCACCATGGGCGTGGACATGGAGGTTCCGGAGAGCTGCAGGTAGCTGTCACGATCGCCGTTCTGCAGCTCGACCAGAAGGTGCGGATACTCGCTGGCGATGAAGCAGTCCTCGGCCTGAAGAGACACGATCCTGTTCCCCGGGGCCACGAGATCCGGCTTGAGCAAGCCGTCGAACACGGTGGGGCCACGGGAGCTGTACTTCGCCACCAGGTCGTCGTTGCGCCGCACCGTATCCATGGTGGCGACCGCTCCCACCGAGATGACCCACGGTGCGTTTCCCGGTGAGTTGACGCCCCCGTAGAGGATCTGACCATCGCTCATGCCGTTGTTGCCGGCCGAGGCCACGACCGCGATCCCGGCCTGGACCGCGAACCCGGTGGCGAGGCAGAGGGGATCGAAGAGATACGGCTCGTAGGCCGGGTGGCCGAGCGACAGGTTGATGACACGAACGTTGTACTTGTTCTTGTCGATGATGGCCTGACCGATGGCCGCGATGACGTCGCTGACGTAGCCGGCCCCGTCGCCGTCGAGCACCCTGAGGTTGTAGATCCGCACCTTGGGCGCGATCCCTCGCAGGGGCACCGACTCACCTGCGGAGCGCTCACCATCACCGCCCAGGATACCGGCCACATGAGTTCCGTGGCCGAAGAGGTCCCGGCCCGCGTTGGCCGGATCGACGAGATCGACGCTGACGACCCGGGATTGCCCGCCCCCACCGATGAGGTCGGGGTGGGAGGCATCGACGCCGGAGTCGATCACCGCGATCGTAACGCCGGCGCCATCGAACCGGAGTCCGCCCGGAAGCTCGCCATCCACGACCTGGTCCGCGCCGATGGCCCGGGCCGAAACGTCGAGGCTACCCGTTACACGTTCATCGAGCGAGATGCGGGTCACATCCCCGCGCCGGGCCAGCTCGACGATCTCCTCCGCACGCAGGGATACCGCCGACGCACCGATATACGCCAGGCCGGCCCGGGGCTTTCCGCCCCGCGTTCCTGCCCACTCCTCGATTTTCTCGAGGGCGCCGAAACCGCCCCCGGTCCTCACGATGACCCGGACCGCCTCGTCTCCCGACTCGGCCAGGGCCTCCCGCAACCGGGGAGAGACCTTGCTCAGCGGGTCGCCGTCCGGGGGAGAGCTCGGGGAGCCTGCCGCGGGTCCCGAAGGTGGTGCCGGGAACGCCGGGGCGCAAGGAAGGCTCACCGGGGAGGAGGTCCTGGCAACGAACGCCTTCGTCCGATTCTCCGGCTGGAGGGGAGGCTCGGGAGCGAAGGAGACCACAGCCAGGACCTGAACGAGGGAAAGAAAGAGGACCAGTCGACACGTGGTCCACGGAGAGACTCGGGTGGGATTCACCCTCATGCTGCTCCTCTCACATCACATCGATGTTGCCCCACCTCAACGGGGCCGAGTCGTGCCCCCGACGTTCTGGCCCCGGGGCAGAAAAGACTACCCCACCGAAACCGCCACGGGCAAAAGATTTGTGCCTTCAAGGGAGAGCCGGGTAAACTTTCCGGTCCACCTTCCTCCTTACCTCTTCTCCGGAAACGGCCCATGCCCCCCGCGCTCCGCGTCCACCGCCACGTCCCCCTCTGGCTTGCGCTCGCCCTCGTGCCTGCGCTCTCGTCCTGCGGCGGCAACCCAGAGGCTCCCCGGACCCCCGCACCTGTGGCGCTCCCGATCCGACCCGACGCACCAAGGAGAGGTGGAGCCCTGCGCCTCCCTCTTGCCGGGATCGAGACCCTGGACCCCGCCCGCTCGGCCAGCATCAGCGAAAACCTCATCATCCAGCAGCTCTTTCAGGGGCTGGTACGCTTCGATACGCACTTGCGGGTGGTCCCCGATCTCGCCTCCTCCTGGACGCTCTCCGACGATCGTCTCACCTACACGTTCCACCTCGATCCCCGGGCACGGTTTCATGACGGCTCCGAGGTCACGTCCGCCGACGTGAAGACGAGCCTCCTGCGCATCATGGATCGTCGGCTCCGCTCTCCCGCCCGGGCCTATCTCATGGAGACCCTTCCCGATCCCGACGAGGCCATCGAGTGTCCCGATCCGCGGACGGTGGTCGTGCGCCTGGTTCGGCCCGATCACGTGTTCATCCGGACGTTGGCCATGCAGCACACCCGCATCGTGCCCGCCCATCTCTGCGACGAACGTGACTTTGCCCGTTCTCCCGTGGGAAGTGGCCCCTTCCGTCTCTTGACCCGGGAGGAGGGCAAGCTGGAGATCGCGCCCGCCTTCGAGGATCGAGAAAACGGTCCCTACGTGGATCGCGTGATCTTCCTCCAGCTCACCGGGGAACAGGAGCGGGCACAGTTCCTGTCGTCCGAGATCGACTACACGGTGGCGGCAGCGAGCGAGCGCAGATTCTTCGAAGCCCTGGGCGACAGCCGCCTCTGGCTGATGCCCACTCTCACCCTTCACTTCCTCGCCCTCAACGTCTCCAAGCCACCACTCGACGATCCGGAGGTGCGACGCGGCCTGGCGCTTGCCCTGGATCGATCGGCCCTCGAGACGAAGACCCAGGGCCGCGTACAAGCCGCACGCACGGTGCTTCCCCCGGGAATGCCCGGACACGACGCCAAGCTCGATCCCTACCCCCATGATCCCGACCGGGCCCGTGAGCTCCTCGCGGCCGCACGCTTCCCTGAAGGAAGCCGGGTGCTGACGATCCTCCTGGGAAGGATTCCCGAGCAGGAGGCCGTGATCACCATCCTCGAGGAGCAGCTCGCCGCGGTGGGAATCGGTCTCGATGTGAGCAAGACCGACGACCTCGGCCTCTTCCTCCGGGACCTCAACCGCTACGACCTCGGCGTGGTGGGCTGGAGTGCCGACTACCCCGACCCCGACAACTTCTTCTACAACCTGTTCCGTACCGGAGCCCCCTACAATTTCATGGGCTACTCCAGCACGCCCATCGACGAGCTCGTGGAGCAGGGCAGGAGGGGTGAGGGAAAGATCGACCGCGCTCGAATCTACCGCAGAGCCGAGGAGACCCTGCAGGAGGATTGTCCCGTCGTTCCTCTCTTTCACGACGCGGCGCTGCACTGCGTGAGCCGGCGCGTTCACGGTCTCCGTCCCACCGCGCTCGGGATCTACTACACCCGCCTGGACGAGGTGTGGATCGAAGAGGAAGACGAGGGTCTCCCCGCTCTCAGACCGCCAGGGGAGGCGCCGTAGGATCTGCCGGCTCGTCGAGGGAGACGAGGGGCAGCGCCACCTGGAAGGTGGTCCCCTCTCCACAGCGAGAGTGCACCTCCATGGTCCCCTGGTGAGCCTCCACGATCTGGCGGCAAACGTCGAGCCCGAGCCCCGTTCCCCGGTCACCCTTGGTGGAGAAGAACGGCTGCCAGATCTTCTCCAGGATCTCCTCGCGGATGCCCTCTCCATCGTCGGAGACCTGGATCCACGCCCGACCCGCCCTGGCGATAACGGTGACCACCACGGTACCGTCCTTTTCCCGGGGAATGGCCTGGGCGGCGTTCTTCACCAGATTGATCACGACCTGCTGGATCTTCCCCCGGTGCACCCGCGCCAGAATCCCCGGTCCGGACACCAGATCGAGGTGGACGTTCTTGACGTCCTTGTCGTAGTGGAGAAGGTTGATGGCCTGTCCGACCACGTCCTCGAGATCCACCGTATCGAGGGTCAGATCGCGATTGCGAGACTGCGTGAAGTCGCGAATCTCGGTCACCATGCGATGAATCATGTCCAGAGCATTGCGAATGATCCGGACCTGACGCGCCAGATCCTCATCCGCGTTCGACCGGGCCAGAATCGCCTCCGAGATCCCCGCCACCGCGAGCTGGTTCCCGATCTCGTGGGCCAGGCCCGATACGAGCTTGCCCACCGTGGCCAGGCGCTCGTGTCTCATCAGATCCTCGGTGAGAGCCCGGTTCCTGGTCCTCAGCTCATAGGTCTCCACCGCGGACAGGATGGTGTTGAGGAGCTCCTGCTTCTCCCAGGGCTTGTAGATGAACTTGAAGGCCTCGCCGCGATTGATGGCATCGACGATGACCTCCACATCGGTGTAGGCCGTCACCACCATTCTCACCGTGTCGGGCCAGCTCTCCCTGACCCGGGCCAGGAGGTCGACGCCGGTCATCCCCGGCATCCTCTGGTCGGTGACGATGACCGAGAACGGTTCCTCGGCCCGGGACAGCAGCTCGATCGCCTCGGCTCCCGAGGTGGCCGTGGTGACATCGAGCTCACGCCGGAACGTCGTGCGGACGATGACCAGGTTCGGGCTCTCGTCGTCCACGAAGAGGACCCGTGGCTTCCTGCGGCTCTTGCCGCCCGGCTGCTCCATGGGTTTCATCTCCATCCTTGTCTCCTCCCCGCCCTCATGCGAGGACGGAATCTCCGGGCACCGATTCGGCGATTCCCGGGGGAACGAGAGGTATCCACACCGTGAAGGTGCTTCCCTTGCCCTTCTCCGTCTGCACTTCGATCGATCCGTTGTGACTCTCCACGATGCCGAAGCTGATGGAGAGACCGAGCCCGGTACCCCGTCCCACGTCCTTGGTGGTGAAGAACGGCTCGAAGATCCGATCCAGATTCTGCTCGTCGATACCACACCCCGTATCCGCGACCTCCACGAAGATGCGCTTTCCCTCGACACCGGTGCGGATGGTGATGGTCCCCTTGCCCTCGATGGCCTGCTCGGCGTTGGAGAGCAGGTTCATGAAGACCTGATTGAGGTGTGCAGGGCGACAGTCGAATTCGGGCACGTCTCCGAACTCTCTCACGATCTCGATCCGATCCCGCAGCCTCGGACGCATCAGGCTCAAGCTGCCCTCGATCCCATCGTGAATGTTGGCCCGTTTGAGCTCCGCCTCGTCGAGCCGGCTGAAGCTCCGGAGGTGCTGGACGATGACGGCAGCGCGGCGCGCTCCCTCCTCGATGGCACCCATGAGGTCGCTCACGCAGTCCACGCTTCCCACGAGATCGACCTCCTCCTCGAGCTCGGCCAGACAGCGCCGGTCCGCCTCCGAGAGAGAGCCGAGGGATCGCGAGCGCTCCAGGACCTCGAGAACGTCTCCGATGGCCTCCTTGAGCGGGCCGACCCCGTTGACCACGAAGTTGAGGGGATTGTTGATCTCGTGGGCGACGCCGGCCACGAGCTGACCCAGCGAGGCCATCTTCTCGGAGTGAACGAGCTGCGCCTGGGTATCCTTGAGGCGACCCATGGCTCCCCGTAGCTCGTCGTTAGCATGGGCGAGCTCCTGGGTTCTGGCGTGGACCTTGGCCTCGAGGCCGCGGTTGAGCGTCTCGATCTCGTCCAGATGACCCCGGATCTCCTGGGCCATGTGGTTGAGATTATCCGCCAGAGAAGAGATCTCGTCCCGACTTCCCACCTGCACCCGGTGGTCGAGATCGCCGGCCGAGAAGCGCACCGCGGCCCGGGCCACCTCTTCGATGGGACGGGTCACCTTGCCCGCGAGGAGCAGCGACGAGGTCAACCCCAGCAGAAGCGCCACTCCCCACAGACCGGCAAGGCGTATGCGCACCGCGGTCAGCTCCCGGTCGATTCCCTCCAGCGACAGACCGAGAAGCACCCATCCCTCGAGCCTGATCACGCCCCCCGCGGTATAGATCACGGGATGGCGAATCGACAGATGGCGAGGCACGTCCCCTAGCGCAGGGCGCTCTTCGACCGCCGGAGCCTCGAGCTCCTTGGCCCGGGCTCGCTCCTCGGCGGTGACGAGACGATTCAGGGCGGACGAATCCTCCCCCCTCTTCGAGGCAAAGGCGACGCATCGCCCGGAGACCTCGAACACTGCCACGTGATCGATGTCCTCGCCCGCCACGATCTCCACCGCTTCCTGGCCGAGGTCGAACCAGTCTCCGGCGCAAAGTGAGTTGACGGAGCTGCCGGCCACGTTCCGGGCGATGGAGACCCCGCGCTTCCGGGCCTGCTCGATGAGCACGCCGGTTTGACGCGTGACCACCACGGTCATGACCGCGGTCATCAGCACCGCGACCAGGCCGGCCGTGTGCAGCATGAATCGTGTGCGAAGTCGCATGGTCGTCCGGGAGATTCCTCCGCAGGAACCTATCGACTCGCGGAGGCCTCCGCCTTACCCGGATCTGCCAGGAAGGCCGGGATGCGGAAGAGCTTGCGGTAGAGGGCGGGAAGGGGGACGAGAAGGATCGACAGGAGAAGGAGCCGGCGGACCTCTCCCCGACGGACCTTCACCGCCTTTCTCCCGGCCGGGACCCCGCTCGCGTTCAGGAGCTCGAGGGTCCGGAAGCCGAGACGAAGGGGCCAGGTGGGCGCCAGACGAAGCGAGAAGGGGCGGTAGGGCAACAGCTCCGGATAGCGGGCACCCTCACCCAGAAGTCGACCCGCATGAAGAAGATACCTCCGAAAGATCCCCAGACCCGCCGCCCCCCCGCCGTCCTCGAGAAGGCCCTCGGGGGCCACCCCGGCCGCCTCCAGAACCTGCCGGGGGAGATAGCACCTTCCGGCCCGGAGGTCGGCGGGGAGGTCACGCAGGATGTTGACGAGCTGAAGTCCCTTGCCGAGGGCGACTCCGGCCTCGAGGAGACTCTCCCGGGAACGGACCGGCACGAGCCCGTGATCCACCGAGAGATGGGTCCAGAACTCTCCCACGCAGCCGGCCACGCGGTAGGTGTAGTCCTCGAGGTCGGCCTCGGTCTCGAGGCACCCCGGGCTTCCCGAGGCCGCCCCCCCGAAGCGAGCGAGATCGAGGTCCTGGCCCGAGCCGATGGTCGCCAGGACCTGCCGGATCCGGCCGCGGTCAGGTGTTTCCTGCCGCTCGAGCTCCCGGAGAAGCACGGGAAACGACGCCAGGAGGCGACTCTCGGCGTCCTGACGCGGCACGAGCCGGGCGAGATCCGGGGAGACTTCGTCCGGCCCCCCGCCGATGGCCCGGAGCACCCGGGCCAGGATCTCTCTCCGATCCAGGCTCGATCCGGCATCGGCGATGGTGTCGGTGGTCCGGGCCAGAAGGTACGCCAGGGAGACCGGCTCTCGCAGCGCGGCGGGAAGCACCCGGAGCGAGAGATAAAACGACCTCGACACCGGGCGGAGAAGATCGCGCCAGCCTGGACGGCCGGGGGTCACGCGGGGCTCTCCGGGACGGCGACGAACACCCTTCAGACTCGCACGATGTGCCGTGTCGTGACCTCGACCGGGCTCCGGGAATAGACGGCGAACTCGCCGGGCAGGACCCCCTCCCCGAGGAGCCTCTGGACGACGAGAGAGACCTCGCGCCTGGTGTCCATGGTGAGGAGAAGCGAGCGCGAAGGGACGACCACCACCCAGCTCGGTGCACTCCCGAGGGCACGGGCGGCACCCGGGGGACGCCCGCGACGGCCCTTGCGCCGTGGGCCCTGTCGGGCCTTCTTCCCGGCTGCCTTCTTCCGACCGACCTTCTTCCCACCGCTCCGGACGACGGTCCGCTTCCGGGTGGCCTTCCTGCCGCCCTTCTTCTTCCGGGCCTTCTTGCCCACGCTCTTGCGCCGGGCAGTCGCCGCCACCTTCTTGCGGCTCGTGCGCTTCTTCTTGCTCGACTTCTTCTTGCTCGACCTCTTCTTCTTGCTTGACCGGACCGGCATGAGTGACCTCGCTTCCGGAGCCGGCACCGCAAACCCGTGCGAGCCTGGCCCCGCGGATAGCCTAGGATATCGGGAGACGCAGTTCAAATCCAGCCGCTCGGTCGCCAGCGGCCTTCCCTGCTCCCCGCCGAAAAAAAAACGCCGGGCTCGAAGCCCGGCGCCTGTTTCGAACGAAGGGTCACTTCTTCCTGGTGTACTCGATGGTCATGCCGAGGGTCTCGTTTCCCTCATCGTCGACCATGAAGCTCTCGTACTTCCGATGGTGAGCGTCGGTGAACTGGTCGACACCCTTGGTATTCACCATGCCCCCGGACATGGGGTCGAAGGCCTCGCCGAAATTGGTCAGAGTCTTGGTCGCCGGGTCGAAGGTTCCCTCCATCAGGGTCATGGTGGGAGTCATGTTGTCGATCCAGACCGAGGTGTACTTCTTCTTCATGGGGTCATGGCCCAGGAGAGCGCGCCCCTCGAAGGGCATCCCCATGAAGTCGCCCTTGACCTCGCTGATCATCCACATGCCGCCAGGGAGAAGGGTGTTCTCCTCGGTCATGGGGTATTCCGCCCCCATCATCTTCACCGTGGCATTCCAGCTTCCCACCCAATGCTCCAGCATCTTGTGCTCGGGCCCGGCCATGGGCATGCCTTCCTGGGCCTGGACGGTGGTCAAGGCGTGGCTCGCGGCCCAGAGGCCGGCAACGACCAGAGCGCCGAGCACAAAGCCGGCACCGGTCTTCATCTTCGCGCAACAGGGAACCATGTCGTATCCTCCGTGAGTGCTTGGGGTCGAGTCAGGGCCGCGCGATTATCGCAGAAATCCGACCGGAGGAAAAGTCCCTGCAGGACCCCCAGGGTGGCCGGAAAGAGGCCTCGGGAAACCGAATCGGGCTCGAATCCGCGGGCCCGGGGGGATAGGGTAAGCGTCGCCCGGCCCCGAGGGCCGGAAACCGTGGCGGATCCGGCAACGGCGACGGAGCGACAAGCGGGCCCTGCACGGCGTTTGGCACCGTGTGAGGCGCGACGGGAGAGGCCGGTGACGAAGGCCCTCCTGGCGCGGGGAGCGGAGGACTCCCGAAGATGATCGAGCTTCTCTGCGTCGGTTGCGGCGGCTTTCTGGGCGCGGTGGCCCGCTACGGGCTCTCGGGCCTCGTGCACCGGCTGTACGGCGGGCCCTTTCCCGCCGGCACCCTCCTGGTCAACGTGCTGGGCTGCGTGGCCATCGGCGCCCTCATGACCCTGGTCGAGGAGCGCCAGGGACTGAGCCCCAACGCTCGCCTCTTCCTGCTGATCGGAGTGCTGGGGTCGCTCACCACGTTCTCAACGTTTGGCCACGAGACCGTGGCCCTGCTCCGCGACGGGGACACCGGGATGGCCCTTCTCAACATCCTGGGAAGTGTGTTCCTGGGACTCGGCGCGGTCCTGGCAGGAGGCGCCCTGGTGCGGCTGGTCAGCGCCTGAAGGAAAAGCGCCCCTCACACGCTCCCGCGCCTCCCGTACAGGGGCACGAGATCACTCTTTTCCGCTGCTCCTCCGGAGAATCGAAGCTCATGACCCGAAGCCTCCTGCCCCGTCTCCTTCTGACGGCCGGGCTCCTGCTGCCCCTCGTGCCCGCCACCCGGGCCCATGGCGAGCCGGAATGGCTCCAGTGGGGGGGCCCCAACGGCAACTTCACGGTCGACACCGAGGGTCTGGCATCGTCGTGGCCGGAGTCCGGCCCCCGACGCCTCTGGAAGCGGCCGCTCGGAGAGGGTTACTCGGCCATCGTCGGCAACTCGGGGCGCCTCTACACCATGATCCGGGAGGACGAGACCGAGGTGGTGGTGGCCCTCGACGCCAGCACCGGAGCCACGGTCTGGCGGCACCGGTACGACGCGGCATTCTGGCCGGACATGGTGGAGAGATTCGGGCCGGGCCCCAACGCGACTCCCGCCATCGCCGGAGATCGTCTCGTCTCCATCGGTATCAACGGCGATCTGCGCTGCCTCGCTCTCGGCTCGGGCGAGCTTCTCTGGCGACACGATCTCGTGGCCGAGTATGGCCGACGTAAGCGGGATGAGGAGTACGGGTACTCGAACAGCCCCGTCCTGTACCGGGACACCGTGATCGTGATGGTCAGTGGCAACGACCACGGCGTGGTGGCCTTCGATCCGAAGGACGGAAACGTGGTCTGGAAGAGCGCGCCAAGCGGAATCAGCTATGCCCAGGCGACTCTCATGACCATTGATGGCCAGGACATGCTCGTCTTCTTCTCGTTCACCGAGGTCATCGGCCTCGATCCTGCGAATGGGCGGTTCCTCTGGAGCCATCCCTGTGCGCCCGGCAACGGCAACAACCTCACGCCCGCCTTTCTCTGCGGCGAGCGGCACGTCTGGGTGGCCAGCCAGTTCGATCAGGGTGGAGGACGAGTCCTCGAGATCCGGAAGCACGACGATCGATTCGACGTGACCCAGCTCTGGCTCAATCGAAGGATGCAGTCGACCCACTGGACCTCGATTCCCATCGGCGACCACATCTACGGGTCGATCGGAGGAAACAACGTGTCGCTTCTGTGCGCCGTGAACTGGAAGACGGGTGCATTCTCCTGGAGGCACCGCGGCTTCCACAAGTGCATGTGCCTCCATGCCGACGACAAGTTGATACTCCTCGACGAGAACGGCCAGCTGGCCCTGGCCCGGGTCTCCCCGGACGACATCGACGTTCTCGCCCGGGCCCAGGTCACCGAGTCCGTCTCCTGGACCGTCCCCACCCTCCTGGGCACCACCCTCTACGTTCGCGATCGAAAGAGCATCCTGGCCCTCGATCTCGGCGTTCCTGCCCCCGACTGACCGAGGTCCCTTCTGCCGCTTCGATGGGGTCCGGGACGTGGGCCAGTTCCAGCTCCCCAGCCCCTTCTTCCGGATCAATCACGATCTCACCGTCCGCCTCTTCGACGACTGCGTCGGCCCGAATCTCAACACCCCCCCGGTGTGCAGATGAGCCGGTGCGGGTGACGGGAACACCACTGGCGACACCGACGGATTCGACGGATGCTCCGGACCGGTCGACGTGACCGACAAGTTCGCCGCCAACCCGGACGTTCCCGGGGAATACTCGGGTACGATCGCCCTGCAAGCCGAGCGTTCCGGAACCGGCGAGGGTCGGACCTACACCATCGACGTCACGGCCCTGGACAGCTCCGGGAACCAGACCACGACGAGCTGCGTCATCGTGGTCCCCCACAATCAACGCAAGAACGACTAGGACGGCAACGCAAGAACTACCAGGACGGCGAGACTTCCCGTGTGTGGCCCGCGGCGATGAGCTGCGGGCCACACTTCGTGGCCAACCGATCTCGATCGCCCCCGGTCCCCCTCCCGGACGACGAACGCCTGGCGTTTGACGGGGCCGGTCCGCGCAACGACAATGTCTCGATGCCCGCATCCATCGTCTCGATCCTCTCGCTGTCCCGCGCCTTTGGAAGACGTGTCGCCCTCGACGCGATCGATCTCGAGATCCGGGAAGGCGAGATCGTCGGGCTGGCAGGCCCCAACGGATCGGGGAAGACCACTCTCCTCCGTCTCGCCGCCGGTCTCCTGCGACCGACGGGGGGAGCCATCCGGGTCCTCGGCCTCGATCCCTGGCCCCACCGGGCCGCTGTCATGAAGGAGGCGCGCTTTGCGTTTGCGCCCCCCGCGCTCTTCGACGCGTTGTCGCCTCGCGAGCATCTCTTCCACCTCACGCGCTCCGGCTCCCGCCCCCGTCCCGATCGCCGGGCCATCGACCCTCTCCTCGATCGCGTGGGGCTCCTCGAGAGGGCGGACGATCCCGTCCGGACGTTTTCCCTCGGGATGCGACAGCGCCTCTCGATCGCCCAGGCCCTCCTTCCCGAGCCCCGACTCCTCGTCCTCGACGAGCCCTCCGAGGGGCTGGATCCCCTGGGCATCGTCGAGCTCCAGAGAATCCTCGTGGGCCTGAGCAAGGAGCGGGGCACGACGATCCTGCTGTCGAGCCACCTCACGGCCTCGATCGAGGAGATCGCCGACCGGATGCTCCTCCTCTACGAGGGAAGGGAGCTCTTCCAGGGAAGCCCCGCGGAGCTCTGCGCGGGAACGAGCCGGCTCTCCCTCCTCACGAGCGCTCCCGACCTCGCCCTCGGAGCGCTCGTGGCCAAGGGCCTCCCGGCCCGGCTCGACGGAAATGGCACGCTGCTCCTTCCCCCGGAATCGGTCGACCTCGAAGGGGCGGCTCGGCTTCTGGCAGAGTCGGGGGTGAAGCTCCTCGCGTTCCACGAGCGGAGAGAGACCCTGGAGCAGGCCCTTCTCACGCGCCTGCGACGACAGCAAGGATCCGAGGAGACTCCATGATCGCGCGACTCGAGATGCTGCGCCTTGTCCGATCACGCCGGCCGCTGATCACGTTGCTGTCCCTCGCTCTCTTCCTCGGGCTCATGCTCATCGGATTCTACACCTACGCCAGGACCGAGACGGGCGGCGCCGCCGAGTTTCGCTACACGTTCGAGAACTCCTCCTACTTCAACGGACTCACGTTCACTCTCTACGCGTTTTACTTCGGCTTCCTCCTCCTCCTTCCCGTGTTCGCGGCCACGGAAGCGGGAAGCCAGATCGCCGGCGACGTGGCGAGCGGCGGGCTGAGGCTTCTCCTGTGCCGCCCGATCGGGAAGGCCCGGATTTTCTTCGTGAAGGCGATCACGGCCGCCCTCGTGGCAACCTTCAGCGTGGGCGCCTTCCTCGCCATGGCCCTCCTCCTGGGCCTCGTCGCCGTCGGATTCGGGGACCTCGACATCTACCCGGGCGTGCTGCAGATGACCGACCAGCACCAGCACCTTCCCCAGGGAACGGCGCTCCTGCGCTTCGCCATGGTCTGGCCTCTCGCCAGCCTGGCTCTCTTCACTCCCCTCTCGCTCGCACTTCTCGTGGCGACCCTGACGCGCAGCCCCGTGAACGCGGTCGGCATCTCCATCGCCCTCTATCTCACGCTCTACGTCATCGCCGAGATCCATTTCTTCCGCGATCTGCGACCGTGGCTCTTCACGAGCTCCATGGCCTACTGGAGGGCACTCTTCCGGGAGGACATCCCGTGGCGATCGATCGCGGCCGAGGCCTCCAAGCTCACCGGCTTCTCACTTCTCTTCCTCTCCCTTGCCTACCGGCGCTTCCGCCTGAGGGAAGAGGCATGACGCCGCTAGCGGGAAGTGGCGACGGGGCGCGGTCGCGTGGGCGCGGCGAGGTCGCCTGGGAAGGAGTGATCTTCCTGCTCTCGATCCTCTCCTTCTTCCTCTTTCTCCGGCTCACCCCCCCCGCCTTGGAGGCGGATGCGCTCTCGGAGCGTGCCCCGGGCGTCGTTCGCGTGGTGACCTGGAACGTCGGTCGGGGAGGCGGGCGCTACGGCCGGCCCCTTGCCGAGGACGACGTGGCGGCGGTGGCGGAGGTGCTGCAGGAGATCGATGCCGACCTCGTCTTCCTCCAGGAGATCGCTGCTCCCGACCAGCTCGATCGGCTGGCCTCCGCCCTCGGCTCCTCGTTCTCGGCACGCCTCGCCCGGGGGGAGAGCGACCGCCTGGTGGGTGTCCTCGCGCGACGCGGCACCATCACGCCGTTCCAGCCGGCGCGGCCCGACGGACGCTCGCTGGGAGTGATCCTCCGGCTGCCCGGAAGCCCCGCCGTGGCCGCGGCCACCCTCCACGCGGACGCCTTCTCGTCACGCCGCCGCAACCTCGGCATCGGGGAGGTCGCCACCTCGCTCCTCGCACGCAAGGATGCCGCGGTCTACCTCCTCGCCGGCGATCTCAACCTCGATCTCGACCTCGACAAGAGAAGGGACCTCTTCACCGACGACGAGCACCTGGATGTCGAGACCTACAACTTCCTCGCCACGCGCCTCGTTGACGTGACCCGGGGCACGGGGTCGACGGCCGAGCCGGATCGAAGGCTCGACTACATCTTCTGCAGCGACAAGGGCGTGGAGATCCTCAGGAGGGGGCCACTCCGAGGAAGACGTCCGGGAGACCTGGACCACGACCCCGTCCTGGCGGATCTCCGCCTGCGCCAGGACTAGCCAGGACCAGGAGCCTGCGCTGGCCGCAAGCCGTGCGCGAGCGCACCCGACCGTGCGAACCCGACCCGTGCCAGCGGCCCCTCCCCGGGTCCGGCCGCCCTCGCGGCCGTCAGGGCCCTTCCGGATTCGATTGGCCCGAGTCTTGCGAATTCCCTGCGCACGGCGCGCCCGTCGAAGAAAGGGAAAGAAATCGATGAGACTCTTCTCGCATCCGGGCCCGGTCCATCTCGTCCTCTTCGCCGCCTTCACCGCGGCCTTTCTCGCCCCTCCGGCTCACGCCGGCGATCCGTGCGCCGGCACGGGCGGGGCGACCCTCGAGTCTGCTCCCCTGCTCCTCGCTCCGGGCGGCACCCTCGAGATTGTCGTGCGCAGCGGCATCCCCCTCGCGCCGATCAGCATCGGCGCCGACATGGGACCCGGCCCCGTCACCGTCCCGGGAATCGGCACATTTTGCCTGGACGGGAGCTCCCGGCTCCGGCTTCTGGCCCGGGGTCTCGCCGACGGATCGACGCTCACCGACGAGAACGGCGAGCTGCGGCTCACCCTTCCCATCGCTCTCGCGGCGCGACGCTTCGCCGGCCGTACGGCGTGGATCCAGGCAGCCATCCTCGATCCCCTGGCCCCGAAGGGCCACACCATCACCAACGCCCTCTCCCTCCCCGTGCTGTCCGCCGTGGTGGAGAGCTTCACCAACCCGCGATTCCGGGACGACACGGAAACCACCGCCGACTGGGACCGCACCGGCGTCGCCCGGGGATCGGTGGGAGCCCCGCGAACGGTGGACTTCGAGCCACCGCTGACGGGCTTTACCCTCGCCGATCCGCTCCGCCCGGAGGGATCCCGCTTGCAGCTCTTCTTCGGCCGGAACGAGATCGCCATCGAGGAGGGAGACTCGATCCTAAGCATGAGCTGGGGCCCCCAGTCGAACTTCGTGTTCGCCACGACATACTCCGACCTCGAGGTCAAGATCGGTACGACGGCAAGAGACCGCCTCGTGAGTGGCTATGACGCGAACTACACCGCATCGGCCGGAAATCCCACGACCGTGTTCCAGGGAAACTACGTGCTTCCGGGCTCGCCCAACACGAGCTGGGAGCCCTGGCCCACATTCACCACGCCGTTCGAGTACACAGGCCAGGGCAACCTCGTGTTCGAGGTGAGCACGCCCCCGGGAGCCGCGGAGTACCAGCTCTTCCGGAACTCGTCCTTCGCGATGCACCCCCGCTATCGCAACGTCGGGCCGTTCGGCTCGGAGACGGCGGAGAGCGGGGAGAGGACCCGTTACCACACACGCTTCGAGATCGCCCGGACCACCACCTTCGCCACATCTCTCTTCTACGACACGGGAATCGACGATCCGGACTATGCTCCGCCCCAGGTCCTGGCGGACTCCCTGCCTCCGGGCACCCGCGTCGACATCGAGCTCGAGGGCGCCGACGACACCGACGGGGATGGAATCCCCGACGACGCAACCCGCACCGGGCTCGTCTCCGACGCCAACGACCTCGACGGCAAGCGCTATGTCCGTTTCCGGCTTGCCCTCGTGGGTGACGCGACCGCGGGCGAGGCCCCTGTCGTCACCCGGGTGGTCATCCCCTTCTCGCCGTGAAGATCGGTCCCGGAAGGGTCGTCCGGCATCTTGCCGGGCGACCCTCGGGTGGCGGGCCCATCACTTCTCAGCCACCGACCTCACCGGCCCTCGAGCGAGAGCAGGTGCTGCGACAGCTTCTTGAGGTCACGGACCGGAATCGGATTCCGAAGGCGCTCGATCACTCCCTCACAGAGAGGTGGAGCCACCACGATCTCCGTCTTGCCGTCGGCATACGTGATCTCGGCCAGCTCCCGCCCGGGGGCGACGTCGATGCCGATGTCGATGTCCGCGAACCACAGGATCTCGACCACGCCCGGCTGGTCTTCGAAGTAGAAACGCCGGGTGCGCAGCTCGCGATTGGCCCGGTCGAAGGCAACAGATCTGCCCATCACTCTCCATCCGCGGGAAACACGATGTACCAGTCATCTTCGATGGGATGTCTGGCGCGGCGAAACTCGTATCGACTCGCCGCCGTGGCCAGACCCCAACGGAAACGCTGCCGCCGCCCCATGTTCTTTCGCGACAGGGGTCGTTCCTGCTCGAACTTCCGGAGCTCGAGGAGGAACGACGTCTTCTCCTGGAGAGAGCTACTGCGGAGGAGTCTCGTGATCTCGTCGATCACCTCCTCATCTCCCTCCAACCCCTGTGGCCACGGAACCGGGCTGGCGGTATCGGTCGCAAACAGACGGAGGAGGCGCCGGTGCAGCCCCAGCAGGCCGTCCTTGAGCACGATCTCGGCATCACCCGCGCCGAGCGAGTCGAGCCGGGCGTAGCGCAAGCTGTAGTCAGGCTCGTCCGGCGCGGGAAGCCACTCCTGCCAGGACGGATTGCCGAGCTCGATCTCCAGCTCCTCGCGCAGCGTCGAGCGCTCGCTGCGGAATCCCACCCGGACTGGATCGCCCTCCCGTTCGAAATCGGCGTAGCGGAAGAAGCTGAGCCGTCGATACTCCTGGGGCCAGTCGAGGATCGAGCCCACGTTGAGCTCGATCCAGGCATCCGGGTCCTCCAGGTCGGGGGCGCGGTCGTCATCCGGCTTGCCGTGCACGATATAGCGGCCGCTGTGGGTGTGGGCCGACACGTACAGGCGACAACCGATCAGTGTCCGGAGCTCGTCCAGGAGCGTCCTGCCGCTCCGGGTCAGGGCGTCGAAGGGGTGATGCCCCATCAGGGCCCAGGTCGTGGAGGGATCCGCCCCCGCCAGCCAGCACTCGACCTGCGACACCTGCTCGGGGGTGATGTCACCGGTGAGACCCGCGTTCCGGTGAGGCGGAAGGAGCGCAGGACGGAATCCGTAGCTCGCGGTATCGAGCAGGATGGCACCGACGGGGAACGAGGGGCGGACGGTCAGATCGATCCATTGCACCACGTACGACTCGTAGCCACGCTCTGGCTCGCGGATGTCCCAGGCGATTCCCCTCAGCGTGGACCGGGCCCCACCTTCCGCCATCCAGTGCCCGGATGCGACGATTTCCGGAGCCACCCGTTCCTGGTAGTCGCGCTGCCCCTCGCCCTCCCGCGGCGGTTCCACGCCGGCGAGCCGGCGGATCTCGCGCGCATAACCCTCGTCTCGGTAGAGGAGAGCGGCCAGATAGAGGCGAACCACGTCGCTCTTGGTGAGGGGACCCTGGGCTCCCGAACAAGCCGCGCGCCACCGTGACCCGGACGGATCCGGATACTCGTTGCCGAAGTAGATGCCGTCATGGTTCCCGGGGGCGAGGAACCAGCCTCCTTCCGCCGGGCTCATGAGGTCGCAGAAATCCAGAAACTCCTCCTTGCACGACAGGTCCGCCGCATCGCCGAGGTGGAGAACCGGGGTCTCGGAGTCCGCATGGCTCTCGACGATCAGGCGGAGCAGATCCTGCCCGAACAGGTCGAGCTGGGGCGGACGGATCGCTGATCCGACGAACCGGTCGGCCAGGCCGGTGCGGAGCAGCGCCACCGGTTCGGAGTAGACGTTGTGGAGCTGGTTGTCCGCCACCAGCAGCACCGACCCCGACATGGCGTCGCTCTCGTCCCCGCCACGAAAACGAGAGGGCAGGATATCCCAGTCGCCGGGAAGCGAATGGTAGGCCTCGGAGCGGCAGGAGGCGAGGCCGAGAAGCAAGACACCGAGAAGACGGATCACGCGCGCCACCATGGATCCCTCCTGTTCACGCCGGCCCCTGGAACGCCGATGCTAGCAGATTCGGGCACCGGTTCAACGGAGGTCGGTCCGGTGCCGGCCTTCCTCACCGACACCATCGAACCACCCAAGTCCATGGCGCGGATCATCTTCTGATCATGGGGTAAGCTTCTCCTGGAAGCCGTCCGTGGAGCAAGTCAGTAGTCCTGCCAGGAGAGAAGAGACAATGATCAGAGGACAGAAAGGTTTCACCCTCATCGAGCTGTTGATCGTGATCGCGATCATCGCCATCATCGCGTCGATCGCCATTCCGAACCTGCTCTCCGCCAGGGTGAGCGCGAACGAGACCTCGGCCGTGGCCACGCTGCGCAATATCAGCTCGGCGCAGGCGCAATACCAGTCGAGCGGTCGTGGAGACCGCGACGGCGATGGAGAGGGCGAGTTCGGTTACTTTGCCGAGCTCTCCGGTCTCCTGCCCCCGCGCGGGGCCGCCGCCGTCATCACGCCACCGGCTCTCTCGGGAGTCTTCCAGGCCATCGAGCCGATGTTCGGTGTTGTGACCAAGTCGGGCTACGTGTTCCAGCTGTACCTGCCCGGAGCCGCGGGCGTCCCCGCCCCCGAGGCCGGCGGTGGTGGCGAAGGGGCCACTGCCGTCGACGACAACCTGGCCGAGGGAATCTGGGCCTGCTACGCATGGCCAGCCGTCAACAACAACACCGGCAATCGCGCCTTCGTGGTCAACCAGTCGGGTGACGTGCTTGCCACCGACAACACCGGTGCCATGCAGGGCTACTCCGGGACGACCACCATGCCCACCGGTGACTCCGCCAATACGGCCGCCAATGACATCACGAGCCCTCTCTCGATCAACGGCGTTCCTGCCGTGGCCAATGATGGCGGAATCTGGCGTCCGGCCAGCTGACCTCTCCGAAATCCCCGACCCCGGACCCCTCGATGCCGGGCGGCGAGCTCCTCGAGAGCTCGTCGCCCCGGCCTCTTCCGGAGTCGGTCCATTCCTGGGCATGTTGCCATTCGCCACGGCAGCGGCAGACCCAGATGGCCACCGCGCGCATTCAGCGAGAAGCTCGAGGGCCTCCGGCTCGAGCTCGCGCCGCTCCCCCGCCCCGCCAGGCAAAAATATTTCTCCCGGATCCCGAGGCGGGCGAACCCGGGGCAGCCCTATCGGTCAATCCTGCCGCTCCCTGCCTCTGCTCGGCCATCTCCAAACTAAGTCAACATTCGCCTTGACTTTAGACCTCGTTCCAGGAGAAATAGAACGACCGGCATCTGGCCGGTCGGAGATTGTCGGGCGCAAACCATGTCCAGAGCTGCAGTTCGGGGATATCGACTCTGCCGTTGATCGGGGTGAAGAACCGGGCACCGTCGGGGACGTCCCTGCCCGAGTTATTCAGAAAGAAGGAGTGTCGTCATGTCATCAGCGTCATCGATTTCCACGGGGAGACGGCTGGCCATCGCGGCGATTCTGGCCATCGGCCCGCTGTCGGGCTTGTCACCGGTCGCTGCACAGTCGTTGAAAGGCGTTCCGACCAATCAGGACCTCATCGACCTCCTGAAGAATCCGACCGCAGCTCCCGCCGACCGGGTCCTCTTCCCGGGCCTCACGCCGCTGCCGGCCCTCCCCGTCTTTCCGATCGACATCAACCCCATCACGGACCAGCCCCTGCGGCACGATCCGCGACCGGACACCATCTCCTTCGACTTCCCCTCGATGGGCCAGCTGGGCATCGATCCGAATACCGGGGCTCCGTATCGCAACCTCGAACTGCCCCCCAACGAGATGGACTTCATCACCAATCGCGACGCAGCGATTCGACTGGGGAAGGCTCTCTTCTGGGACATGCAGGTCGGCAGTGACGGCGTCCAGGCTTGCGCATCCTGCCACTTCCACGCCGGTGCCGACAATCGCGCGACGAATCAACTCAATCCCGGCGTCAATGCCGGCGACAGTACGCTCCAGGTGAAGGGCAAGAACAAGACGCTGACCACGGCCGACTTCCCCTTTCACGAGCTTCGAAACCCCGCCATTCCGGGAGAGCCTCTCCTCAACCCGGAAAACGTCGTCAGCCAGGCGAACGACGTCGCATCCTCGATGGGCGTTCTCTACCGGGAGTTCGTGGACATCCCGACGCCCGGGCCCGGCGCGTTCATTCCCGGCACGAATCCGCCGGTTCTCAAGCCCGACATCGGGCTCGCCGTCCCCGATCCCGTCGGCGAGGCATTCCAGGGCGTGCGACGTGTCGAGCCGCGCAACACACCGACCGTGTTCGCGTCGGCGTTCAACTACAACAACTTCTGGGACGGCAGAGCCCGCCACGAGTTCAACGCCGGAAGTCCGTTCGGCGCTTCCGACCCGTTTTCGCACCTGTTCGTGGACAACGCGGGCACCCTCGAGGCGCATCGCACGCTCATCAAGCTGTCCAGCGTCGCATCCCTCGCCACCGGCCCCCCTCTCAGCAACTTCGAGATGTCCTTCAACAAGAGGTTCTGGGCCAAGATCGGAAAGAAGCTCCTTCAAGACGGAGTGGTGCCCCTCGCCAACCAGCTCGTGGACCCCAACGACAGCGTCCTCGGCTCTCTCTCCAATCAGCAGCTCATGCCCGGGATGCCCGGTCTCAGCGTCAGCTACGCGGACTTGATCGAGCAAGCCTTCGGGGCCGAGTACTGGTGGAACGCATCCCAGCACCTCGAGTCGGTCGCCGATGCCAACGACCCGTTCGACTGCGTCGCCCTCACGATCGTGCCCGGCGCCGCCCTGCCCACGGCGACGAATCAGTACACCCAGAAGGAAGCGAACTTCGCGCTCTTCTTCGCGCTCTCCATCCAGGTCTTCACCGAGATCCTGCTCCCGGATGACTCGCCCTTCGACCAGTTCCACGATGCCAACCCTTTCGAGTTCCTCGGTGTCGTGACCGACATCAGCCCCGATCCTGGCGTCCAGGTGGTGGGTCTCTCCGAACGGCAACTCTTCGGCTATGATCTCTTCCAGGGCTCGAACCTCTCCCAGAGGAACACCCTGGTCCGAAGCGGCAATTGCAACATCTGCCACTTCGGCCCCGAGTTGACCGAGAACTCCGTCACGAACACGCTCGGCCTGGCCATTCCGGATGCCGTGACCGGGGAAGACAAGGTGATCACGGGCTTCTTGCTGGAGAAGCTGCTCAAGGAGCCGGCCATGCGCGCGGTCGAGCTCGACGACATGAATTTCGCCCTCGATGCGAACGGTCTTCCCAGCGGACACGGACTCCTCGACACCGGCATCTACAACATCGGCGTGACCCCCATCACCGACGACGTGGGTCGAGGCGCCGACGACCCGTTCGGTTTCCCGCTATCTTTCGCGGCCCTCGCGCTTCGCCATGCCGGTTTCCCGGTCGGCGAGCTCCAGAGCATGGCGCCCCCGGTCAATCCCATTCCGGGGCACCTGGCGCCGTCGCTGAGCACGTTCCCGATCAGCCTCGCGTTTCCAACCATCGGAGAGTCCATTTTCCTTCCCGACACGATCTCCTCCACTCCGGAGGTGCTCGTCATACCGTCGGGCAGCTATCCGAATCCAAATCGGGTGGGGAGGATGGGGAGCTTCAAGGCGCCCCACCTCAAGAACATCGAGCTCTCCGGGCCGTACTTCCACAACGGCGGCAAGCTGACTCTCCGTCAGGTCATCGACTTCTATGCCCGCGGGGGCGATTTCCCCTTCACGAATGCTTTGCACCGGGATCCGCTGATCGTCGACCTGCACGTCAACATCGACGCCAAGTTCACCGAGACGGACAAGGATGCCCTCGTGGACTTCCTGATCTCCCTGACCGACGAACGGGTCAAGTACAAGCGCGCTCCGTTCGATTCGCCGGAGATCTTCGTGCCCATCGACGGAACCGCTCCGGACAACAATGGCGGCCGCGCCGCCCTGCTTTCCGATCCGAAGTTCATGCACGTGCCGGCCACCGGCGCTGCTGGCCAGGCAACTCCTCTTTCCAGCTTCCTCGACGTCTCCAGCGTTCAGGGCAGCCCCGGTCTCGATCACTTCGATGCCGAGGCCACGACATTCCTGATGAGCTTCAGGCGGAGCCTCGCGTTGCCCGGCATCGGCGGGGTCAGCAAGCTGGACATCGTCTCGTTCGATCCGGTGACCAGTACCTTCTCGCTTTACTTCGACGGATCGGATGTCGGTCTCCTGACCTCCAAGATCGACGGCATGTGCCTTTTGCCGGACGGCGACATTCTCCTCAGCTTCACCACCCAGGTGATGATTCCTGGCCTCATCGGTGGACCGAGTGGAAACCTCATCGACGACTCGGATATCGTGCGGTTCACGCCGACGTCTCTCGGAAGCACCACCGCGGGTTCGTTCACGTTCTACTTCGACGGATCCGACGTCGGGCTCACCAGGAGCGGAGAGGATATCGACACGATCACGTTCAGCCGCAACGGGAACCTCGTGGTCTCGACCGTCGGCCCCGGCGCGGTGCCGGGCCTGGCGGGGATTCGCGACGAGGACCTGATCGAGTTCGAGGCCACCCAGCTGGGCGCGGATACGGTCGGTACGTTCTCGCTCTATTTCGACGGCTCGGACGTCGGCCTGACGGCCGACTCCGAGGACATCGACGGCGCGTTCGTCGGCATCGACGGGGCGATCTTCCTCACCCTGTTCGGGAACTTCGATGTCAGCGGTGTCGCGGGCAGCGGCCAGGACGTGTTGCGCTTCGCCCCGACTTCGCTCGGCTCCACCACCGCAGGGACCTTCGATGCGTTCCTTCTCGCCTCGGACATGATGTTGCCGGGCACGGCCAGACTCTCGTCCTTCTTCATCAAGTGAGGGCGAAGTAGGGGCCCGATCCGCTCCGACCCCACGACTCGCTCCGCATTTGCGTCAGGGGCGCCGATCATCCGGCGTCCCAACCTCTGCCGCTGAGGGCCGCCAGCACAGGTGATGAGCCCCTTGCTCTCGCCCGTGCCGGCGGCTACCATCGCGGTCACAAGGGCCAGACGTGGATTGGACGTCGGTCCCTGCCTCCAGGGCAGGACCGACGACGTGGAGAATCTGGCCCATGATCCTGTGCGGACTTCCCGGAAAGCGGACGCTTCGGTTCTGGATTCCCGCGGTGCCCGGGGGGCTGCCTCCGGTCGCTCGCATACGGCCGGCAGCCGGCGGCGCCGGCGGAACCACCGCCGCCCCCCTTCGCCTGACGACCCACTCCGGGACCACCATCGGGTACCGCATTCTCGTCACCGACCTCTCCCCCGACTCGGAGTACCACCTCGAGGCCGCCTTTCCCGGCGGTCCCCAGGAATGGTCGGTCTCGGTCCGGACCCTTCCCGAACGTCTGGAGACTCCCTTCACCGTGGCCACCGGCTCGTGCTTCTCTCTCACCGAGGACCGGGGGCGGATCGCAAGCTCCTACCCTCCGGGCCCCTACCGGCAAGGGGTGAACCCCGTCCGGGTGCGGTTTCTCACCGGCGACCAGATCTACGCCGACCTCCACCCCACGTCCGGCGACCCGCTCACCTTCAGCCCCCCCGACCTGTTCACGACCTACTCCAGGCACTGGTCCGACCCGTCGTATGGCACCTTTCTCGCGGCCACCCCGTCCTGTTGCCTCGCCGATGACCATGAGTACTGGAATGACTTCCCGCACCGGTCCATCTGGCTTCGATGGTCGGGAAACGGTCTCGCCAATCCCGTGGGACAGGCCGCGGATGAACTCTTCGAGCTCTACCAGGCCGCGCTCAATCCGGCTGCCGGAGAGGAAGGTGTCCTGGCCAATGGCGCCGGCATGCCGGGTCCTCGTGGGTTCTGCCGATCCTTCAGCTTCGACGTGGGGCCACTGTCTTTTTTCGGCCTCGATTGCCGGACGAGAAGGGGCTTCTATACCGATGGAGCCCCCCGGTTCGTCGAGCGCGATGCCCAGGGACAGCAGCCCGAGCTGGACGCTCTCGCGAGCTGGGCACGGAGTCTCTCCGGACCGGGAGTCCTGGTGCTTCCTCAGCCCCTGGTCGAGACCCCCGCCACCTGGCTCCAGCGAAAGCTGCACGTCATGGGAGACGTCAACCTCCCTGACTACGGAGGCGACTACAGGCGCATCTGGGACACTCTCTTCTGTTCCACACCGCACTCGATCCTGATCCTCACCGGAGACATCCACGTGAGCCGACTCTTCGAGGTCCGGCCGCTACGCGTCCCCGGCGCCTTCCAGAAGAGCATTTACGAGCTCGCCTCCTCTCCCCTGTGTCACATCAAACAAGGATCGAGCAAGCCTCCTGGCAAGTCCGTCACCATCGACTCCAGTGGGCATCTCGGTGAGGAGAGACTGGTCTTCGCCAGGCTCTGGCCTCCCGGCCTCGCCCACCGCCGCACCTACGCGACCGTCACCTTCCGGCCTCCCCTGGCCACGCGGATCGTCGCCGACATCGAGCTCTGGGCCGCGGAGGCCTCCGATCCACGCGGTGCCCGTGGTCCCTACCCGCTGGCAAGGCACTCGCTGAACCTGACCTGATCGAGCGAAAGGAATTCATGGAACCGCACAACGCCTCGGCCGCCATCCGATACTCCCCGGATGCCCCCAATCCGAACCTCCACGACCTCACCCCTGACTTCAAGCAAAAAAACAACAGCGCCTTCTTCGCCGAGGTAAGGACGCGACTGGATGCACTCGGAAGGAACGACCCCCGGTTTTCCCACGGAGGGCGAGCCGCGGTCGGCCTCATCGGGGAGTATGGCCTCATCGGGATGACGGTGCGCAATGCCCAACGGATCATCCGCCTTGACCGCCAGCCCAGCTCCTGGTCCCACGCCTTCCTCTTCTACGATCCGATCTCTGCCGATCCAGCCGTCAATCGAAGCCCTCGTCGGTCCCCCTGGATCTGGGAGAGCTCACTGGAACCGAGTGACCGTTTTCGCAAGATCGTCGCCTGGGACGGCGTGGGACCCCGCCGGCTCTCGGATTATCACCAGGCCAGGTTTCGTCTCTTCAACGCCCACAGCGTCCCCAATGTCGCGGTGATCGTCTTCGGCCTCCAGGACGACGAGCGGAAGCGGGTCCTCGACCGGGCCGACAACCCCAACGTCGATCAGCTTCGCTATGACCTCCTCGGGGTCCTGGGCACTTGGTACGCCTACATCACCAACCAGGCCAGTCAACCCAACCCGCTCGCCCTGGGCAATGCCATCTACTGCTCGGCCTACGTCCAGCTTGCTTATGAAGCCGCAGGGATCGATCTGGCCCTGGGAGCCCATCAACACAACACCTCACCCGAGCACATCTGGCAAACAGCCAGGTATTTCTCCGTGCCCTACGAGAAACAGGGAAACCCCGTGCACGGCTGGTTCTGCGTTCGTGACCCGTACGGAGGCCTGCTTCCCGCAAACACCAAGGTTCCCAAGGGCATCCGGAACATCCTCCGCGAGGCAGGAGGCCCCGATTGAGGGCAGCAGCACCCAACAGCCGACGGTCCTCGAGGACCCTGCGGGCAACAAACATCGTTACCTGCCTTGAGCCCACTTCGCTCGGAAAGGACTGTCCGTGAGCTCATCCGACGTCCCAGGGCCCGCGAATCTCCAGGCGCGCCGCCTGCGGACTCTCCTGAGACTCTTCTGTATCGCACAGCTGGCGTTCCTGGTCCCACTCACCACTGCGGTCTTCTTCTCTGCGACGACCATGGCCCTCGGACCCCACTTTCTTCTGAACACGGTGACGAAGACCTTCTTGCTGGGTCTTCTCTCTCTTCATGGAACCGGGGATCTCCACAGGTACCGATTCGCGGCGATCCTGTGGGCTCTCGCCGGGCTCTGCGCGGCGACGACGGCCCTTGTCCTCCTCACCTTCCATGCCGATCTCGGAGAGATCCGGCTATTTGGAATCGGTATTTCCATCGGAACATATCTCTGGGTCACCGTCGCCGCTGATGGCGCTCCGGCCGTCCTCGCCCTCTGGCTCATCCGTCGCTGCGATCGCTACGCCCTCCGGCTCGAGTACCTCTCTCCGCTGCAGTACCGAACACTCATCGCCCTCGCCGAAGTTCAAATCTCTGGCCGACGCGTCGACCTGGCCATCCAACCCGAGGATGTGGCCCGAAACGTCGATGGTTATCTGGCAAGCTTTCGCGCCCGGCGAAAGTGGATCATGCCCCTCGCACTGCTCGCTGTCTGCCTCTATCCACTTCTGACACTGCACCCGCTCCTCGTCGACATGGATCGCGACCAGCGCCTCCTGTTCCTCGAAAGCCGCTTTCGCAAGCCGGTCATTCACGGGAGAATCCGGGGGTTCTGGAGGACCCTGGCTCAGGCCCTGCTCCGAGTCTGCAGCCAGATGTGCTACCTGGGCTACTACTCCGATGAACGAACCCACGAATCGATCGGCTACGTGCCCTTCTCCAGGAGGCCAACCTCCGCCGAGCGGCTTCGGCTCAGCCCGCCTGTCGAGAGCCCACCACTCCGCGTCACCCGTCCCGTAGACCTGCCCGGTACCACGATGGAGGCGGATGTCGTCATCATCGGATCCGGCGCCGGCGGCTCGATCGTAGCCCACGGCCTGGTGGAGAAGGGACGAAGCGTTCTCCTCCTGGAGATGGGTGACTACATCGCCCCGTCCACCTTCACCGAGAGCGAGCTGGACATGATCTCGCGCCTGTACGGTGACGGTGCTCTCCAGCTGACCCGGGACTTCGGCGTCCAGATACTTCAAGGAAGCTGTGTTGGTGGCAGCACCGTGGTGAACAATGGCGTGTGCTTTCGACTACCCGAAAGCGTCCTGGCCCGGTGGAACGACGCGGGCGGCCTCGACGCCGGGCTTGACGCCACCCTTCTCTGGCGATGTTTCTCTGACGTCGAACAGCTGATCGGAATGACGCCTCAGCGGCATGACCGCCTGAATCCAGGTGGTGCCGCGTTCGAGCGAGGGATGACGCTCCTTTCCACCGAGTATCCAGGAGTCATCGATGTGATCTCGGCGAATATTCGTGACTGCCTCGGTTGTGGATACTGCAACATCGGATGTGCTTACGGCAAAAAGCTGTCCATGCTGGACGTGGTCCTGCCCGCGGCCCAGTCAATCGGTGATCTGAGAATCATTTCCGGATGCCGCGCGCGTCGGCTCAACAAGTCCGGTCACCGCATCCGCTCCGTGTCGTGCACACTCACTGACGGCAGAAAGCTGGAGGTCCGTGGCGGCGTCTTCGTCCTCGGTGCCGGGGCAATCGCCTCGAGCCGCCTCCTTCAGCGCTCTCGGCTGGGAGGTCGAACCGTCGGGCGTGGCCTGGCATTCAACCTCGGGGCAACGATGACGGCGATGTTCGACAGGAAAGTCGACGCCTATGATGGGTTGCAGATCTCGCACTATTTCGACCCTGAGGGAGGCTCGCCATTCGTTCTCGAGACCTGGTTCAATCCTCCCGTCGCTCAGGGCCTGGCCATGCCGGGCTGGTATGAACAGCACTACGAGAACATGAGGATGTACGACCATCTCGCGGCCGCCGCCGCCGTGGTGGGTACTGCGTCCAATGCCACGGTCACGGGCAACTGGATCACCGGCGCGGAGATTCGTTACCGCCCCTCACCCGAGGATCTCCGCCACGTCCTCGATGGCTTGATCCTCACGGGGCGGGCGTTCCTGGAGGCCGGTGCCCTACGTGTCATGCCCAGCACCTTCGAATATCTCGAATTTGCGAGCAAGGCGGAACTCGGGTCTCTGCGCGACCGAGTGAGAGGACCCAAGGACGTCACCCTGGGTACGGCCCATCCCCAGGGCGGCAACCGCCTGGGAAAGAACCCCGATGTCACGGTCGTGGGACCCGATATGAGAGTCCACAGGTGCGACAATCTCTTCATCGCCGATGCCAGTATCTTTCCCTCCAGCATCGGGGTGAACCCCCAGCTCACCGTAATGGCTCTGGCCCGCTACGCGGTGAGCGCCGTGCATGAATCCGGATGAGCTGAGCGATGATTGCCAGGAAACTTCTCCCGGACTCGATTCAACGGTTCATCCTGATAGCCGCACTCGGCCTGGGCATCGGCCTTGTGATCCTGCTTCATGACTGGAAAGCCACACCGGAGTCACGTGCCTTCGTGGAGTCCCAGGAGTTCAAGGTGTGGGCGTTCATCACCGCGGTCCAGGCGGCATTCTGGTGCCTGATCGCCGTGCCCCTGGCGCGCACCCTCAAGGAGCTCGGCGCTCACTTCAAGGGAAGCCGGGGAAGAATCGCCGGTAACGCCATTCTCATGGTCGCTCTCTTTGTACCCGTTGCCGTGCTCTTCGACCCCGCTGCACCCCTGGCCCACCACGACATCAAGAAGGGGATCCTGACCGCGCTGGGGGCGGCGATCGGACTCGCCGCCGCGATCGGTCTGTGGATGGCATTCTCCAACCTCGAGAGGATCGATCATTCCACGCTTCGAGGGAAGACCCAGCTCCACAACCTGCTGCGCATCCGGGAGCAAATGGAGTTCCTCGTGGGGACGTTCGGCGGAGTCGTTGCATTCGCCGTCCTTGCCACAGTATTCCGTCGCTTTGCTCAGCTCGCAGCCTACGCGGAGAACAGCGAGGTCTTCGCGGCCACGAAGTACACCAAGGAAGCATTTGACACGGAAGGAATCCTCGTTTACGGAGCCTACCTGACGGTCATGACGGCGATCGCCTATATCCCGACCCACCTCCGGTACACGCGAGCCGGCAAGACCTTCCTCGAACGCACGTTTCCCATGCCAGAGCCGGAGTCAACCGACTGGTGCGAGACCGTGGAAAGGAGGCAGGTCCTGGAAGGCCTCCTTTGCCTGAGGGTCAGCGCCAGATCGGACTTGAAGGTGATCATGGCCGTGTTCGCCCCCCTGCTCAGCGCAGGCCTGACACTCTTCTTGCACTGACGGAATCAGCCCAAACTATTCACGGTAAAGGTGTTGTCGTGGATCCGTATGTCCTGGTGGAGCTGCTGATCGATATTCTCGTGACCGCTGGCACCACCGAGCCACTTCGCCCGGATCGTGATGATTCCCACGGACTCGTTGAGATCGGCGTTGATATCCGTGGCACAGTTGGTGAATGTGTTGTTGGCGATCTCCACGTCCGTCACCCAGGGCCCCTCGTGGGACGCGAGCGAGTTCGCGATCTCGATTCCGTTGATGCTGGCGTTCGTGATGGAGTTCTCGGCGATCAGACCGTGAGATGCCTTGGTCTGTCGCTTCCCACGCTTTTTGACGGGTCCGGCGGCTGGTCTTGCCGATTTGATTGACTTGCGAGGGCCCCCTGGAATGGCGTTGAGCGCGGAAGTTGGCTCGATCGCATCACGGCTGAGGGGATG
>Ga0326597_10000198_pt1 | contig 110946 bp, 57 predicted proteins | sample RVTome_12_FD_203789 | JGI IMG/M metagenome (GOLD analysis project Ga0326597, IMG submission 203789) | Soil microbial communities from uranium-contaminated site in the Upper Colorado River Basin, Wyoming, United States - RVT100D185 | ecosystem: Environmental > Terrestrial > Soil > Contaminated...
GAATAACTTGGACCTGATTCAATAAAACACGCACTGAATCCCCCCCCCCCCCCCCCTCTCCCCCGTACAAAATGATGCGACTATTCGGATCCGACAGACCTTTGTTTGGCGGCCGAAAGCCGAGCACTGAAGATGCGGACAAGAGTCTGGAGAGCGTGGAGAAAAGACTGGAGTTTAGAGAACGGCATCTGAGATCCAAAATGAATCGCATAATCAGGGATATACAGTCCCTCAAGGTACAGCTTGATGCATGCAGAAGTCCTGCTGAACGAACCAATATTCGGAGGAGACTGGCCTGCTTGCTGCGTGAGAAGAACCTGTATGAGCATCAAACAAGCAGTATTTCGGACCAAAAGTTCAACGTAGAGGTCGTGTCCTTTTCCATCGATAACGCCAAATCCACCGTGGAAACTGCCAAAGTCATGCGGGAAGCAACCAGAGACCTCAAAGACAGAATCTCCGAGATGTCCGTGAACGACGCGGAGAAGATGCACGACGAGATGGAGGATTTGATGTTTGCCACCGACGATATCCAAGAAGTCATCTCTCGATCATTTGATATCCCAGGATCTTTCTACGTCGACGACGACGATTCTCTCGACAGCGAAATCGCCTTGCTTTGCGATGACGCGGGAGATGTGGTGGTGGACGACGTGTTTAGAGACGCTTCGACTGTCGTCAGTGAAAAACGTCCCGAAATGAGCCTTCTGCCGGTCACTCCGTCCGGCATTCGCGACATGTACCCGACCGAGGCCATTCCCGTTAGACTTCCGCTGTCGACATCCTCTCCTGCTGCGGAGGCCAGGCGACTGGATACTGTGTTCCAAGGATTCTGATTTATTTCCGTTCGACTGAAGCTATTCCCGAGGAGCGACGGCCGTCCCAGTAAAGATTGTACCTTTTCTTGAAAAAAGGCACCGGATCCCGTCTGTACGCCTCACTCTCCCAGACCTTTCCTAGATATACGCTGCTCGTGTCACTCACGCCTGAATCCATATTAGGGAATGTCTCTTTGAGCAACTTTTTGTGCGCATTCCAGTCGAACCTCCTGATTTGTATCGTTTTTGTAGCCACATGGGAGCATTTCAAAGTACTTGAATGAACGGAGGTCTCACTCGAACCTTTTCTGTAGTCATAGTCGTCGTCGTACGCATCGTCATAGTACGATTCGTCCTCCTCTTCCAATGCGTCTCCTCCTTCCAGACTATTGAATATTCGCTCTCTCTCTTGAGGGTCTGAACTAGTCCATCTGTATAGGCCAGTCTCCCCACTTTCAGCGTCTGCGTAGCCGTCGTGATCTCTGGGCGTCACGTACCCGTACTCGGTAACGATGCACTGAGGCTTCGGCCGCGGTATCATTTGCATCAGCCTCGGATCTATGTGCTCGTCGTCAACATCCTGGTATGCCCAGATAGGCCAGTCCCTCTTCATCTGTGAAAAAGAGAGTGGTGCCTTGTCCTCGTCGCCCGGCGCCACTGCTTTGTGATCGGCCAGAACGTAGAATTCTCTATCGCGGTAGAGATACAGTTGCTTGCATTTGAGCTGGCCCAAGTTGTAGAAATCTGCGTAGCACGTCCCGCACCGGCCGCACACGCGGTCCGTCGACAGCTGCGTCATAAAGTGGCTTTCCTCCAATTCATCATCCATGTTTTGGCGTTTTCTTTGTAATTCCTGTACCTCTTTCCGACATATATATGTTGAAATGTGTCGATTACGCTATTTATTCTAAAAAGAGCAAGTACCGCTGTAAAGCGCGCTCCCGAACGATCGTCATAAACATCCATGATAGATGGCACAAAATCGCGATCTTCCCCTGTTGGTCGGCAGAAATTTCGACAGCGTGGACACTTGGACGGTGCTGCTTATATACGTGTTAAGCGGAGCCGTTGCGGTGACCAGCGGATTCCTAGCCAGCGGCCGTGGGCGCAACTGGAGTCGAAAGGTCTCCAGGGGCTTTCATCGCATCAGCTGGAGCACCTTTTTCCTGCAGTCCCAGTTCTTCGCACTCCTGGGCTCACTCGCACAGTGGAGTCGGATCACCGACCACGATCTCTGTCACTGTGACGTGTTCACCATAGACGGGACCCAAGTCGAGTTATGCTCCACCCTGACCGGCAAGCAGTGCGGAGGGATCGTGGGCGCTACATCACTTCTCTATCTACTCAATCTCTTTGTCGACGTCGGATACTTCTGGGCCTACTTAACCCTCTCTAAAGAGTTCCGAACTGCTTTCTGGCTCAACGTTGTTCGGCTCCTCTTCTCCGTCGCTCAGCTCGTTGTCTCCGCTGTTATCGGCAGTGTCGCTGCCTCTATCCTCCAGAGCATCGTTCTCTTGAGCATCACATGGTTTTTCTACGTTCTCTGGAAAGCCCCCGCCTTCACACAGCGCTATGAAGACGCGATCCGACAGAGAATAGAAAACGCCGCATCTGTCTCTGACAGCTCCAGAGCGATCCCCGACGTGCGCGCAAGAGTTCCTTCGCATCCGTCCGTAAGACCTTCCTCCGGGACTCTTCCCAGAGACTTTATCGGCGTCGGAATATCCCCCCCTCTGTCCAGCTCTCCGTCCGTTGCTAGAATCAATCCTGCGACTCGGGTACAAAGACCTCCCAGCAGACCCGTCTCTGCGAGACCCCCGAGTAGGGTCTTTGGGGAAAAGTACAACCTAGCGTCCTCCTCTTTTTCGATCCCCAGATCGTCGCACGCAGCAAACACCAGCGACGAGTACGAGTACACTGATGATGACTCTCTAAGCAGTGAGTCAGACGACGCCATTCTCCCTGTACATACCTCCTCTGTGCACCCGCAACGGAATGCCTACGCTGAACCTCCACGTGCACGATCTTCGTTTTCTTTTGATACACCTTTCGAGGCACTCGTGCGGAGAGAATAAAAGATCCGCTCAAAATTATAAAAAATAAACCCCCCATCACAACAACAAATGTCTGCCAGCAGTTCGCTTGAAAGGTATTTCAGACCCCAAGTCCCCTCGTCTTCGAGCACGGTCTTGGGGGCTGACCTTTATGGACATGACTGGAAAAAGATGTTACAGACTCAGCACAAGTACTACCATTTTTCGGAGAATCCCGACTCCGGAAAGCCTCTCTGTGAAATTGACGAATGCTCTCATAAATCGAACCCGGACGTAATCGAGGGTTTCCATTCCGTGATTGCTAGAACGTTTGGAAACCCTGAAGTCTCTGACACGAAAGCCCTTGCCCTGGAGAGCAGACGCAGCGGTCACTCTGCGGACAAAGGAAAACGGATGCACGCGTGTGCTCAGCATTCTGCCGTTTGTGAAAGACAGCCCCGCTACGCCCTCGAACACGGCTCCAAGAAATCCGGAAGGTGTCCTGATTGCACCCATCCTTACGCCTGTAGGGCTCTCAATTGTAAATCTATTCGGCGCACCACCGCCGCATGGCTGTCTTCCCATGATCTCATCGGCGTCATGGTCGAGGCGCCCATTTTCTGGCACAGGCAGCGCATAGCCTCTCGATGTGACCTGCTTTCCGTGCGTCTGCTCGATCTCGAGTGGTGGGATGCCTCTCTAGGGAAACTCCCTCCGCTTGTAGTCGTCTCCATCAAGACTCTCGGTAAGAATGGCCTTCCTCCGCAAGCACGCAAGGGTTCATCCAGGTGCGTGCGCATCCCTCCTGCAATAACCCAAGATCCGGTTCCCGACGGAGAAGACGCGAGACATCAACTGCAACTTATGATGGAGGCTGTCGTTTTGAGAGACACCTATGATGTGGACGTGGTCGATGCACACATTCTTTACATCTCCGACAGGGGGAGTCTATGTGTCGGGTCCTCCACAGCATGCAAGAGCGTAGAAAAAGCTGATTGGTGGTGGAAATCAGTCACCCAGTCAGCGTATCCGCCGTTTCAAGTGTTATCCACGCTAATTCAAAAAAGATAGATGTACTACAGTCGAAATTTTGTTCTTCGGCTTTAGTACGTCTACCGTTGTCTGTTTAGAATAAAATATATATCCACAAAAATAATGGCTTCTGTGATTACCATGAGGAGAAGGCGAAATCCCGTCTTTTCTGGCGATAAAATCAGACTTGTGAACGTCGTTGGTAGCGACGAGGTACAAAGTGACAGCGATGTTTTCGTCGTGTCTTCTGATCGACAGGATCATCTTGAGATGGTGGCACGTGTGTTGTCTACACAGGAGGATCCGTCGAAACCACTCGATCTGACTCTGGGCAGACTCGCAAGGGAGTATCCCTCTAGACCAGGAGAGTTATCCACTGTTCTCGACTTTGAGCCTCTCGTGTCAGATGATGCGGATGCGGATGCTGCTGCAGCAGGATATGCGACATCCTCGTCTTCCGCCGTAGCCACCACTACACAGGTAGGCTCCGTATATTCTCTCGAACTCCGACTTTCCGATTCGCCTATCGATCTCAGAATCATTCAGATTCCGGACACTCCCGAGTATCTGTCCAGAGTAGTCACTCCGATTGGATCGGCCTCTTCTTCCTATGATTCTTCTGCAACAGTTTTATCTCCAGATCCTTCATTGCCGTCGGCTTTGCAGGAGGTGCTCTTTTCCGTGCCAGCTTCTCTTGTCTATCGTTCGCCAACGAAAAGGTCGTTCAGATCCACTTCGCAATCTTCTGAACTTGGCTCGAGCGGTGCAGAAGATACTAACGTGTTTCATTTTGACACACCGCACATCCCCGTATATACTGACATGCCAGAGGGAATCGATCGCTATTTACCCCCAAAGTTCTCTGAAGATTTTGGGAAGGGAGAGAGCGGTGTTTCCTTGTCATTCGATAGCGATGACAAGATCGATTCTAGTGTCGTATTACTGACGCCACCCCGAACAGGTCCACTTTTTCGATCGTCGTACGTGAGCGAAATAACGGGACCTCCCGAAGGACCGAGCTCTAGCAGCGCAGCTCCCTCGCATGCACTGTCCGGAGGAGTCAGGCCTCTAGTATTTGTCGAGGAGGATTCGGAAGAATACGACCTGGATTTGGACGAGGATTGGGCTGGACCGTTAGATCCACTCGATGTCCTAGCGCACATCGTCACGGAAGAATCGAGTGAAATAATCTCCGAGATGTCGCCGAGTTTAGACGTGTCGGAAAGTTTTATTAATGAGAAGCTAGATGTGGCGATGGAGAGAACAGACCCAAAATCAACAGTGGCGTCCATAGAGATGTCGAATATCAGAAAGTCACTTGCTGATTATGGAAGGGATCACAAGTTGGGAAAACGCGTGCGTATATATCCGTCCGGTGGAGACAGGGGAATACTGAATGACGTCATTTACATGGACGATAGTATATGGCCGAACAGACCAAACTCGATACTCGCTCTTCTCCAAAGAATCGAGACAAACTTTATGGATGCCTACGAATTCTACGCACAGAGGGATCCCGGATCACAAATTGAAAGTATTTTGACGTACAAAACGATCATGACCCTGATGGTGGTGATGATATCCAACCGAGATCACTACGCCGTCGTGATATCAAGCGATACGCCTACTCGCAGAACCGCGAAGGAGATCCGGTTCAGAGATCTGACTCCGATCGATGTCTCGCACATCGAGGCGTTCCGTATATTCTACTCGGATGCTAGGATCGTCCAGAGGTATCTGGACTACTCACGAACCCATCCTCTCTACATCGACGTTCTACGTCAGATCAAATACATCAACGACGATCCGGAAGAAGTCATTGAGACTTTGCACGTGCGCCGGCCAGACCCTGAAAATCCTTCTCAGCCCTCTCGATTTACAAAGGATTGGGTCGTCATCGGTAACTATGGCAGGATGGAAGAGTTTGAATATCGAAAGATGGTGGAATCCAAAGGTCATCGACAGATGTTTCATTCTCTGTCACGACTCCACAAACGCGACGACGCACACATCGTTCAGAAGGAGTTTGTGCTGCTAGCGCTGCTCGATTACGATCATTTCCTCTTTGCGTCAGGAAGTGCCAGTCGGTACACCACTAACGTGTTTCCACCCGGGGATTTGTCTCCCTCTCTCGTTTCTGTACACGCCAGGGTCCTAGCGATAAACTGCATTTCGCATGCCGTTGCTGCACAACTTCGCGGTACACCTTATTACGAGACTCGAAGACCCGGAACGTGGCGCGTGCGAACACACACCAGTCTGAAATACAGAATTCAACTCGCGGATTCTTTTGTCATGTATTGGACAAGTGATCCCGTGAAGGCTTTTACAAGTCTTCCGTCGTCGGACTGGTCCCGTGGTTTTGTCGTCCGAGGAGAAGAACCCTACGATTTCAGCGCTCCGACGGGCGGCTGGCTTGACAACCCCAGATTCGTATCTCGTCCGCGGAGTCGTCTGGACAATCTTGTCGTCCGACGAGTAATGCAGGCGTCGTTCTTGCTCTGTATGGAAACTGTTTCTATGTTGTCCGACGAAACACGGTACTTTTTTGAGTCCAAGTGTCGACGTCTAGCAGAAAGTAATATCTGCGTCCGAATGACCGCCGCATGGCTGGACAACTCGAGTGCTGCCTTTTCGAGCAGTATATTCCAATCGGTTTCTCAAAAGTGGCACAACCCCATCTATCGAAAAGTGCAGCAGAAGAACGCGTTCCTACAGGAATACGTCGAGATGGCCAACATTTTGATATCTTACATGATTGTGGTGCGAGAAATGCAGGTCTCGCCCACGGTCCCGAAACTTACCTACATCCTTACCGATCCGTTTCAGACTGTCCGACTAGGGCTTAGGGATCTCCCCAAGGATAGGAGAGTACGTAGAGATCTCCTCACCTTCAAGAAAGTCGTGGCCACTTGCTATTACCTCAAACGCGCACTCGGCAGATCTGCGTCGACATCCGAACTTTACCAACTCTTTGATCGTTTTATCGCGGTTTACATCAAAAGTCTGGAGATCTTGAGAAAGGCCTTTAAAGTCTCCCGCAAAGCGTTCCCCGATCCAGGTCCGACTTCTCTCAGCGTTTTCTCGGTCTTCTCCAAGGATCCTACGTCGGTCGAGATGGCCTACACGATTCGACTCGAAAAAGAAGTGGATCTCATCGAGAATCTACGACAGCTCTTAGAAGAGAATGTTCCTCAGAAGTTTGAGGAGAATCCGCGAGTCCTGACCTACTGTGCGGAGCTCCCGTTCTTCAAAGCCAGAACTCTTATATTGTTCGAGAAAAATCACTCGGCCAGGCATCGACGACGTCACGGCGAGATCCTCCCTGGTCCACAAGACATACCACATGAATGGACGCTTCGTCTCCCCGGGGATGATTCTGCTGACATCCAAGTTATGCCAGAGCCCAGGAAACTCACAACTCGTGACCGTCCAAAAATCGTTTCCGCACCAGGACCGATAACTGAACAGGAAGGTATGGCCCGGATGCACGACTTTTTCAACAGACCACCACAAGCTCCTCCGACGTCCCATTTGGTCAAGGAGGAGGAGGATGGTGTATTCTATCCATCATCCGACGCAAATGTATGGCTCGCGACCAGTTACATGTGAGCATAAGATGACGTCCCTGCTCGTGTTCCTGGAGATCTGACTACTAGGGAGCTTCACCAGGAGCTCTTAAAAAATGCAACCCCAGACACCCTCCAAGTACGTGTTCAGAACAAAAACACAGACGCCTAACCCAAGCATAGTCATGAAATCAGAGTAACTCCGTTCTGCTTTTTTACGGTGTTCCGCCGTTCGTGATGAGGAGACCTGTATGCAGGGTAGACTAGAAAAGACGGATAAACTCGGCACCACCGCCAATAAAATGTATTCAGGCTTTCGCGCCCTGACTGTGCAATGGAAATTTATTCACTTTTCCAGATATGGCCATAGAGTGGCTTGATAAACTCGAATGTAAAAGAAGGACCTACCATAAGAAAAAAAAACGCCCAAACATGGACGATTTCACACGGGGTGCGTATGGAATGGAAGAGCAAGAGCGTCCGCTAACCGGTACACAACAATCACGACCTTTTGATGAGTTTGATCCAAATGCTAGGCGAACTCCTAGACCAGATTCCCCTCGCGGATGGAGCCAATTTGCGTACGACTGGAGGTGGTTCTTTATGACATTCGGGCTGCTCATGCTTTTGTTTGCTGTAGCTTCGGGCATAGCTTTTTGGGTGCACCACGACGGTGGAGACGGACTTCACGACGACGACGATTCATGCGGAAACTACACTCCGTTGACCACTATTTTTGAGACTGGAGAACCGGAAGGTGTGGACGGCGGATGGTGGTCCTGGGGTAGAGATTTGTACTCTACCAGATTCGCTAGGTACAGTCGTCTCAACGAGGACGACTTGGATCCCGATGATATTAAGGCTGCCTTTGGAATTACAGGAGAGTTTATCACGACTAGTAACGTGGGCGTCTCCACTTCGCCCACCGTAGACGCAGAAACAAACATTGTTTATTTCGCCGACTGGGGCGATCGAGACGTCGACGGAATAACGACCAACGCGAAGGTATGGGCTGTTGGCGCCAAAACTGGAGCTCCCATCTGGAGTCACCTGGTTTCTGACTATTGCTCGCAGGTCAACCCGCTGATCACGGCGGGCCTTCCGCTATCCATTGCCTCTGAAGACGCTAACGTCCTTGGCGAACGCCAGGTCGACGTCGGAGTCGTTAATCTCAACGCTATAGTGCGTGTCTCGCCCACTCTAACGGTGAACGGAAAAGGCCAAAAGATCTTGGTGTTTGGAGATCTCGGAACCAGCATGAACGCTGCGCTCACTAATACGTGCATTTCGGAACACGCGGCAGGCAATTTTTCGGTATGCGGGCCCCGCGCCTATGGCGTAGATCCTGCTACCGGAGTTCTGCTTTGGCGCACTTTGGCAACCCCTATAATAGGAGATCTCGCGTACATCACTGGCATATTCACTTCTTCCCCTACAGTGTTTGCGAACAACGCCTACTTTGGTTTGTCTTCTTCCGTCTCCGGCGACGTCGCAGACACCACAAGCCCGTTCAGCAACTCCTCGGCCGGAGATCCGACCCTCTGGATGGGCGCTTTTGTCGGTCGCATGCTCGCTTTCGACGTGACCACGGGTCTTTTGCAGCTCGAGTTCGCCACCATGCCGACTGGATTTGGTTTTCATCCCGACGTAAGAGCTTACAACTACACTGGCGCGGCTGTATGGGGCTCTGCTCCGCCCGTCGACCCCGAATCCGGCAATATTTTCTTCGGCAGCGGCAATCTGTACTCTCAATCCGACGCCGCCAGTGCGTGCCTTTTGCAGCCTGGGTTTACCGAAGGAGAACTCCGTCGAATGTGCTTGGAGACAAATGTTTACAACGGTGCAGTCTTCGCTTTTAACACCGACTTCTCCGCTGCCATTGGGCAAGCACCGAAGGCATCCTCATTGAGCCCTGACTGGGCTTCCTGGATCAATACACCTTACGGCGTGGACGCCTGGAATGTTGCCTGTCTATTTCGAATTCCTCAAGGGACACCAGGGTTTCCGTGTCCCGAAGTTCCCGGTCCCGACTACGACATGGGAACCGGTTTCGTCCTCATCAAGGCCGAGTGCGGAAGAACGTTGATCATCGCCATGCAGAAATCTGGAATCATGTGGGCCTTCGACGGCAGCTCCGGAGACTACGTCTGGCATTCCTACGTAGGTCCAGGATCCACGCTAGTGAATTCCTGGGGAATGGCGTTCGACGGCGAGGGTCTCTACGTATCCGTCGCCAACACCGCCAACACTCCCTGGGTCTCTGTAAATAACGGAGACGTCTACTGCAACGGTCTGTGGGCCAAGGTCCATCCCGAAACCGGCCAGGTCCTCTGGACAACTCCCGCTCCATGCTCCATGACCCCCGCCGAGTGTCTCGTTGCAAACGGCAACGTCCCAGTCATCACGCCTGATCCTTTCTTGATCGGCGTGATCGGCACAGATGAACTCACTTACTCTGACCGTCCCACACCTGACTGGTCCGGTACCGAGGTAGACGTGTCAGACAGCGTGGAATGTGGTGCTGGAGATCCTCGCGACAGCTCAATCTACGCACGGGGACACGGTGCTCTCACAGTCGCTGGAGATGTCCTCCTCGCGGGCTCTTCGGATGGATACATGTACGTAATAGCTACAGACAGCGGCAACTACGACACCAGACTCCCGCGATGCCCCACCGGAGGCATCTACGGAGGAGCCACAGTTGCACGTCTCGGCACCGAAAAGAGCGACGAATTCATCTACTGGGGCTGTGGATACCGTCCAGAGTTTGGCGTTCTCGGAGACGCCGTCGTCATGGGCTGGACCCTCAAATAATACTAAACTTTCAAATTCCCATGTACAACTTTGTTTTCTTCTAGTTTAGTTTAGTTTAGTTCGCATATGGCAGAGTCAAATCCTGGCCGTGACACAGATCGCACGGACAGGTCATCTCGCACTCCACCACTCCGTACGTTGCTCCCGTTTCCACCAGAGAGTAAATCTTGGCGCCCACCGAGGTTGGCACGCCGGTACTGCTCGCTATCGGAAGTTGTGCCACATGGTTACCCCCCGATCCAGTTGACACCGCCAGAAGCGTAGCGTCCTTGGACACTGCGATAAACCGCGCCGGTCCTATGACGGTGCCAGTCGGAGACCCTGACTTTGGCAGCGAGATGTCGCTCGTCGCGTACACCGCCACGCCACTTGTTCCCAGTGCCGCGTACAGAGTCTCGCCGTCGAACGTCACCTTGATGTCGGTCACGTCCGTGGGGGTCACTGCAGACATTGCCTTCTGCGTGAGAGTGTGCGCCACCGCATCCGGAGTCATCTGGTAAATCCTCGAGGGAATGGCGGCGTAGATGTACACATGCCCGTCGGCACCATAGTGTATGGCCATGTAGTCCGTCGCTCCTCCCGATATGCTGCCCTGCACGCCCACAAACGTTTCCGTGTCATACACCATATACGAACCCGGAAACAGGACTACCACGGCGAACCCAGGCCCCACTGCCACGACTCCCGCGTCGTTCGAAAGTGGCAACGGAATGGTGATCACGGAGATGACGTTCCTATACTGCGGATTGAACACGAGAACGTTGTCCGACGCTGAGCACGAAACCCACACCTGTCCCTCACCTTCACCTCCAGCGTTCGCGTTGTAGGCAATGGACATGGGCGTGTCGCATCCAAATCTGAACACGTCGATGCGATCGATGTACGCTTTTGTCAGAATGTCCATCACCAGTATTTCGCTCGTTTCGTTCGACACAAACCATACCTGCCCATAGTCCTGCACGCACACCGGAATGGCCGGGGATGTCCCTAAATACGAGGGAATCTCGATTATCGAGGACGTGTTTGTGTCTATAACCGCGGCCAAAGGCGCTTGAACCCCGACTGCGAAATAATCGGTGACGTTGGCGCACGTGTCATTGAGACTGTCCTCCAGAACACCCAGATCTTCCTTGGCGTCGCGTATCCACAGATATGACTGGGCAACCAACCCAAGACTCACTGCCAGTATCAGGAACGCCACCAGGGCAAAAACTGCCAATGCTATGGAGGTCCCTCTCCTGTGTTCTCTCAAGTCGTCCCGGCTGTCTTCAGAGTAGCTTCTACTATCCCCGGGATCTCTGGCGGCACCTGAAGGATCATAGTCCTTTGTATTCGAACCTCCCATCAGCTAGGATTTTAGTTTGCAGCACGTCCAATCTGTTCTTTTTGATCGTGAATCAGACCTTTTACTAGAAATATGCGCAGTCTGTGATTTTGTTACCAGAAACGTTAAAAAGCCAGAAAGCATGGAAAAAATGTGCCCTTTACGGCACATTTTTTCTTCTCGCAGAATATGCTATCGCACTCGATGACGACGCTGCTGCATAAGGATCTTCATCCCGCACGGTCGACGTACTCCCTGGAGGCGTCTCGAATTCATCTTTGTCAACCGCAGGGTAAGACACCGAAGCATAAGTATCCCGAGCCGATGACGACGATGCTGCTGAGCTGCTGACTGCGGGTACCGTACTCGTGTCCAGACCCTCCCTAGCGTTATATACGGAAGAACTGCCTACCGGTTCCGCAGAGGTGAATACAGGGGTTCTGAACCCACTCTCTTCCCCATCGCTCCGGGCTTCCTCGTAGTAGCACCGCAATATCTGTTCTGCCGACCTTAGAGCAGCCTTTGCCACGCGTGAATCGGACCTCAGCGTGTCCAATTCCACGCACGCAGACCGCTGGTTTTTGCGGGAGTCCGAGCTCTGTCTAATCACATCAATTCCTCCGTCTGGACTCTTTCGTATAGGCACGTATCCCGTCCGTGGATCTCTGGGTCTTTCCTGTGTCCACTTGTCATCTCCAGGCCATTTTTCCAGAGATGCCTCTGCCATGGCTCGACTGTGAAAGTCCGGAGTCGAGGCCGTTCTCTGAATCTTTCTGACCATTCTTTCGCTGCTGGAAATACCCAACGCCACTTTGTCCGCCAACGGTCTGAGCTTCTCAATGGTCGCCTCCAGTGTCTCGTCATCGACGTTCTGATCTCTTGAGAGTGCCTGCACTGTTCCGATCTCTCTGGTCAGCAGTACAACGTCCATACCCAGATTGCTCTCCTTGTTCGACGTCGCGGCGGTGTCCTGTGCATCGTGCGGACGCCAGTGTCTGATCGGCATCGACGTCGACGCGGTCCGAGATCCTCTGAAGCTGTGCGCGTGGCGCGCATCCTCCGAATAAACCCTGATGCTGGGAACCGTGGTGAGCGCATCTTCGCGCGTCGCTCTGGATCTGTCCACACTCCCTCTCCACAGCGGCCACCACCACACGCACTTTTCGGGATCTCTGAAGCTGAGCGAATGGTAGAACAGGCCACTCTCTCCGTCCTGTACCAGCGAAGACCGAACGGGCTCGCCTGCAAGTTCAGTCTTTCGCATCGCTTCGTGCATGACGTCGCATACGACGCCCATCACGATCGCCGAGTACATGGATATGTACTGCCTCACTGCGGCCGCGTAGCTCAAGCGATTCTTTCCCCGAGTCTCTGTTATGATCGTCATGATTTCACGCGAGTGTATCCTCTTTGCGAGAGCGTCAGCCACCGCTATGCAGCCGGAGCGGGTGATCTGACCGTCTGTCAGTCGCGATCGCTCTTCCTGACTTGTGTACTCTTCCTTGGGCATGTCCCGTGTCTTCTCCCTTGTGTACGCAATCTGAACGAACACGCTCCACGCTGTGCGTAGCCATGCATTTCTACTTACCATTGACGCATCCGCCTGGGTGTTCCCGCCCGTGATGGCGTTCCGCGTGTAGGGCACGTCCGCAATCGTAATGGAAATATCCTCTACTTTGTCAGCTCTGAACACGTGCATTGATCCTCGAGGCACGTCCCTAAATGCCACTATCGAGGCCACGGAGAACAGAATCCGCATCTGATCGCGAGCCGTCAGTATCTTTTCGTTCAACATTCGTTTCGCCACAATTGCGGCCGTCACTTTGAGGGTCTCCAAGCACGCGTTCGACAATATCAGCCCTGACCCAACGCCAATGAGGGAACCTTGATAGCGCACTTGTCCTGGATTCGGTTCTGTAAACACTTTTCCGAAATGCAAGATGAGGCGCGCATATTCCGCAGCCAGAAAACCTGTTTGCCTTGCAGACCATATCCTGTCCGTCTTTTGTGTGTCTCCAAACAACATCTCGTACATGAATAGATCTTCTGACACCGTCAGATCCTTGAAGTTCATGTATTTCTGGTCTTCGAGCGTGCGTGGATTCATTCTCTTTATGCCTCTCATCAGCTTGGCCGCGTCCTCTGGACTGAATTGATGATTCACCACAGACCGTGACTGGATCAGCTTTGTGAACTCTTTCCCCATGGAGCGCACCGACACTATACTGTTGGGCAGTGGGTCTGTGCGTTCAACCGTCGAGCGGAGAGGCGGTGAGCTATATTCTCCTGCGTCCGCAACCGTTGCCATTTTTTAGATGTGTGTACGGCGTTTTGACAATTAAAAAATGTGCACCCTTTTGCAACGTCTCAAAATCGTACGCTCTTCAAATAAAACAGCGCACTTTTTTATTTTGTCAAAAGATACGCTCGCGCGATATCATGACGTGTTCTTCCTCTTCTTCGGCATCCACCATATCCATGACTGATGACGAAAGTACCGACACACAGATGCAGCTCTCTCCCGCTTTGACCTTTGAGGACTGCAGCAGCTCCATTCAAAGCGCGTTCGCGTCGGACCAGAGTGGCCGCATGGGTCTCACTATCATTGTTCGCGAGATCGTGGCCTACACCGAGTCCGTGCTTTTGGATCTCCTCAGTGAAAAGTCCGTCCACTCTGGCGAAAGGACCGTCCTCGCAGACACCCAGATCAGACGGCTTCTGTGCTACATCAATTGCTTGAGAAAGACCTTAAACTCTGACGACGAGAATCTTAATCGCGTTCGGCACGAATTGAAAAGCCTTCGCTCCAGCACCTTCGACTTGCCGCGATTCCCAGAGAGACCTTCCAAAGAGAACATCATATCTTCCGACTCCGACTCCATCACCGATGACGACTGTGACGACGCGTATGACGACGAGATCATTGCTCTTTGCAGTCACATGACAGGGCTCAGCACCAGCAGCGGGGACGACGCCGGTTCTCACGGTTCTTCCAGACGACACAGAGGTCGCAGAGGAAAAGGTAGGGGGAGGAAGAGCCTTTCTTCTAGTGAGGAGAGCAGTCTTCCTTCATCTTCAGTGTCTTTTTGACAAACTTTTATTCAATGAGACTGACAGGTTTTAGATCTGGATGCAGAGGAGGAGCCAGCGTCGAAATAGGATACACCTGTCCGTTCACCGGGTTGGGATGCAATAAATGGAGCTTTAAATCGGCATGGGGCATTAGGTTATGTCTTTGAATCCATCTTTCGATCATCAGAAGCGTTTTCTGATCAGGAGGCGCCGCATCAACGAACAACGTTTCGAGCGTATAAGGATGTTCCGTATCGTACTGATCGATCGAGTGCCTATCTAAGAATCTTTCCACAGCCGCTGCGTCAGACCCATTTCCCACCTCACTAAACACCACCGTATCCGGAGGCGCGTACCAGGCGCGAGAATATATCGAACCGAAGGATTTGTGACTCTGTAAAAGTCTGCAGAATCTGTGTCGATTCATCGACTTGGTAATTCTTGCTTTTTCCCTCGGATCCACTTCGGACGAGTGTACGAACAGGTACGTCGCCACGTCAATGTGGCTCCACTCGCGAACCATAAAGTCCAGACCCCTGCGATACAAGCTGATTTCCGATGGATCCACGTGCGAGGCGTTCACAACGAACGCGGACTCCGCGTCCTCGTCCGCCTCAACACTGTCTGCCAATTGATAGAGATAGTCAGTTCTCTCCGCCACGTATTCCGTCACTTTTGCCGTCATAACGACTTCTTGGGCGTGCGACATGAGAAGAGTAGGCTCCTGCTTCAGCCGCGCCGCTGCTTCGACCAGATCTGTCTTTGATAGAATCGGTTCCAATCGTCCCTGCAGCTGCAGCATTAGCTTCAGAATAAGTCTGCATATGTACGATCCTCTCTCCGCTTTCTTGGTATCTATCGAAAATGCCACATGTATCGGCGGCTTGTCGCGTCGCAGGTCTTTTCCGACCGATATGACGGCCTTGAGCTTCTCTCTGCCAACCATTGCTTTCGCCAGCTTTGTCGACACTCGATACATGTCTGAGCCGTACGATGGTTTCGCTGAGTAGTACAGGATAAAGTGGGTGAACTGTATCAACCTGGCGAGATGTTTCATTGCTTTGCTCACGTCCTCTCGAGTCAGCACGTGGAACAACTCTATGAGCGTCACTCCCTGGTCTCTCGATATTTCCCGGTCTCTCTGGAATAGCCAACTCGACGGTTGTCCCTGCGTCTGCGCCAATGCCGGTGTCGACCCCAATGCTGCTGAAGACACAGAGTCAACCTTTGAGTACTTTGGCTCCTTGACGTGTAGGATCTGACGCAGCGTGTTTGTGTCACTTGATAGCATGGCCCAGGAGAACACGACGCATGGGAATGCGCTGTCCAAGCAGGAATTGCTAGAGATCGATATCGACGCTTTGACCATCGTGTCGATCACGTTCGCTCCGTGTATGTTCACGGTCCTCAGCGTTCTGTTGATCGCAGCCATCAGTACGGTGATGTGCCTATGCATCTCCTCCTTCGCTTCCTCAGTAGCCCGTACATACTTGACGATAGCGTCCACGATCTCTGGATGCTCATTCAAAAATTCGTCCCCTCTCTTCCTCAGTATCTCCCTTATTATTGACGCCATCACTGACGCTGCTGGCAGATCGTGTATCTTACCGTCCACTACACCGCTCATCCGCTCCGACGACTCGAATATCGTCATTGTGTGTTCCACGCCTGTCATCGTCGCAGCGCCAACAAACACTTTTTCCACCCCCACTGCCACGCCCTCCTTCAGGAAATTCAGTACCTGTGCCCTTATCAGCACTCCGTACGTCGTCTCTGGGCCTGAGCTGGACGATGAACACGCTCGAGTCATGCCTGATTCCGATATGACGGAATGCAGTCTCTGGACCGTTGCAAGAGCACTCAAATGTCTTGCCGGAGAATTCTTCGAGCAACGACTGAGAAGTTCGCGCTGGATGTGCTTCAGCACCTGAGCTCCATCTTCTCGCGCGCTACTCGGATATCTCTTTGAGTGGGCTATGATCTTCAGGTCCTCCGCACGCGTCCTCGACTTTGACGCCGCGATGACGATTTGATGCAGTCGCTGCGCCTCGGGAGACGTGACCTCGGGGATGCAAAAATCGACTATCAGATCCGCCGCCGCAGAGATGCTGCCTTTAGTCGAACTGTCTTGAAGCGCAGAGTTCCATACCAAATCAGTCAGTGGTCGACGATGCCCACGCTCAGAAACAGCCGACGGATGCGTCTCAACCAGTGTCCTGTACGTTTCCTGAAGAGTGCTGAGATCGGTGACATGGACATTGGAGGTGGGCACCCCGTCCAGTCCCAATGCCATGGCCCTCGCTGCCGTAGCTACGAACATCTCCTCGCACACTGCCATATCATGATCGATCTCTACGGACGATGTGGCTGGAGAGGATACCACAGCCATCATTGCATCGTGAAACACTCGAGGGCACATATTCATGTACGGCGGAGGTTTCGTCGTCGGTGCATGACAGCCGGCCAAAGCGTGGACGTGTGCCATAGTCTTACTTTCGGTCATGTCCGTCAGCAGGTTGTTTGATCTGTGCTTATACGTCGCCCTGGAGTCATCCGTCGGTTCTACGACGTACAGGGAAGAAGAGGTGCCTGGATAACTGATCTTGTACACAGGATTGATCCACTCTACCCTTTTCAGACCCTTTTTGAGCCACTTTTCATTTCTCCTTGTCTCTTTGTCAGAGGCAGCAGCAGCAGCAGCCGCCGACGACGACGAGCACCCATCCGAGGCAATCGGAGCGGCTAGTTTCGACCTCAGGACCAGAACCGCACTCGTCAGTGCCTTCGATATCGGATTCAGTACTCTCTCCACGTACAAACACATATTACTGTACGCAACTGTTCGATAGTCGCTGAACGGCTCTTCGCAGATGCATATCGGCTTCTCCTTCGAGATCCACACGTCCACGATTGTTGACGACATCGACTCTGCACTGTCTGCCATGAATTGCATGGCCAAAGTGCCCTCTTCGAACGCTTCTCTGAGCACTTTTACGCTTTCCAGTGGTGTCTCGGATTCGCAAAAATGCCGCTCAATGGCCGGATACAGATACGTCCTTCCGTGCGCTACTACGCCCTCTCTGGTCATCTTGCACAGATCGTTGTACATCTCCACGTCCAACGCTTTCTTCATAAACCCGTACTTTATCCACGTGTAGGCGGCAAGAAACGACAGATGCTCCAGAATCGACAGTTCGACCCTCTGATCTCGCAGCATTGCGCCGAGTCTGAACGCGAATATTCTGTACGCAAGAAATCTCGCGTCGTGCCTTTGCTTGGGCTCTTGTACGCGACCGTGCTCGTCAAAAGACGGCACGTTGAAATCGTCAGCCACCTCCAGAGCGGTATTCGGACCGGATGAAATTGTGCTAATGAACGCGTTGTACACTTGACTCAGAACCCGACCCGTCTCTGCATTCCTTTTCAGCGTCTTTCGGACAATCTCCTCTGGATAGAACGTAGAAACGACCGAACCCTTCTCGTCCAGTCCCTCTATCTTCCATGAATCTGGAGTTGTTCTGCGTATCAACATACCCGGCTTGTGCAACGCCTTGGGGACCATCATATCTGCCTTTTTCTTTGTGCTGACATTTTTTGAATCCCTGGCAATCTGATTTTGCTTAGACTCGAGACGTTTGCACATTTCTGTTGTGCATGCGGTGTAGCACTCTACCAGCATTTTGTCGTCATCTGGCATGTCGACTGGAATTATGGGTGCCACATTCTCTGTCAGACGCAGCACATACCGGTCTGTATGCACTCGTCCATCTCTGTGGTGGTTTTCTTCCAGCCATGAGATCCACGGTCTCACGATGACTTGCGGTCTCTCTGAAGACTCCTCCTGGTTGATCGTACTCCAGAGTTGCAGATCGGGATCCACGTACGGAGTCGTCCCTCGCAACGCTTGTCTTTTCGAATGTTCCGCTATGTTAGCTTTGATTAATTTCGATTTTCCGTCCAAATACTTTTGGTACTCATTACACAAAAGTAAACATCCTTTGACAACCTCCGAGTCACACACAATCTCTCGTTCGTCGTCCATTCTTCGGGTCGCAAAAACGTAACGTAACGTCCTCACGAATACTTTACAGAGAGAGACGAAATAATACAAGATAGGATACTTATACTCTAATTTGGAGGTGGTCTTCCGAAAACAGTCGACATAATTCTTTGTGTGTCAAAAAAAATACAATACACACACATGGCAGCCACAGAAGATACTGTATTGTCGGACACTTTGACTAGTTCATCCTCAGCAAAAGTCCCCCTACCTCTACTACCGACACTTCTGGATTCACCCCTTGGCAGTGCCCTTTTGGACAAGTGGAAGATAATCGCGGAGGACGGGAACATCCCCTGGCCATCCGGAGAGACCGGAAAGGCCCTGGAAGAATCCCTTTCAGGAAATGTCGACGATCTGCTGCTTTCCTATGGGAATATATCGTCCCCGTCCGGCACAGACTCGTTGATCGATCTTCGCACGAGTCTCTTTTTCATGGTCTCGTATGCTCTGGACATGTTTTCTGCCGATCACAAAAGCTTTTTCCGCCATACTGCAGCGCATATGTTCAACAATCCAGAAAATGGAGGCGCCTTTTTCTTCGGATACTGCATGGACATGCGCTCTTTCAAGACCTTTTCGGAAAATATGCGCGCCGCTCCATCTGACGAAGAGCGTTCGAAGCTCGCAGATCGTCTCAGGACAATATACGTAGTCCCCCTGTGGCTCCGCGCTTTTGTTCTTTTTGCCCACATCTCTGCTGCTCAGAGTGTGGAGCGTTTTCCAATAATAGAGCGCATTTGGCTCTCTGCCGCCAACACCATCAGCCGCAAACCGTGGTCGACGTTCATCGACCTCGACATGGCCATTCGCGGGGCCACGCTCTACTCTGAAATATTCATCTCTGAGAAGTTCCAGATTAGCACTATGGCGTGCGCTTCCAGAAACAAGACCATTCGACATTCCATCCGGTATTCCCCCACTTTTACGGAAGATGAACTGGAAAGCAGTCGCGCGAGAAACCTCAACCTTTCCATATGCAGACTCGCCCGCCAAATCCAAACCGAGAACAAAAGTGCAAAGGCGGACGATGGCGATGTCGATCCCAATCTCATCGCCACACCCGCCGAGATGCGTCTCGCGGACATGTTTCTCACGTTCAAACAGATAGGCTCTGTCTACCTGGCCAAGAATGCATCCCCAGGAACCCAAAAAGCTACTGTGGCCAAGACGATTCCTGAGGTGTTTGCACGAGTTCTAGTCGGATGCACCAGTACCGCCGCAGCCGCGAAGAAGGCCAAGGAATATCTGGTCACCATAGACGAAGCGGCGGCGTACGCGTTCTTTTACTGCCAAGGAGCCAATCTGTGGCATTCAGAAGATTGGTGGAGCTGTACTGAGGGCATCCGCTGCTGCAAAACCTTCCTAGAGTCTGCCCGTGCCGAAGCGAAAGAAGGCGTTCGTCTACAAGAATAAAAAACAACGCAACACCTCCGACACATCATATGGCATCATCTGCGTACAGCTCAAAAATTCCGGCCATTCTGTCGCGCCACAGATCGCCCAGTATTTCTCACCTGAGAAAGAAGCTCATCTATGCCTACCCCCAGCTGACTCAGTTCTGGAGAAGAACGCCTTCCACGCCTCTCGAAGATCCCGGAGGGTGTGCGAAGAAGCGCAGCGTAGAGAGACTGCGCGACGGGAATGACGAGTTGAGAGTATTCGTAACATGGCTTGGAAAAGAAGTGGACAAAAATAGCTCTGTGCTGAGAGTGGTGGCCTATGGCGTATGCGAGTATGGGAACGTGGTGAGACTGGAGGTTGAGAATTTCAGGCCCTACTTGTACGTAAAATATCCGACGTGGTGGGGTGGTCAGGAGGGATCAGAAATGGCAGAGGGAATAGCGCACGGAATGGAAGAGGCAGTGCGCAGACTGCTGCCGAAGAAGAAAACCACACAGATGGAGAAGATGGCAGTCGCACTCGGACTGGACAAATGCAAGCTGGTCACTAGTGTAAGCGTGGAGTACCACATGGAGGCGATCGGATACAGAAACGACGAGCCGAGTCCTTTTCTGAAGGTGTCTGTACTGTCTCCAGAATTGGTGCCGTACTTTAGGAGAGCAGCCGAGAATCCGTCCGGCAGTCTCGGAATAGAGAGCGAAGAGTCTCGGGGAGGAGGTGATTTCAGACTGGGCGACATGATCCCGTGGGCACCGCGCTTTTGCTCCGAGCTCATGGCACCGAGGGTCAGAGGAAGGAGAGACTCGAGAAGAGCGCTGAATGTGTACGAGGGAGATTATGACTACACGATGCGGTTCTGCACGGACAAGAATCTAAAGTGCAGCGCGTGGTGGTGCATATCAGCGGGAAAGCTCAGGGAGCATGCGTGCGTGAACGTTGATCTGCACATTGTCACCACGCCCCGACGGATAAGAGCTCTAGAGAAGAGACACAGACTCTACGAGAAGATACCCGAGGACTTTATATTTCTGTTCGATGGAGAAATGGAGGACGGAGAGGGCAAGGGGCGATTTCCCAGCGCAGCACGGGGTGATCCGATAGATCAGATCGGCGTTCAGATAATCAGCACCGAAGCGCTCATCGGAGGGATGACCCTCAGAGACGCGTTTCAGCGCAAGAAGTTTGTGTCGCTCATGCTCTCGAGACTCGACGTCGAGTCGTTCGCGTCGGTGTCCACGCGAGAGGAGCTGCAGTATCCCGTGCATTCTCTCAGATGCGAAGGCGAGCTGGGACTCATACGAGTATTCGAAGAGATCTTCCTTCTTGCGAATCCCTCCTACTGTGTCGCGTACAACGGAAACCAATTTGATTTCCCGTACATGCTGGACAGAGCGTTCATGCTGACTATGAACAAGCCTCAGTTCGCGAGACCCGTCTACGACTTTAACGTAGGGGACTACATCGTGTGCAGCAGAGACTTGCGCGTGGGCCGTGGGATCACCCACAGACCGGCCGACAAAGTAACGACCTCGAAGACCAAACGGGCCAGCGTCAGGACGAGCTACGCAAATGTGACCATTCCAGGCGTTGTGAACATAGACATGTACCTCTTTGTGAGGCAGTACGCAAAGTACGGTCTCAAGGGATTCTTCAGTCTGGACGCGGTCTCTCTGTACTATCTGGGAGAAAAGAAACTGGACATTGACTACGAGAGGATCTATCACATGTTCAGAGACAGGAAGGGCAGACTGGAGGTGGCTCAGTACTGCAACAGGGATGTGGAACTCATGACGCGACTTTTGTCGACTCTGGGCCAGATGGACTTTCTGTGGACGCTGGGCAAGATCACCATGAGCGCGCCGCAGCAGCTGGTGGATCGCGGTACGCAGTTTTTGATAACGAACCTGTGGTATGCAGAGGAGTCAGTGGGAGACTTTCTGAGTCTCTACAAAAAGGGCTCAAGCGCACGGCTTCTGGCCAAGCACGTATACGAGAAGGTCAAAGCGAAAAAGTTTCCGGAGCAAAAGGTGACTCCTCGTTTTCTGCTTCCGTCCGGAAAGTTCTACGTCAAAGAGCTAGAGGGACCTAGGACGCTGAAGGAGGGCGAATCGTTTGCTGGGGCAGTGGTCGTGGAACCGGACATAGGACTCAAGGGTCCCACATCGACCTACGACTTTGCATCTCTGTATCCCTCAGAGTCGTGTTCCAAGAACCTGTGTTTCACCACGATGATTCCACACAGGAACAAAGAAGAGGTTCTGGACAAGATGAGGGGCTTTTGCCGAGTGGCGCGTCTGAATGCGGAGAACATGACGTGGGAGCGCACAGAGAACTGGTTCGTCACGGGAGAGCGACCGTGTGCTTTGACTGATCTGCGTGAAGCCATCTCCATTCTCAGGGCTGAAGACTGTCCTTACGATGCGGAGACCAGAGCGGCACTGCAAAAGGACGTCGATATCCTGGAAGATCCCGTGAACGCGGAGATGGCCAGAAAGTGGACGCCTCTTGCGGAGGGCAGACCTGCCAACCTGGCAGACGGAGACGCACCGCCCAGCGACGACGAGCTGGTGGACATTTATCTCAGGATAGTGGAACCTGCCTGTAGAATCCTGGGCAGAACGAAGACGAACGTGCGCAGACCCGACATGCCGGCGTTCGTGCAGGAGGAAATGCGCGAGGGAGTGTTTCCGCATATCCAAAAGAACCTCAAGCAGATGCGCAACGCTGTCAAGAGAGAGATGGGCGACTATTGCAATCAACTGGAAGGTCTGAGCAGGGAAGGAGTACGAGATTCCGACGGAAGCGTCGTCCGCCTGAAACAGTCCGTCAAGAAAATGGACACCGTGCAGCAGGCGATCAAGTGTGTCATGAACTCCATCTATGGAGTGTACGCTATCTTCTCCAAGATGCTGGCAGAGACCGTCACCGATCTCGGACGCTCGGATCTGGAGACCTCGCTGTGCATTGTAGACACCATGATAGGCAGACAGACAGGCTTTATTTCGAGATCGATCGGCGTGTACGGCGATACGGACAGCGTGTTCGGGGAGTGGGTGGATCTGCCTCTGTACGCGGAGGAAGAGATGCTGCTCAAAAAAATCCGAATCCAGAAGAGGGATACAGGGGGTCAGGAAGAAGGATGGGAGGCCTGTATGACGAGGGCCAGAGAGGTGGGCGTTGCAGTGAGAGAGAGACTGGGTCTGGAAGAGAGTTCCTCTACAAAGATAGCGATGTACGTGTGCTGGTATCTCGCTATGAAGGACGTTCTGGATGGGAACTGCATGAACCTGGCAGCTCTGCCGCGAACGCAGAGGTTTACTCCAAGTGACCTGAGGGTGTTCCAGAACAAGATGGACTGGCTCGCGAATCTAATGATCTCTTCGCTGGGAGTAGACGTTTCAAGTGTGCAGAGCATGATATCCAACTCCGAATGGAAGGGAATCGGGCGCGCCGCAAATCCGCCGAGCCTGCCTCCGTCGGGAAGACCGTTCGAGCCCATCATGCTCCACGACTTTGTGTGCTGGATCTCCATACAGATCGTCAACGGGCAGAGCAAGAAAGTGGAAGGACTCATGAACGGGGTCTTCAAGCGGAAGCATCCGACCGGCTACATCGTGCAGGAGCACGAGAAGACGTACCGTCGTCTGCTGCTCTGCAGAAAGAAGAAGTACGGAGGTTCAAAGTACCTTCCCGGAGGCAGCACCTACAAGGTCGACCTAGCCGGCGTGACTGCAGTGCGAGGAGACACGTATCCCTTCAAGGCTCTTGCGTGCAAAAAGGTGATGGAGGCACTGGCTGACTATGGCGACGTGGATCTTGCAACAGCACTGGCCGAGGACATCATCCGGAGAGTGGTGCAGAGAAAGATATCTCCGCACCAGCTCATTCAGAGCAAGAAGGTCAAGAAGGATGTCACCGAGTACGGCGCAGCACAGCCGCACGGACTGGAGCAGATTGTTCCCACGAAGGGGATGCCTCTGCATATCGTGGGTGCCATTGAGCGGCATCTTGATACAGGAGAGCCGTTGCCTCTGGTGGACAGCAGATATGCATTTCTGGTTCGAGACGTGCCCGGAAAGAAGAAGATCAAGATAGGCAAGCGAATCATGTCGCCGGTGGACGTGCTGCGAGCGGGCGGATCTTTGCTGTACGACACGGAATACTACGCAGAGGGCATCGCCAATCTCGTGAGCAACATTCTTGCTCCTGTGATCGATCCTTCGACCGGCGAACAGCGCCTGAAAATCGCAGAGGGATTCCGACGGATACGAGACAAGAGTGTACGCTCCAAAGCTGTGAACAAGCACTTTGAAACACTGCGCAGGCACACCAAAAAGATAATGATGACGTTTGCTCAGCAGGGAGCCAAACACCAGAAGGATTCGCCGCACGGCCGTGCTTCATCCTCGTCTTCGAGTCGTAGGGACAGTCTTCAGCAGAGGAGCATAAAGTCGATGTTTCAAGCCACCGCCGCTCCGTGCAGAGCTGTCCAAAGTTCCGACGCAAAAGACAGCGACCAGGACGACGATAATGCAGGGGAGAGCTCGACCGGTGTAACGGATTCACGCGCGATACTCACAGCCACTTTGACGAGGGAGAGTGAGGCGCGTCTCTGGAAAAAGATATCCTCTCTGTCAAAGATAAGCGTCGGAGAGGGAGTAAAGTCGACTGCCTATAATCCGAGCGGATCCGCGGGCGTGCTGTCTTCCACACTCGCGGAGAAAGAGAGCACGACGCAAGCAAGCATGTTGACGTTTGCGGTGGCTGTGAGCATCGAATGCGGATGCTGCGGAAGACCGGGCAACAAGGGACATTTCTGCCGGAGATGCGTCCGGTCGGGGCGCGTCGCGGAGACAGTGGCTCTGGTCGAGAAAAAGATAGTGGATGCAATGGTCGACCAGGCGCATGTGTGTGCCGATTGCTACGGAGTTGCCAGGCCTGACGTGGGTGGAGAAGAGAGAAGGAAACGCACACGGGGGGAGGATCCGACAGATTCGAGAGGACGGTCCATTCTGGACATAGAGGATTGCGTAGGGGAGTTTTATGAGAGGAACCAGACCGTGAAAGCATGCATGCGAATAGTCTGTCAGACGAGATGGGAGAGGGCCGAGCTGGAGAACCAGCTTAAAATGGTCAAGCTGCTGCGAACGCAGTACGTGCTGTTTAGTAATAAGCGCGTAAAGAAATAAAAGAAAAAAGAAAAATAGCCGTTTTGAGCAAGATAAATCCGTCAGAGTGGGCCCGTACGTAAAAGCACGTTGGTCTTTCCCTGTTCTTTCGATGGACGACTCCAATGTAGTGCCGATCACAGCCGGATTCGAAGAGGTAGACATTGCGCACGGAGACGTCGAGTTTCTGGACGATCAGGAGGAGAGTGCCGTCCTGAATGATTTGGAGATGGTGCATGTGGATCCAAAGGAGAGCGCCTCGACTCCGGTCGAAATAGCCTTCAAAGTCGCGACGAATCTAACCGCAAAGCAGACGCGCTCCATATCAGAGGTACATGTCTCCGCCGAGACTAGAGGTTTTGCAAAGAAGGGCATAGACGTGATGATGGACAATCTGTCTGTCAGGACTATACATCTCCATCGACCAGGAAAGTGGATCGATTATCCTGTTGTTCTGGACGACGCGGCCACTGTACGAGAATATCTGGACGGCAAGTTGGCGGACGAAATGTGCAAGCTCTTGCTGTGCAGCACCAAACAAGGAAATCCCATATTCCGTCTCATGTTCATGCTCTCCGACGACGCCCGCCTCAAAAAAGATTCCCTCGTCAAACTCGTGGACCGTACTCTGAGGGGAGCTAACAAGTGTCTACAAATCCAGATAGATACGCTCAAGAAGAATGCTATTGCTGTAGACAGAGCGACCATGCATCAGACTGCCTCTTCGCTCAGAGAACGCATGTTAAATTCTGAAAGAGTGGGCTCTATTTCTGTGCACACGACCGTTGCTTATACACTGGAGCGACTTCGTGAACAGGGACTTACGTTCTCGTTTGTTCTTCACGCAGAGGCGTGCCATCGAGCGGACGATTTTCTGGATGTCACGCGCATAATCCCAGCAACTGTCTCTCCTGTACATTACGATCTGCTGCAGGATCGCATCTCGAACTCCTCTGTTCGCGACGTCGCCCTATCCCTCTCGGAGAATGCCCGTCGTGGAGATCCGTGGCCGATCAGAAGAGCAAATTGCTTCGTCGTGATTCCCTCTAGTGTGACCGACACTGCCTGTTTCTTCGGTCTTAGAGACAGCAAGGAGGTTTTGAAGATAGCCCTCCATGCCAACTTCCCGAGAAAAGTGCAGGCGCGCAGTGTGGCGGCAGAAAAGACCGTTCGGCGCGTGGAGATTGGCAGACTTTTTGCGCTTGGCGGTCATCGTCAGAGAATGCAGATACTCGCTCTGGAGGCGTTGAAGTCGCAGTCCCTTTCTCACACGACCCTCCACGGCGTATGCGGAGGGGTGGGAGATCGATTCTGTTCCCCCGAGAACAGAATGCCCGTCGCATTGCCCCTGACGCTCAATGCTCTGTACGCTTCTAGAGAGTCGACAGTGTCGAGGATACTTGCGAAAGAATGCTTCCAGAATAGAGAGGAGAATCTTTATGAAATGTCCGAAGACGAGATGGGAGACAGGTCGAGAAGAAAGAGCGGCCGCAAGGGGATCTTTGCAACGATGCATCGCGACGTGCCCGAGGACTGGGACGAGCTGTCGTCCTCGTCTGCGGCGGCATCATCTTCGAGTGGGTCCGTCTCGCCCTCGTTGGGATTCGATGACGAGGACAGACAGGGGGAGTACGGAGGGAAGATAATGACAGATGTGTGCAGTGTGAGCAAGGGGATGCGAATCGACGCAAGCATTTCCATAGACGTGTACTGGGTGATTGCGAGTATGTTTACGAGAATGACGTCGGTCATATGGCTCGAGGAAACGAGTCATATGATGAATAGAGCGCACAGAGCCTCCAAAGTCTTGTACCATACGCGAGGCGCGCCGCTGAAAAATGGTACACAAAAGTCGTCGCTGTCAAACCAGCAGAGGTGGGCCGACATCTACGTGTACAACGAGTGGTTTCTAAAAAACATGGGTTCTGGAGATGCTTCGAAGAAACAGGTCGTTCCGTCTGGAATTCTTAGGGTTCCCACCGATGTTCCCGACCAGACAGCCAGAGCCATCTCCATCAAAGGAAGTCTAGGATGCGCCAGAGTACTCGAGGGTGCACGCGCTCTGTCTACCGCCGTCATAGTAGAGAGAGCAGTCAAGGCAGTGCGGAACGACATAATGAGCACTCCACAGTCGTTTGACGTCATTCTAGAAGACCTGAACGCTGTCGTAACTCCAGAGATGCTGTCGGACATGCTGTGGAAAGGAGAGAATCCGGTCATACCAACCGGACCGTGGCAGGTGGCTGCGGCGAACGCGTTCAAGTTCATGATGGAGGGCGTCAAGATTTGCATCCGAAGACCTTCTGCTGCTCTGTGCAAGCCGCCTCATTAAGAAAGCCGGTCTTCGGATGCAAATCTTTGGGTTATTGGGGATGTGACAAAGCACAAAAAAGCATAGAAAAATCGAAAGAAATCACACCAGCCGGAATACTGCCGTCCTCGACTAAAGAAATATAAAAAATAGCAGTGAATAAAGAAAGAAAAGTTCGACTATGAAGACCTCTAGGGACTTTTACCGTAGCGCCGCGCTTATATTTGTGTACGTAGTAGGGGTGGCGCTCATGACACAGGCCGGAGCTCAGGTGATCCCCTCTATAGGAGGATCTGCAGGAGCGTCAGATTTGTGCTTTTCCAGCAATGCGCAGTCGCTGGCGCTGTCCGGTGTTCCGGGAAATCCGGCTACTCGGTTCGCATCGGTTGTCTGTGACACGGTTCTAAACGCCTACATAATTCAGATCTTCAATGGCGCGGAGGCCATATCATGCACCGGCACACCCTCGAATACGGCCCTGACGTTCACCGTGGACATGAGCTGTACAGGCCCCGAGAACGGCAATCGCGGAATCACGGGTCATCTGAGTATCCCCATTAACACAACTACAGAATCATTCACTAGCGCCGTGAGCGTTCCGTATGGGATGACGAGCTCCGGGCTGCAGGTAGTGCCCTCGAGCGCAGGATCGCTGCTGGCAGACAGAACTTGCGTGCTCACCCTCAGGGCGGACCTCTATGCACTCAGACCCGGAACCGACGGACAGTGCGTTTCGTGTATTTCTCAGCCGGTGCTCTCCATCACGGACACGTGCGGAGCCCAGCAGGTGGAGGACGACTGTAATTTTTTTAACGTCATATGCAGATTTTACAACGGCACGTGGGCAAATAGCGCATTCTTTTGGATCATATTCTACATGCTGATCCCGGCAGTGATGGGGATCATTTTTCTCGCCTACAAGAACGCTCGCATGACCAGGCTCCTGAGGCTCCACCGTCTGATCAAGCAAAAAGGAATGGACACCCCCGGCGATAGAAACAACCAGCAGATGTTCGTCGACAGCATCGAGGCCAAGGCGAGTGGTATATCGAGAGCACACGGTGCCACCGGGCCTAGTGTTCACGGCGGATCCCACTACGCCACGCGAATAAGCACTCCTCTGACAAATGTGGAGGTAGCAAATCCTCTGTCGTTCGAGTGGAGGACGCATGGAGGCGCGCACTTTCCTGCCAAAGCCCGTGGTGGTGACCACTCGGATATTCGAAATAGACGCCGACGTCAACAGCAAGACCCGTCCGCTGTCTCGGACAGATCGTATCCCAGACGACACGCAAAAGTGGCAATCGTCAGAGAGACGACGACACGCCCCAGTCTCACAGACGACGACGACGACGACGATGACGACGACGATAACAACAAAAGTACAGAAGAAGTGCTCTCTGTAGCTGAATTGCTCGCCTCTTCTTCTCGAACGCTCGACAGATCCGAGTGCACGCCCATGCACGTTGACGATCTCCTCGGGAAAGACTAGACTAAACTTTTGATGTTCTTTTAGTTAAGGACGCCTCTCTCGAATCTGTCCTGAATGACCATCTTCTGCATCTCGTCCATGTTTCTGTTCCATTCCTTCCCATCCTTGGCAGAGTACAGCTCATATTCTCTCGCCTTGATGTCAAAGTGGTTCACTATCAGTGCCACTACTGCGGCTATCAGAGTTATCCCCAACACCAAAGAATAAAAGAACGTCATCTGCTCCGTGTTGTAGGGAAAACAAGAGAGATCCCACCATTCTTGGCACAGATAGTACCGCTCTTCTATCTCGGTGCAGTTGCCTATTCTGCCGCTCCCGTCTCCAGACACGTTGCACTGAGCAAAGTATCCGTAGTTGTGAATCGTGGCTACCGTGTAGCACTCGTACATCATCGCCAAGGACGTGTTTGGGGGCATGAGTGCGGTGCGATCGTCATCACCCTCTGGGATAGGGGTGATCGCGTCCAGAGGATTGAACACGAATATGGGCAGGCAGTACGACTCCAGGGGAAGATTGTCTGGAGGAGCGACAAGTCTAAAGTCGAACGCATCGAACGCACCGAGCGTGCCGTTCGTGGGATCATCGCTGCACGTCTCCAATCCAGTCTGGTGCAGAATGATCTCCTCCAGAGGAGCTGGAAGAGGATCGGTTAGCTGCAGATACGACATTCCGACTGCAAAACCCACCTGATCAGACGGAATGTCCGCTCCGCCGCAGAAAAATGGAATTCTGAGAGTGTACTCGACGACCACCACGTATGTATCGTAGGGCACGTCTATCACGAGATCCTGCTGCCCTGTGTTCACATCAGGTGCGGTGAGACTGGTAGTGAATGCCGAAAAGCTGGATGGCTTCGTGGTCAGCGTAATTCCGTCTGTCCTGAATACTGCCGGAGACACGCAGTTCTGTGGGGAGACAGTAAATCGCACGTGCGTAGCTCCAAAGGTCGGAGTAGAGAACAGACCCGACACCTGAAAAATCTGCTCAAATATCCCTGTTGGAGGAGGTATTGCGCACTCCGAGCCCGACACGCTCAGAAACGAGGTGACGGGACCTGGACTCGCCTCGACCAGATCCACCGGTATTTCGAGCGTCAGAGTGGTCACCACGGGCTTTGCCATCCCGTCGTCCGGACTGAGGATGTTCCCGCCTGTTATGTCCCATGTGTCGTCGAAAAACGCGTACCACTGAGCCCCGCCTTCTAGAGCCGGGCGCTGCCAAATCCCGAACCACACGTTGGGCGCATGTCTATTGAATATCCCAGTTCTGTGCGCAGAATCGAGATCTGGCGTAGGCGTGGTGGACGCCGCAGTAATGTTATTGGGAAGCAGACGCACTCTCCCCTGCGCCCACAGCTGTCTTTGGAACATCCAGCACAGAGGAGTCGCAGTTGTCCCGTGTGTTCGCAGATTTGCTCCAGGAATGGGCGCAGGCCTTCCTGAGAAACGCATATAATCACAGGCAAGCGAGACCCAGCCCACAGGCCCTATCCCGTGTATTCCGTCTGGCCCAAGCGAGGGCAATGATACGCTCTGAGCCCAGTGTCTCAGCGCTGCAGCGGCCTCATTGTACACGTTGACATAGTTTTCCGACGTGTTCCACACTCCGAATATGTTCAGCTCGCCTCCACTGAGACCCTGAGAGGCATTGACAAGAGACAGTACGCGCTCCCAAATCGTCTGATCCACGTGGTACTGCCCCATGTTCGGACCCTGACCGTATCTCCACAGTTGTGAGTCGATCACAGTCCAGCCCCGCTGCGTAGCGAGCGTTGGAAATGTGCACCCGGCACAGTTTGTAAGATTGGCAGGGGCGGCTAGTCTGAATGGATTTGGCCAAGCAGGGCCTCCGTTGGAGAAGGGCAGATCGGGATCCGATACGAGTGGACCCAACCGCAGCCCGGATGTGGAGTTGAAACCTGCAGGCATAATAACGCCTCCTCCTCCGTTACAGAGAACATATCTCAGAGAGTCGGCGTCGAACCTCAGTGCGCTTCCGCTGGTTCCACTAGAGACAATCAGACTCATGTTGAATACAGTTCCTGCGTCAAACCCCGGAGCACCCCATCCCTGTGAATGTGCATCGGTGGGACCGATTGCCTCGGCGTATCTCACCGGAATGGAGGAGCTCGTGATCCACACATTATCTCCGTCGACATCCGCAAAAACAGCGCTGTCCAGAACGCCTGCAAAACCCCCCACCGCCACTCTCGTCGACGCTCTGGAGTTTGTGGCCCTGAGGCCCGCGCACATAGGCCCGAACGTCATTGATATGGGCATGTGCCTGGAAGCGTAGTTCACTTGCGACGCACCGCTGGTGCCGGGGCCCTGCACTCTAGAACATCTGTAACACACGGCGGGGAGAGAGCCGAGTGCGTTGGTAGGAACGATCCAGGATCCGTCCCGATCAAACTGAGTATACGTGGTGACGTTCGGACCGTAGAAAATGTCCACCGTCTCTCCCGGAATCACCACGTCCTGCAGAATGGAATCCCATTCGTTTCTGGACATTGGACACGAATGCGCCTCTTCGGGAGACGCGCCAATAAAATACCCCCCCGTGCTGTTCGACGTCGTGTTGAGGCTCTTGCATCGGAATGGGTCCACTATTCCCAGCACCTCTTCCATATTTACATATCCATACGGTTGCTTTCTGTTGGAAGCGTTGCTCGTGAGAACCTCCGCCGTGCCGAATATATCCGGAATGAGCGACGACAGCGTTATGTTTACGTTGTACATGGGATATCTCAGCAGGAACGCTAGTCTCTCCGAGAGCTCTCTGGGCGAGAAGCGCGACACAAACGCGTTCGTCTGCGGCGTGTTGCCGTCACACTCGTCCTTCCTGGGATACGCCATCGATATTCCCAGATTCCCCATCGTTCTGCTCGACACGCCTGCGTTGGGATCGAACGCGGTGTACCCGTACTTCCCACATGCTCCCTTGGACAGCAGCTCGTACACAAAGTATCCGGTGTAGCCAAAGGGCACGTCGCTCTCGGACTGACCGTCGTTGTTCGTGAGCGCTATTGGCACTCTGTATATTGGAGGATCAAAAGACAGGGCCACGCCCCCACTAGGTCCTGCATCCACCAAAGAGCACCCCTCTCCTGCGGTCGAATTTATCTTGCACGACACCAGTGCATCCTCCCCCGACACCGTCTGTCCAGAATAATAAGGGGCCACTTTCCAGGGGAGGACGGTCTTGCACCCTCCGCCGTCCAGCCTAAGATCGATACTAATTACGTAGGCGAGCCCGTCGGCCGACTTTGTTATATTTCTGACTATTGCACACCGTCTGCCGTCGTCCGTGACGTTCAGAAAGTTTGAAAACGTGTTGTTCTGCTGCGCCACATCCTCTGGAAACGGCGCGTATATCGGCGACGGAAGAGCGATGGGATCGAATAAAGACACGCCCGGACACCCTGAGTTCTCCACGGGAGTGCATATACCCAGAACGCGGACAGTACTGCTGCAAATGAACATCCACAAAAGCACACTCCTGATCTCTCTCATGGCACGTGCCCTACTGTTCTGCTGTTATCTCTTTAGTACAACTACTCAAAATGAATCGATCTTAATGAGGAATAAAATCTTATTATGGTTTGGTCTTGTGGACAAAGTTGGCTCACGTCAGAGCTTTCGCCTCCGATATCAACGGTCTCGTCGTTTCCTCTATCCGCAGCTGCTCCGACCTGTCCGCCAAATACTTCTCCAGAGTGGCTCGTCCTCCCTGTTTCTGCTCATAATCCCCCATCTCTGACAGGGCTTTGATGTGTCTGTGCCCCAGAACTCCCGCTGCCGTTATACCTCCCGCCATCCCCAGCGCCACGATGATGATCACCCAGAAGCACACGTTTTTGTACAGCTTTCCGCACGACAGATCGCACACTCCACATCCTTCCACCGGAGTCGGAGGGGCATTCGATGTGTACCCGACGCTGCAGGGTATGGTCATCGTCACATTTTCGATCGGATCTCCTGTTCGCACGCTGATGATGTCTATCTCACAAAGAGCTATCTTCACCGACGGGACGGCCTGCTGAGAATATCCGCCGTCCGCCGCATCAAAGGTAGCCGATATGTTGAAGGACACGCGCACCGGATCCCCGGGTGTCACGACCGAAATGCTGCCAGGAGAGACCTGGATCGCTGGAGTGGTGCCGTCGCGTCCACTCGAGACTATCGCGGTGCACGAGATGGCCACCTCGGTTTCCTTGACGTCAAAAAACGACGCATCTTGGCCCGGTGCGAGCGTCGATCGTACGGTGGCCCAGAGATTTCCCTCTCCCGTCGCCGTAGCTTCTTCTAGAGTGCTGGGCAGGGCCAACGTGCACGTGGGCGGAGGATCTAGCGAAAAGTCTGTCGGAGCAGCTTCGTTCCCGTCGTATGCAATGATCTTGTCGTTCACCTCTATAGACAACGTGAGCGCGTTGAGCAGGGTATCCTGCGCGTTCACCTGTGCAATGTCCGCCAGCGTGGGAATGTATATCAGATATCTCTGCTCTGGGGATGACGAAGTGTCGCTGCCTACTGGCGTGATCCCAGAGGTGACGAACCAATTCGGCGTCGCCGTGTTGAAATTGGGGGGCAGAAAATTGGCATTCCCCATTCTGGCCTGGTTTTGCATGTAACAGAACGAAGGCAGATCATAGTCCGCCACTTCCGGCAGCAACATTCCGTCCTTGTCATATCCTGGCGTGAATGGCAGTACTCCCGACAGACTCTCGCATGCTTCCTTCTGATCTGCCGGATTCGCATACGTCGAGCTGATGTACTCGAGCGAATTCTGGAGCACTGTGTCTCCAGACTCCCCGTATATCTTTGGGTGCTTCAGTTGCTTCGGGAACAGTTTGTTCGTCGCGTCCGCGTCCGCAGCCGTTCCGTCCTCGTAGTACTTCAGATATGGCGTCGGCATGTAAAACCACTCCAGCTCCGCCACGTCCGACACTGGCGCCGACTCGTCCGGAACGTTCGCCCAATTGTTCGAGCACGCTATTATCGCGCTCGACTGCACTGCCGCCACTGCCTGCATCGCCGATCCGAATCTCAGAATCTCGCTCTTCACCGACTGTATCCGCGCTCTCACCCCGTGCGCGCCAGGCGTACTCGACGTCACTATCTGATTCGGCGACAGGGTCCCGAATATCGACAATATCGTGCCGTTCTCCGGCGTGTTCGAGTTCTTTACTCTCACCGCCAGATCCACCGCCAGCAACGGCTGGTCCGCATAGAACTGGTAGCACTGCAAACCCAACTGTCTTACTCTCACGGACGTGTCCTGTCCACAGCACAACTCCCTGCACTTGCCGTCTCCGTCCTGTAGATGATTCACCGGATTCGGCGCCAGAGATGTGACACCCCCGCACGTGCCATTCAGCTCTGTCGCCAGTGGGATGGCGCTCACGCCACACGAAGGCTCGCCCGTTCCTGGAGTTGTCGTAATCGTGTCCTGTATCGTCACCGACCCAGTTGCATCCCCCAGCGTCGCGCACTGGGACGTCGGATCACTGCTCGGAAGCGTGGCTATCTGGTACGAATACGGCAGACCGTTGTTTGGCGTAGACGAGTATCTGTTCAGAGGAAACGCAATCCCCAGTGACACTGCCCCTCCTGGCAGAATAACCGGAATTCCCGACGGTATCGGCGAGCGTATCACCGATATCAGCGTGTCGTCGGGCATCGTTGGCGTGCACGCAAATCCCTGTGGACACACCGTCGTCGCATTGGGATACTCCAGCAGATTGATCACCGTCTCTCCCGGATTCCCCAGTATCGATATCGTCGCCGTGCTCTCTCCTCCTCCTATCAGATCCACCTGCGCTTGATACTGCGTATAAAAATTACAGTCGTTCGATGCAAAATCTGTATTCGAAGAGGTGGGCTCCGTGCACTTGATGAACGCCCGTGTCTGTGTCCCTCTGTCTCCTGTCACCAGTCTCAGCGTCGACGCGACGATAATGACCACTGTCACCACATCCAGCACTGTCCTGTACGTTCTTTGGATATGCTGCCCTCGTGACTCCATGCCCCTCATTTTATACTCTATATTCTCAATTCCAGCAAGCTTAATGAAATGTACAGTTTTAATGTTGTTCAGTGCGCACCTCACGCGCCTCGAAATATCACCGTCTTTCTAGCTCTGCAGCCCGCGTTCCAGAATCGGTGCCACGTCCTCTACTATCACGTTCACTGACGATATTCGGGCGTACACGCTCCGCTCGAACGTCTTGAGATCTATGCACACCACCAGACGTGCCCTGGATGACTCGCACTCATCCTCACCGTCGTCCGTCTTACTCTGAACCAGAAACCCGTCAAACGCGAACCTTCGCTTGTACTTGCGAACTCCGTCTTTTGCACCATCCCATCCTCCCGATCCTTCCGGAATGTCTTTCAGCCGCACCACCTGTGTCGCCGAATCTCCCGCCATAGTTAGTGCCTTCAAAATCGCGTTCATCGAGTGTTCTTCTGTCCGTTCCTCCTCCTCCTCCTCCTCATCTGGCCCATCAAAGTGCCTTTCTAGATGGGCAAACCTGTCCCGACCCGCCTCTGAGAGAGATCCTACAAACTGACTCGCTGACACCGAGGCGAACACTCTTCTAGTCGGACAGAACGTATACGTCCTCTCTCCAATCGCCACCTCCGCCCTGGCCATCTTCGATATAGCACTCGCGTTTTCCGCGTCTTCGCACATAGAGAAATGGAGCGTAATTGACACTGCCTCTGCCACGTGCTCGTCGCAGTTTTCCATGTCTATCGGCACGCGCAGCGAGGCCGATGATTCCTTCCATCCTGCGTGAACTCCGTTCGTTCGTAACACCACCTGCTGTCCATCCACGCTTGCAGTTCCTCGCATCCTGCCCATGTGCATGTCGCCTGAAAACTCTCCATCGGAAGCCTCCGTCATTGTCGTGTTGAATATGTCATCTGCAGTCACCGTCGTCTCTTCGCACAGTGTCGCTATCCTGTGTGCAGCTTTCCTGTCCACCATGCTTACCGCCAATCTCAGCGGAAACCTCACTGTCCTTATGTGAGGCATTGCTTTTGCGCTCTTTTCGGTCGCCACTCGCACGTGATCGCGCTCCCACTGCACGACCAGCTGCTCGTCCGCACCCGCCACCTGTTGTCTTCCACACGCCTCTGATACCATCTTTATGAGAGCCTCTCCTCTTCCGCCCTTGCTCGGCATTATGTACTGTCCCAGCGTGCCCTCCACCGTCGCCGAGGTCGCATTCGCCGTGTCGAACCACTTTAACGTCGTCGCACTGGCCTGTGCCCGTCTCAGATTCTCCCGCACGTGCTCCACCGGCATGTACGCTGATGCGCTCTGACGACCCGTCCACGCCGAGTCATTCGCGTCCTTGACCAGCGGAAAGTACACCTTGGACATGCAGGCGCACAGCTCCATCCACCTCGAAAACTGCTCCTCGTCCTTCACTCCCTCGATCTTTTCGTGAAGCATCCCGATCGCCGACCTGAGCGTTCGCATCGTCGTCCTCGAGCTGTTCGTGTTCATATCGTTCAGTGCCACCGATACCGCCGCTATCGACGTCACACTCTCCGCTTCAAACGTGAACTCTTCTGCCTCCATCCCGTCCACCAGTGCCCAGGACGACACGCTTATTAGGCTTGCCAACATCGTCAGTATATCCACAGTGTAGCCTTCCAGTGTCACGTCGTACACTGCGGTCTTCAGCTCGGTCATCGATCCGTTCCTTGCGCTCGCGTTCACTGCCGCCGTCGCTACTATCGCTTCTGATAACAACTCTCTGAACGCCACTGCACTCGGAATCCACGTGTGGTGCCTCTCGAGACCACTCCAAATGTCCAAACTGACTGTCGCACTCCTCTGAAGCTTCCTCACCTCTCCCAATATCTCGAGTACATCGTCGAGTCCTTTCCGTATCGTTTCCTCTGACGCTTCTTTCGCACTCATCAACACCGTATTCATGCTATCCCCGAAGAATGCATCCAGGCGTGTTTCTTTGTCTGCAGCTCCAGACGATGCTGACAACTCGATGTACGCTCTTTGCATCACCACCATAGCACGCACTTTGTTAATGGTCTTCACTATTGCATTCGCCAGACCCTCCTTTGATGGCAAGAACACTTTCACATTAGGCTTCTTCGCGTGTCCGGCATTTCTGGATCCTTTTTCTGAAAATTTGGCAGCGGCATTGACTTTGGCTTTACCTTTACCTTTACGTTCGTCTTTGTCTTTGTCTTCGTCTTCGTCTTCGTCTTCGTCTTCGTCTTCGTCTTCGTCTTCGTCTTCGTCTTCGTCTTCTCTTATAAACAAAGGTTGTGCTCTTGTCGTTCTGATTTCAGGTACATGTAAGACTGGGACTGTTTTCTTTGTGTCTGAAGGATAATCACGCACGAATTGAGAAAACTCATTTCTTTTCATATTTTGGAGGGCACGCGCTAACAAAAGCGTCTGACCCTGATTTTCATACGGAGGTATAATGGGTTCCCGGAGGAGGTGATTTTGTAGTATATCGAATGATATATTGTACACGTTTTTTTCATCAGGCTTTACGTTCGATAGTATCAGATCCGATATCACATCTGATACCGTTTTGGCATTTCTTTCAATCCTTACATAGCGTACAGGAGTATACACCTTGTTTTCACCGATATTGGTAATATCCTTACTCAACGATAAAATGTCTTTGAGATATGCTTCGCACAATTCATCTATTTCTCCGAAAATTCGATTGACATCTGTGACATGTGCTGTTGCTGATAGAAGTTTCTCGAAAAGCAGAAAAATATTTTTCGATAGAAACAAGTAAAAACGTATGATCGCATTGCTATAGATGAATGGCTTTCTCGTGTATAGATATTTGGCGTAACTAGCCTCTGCATCCATATCATCTTCGGTTTCTGTAAAACTCGTTCCGAAAATATTAGTCGATTTCTCGTGCACTTTACCGAGTTTTTCTACTAATTTGGTCACTTCACCCTTGAATGTGTTTCCGGATTTGATGCTGTCCAGGATAGAGTCTATTTTTGAAGCAAACAATAAATCGATTTGATTCCACAAATCGATCAGATCATTGTATATTCCGTTCAATTCTTGATCATATGAAATATCAACTGGTTGAGGTGCACTTGGAGGTCTAGCTGCCGGTATCGGGTCGTGAACAATTGGAGCACGCGGACCTTCCGTGAATCCCATTCGTTCCAAACGTCTATATCGCTCCAAAGATGCTCGATTGAGTATGTCTGGATGATTCCGGTACATTTCGATTAACTGGGTTTCACCTGGAGTCGTGAGGATGCTCTGCACTGACTCTATCCTTCTAGGTCGAGGATCGTCAGGATGCCTAAACTGCCTCGCCCGTGCAGATGCTGCTAATTGCGATCGACGTACGGCTTCTGGCGCCAGGTACCTCAAAAGATTGTCATAATCTTCTTTGGATGTAGGCGCGTTACCGTACCTGAATCCGCCGTGTCTTACTCCTGTGTGGCGACTGGTGGTGGTGTTCTGCTTCTTCAGATACTGGTTGACATCTTTGATTCTTTTTGAGAATTCGAGTATCTGTTTTGAAAAGTGTCTCTCTTTGTCTGAATTCTCAAGATGTGTCTTATACAATCCAAAATCCAGAGAATATAGTTTCATCTCGCACACACTCAGCAATGCACTGATCATGGAAACCCTATAGCTCAACGCTTCACTTATGGGATGACGCATAAGTCTCCTGAAAAACGATTCCCCCATCGCTTCTCTAAATTGCGAAAGCGTGCGCCTGGTCGGCAACGGGCGTTCACGAGAAATATCCATCGACGATAAGCTATATGATGAAGGGGTGGATCCAAAAACATCCGTGTATTCACTCCCAACCGAGCTCAGCGAGAGTGGATGAGTGTCGACTCTCTTAATATATGGGAATATTGATTTTGAATAGGCAAAGATATTGTTCTTGATATACTGTACTTCTTTTCTTATCACTGTAGCTCCTTGTCCACTGACTTCATCACTGTTGCTAGAGCCTACTACAAGATCGTCTCTTATGTCGAATATGCATGCTGAAATGACAATAAAAATGTCTAAATATTGTGTCTTGTTAGGATCGCCAAGTGCATATTTAACGTATCGGAGCAATTTGTTCGTACGTTTGGACATTGCTCTATCCCAAAAACTCTTGAACGACGGCGCAGGTAATATTTTTGTGGGAGATCTCACAAGGGCATAATCATCTGCGCCAACATGACCAACCGTCGGTTTACGTCTTTGTACATTTTCAAATAGCTTTTCAAAATCGTCGACGCTCAACTTCGTGGTGTCCATATCCAGAAATTTTCTCTCAGGTTCTACGGAACTAGAACTAGAGGAAGCTCCTCCAGAGCTGGAACTAGATGAGACTGTCTTTCGACCAGGTTCATCATAGTCGAAATATTCAACATGCTCTTTGAAATTCACATAAGCTTTGATTGACCAGTATACATTAGGAGATTCTTCGACGCTTATTTTGTTCAGAGAAGTCGGTTCTGTAACATCCTCTAAGGCTTTACGGGCATGTTTATCTGTGGCAATCCACATTGTCGACCGATGATATGTAGGGTCTTCATCACGGTGTTCTGACCTTGGGTCCGAAAACAAAACAGTCGTCGGTGGTTCGAAGAATCTCCTCAAAAGTACCGTGTCCCTCCTCCAAAATCTGCCTTCTTCATCCACGAAAGATGCAGATATGATCTTCAGTCTAACAATCAGACCCATACACAACACGATGAGTGACTGATTCTTCCAAGCTTGCGATGCTTTTTGGAAAAATATGGAAATGGGTTTTGTTTCTTGCGTAGCCGGCTGTACTTCATCTCCTAAAAATTGGGAGAACTTTTCGATGAGGGTGGCACCTGTGTTTTTCACCGAATAGTAGGTGTACTCTTCAAAAGCATTAGCTCTTGATCCAGACACGCTCGTGCTCATAACATGTGTTTTCATACTATCTGAAATGCTCTTTTGTGCGTCTGGTCCTGAAAATGATTTCGCCAGATCAATCGCTGCAAGTTGGACACTTCGAACTGTCTTTCGTCCAAAAGATAATACAGGATCAAATATTATTCGTGTCAGCACTCCTTCGATAGCTGAAAAGAAGATCAGGAGAGACTCGGGTCTTACTTCTGAGTCGTTCAGAACAGATCTTCCATTTCTATTCAGATCTTTCACAAATCCCAGCAAAACCTTTCCAATGGCCGCAAGAACAGCCTGACATGCTGTGTACAAGTATTCGGAAATGGCTGTTTTCTTATCTCCATGTGATAGGACGTATTTTTCTATGCCGACAAGGGTAAAGTATTCTGAAATGACCTTTCCAATCGACTTAAAACTATTTTCGAGTACATTGACATTGAAAAAGGAATACGAATTTCTCGCGAAAATCCAATGGTCTGAAATATTTTGGACAGACGTTTGAACCATGTCGATCTCCTTCTTTTGATAATTCTTGAAGGTATCGATAACACTTCCTGATATCATTGTAGCATTGGGTCCATCTTGTCCGTACTCTAGAATCTTTTCCGAAAAGGATGCCACAGAATCAAACTCATGTGCGTTCACGTCAAATGCTACAAACGAAGCACCTTTTTTGATAGACAGTTTTGGATTTGCGTCTGTAACGAATGCTTGCATTAAGAGTTTGGTCATTAACCCGTACAGGTCAAATTCAGATATCAACAACATCCGGATAACATCCTTGCGTGTTGGATGTACAGATGGCTCATTCTCGGGAAAGGTTATGCGAGCTAATGTTGCGCCATACAACCCTTCAGTTACCACCACTGCCAACGCAGCTGATAAGGCGTACTGTTGGTCTCGGTAGGTCGAACGTTTGGAGTACATTTTAGACGCGTATTCAAGGTCGGCTTCCTTCAGTAATTTAGCAACACTTTCGCTGACTCCGCTTCTGAATCCGGTAAAATAGGCTAGAAGTTTTGTCAATTCACGTGCATTCAACCATGAATTTCCCAAGAAGGGCGTTTCTCTCAAGCGGATGTTTTCGAAATTACGCGTGTACGTCTGGTCACTGAAGAATGCTTCGTACATATGCTCGCACGCAGGTGACACATTTTTCGAATGTTCATCGACATCGTTGTAAGGATAATTGTGTACGTCTCCAATACCGTATATTTCAAGACGACTCAATACCAAAAGAAGAGACATGTCAATGAGCACACTAAAGTTTGTGATCATCGTCGATCCTATGTTGTCCGCATTCACGAATATAGATTTTTCGTTGTTAAACCTGCGCACGTAGTTTGACGTCAGCACTGATTTCAATCCTGCTGCTATAGAGGAAAAATCTTCAATACCTACTATGGATATTGGAGATTGTCGTTGATCTGAATCGAAGCTGTGTTGCCCCCATGATAGCAAATCGGTGATAATCCTCAATGGCTCGTACATATTTTGGTTATAAGATGAAAATTCTTTCAAATTATTATTATAACCTTTGCTAAGATAGCGTTTCAAGGCGGTTATACTAGTTGTTCGAGATGTGACAGATGGGTTTAAGATCGTGATCCATATTGCATTTGATTCAATAGAGTCACTATATAGTTGGTCAGTCGACTCGAATTTAAACATGTCATCAAAGACGTACGATTCGGGAGTATAATGGACCTGTTCTGTATGCTTTACCTTATACTTAACACTGTTATCAATATTTCTGAATGCAAAAGACAATTTTCCGTCATTCGAAAGTTCTGTGAATAGATCTTTTGCGTGATCTGCGTATATAAGGTTCAAAAACGTCAGAGTACCAATCATTACCTGTTGTAATAAAGTAATTGAAGTCTTGACGCTTCGATATCCCGAATCATGACCAATCAAAAAACCGGAAAATTGCATAGCTCGGAAACATTTTTTCAAAGAATCATATTCTAAGAGATCGTCGGCTTTACCTTCCCCCTTAGAGATCATCTCAAATATATCTTTCATAAAGTATGATGCACCCACAAAAGATTGCAAAACTACAAATCTCGCCATGACCGCATTCGACAAAAATAACACGGCACTAAGCAGAATCTGTAATACATCGTTACCTATTCTGAAACGGTTATCATCCGTTCTGACATTCCAAGATATTTTCAGTTGTTTTGATATACTTCTACTCACAGATGTGGTTTTTTCCACCCTAATCATGTCGTCTATCCATTTTCTGAACTTGTACCTTTGCGTGTGTTTTCGCATCCATCCCATTTCATCCATCGCGAAATCTTCGAGTATGTCTTTCCCCAACGTCATCAAATACACTCGTCCCAGACCAATCTCTCCTTCCACATATCCCAATGACTTGAATAATTTACCCGAGAAAATACTTCTACAAGAATCAAACGCTACATTCAATTCTCCAACTTTGAGTGATTCCACTTTTCTTAGAAGGACGTCGGGCTTAACTCCAGTACGAATATTATACGAAAGTCTGAAAAAAACCGTTTCAACTTCTGGGAAAGAACGTACACTCGCAGATAGTTCAGTCCTAATTGATGCTTTGGACGTATCGAGCTTCACTTTCAAACGACCGGAATGTTCAGTAGGGCTATCGATGAATAGTCCAAAAGAATACAGAATACGTCGTGGAATACCACGCCAAATTACGCCTAAACTTTGAGAAGGATAGAAACTAGATCTTCGGGTGCTAATTATGTACTCTTTAACGAAGAATGACGGAAGGATATTTAGAAGAGCAGGCCTGTAGCGTACGCTTCCAACTGTTTCATTAAGATCCAAAATGAGAAAATCTCTGTGTAAAGGAAGGGCCAAATTTACTGACATGCTACCGTCAAACTCTAACTTTGGCAGTTGATCCGACTCTTCGGATCCCTGATCTGAATACGATGCAAAAGAAGATGATGAAGAAGCAGCAGCAGACGACGAAGACGTATCATATTGTTGTGTGCGTACTGGAGTGCTCTGCGCGATAGGAGATCCTATTTGTGGAACATACGAAGAAGAAGAAGAAGCCATGGATCCTAAGAATTCAGGAATTTGGATACCAGATAGCGAAAAGCAATAAAAACAAGGATCTTATCTATTTTTTATAAGGAAGGAGAGAGTTTATTTTTTGGGATCCTCTTGGGTTAATTTCGGGGTTGGAGAGCGATTTGAAAGGAGCGTCATGATCCCTGCTATCAGGAAGAAAAAGAGGATGACTACAGGAAATATGAAGACGACCCAAAGGTACGGAGATTCATGCGCGTCGCCGCAGAGATGGAGGCAGCTTATGCGGTCGAGACTGCAGGTGGAGCAGTTCAGATACCTGTACACGTCGATGTCGGTAACGACGGAATTCGTCACGGGGGCGGGTTCACCGTAGCGCCCGTAAACGGGAAAGCACGTGAGTGGACCCCACGAAGATTCGACAGTAGAGCCCAGAGTGGATGAGACTAGAACGAGTGCACAGGAGGGGAGCGGCGCAGAGTAGTCGTTCATGGCGAAAACGTCGACCGCGTCGGGCACGTGAATGGGGAAAGAGAAGGTATCGTAGCAGGCACCGGGGGGGAGAGACGGAAAAGGAACATCGTAAGGGCCATGGAGAATCTCGCCGTCGGAGGAGACGTACTTGATGCCAGTACAGGCGTCGAATGTGAAAGAGACATTGGCGAACGCAGAGCCAGCGGCGGAATTGCAGAGACGCTGGACGTAGATGATGCCGGTGCCGCTGCCGTCAGTGCTGAAGATGCAGCCAACGGGATCGGAATCTTCAAACAGATCGGGATGTCGCTCAAGCCTAAGGGGAGGGATGTTGACACGCTGCGCAGATCCGCCGGTGAGAGGGGCGAAAATAGCGTCTGAGATCTCTACCACAATGCGAAAATCAGCGGTAGGAGCGCCAAAGAGAGTGGGATCGAGGCCGGATTTTTGGAGAGGACCGGGCTGGATGTTGAGAGAGGTACGACCCCGCATGTAGTAATTGTAGTTGTTCCAGGCAGGAGGAGAAAAATGAGAGGCGAACGTGGCGCCATCGGAAAGCATCTCCTGGGGAGAGAAAAAGGCATCGTCACCCTGACCGGGGAGACACTGACCAGTGGTGAGGTTGCCGTTGCAGCAGGTGTTTTCCAGGAGCTCAGTGTCGAAAGCGATGGAGGCAGAGGAAGTGCCTATGAGTCCGCACGAGCCACGCAGATGTGTGGAGAAGAGGACTCCTCGTCTAGAGAGACCGTCGGGAAGATAGGCCCAGCAGTCCGGATTAGGGCTGCCGAACGAGGGCACGTAGATCCCGCTCTGAAAGTAGGGCGACTCAGCAGTGGTTCGGTAGGGCGAGGAAAGTACCTGCGAGTCGGACATGCAGTCGATGACACTCCCACCGGACAGATTGGGCGAGCCCACGGAAGCGGCGACATCCTCGGTGGAGCCCAGAGAGAGCTTGGGAGAGGCGGACGATCCGCCACCTATGAAAGAGTCTATAAGCTCGGCCCTGAATTTGATAACAGGACCGGAAGCCTGGCCACCGCCAAACGGATCGGAGCTGAGGCGAACATCTCTGCTGCCCACACTGATGCCGGTGGATCCGGAGCCTCCGTACACAGCGAGATTGGTGTCTTGAATGCCAGAGCCGCCCAGAGAGCCCATTCCGGCCGTAAATGAGGAAGTGGAGGTGAGATCAGAGATGGTGTGATTGACGACGGATCTCCGATCGATGACCTTGCCGCGCAGCTTGGTCACTGCAAACACCTGAACGGTGGCATTGGCGGTGATTCGACCACTGCCGCTACCTCTGATGGTGCGAACCTGGCACACACCGCCACCTGTACACTGTCCACTTGAGGGAGAGACCCAGTGCACCTCGTAAGTATAGAGATCAGGAACGCCGGCCGTTTTGTTGACCGCGCCGGTGCAGTTGCAGGGAGCACGGAAGCACCCTCCTAGCCTACCAGCCAGTCTGCCGCTCACGGGAGCTACGTTCGGTTCGCACCGAGAGAGCTGAACGACCGTGCCGGGAAGCAGACTGGCCTCAATGGCCTCCTGGTACGCCTCGACAGTGTCGTTGATTCGCAGTTCGTACGCGTACGGGAAGATGTGGTCGGCCACGGGAGACAGGTCGTACGCCCATCGAGTGCGGCCTACCTTGACGTCGATTTCGAGGCCTTGAATCAGGTTGCCCATGTCCTCGACGGACAGACCCAGCAGATGCTGCAGACCGGGTCCAGGCAGCAGCGAGATGGATCCGTTTCCTATAGCCTGCATGACGATCCCCATTTTTGTACACTCGCTGCTCCGAACGACGGTCGGATCGTCCGCACAGCCGTCCCCAACGGAGCTCGGAGCCGACGATCCCTCTGATTTGACGGCCAGCAGTTGATGGGCAGCATGCAGCTCGGCGCCGTGCTCAGCTGAGACGCTCGCATTGAATACGATCCTGGTGTAGGTAGAGCTCGACGATGCGCAGATGAGATTCTGCAGCGAGCCTACGTGACTGATCGCAATCTGTGCTCCGTTTCCCAGCTCCAGACATCTGAGATTCCCTCTTATGCTATCGACCTGTATTTCGCCAGGTATGCTCCACACAAAAGGCAGACAGGCACTGGTGTACACGATGATCAGGGTCAGAGTGAGCCACAGAAAGCGTTTTCCGTGGTTCATATGCTCTATCTTTTTTTTAGTATGTTTCCGTGAGCCAGGTATATAGCGCGGGGGAATGTTTGTGTACAACTCATCTTTTTATTTCCGGACATAAAAGTGACAATTCGCGGAGGAGAGACAACCTTCAAGACTCAGATCTTTCCCAGATCCCTGCCGAGTTCTCTGGATGTCTCGAGCTGCTCAAAGTTTTTTTCGAATTTTCTCGCTTTGTGGGCTTGACTGCGGCCTTTCAGTTTGACTTTGACGACGCACACAATGATCGCTATTATGATGGCAAAGATGATCACTACGTACACAAAGCGCATGAAGCATCTCAGGGGATGCAGGGCACAGTTCCCCATAGTCGTATTCAGAGTGCGTTATACAATCGACTTTTATTGTGGTACAAACGCGGAGCTGGTAATTTTTACAATCGAGAAGAAGAAAAAGCTACGGAAATGCGAGAGGCGTTAGAATTTGGTCTTCGGGCAGTCCGCATGGATACAGAACGTCGTCTCCCTCGTTGCTGCTGTGACAAAAGGTGTTTATCGCAGGGGGGGTAGCGGGGTTAGTGTTAACGTACCTGCTGCCGCAACCGCAGTTGATTGAGTTGAGCAGCTCACTCAACTCGCCCGAATCAGGATTGTTAAAGTCAAAGTCGGCGTCCGAAACGCTTACCAGGCACTTGTTGGCCTCGTCATCCAACTTGGTGGGGTCAGGCTGAGAGAGCTGGCACTGATCTGCGCACTTGATGTGGTTCGTGTCGAAGCACGTGCACGCTTGCAGACACGTGCCGCAGAGAATGGACCCGGGCGGGAACGCGGTGGCCAGATTGTACGGCGCGTCCACCGGAGGATTGGCGAGGAGGAGAGTCTTGTGGAACCAGCCGTACTGTTCGATGTAATCGGGGTAGAATGAGTTGACTGCAGGCACCGGCTGCACAAACTCGCTCACAGTGGCTATGGACGTGCAGTTGGAGTTGCGACCACAATAGGAGAAAATGCTGGGAGAGAAATCGGGAGCGCCCAACTGGGGCATGAGCATTGCGCAGCAGAACGTGCCGTTGGGACAGCACATGTTGGTGCCCGGGTTGTCTATGGACAGGTTGCCTCCTGCAAAGGTGGAGTTGGGGCTCGTTTCCCACCACGGAGGAGAGGGGATGTTGCAGCACCGGCTGCCTACTGCGCATATCTGGTTCGCGCAGCACGACTCGCCTATGGCCTCGTTGGCGCAGCCCACTATGTACTGCGAAAAGTTGGGCGGGTTTCTGGGACACGCGGTGGCGTTTGGCGGGCAGCAAAACGCTCCGAGCTCTTCCAGCACGGTGCTGTTGGTGGTGTTCATGGGAGCGCCTGTGATGTCTACGCACACATCGGCCTCCCCCAGCGTGAGGTCGGGCCCTTTGCACCAAGAAGGACCGCATCTGTAGGCCTGATTTGGCTCCTCCCAAGGAACGAGGGTGCCGTTGGTCAGGTTCTGGCAGTCAGAGTATATTCTGCTCGTGCTCAGTGTCGTCAGCGCGAACTCGGGATAGGTGTTGGGCATGTACGAGCTGTTCACCGTGTACTCGTTGCTGTACGTACTGTTCAGCGTCTCGTTGAAAAATATGGTGATGACAGCAGATCCCGCGCAGAAGTTCTCTCCTGGACAGCAGTACGCCCCTCCGCCTTGGGCCATCTGACAGCAGCTGTACCCCTCTGCGCACACGATTCCGCCGCAGCACTGCCTAGGGTCGCTCACGCACGCGACGTGCTTGTCTCCGTTGTGTATGTCCATGCAGCACGTAGTGTTCTCGGGACAGCATCCCGGGACTGCGTATCTCGATTTGAGGCCGAAGCAGGGAACCGAGGCCTCTGGAGGACAGCACCCGGGGGCAGTGACCTGTGAATGGGTGAGATCGCCGTCTGAGAGCCCCAGTCTCCATAGTCCATCGGCAACCACCGATTCCACGCACTCGGTGTTGGGCGGGCAGTACGACTTTTGAACGGTCCCGTTCTGGCCAGGCACGAAGCAGGGCACATAGCCGGGATCAGAGGGGAGCACGTACTTTGTGAATTGCGCAGCAGTGTTCGGCACAAGTATGCACAATAGCACGATAACAGACACGCCGACATTCGCCAATATCATGTATGCTGTGCTTGCGTATTCTTTCTCGAATTCCCCTCTGGCTTGGTACATAGAATCCTATTTATTTTTATCTTCAGTAATCAGAGAGACGATAAAAATAAACATACTATTACGGACTGCCGCACAATGACTCGGTACAAATACCTGCTCTGCATTATCGCGGCACTGACCTGTGTACATGCTCTCCAGACCGCGAGAATGGCTTCGATGTTGAAGGAGGAATTCTCAAAGCTCTTCTTCCAGGCCCTGCAGGAGGAGAACATCCCCCATGCCATCGACGAGTTGGTGCTGGTGCATCGTCCCAGTCTGACTGGAACCTTTAGAACCCATACCTTCCAGATTATCGTTCCCAAGTCGCACGTGGTCCCTCTGGCTGGACACATTTTCGATAACGTCCGATGGGCTCAAAAACTTGGCGACGAGAGCAACGAGTCTCCTTCGGACAGCGGCGCTCCGTTGCTCTCGTCTGCACCGGCCTATTCCACCGCCAGATACGCCTGCAATTACAACGCCAGCTCGAACGAATCCCGCGTAAAAATATTCTCAACGCCGCCGCACGGAATCTTTGGGAACTTTTCATCCAATTGGCAGCCTCCAGGGGATCTCACCGACGATCTTCGAAGAGCTCCCTGCTTTGTAGAGATACTTCCGTATTCGCACGCGCCACCATCTAACGGATCGCATACTCTCGTCCATCCTTTGCACCACCACGATTCCATGGAGGCACTCGAGATTTCGTGGCTCGAGAATTGCATGGTCCAGGCGTCGCTGAGGGGCATAATACTCTACACCCAGGACTTGCGGATCGAAGAGCTGTATTCCTCCCACTTTTCGCACTTTTCCACCACGTACCAGGATCAGACGCAGCAGATTGATCTCTACTCTCAGTCCATCCTTGCGCAGCGCAATTTTGACGCGCTTCTCGATCGTCACGTGCTCGACACTGTGACTGTGCTGCAACTCCGTGGCGAATGGCATTCTCTCCCCACCCTGATGTGGAATCCTGACCAGCACTGCATTGTGGCAGGGGCATTCCGTCTCAACGAAGGCCTTGACAAGAACCACCAGTTCGGCCATTACACGGGCAGTAACTTTGGAGACGACGCAGGGCCAGTGCTAGTCGGAAAGCTCAGTGGCAAAGACGTGTGCTTATGGTCCGTGACTCGTCACGACCAGGGCGATCTCAGCGTCCTTCTCTCCGTCGGATCGGTTCTGGGTACTGCCTCGAAACACACCGTCGTCTGGGGATCGGGCGCCATATCTGCAGAGGGCCATTTTCCGCGTGACTCTCTCGTGTCGCAGGACACATCGGGCCTGATCTCGGCTACGCCCCTCTGGGATTCGGGATCGCCGCTCGTGCTTGCCACACGAGGTCCTCTCTCACGACTCGTAACCATGAAGGAAGTGACGCAGATCCCTCTGTCCATCGGAGATCCTGTGCTGCTATTCGGAGCTCTGTTTCCCAGGCACTCGCTCACCAGCGAACCCCCCAAACACCGCGTCTGTCTCGTGCTTCACTACATCGACGACAAGTTTGACAAGATGTTTCCAACCGACATGCATCGTCTGAACATCAAGGCACCCGTCATCGACTTTATCACGTCCATGGTCGCGTGTCGCCGTGTCGTGTCTTCCACACTGCACGGTGTTATCACAGCGCATGCCTACGGGATTCCCTGTCTGCCGATACGTCTGGCAGAGGCGGTGTTCGGGCACAGCTTCAAGTTTGACGATCACTTCCGTTCCGGGGGACACTATCTACCCATTCCCGTTCTCGATCTCGAAAAGAAGACCATTCCCTCGCTGCTCGAGCTCATTGAGGCCACTGAGGAGAACTTTCCCCAGGTTCTTCCCGAGCCGCTGCAAACGCGGCAGCTCTACTCCTTTCCCCTGTCGGATGCGTCCGTGTTCCCAGTCAACTTTCAGAACGAGCCGCCCGGACAGCACCACAGGGTGTCCAGCCTGGCGGAAATGAACTAGTTCTCTAGTTACACGAGGCGTAGGTGTTAGGTTGGCGTTCCTTTATTTCGATTCTCATCGGACCCGAGCGAGCTTCTAATGTATTTTACCGGATCCACCGAAAACAGCGAGTTCGAGGCATCATGGTATTCGACAATTATCAGGTCGTCTCCGTCGACCTTTTTTATCAGTGTCTCTCTTGGTCTGGGGTTTCCACTGAACGTGCCCTCCCTGATGGCGCTTTCACGCAAGGAAGGAGAAAGGGCTGATTCCAGCGACTTTAGGACACTCTGATATTCGATGGGCTCTGGCGATTTAGGCGCAGCCATTGTTAGGCCAGGTTTATTATTATAAGTGACAAAAGTGGAACGTGGGAACACTTTTGTCACTTATAAACCACACAAATCGATATATCTCATAAAGGTGTGGACTATTCAAACAGTTTGTAAAGTGCTGCACTGCACGATGTCGGCGAGACCCCATCCCAAAAGAGACACTGATAAAAAAGCGACACAGACGGAGCCGAAGCGACGAAAGGGCACTCGGCGCACGCGCAAACTTGGTCAGAGACGGTCCTCCTCCCCTCCTCCTATCTCTGGTCCGGTCCCTCATGGCCACGCAGGCATGGGGGGGAGATCCCTGCGCATAGCCTCGGATGCCGAGGATTGTCCGACTGACGTGGAGGGAGAAAGACCGAGCATGATCAGGTCCGTCCCTCGGAAACCCCCCTACTCGACGCATTACTACGCCTCTGACCCGTTCACCACGGATGCTGACTCTGATGCAGCTACGCGAGCACAGCTAATTATGCAGCGCAAAAAAGCTGCAATCAGACACCTGCTCAGGGATGAGTCTCCGCCGCCTCGCGACATGATGCTGAAAACGTCCAGCGATTCTGGGAGTAGCGAGGAAGATATCGACGATGAAGAGGAGTACGCCGAACGTCACATTCCCGCCTCTCGACCGCTGGTTGGAGACTCTTCGAAAAGAATTGCCAGAACGCTCGCAGGAGCACAGCAGCTTCCGTACGGACGCATTTCGGTGTCTTCCCCCACTTTGCCGTCCATCACAAAAAAGGACCCCGCGTCCGGGTACCGACGTATGGACAACATCTCTTCGTACACCCGCGCACGGCCCTCGCCTCCCATGGATCCATCGTCCTTCTCCTCGTCGTCCGCGCGGTCCGTGCCGACTCCTCAGAAAGTCAGATCTGATCTGTTCGACGATCGGGTGGACCCAGTGGAACTCTATCGTAGTATCGGGACGATCCTCGAGCTTCTCCGCGCGAATCCGTTTTACATGTTTGCCATCGAGGCCGCATCTGCCCAGGGAAAGACCAACGTGCAGTACTACATCCACAGCCAGGCCAAGGACGTGCTCCAGATCCTGAACCCGGAACGGCGAGGATTCATAGCTGGAGGAGGCGATCCTTCTGCCAGACTCAAGGACCGCTCAGAAGCACTCCGCTCAGCCGCGTATGCCATCCGAGCCACATTCGGCGAGTGCGACCATGATTACGACGATTTCGAGACGTCCAAAGAAATACGATCTGCGTTCCTGGATCTCGACGCGGAGACGAGACGCATCCGTTCCATTCTCCAGACTGCGTCGCCTCTCATCCTCCAGTCTTTCTATCTGGATGACGCTCTGATTGCCCTCACCAACCAGGCCATGAACGAGGTCTACGAGCGACTTGCACCAAACTCGCGCATATTTAGTGTCAAGGCTCAAGATATCATTACGGGCGGATCTCGCCAGCGCACGCTCCTGGCGCAACTTGTGGCCGCCGTGCGCTCACGAAACGACGTCATCAACGGCTCTCGTCCCGACACACAGGCCCGAATCGCAGGAATATCAGAGAGCATCGAGAGATGGGCTACAGAACTGGTGACACTGCTGACGGTCCAATCGACGGAGCGACCCCAAGTCTGGAGAGCAGGAATGAGCGATCGAGTCGGGTCGTCGTCGCGGACCGCCCGACCCGAGAGACGTCCGAGGGGAATGATTCGACGACGTCGGGGGGGAGTGTAGGCATCTCTGCTTCTGCTGCTTCTTCTTCCGAGTCTCTCTTCGTCTCGACATCATTTGCACAGAAGAGACGAAGGGCCGCAATTCGCGCAGATCTGTGAAAGAGCTTCAGTGTGGGGGAGAACTGCTCTGAATCACAGAATATGCGCGCAATGTGATGCACTCCTAGGGACAGATCAGCATCGATATCACACCTTTGGAATAAATTCGGCAAACATCGAACAAGATGCTGCAACGAAAACGAAATGTGGCGCCACGCCCCCGCGAACAGCTCGGTCGAGCCCACCGCGTTGCGCAGCTTCCACCAGACGAATGCGGAGAAGAGGGCAAGTCTGAAGGTCGCAGATCCTTTCTCGAGCTCTGCGTTATGCACAAACGACGTCAGGTGCGCGTCCTGTCCCACGACGTTGCACCTGCTCTTCAGAAAGCATTCCGAGAGCACGGATCGCATCGCTCCCTGGTCAGCCGCAGGGAGCACCGCGCCTGAGATGGGGAATCTGAAGTGGGTGGAGTTGTAGGTTATGCTGGTTCCGAACAGGGCTGAGCACACCTCTTCGCCGTCCGAGAAGAACAGCCATCCGTCAGAGGCAGTGACGCTCACGTCCAGAGGCGAGGCGATGATGAACGCCAGTGCAAAGCAGAGATCCTGGGCGGGTGTCGCGTCAAACAGGAACCGGTTGCGTGACCACACGTCAACGATCTGGATCGTCTGCTTCGGATCAGACAGAGCCTTCTGCAGGTGTCTGCACATGGTCCTGACGAATTCCTCATGTCCGGGCTTCCTGAGACAGGCTATGCACGAAGATGAGACGGGCGGATCAGGGCGCCTGTCTCTAGGAACTCGCGGAGGAAGATCGGGACACAGCAGCCGCGTCCTCTTGGGAGTACCCTGTGAGGCTCTGTTTGCCAGATGTCGACGCAGTGCTGCCATTTTGCTTGGGGGTGTTTTTATTTTTTGTTTCAAGATTTCTCCACGCTCGCCCTGACCATGTCTTCGAGACTCGTGTAGAGAAAATTGAAGTCCATCGAGCAGTCTAGCGTACAGTCAGCACACTCTGGAGATCCGCCGCCGTTGTAAGGCTCATTGTGCACAAATGCAAGACTGACGATCTCCGGATGATACGTGAAGAATGTCATTGCCGTTTTTCCGTTCACCAGAGGACGGATGATCACTCCCAAGTCCACTCCCTCTGCGACTGCTCGAACGACCGGAACCACTGGAGAGGTCGCGCCAACTGTGATCCTGCAACTGTACTGTCCACCAGGCCCACATGTGATGATCTTGGAGTTGTACTCTACGCAGTCCTTGCCGAGTTGCTTGTAAACAGAATCGACGACACGACCGACTTCGATAAACTTCTTGTACTGCCTCTTCGGGCCCTTGATGAGAGACCGGAAAGCATCGGCTACGTTGGGCTTGCCAAAGATAACACCCCTGTAGAAATACTCGTCTTCGGGAAGAGCGCCTGCCGACGTGCGACGCACGCAGTGGTTGATCCACCGATGACATTCCACGTCCATGGAATCGAATACGTCAACGTAGCGTATGCCCTCGACTGACCCGTACGTTTTGACCGCTGTGTCCTTTTGTCCCGGGCAGAAGATCGTCAGCGATTTTGAGAGTTTTTTCGCGCGCGCGATGTCCTCCGGAGTGTAGTAGGTTCCGCACAACAGCACGTTCTTTTCCTTGAACGCGACCAGGAATTCCGGAGTCTCGTCGAAATCGACGGGCTTGCTGAGGATCTGGGTACATTCCGCTGCCCTCAGCAGACAGTACACCACCTCCAGATCGACGTTCGTATGAAAGCCCACGTCGTACTCCTTGTCCTCGCATGTTGTTTCAGGGGTTTTTCCGGCAGATGCGGCCATCTTTGGTTTTTAATTTGTGATTTTATTTACGAGTCTGTGCTCCTCTCTCGTTCGTTATACTACACGATCTCTGTTTCACGACAGTTTTCCGATTATGGCTGTATGTGCGGGAACGGACAGCTGACTCTTATGAGCTCTTCTAGCGTTACCGATGCCAGCGCAAAGTTGAGAGAGAAGCGTATCGTGCACTGCGCAGTTCGGCCCTCGTGCGTTCCGTTATAGGGACGCTTTGTCACGAAACTGAGGTCTACCGCGTCAGGACTAGAGGTCCAGAAGAAGAGCTTCGTCCGTCCGCACACATACGGGCACATGTTGATGCCTATCTGAACGTCACTGGCTAGCTCACGAGCCAGCAGCTCTGGCTGCGCAGACTTTTCCACCTCAAACAATTTGGGACACGCTCCCTCGGGTGCACTCCAGAAATGAAAATTCACCGCCCCGATCACGCGCGACCGAACATCTGCATTCCAGGTCGTTTTGTCCGGAGGACGTGCGTGCTGATCTGGGTTCCCCTCTGACGCTGTTCCGATCGAGAACAGTGCTTCGTAAGTGCCACTCGGTCCGCAGCGAATCCTCCGCGAATTATGCGCTTTGGAGCATTCGTTGATATCGGCGTGAACTGCCTGTATGACCTTGCCCAGCTCCAGGTGCTTCTCGTAGTCCATGTCAGAGTTTTTCTCAGCAAGTCCGCACACACCTGTCACTGTCCTCTGTCCGACAAAATTGACGCCCGACACTGCGGCATACGTCTTCACGAGCTCGAGGTGCTTGTCCATGCTGAGCATCGCCACCGATTTGCAAATCTTGCTTATTCTCCGCACATCACCTACTTTGTAGTGGATTCCGCACAGAAGCACCCTCTTGCCCTTGAGATGCACGAGTAATTCGGGAGTTTCGTCGAGATCGACCGGGAGAGACGTCAGGGCGATGCTCGTTTTTGCGAGTATCATGCACGGCACGCGTTCCTGATTGTCGTCAGAATACACCCCCACGTCATACACATAGTCGACGGACTGCGGCGTCGTTGTCAGTCCGTGGGCGGAACTACTTGCAGCCATTCGTACTTTTTCGGTGCTTGTATTTGTATGCTCCTATACCTTGTTTAAAATAAAAACAGTCACAAAAATGGCTGCAAGTGTATTTGCGAACGACGACGTGTCAAGCGACGGAGAGACTCTCTCACGCGACCCGTTCGATGAGGATGATTTTGATAAATATAACGAAGCGAGATATGCTTATGTATTAGCCTCTCAACAGGTGGCCACTCGCGAAGATCATTTTCGTCGGTACAAGGAAATATTGGATGAAACCCGAGATAAACCTGTTCCTCGAGATGAATTGAGGCGGGTTATCGATTTCGGCCTGAACAGTGGCATTCTCGAATTCAGGATCTCTCGGTGTAAGCCTGGTTGCGAGTTAGATCCTGATCTCCAGAATGCCGAAAATGCTAAAGATGAGATAAAATTGTCGACGATAAAAAAAAACTAAACAACAGAGTATGTCAAAAGAAGATCAGGAAAAGGCAGAACATAAATATCTCGTCGATATGTACGCTCATATCATGGCCTACAGTGAGGAAGCCAGCCTCAAAGATCATTGTCGTCGATATGAGGAAATAATGGCCGAACTTCAAGATGCGCCTCTTTCGGCAGAAGAAATGAGAAGCGTAATCGACGCCCGACTTGACGCGGATAACTTTTGATCGACGGTCCTTCTCCTCAATATACCGAAACGACTCACCCTTGAAACGAGCAGAAGGTGCATCAGAAAAAGTTTGAAGAAAGAAAAATAAAAACATTCCCAAGACCAAATCAAAAAATGGCAGCTCTTGAGGGGAGATCGTCCTATTCTAAGGACCCGGGAAAGCAGGAAGAAGAAGAAGAAGAAGAAGATCTGGTGGAATTATGTGTCGACGACGCCAGCGGAGTGGCAGAAGCGACAGTGCACGACGTGGACGACGACGAGATGGACTATTCAGGCGACAAACAGCAGGGTGTTCATAGCGAGGACAACGCGAATTTGGAGGCCGTGATGCGTCGAACTGCGCATGGTTGCGACAAAAGGCAGAAGACCACCAGTCGCCGAAAGCAGAAGACGGACGAGGGCGTGAGTACGTCATCTGGTGCGTCAGCCCTGTGGACGAAAGCAGCGCCTCCTCGATCGTCGTCGATCAGGATGAAGACCGTGGCTGGCATGGACTTTGCCCCCTCATCGATGTCGATGGCCTCGTCCTCGTCCTCATCGGCTGCGTCGTCGACGGAGAAGATAGTGCTGCCGTTTGCGATTGAGGACGACGAGGAAATTCTGACAATATCCGAAGAACGCTCGAAAAAGTTGCATCCGAATCGAGACAGCGTCATCTACCAGATCCACCAGATCCACTTTGGAGGAGACAAGAAGAACAGCAGTGCAGTCGGCTCTTCGGCGGCGGAGACGAGCGCGATCGTGTCCGAGATGCACGAGAGGTTCGAGCAGGGCCTGCGTCAACTGACGGACCAGAAGATCATAGACGAGGTAGGCACGAGCGAAAGCTTCATATCTGAGATCAGTCGAAGGATGCTGGCTCAACCGGACGTCAACATCGATGCAGGTCAAGAGTGCCGCGACTCAAAGGCCGACTCGGACGACGATCAGGACGTTCCAGAGGCGCGACTACTGACTCAGACAGCAATCCGTACTCGCGCAGAAGAGGACGAGATGTTAAGAGAAAAGATGGGAGGAGAAAGAGACTGCGTGAATGGAGCCGAGTGCGAGGGGTTGTTCGTGTGCATAGAGAGCGGATTTGTGCTGGCGGAGTTTCCGAGTGTAGGGGCGTTGGAGGAGTACAGGAGGACGGGACGCTGGCCAGAGGACGATCACGGCGAGTGCGTCCTGTGCAGCAGAAGGAGGATCATGAGCGAATGGGTGCAGGTGTGCGCTAGAGCAGGCTCTGATGCGGCGTCCGTAGAGGTGCGGGGGTTTGACGAGAAGAAGAGAAAGATGGCACGGTACCTTACAGAGATGGTGGTTCCGTATCAGAATCTGGTGGAAGACGGGGAGTATGATTTGTACAGTGTGCTTCTGACGGCACAGAACAGGTACGTAGGGCCAGCAGTTCCAGTTGTGGCGCACAGCAGATCCAAGTACGAAGTGTCACATCGAAGGGTGGGGAGTCCGGGATCAACATCGGGGGGTGTTTATGTCAGGACGATACTCCAGCGATATCCGAAGCCGCAGCGGGGTTTTCGGGATGGGCGGATGCAGCGGGGATCTTTCTGAGCGGAAGGTTCCTGTCACTGACGAGTTACGGCGTGTTGAGTGGCTACAACAAGATGTTCGAGAGACCGTACACCAGGAACATCAGGGAACACGAGACGTTCGTTCCGGAGAACAACATCAAGTACGTGGGAAAGGCATCATTTCAGAGCGCACAGGAGTGGAAGCGTTCGAACGACCTGTATTTGGGCGCATTCAATTACGCGCCGGCGACCAGGTTTCCGATAAGGCCGGAGAGGGGGTTTTTGAAGATGAAGCCGTATGTGAGCAGATACGAAGGACCATACGGAGACAGTCCGACGTCAGCGGTGAAGCCCAGAGAAGCGTTCTCGAAGAATAGCATATCGACATTCCAGGACATATGGAGGTTGAGCCATGAGATTCCGCAGGTGGCGCTGGTGCGGGGTCTGGCCAGGGTGGGATGGACAACAGAGAGGATTGACGCGATGGTGCCGCAGTGGCTGTACGACAGAAGGCTGGATCACGAGACGGGGACACACCAGGTGAAAGAAATCTTCGAGAGGAAGCGCAGGTTTTCGCTCGCGTGTCCGTGGATGCCGCTCAAGATTACGGAGAGCATGGTGGAGGAGCAGAGGCACGTGCGGTACTGCGCGATGGTTCTGCGGATATACCAGCTGGAGCGGATAAAGATCGAACTGCAGGACGGAGCGACGACGCACGCATCGAAGTCGCGGTGCACGGAGGAATGCTTGATGACGAACAGATGCATATCAGAGGCGATGAAATGGCAAGAGACAATGGTGCTCACTGCAATGTTTATGGATTTCACGGGCGTGTACGACGACGCGCAGTTGGAGGAGCTGTTTCACAGAGAAGACGACTCTCACCTGGGAACGTACGACACTGGACTGCACGCAGTGATGCACGAGGGAGAACTGCCGGACGTGTCGGATCTGGTGGTGCATCTCCCGTTCAGATTCCCGGTCGAAAAGAGATCGCAAAAGCAGCGGAGGATCAGAGGGAGATCGACGGACGCAGGAAGTATCGGAGACATGCGCGGGACCCCGTTCGACGGAGATACATTTGCATGCGCACTCATGACGATCATGGTTCACGGCATGTCACAGCCCAACAAGATACGGAGTACGGAGCTGCTGATCACGAACCTGTTGTACTCACTCAGGGGAAAGATCGAACTGGACGAGTCGTCCTCTGCCTCTTCCTCTTCCTCTTCCTCTGGAGGTCAGAGTTCAGCAGCAACCCCGTCGAGTTGCAGGAGCGTAACTAAGAGATCAGAGGAGCTGCTAAAGACAGGGTTGATAATGATAAGCAGCAGCGACGAGGACGTGAAGGATTCGGACGAGGATGACGAGGAGATACTGCACGGGATAGGAATATCTTTGAACGACGAATTGAAAGCAACGTCAGGTCGACGAGCGCGAGAAGAGAAAAGGTCAGTGAAACGGCGGACGACGTACACACCCAAGTGGTCTTCTCTGAAGCAGAAGAAAGTAGCTTCGGGAACTCTGTCGACCCGGAATCCGGGAGGAGGGCACAATGCACACAGACTGCTGGACGTGCTGCTGAGGATGGTGGGGGCGTCGTTTCTGGGGAGATATCCAGGGAGCGGGTCACATCCGTCGGTGAACACGGTGTTCGAGATCTACAGACTGATACAGTTCGACTTTCCTAGGATAGACGATGTATGCACGTGGCTGAGGACGCCGCTGCCAATGGATATGTGCAACTACAACAAGACGAGGGAAAAGAAGGGAGAAGGAGGAACGGTGGACTGGACGGACAAAGCCATAAAGGACGGGAGCTCGACGCGAAGGTATCTGATAACGTACATACTGAGGGAGCACCACATTTATTCGGTCAGACAAATGCCAGCCATATGGGAGTCACTCAGAGACATGTACGAGTGGGACATGATCGTGGAAAACATAACAGAGACGATGGATGCGCTGCGAACGCTGGTGGACGAGTCGATCGGAGATGCGCGGAAGCACTCGGAGACGTGCCTGGCAAACGGGAGGTCGTTCGCCGGTTGCAAGCACTGCGACAGGTGGAGGATAGTGACGAAGACGCATCATCCGAATCTGGTGAGGCTCTACGAACGATGGCCCGTACTGTTCGCAATTGACAGGGCGGCACAGTGGAAAAAGTCGTCGGTGGACTACGCGGTGCCGAATCAAGCGCTGTCGACCGCGTCGACGACGAGGATATTCGCAGAGATATTCGTTCACAGCCAGCAAAAGGCAAAGGACGGGACGTATGCGCAGATGCGGCACAGGGAACTGTTGGCACTGTGCTGGAGACCTCCGATGCGTTCGTTTTCTCAGAACGCGGTGGGCAGACTGAAAGAGGTGGACGCGACGTTTTCGTCGGCATCAAAGGCATTTGCCTGTTTCTCGTCCAAGAAGAGACGCACATCCTCAAAGGACATCAGGGAGAAGATACACGACCTGTCAAGACAGACGGTGGATGAGTACAACGCGTACGCAGCGGACTACATGCAGAACATATATCCGAACGCGAAACTGGTGATGAACACGGTGATATCAAAGTTCAGCCCAGGGGAGCCCATAGGTCTGATGTGGATGGTGCCGATGCTGGGTCTGCACGTGTCGTCGGTGCTGGCAGTGATGGATTCGAAGCAGCGGTTCGACTCTGAGAAAGCGCGAAAGAATGCGTACAAGTCGTTTCTTGGCATACTGGCGGAGCATCCGAAGGACTACTTTTTGCTGAGAACGTGGTACGGGCTGTACGCATCGCACAGCAGGATTAGACTGTTCGACCTCGATCATAGGCTGATGAGGAAACAGATCGATGCAGTGGCGAAGAAGGTCGGGCCGGAGATAGCGCCTTCGGACAGGCCTCTGCCGCGGCATCTCACGCGGTTCTGGGTGTGCACGCTTCACGGAAAGGTCAACGCAGCGTTGGTGGGCACAGAGCTGGGCGAAGAGGGAGAGAAGAATTGCAAGAGCTTTGGGAACAGCGGCATTGCGGTCAATCCGGTCGACGGAAACGTCTACTGCACGATATCGGGGAAGCGCATGGAGCGCAGACACCATCAGGACGTGTGCTGGGCGTGTCTGCTGAAGCCAAACGTGTCGATAGACTTTTTGGCCAAGGTCGTGCAGCTGTACGACACTCTGTACGTTCTCTGTCCGCACTGTGGAAATCCCATGGTGTACCGTCTGGAGCGCGTCGCCTGCGGAAGAGCGATCATGTGGTGCGGACAGTGTCCGGGAGGCAGGAGAGAGATGGCGACATGGCTGGGATACAAGTGGTACAACGAAACGTCCATTAGTCCATGTGCCTTCCCCGTGTCTATAGGAGGCATCAAAGTACTCAATGAGGACGGCTGCGTGTTCTGCACAAACTCACACACATCATGCGAAGCGATGGACTACCAGCTCGTGTGGGACGACGTGAGCCACGACGGCAGCGCCGACTTTGCGTACATTCCGGTGTGCGGCGCCCATCAGCGAACATACCACGCGGAGAACTGGGACTGCATGCGCCTCAGAAAGCTAACCTTTCTCATCCAGAACTGTCTACGCAGCAGAATCGTCGGCTTCGGAGAGGAATCTCTGGGACCGGCGACATCGAAATCGGTCTCCGAAAAGGAGGACTACCGACCGCGCTCATCCATACGCATGACCAAGGACTACGAGAAGAAGTTTGTCTCGCGTCTGCGCTCCACCAGCCAGACACCCGTGCGCATATTCTACCGACCCACACGCAGACACGTCACAATGTATACGCCTATGCGCGCAATGCCTCCGGACGCCCGCGAAATGCACCGCATGGAGAAGGATAAAAAACTTCTGGCTGCCTACTGGGATCAGTCGGATGAAGTAGACTCTCTTCGAATGAAAGCAATGGCACAGCTCCGACGTCGGAAGAAGCGCATCCGAAAGATCCCTAAGAAGAGCATCTCCGACACTTTATTTTGCAGATCTACCATCAAGAAGATCAGAGATCTCTCCAAGACCAAAGCGCCTACGCACTAGAGCAAGCAAAAGCACCGTTGCGCTCGCTCTACACGGGCGTACCTGCCCTATCATGCACTTTCTTGCAATCGTTCTGGTTCCTTCCCCCCCGGAGGCGCCGCTGTTCGGCAAGGATTTGAATGGCCATCCACGCTTCTAATATGAATGATGCCGTCTACAGGTGAACTAGCGCTGCATCCGCCCGTTCAATCTTCTGATACACATCGTGTCTCGCAAAGACATGGACCGTATATTCACGTACACGGTCTGGACAAAGTTCACCTGGAGTCCCCCCACCACTCATATTCCGAGAAGCATGGCCTTGATATTTCCCGCAGCAACGCTGGCACGTGTCCGCTCCCACTGAGAGTCCATCCCTGTCGTTCCACTAAAAGTGTCACAAAAAAAGAAACATTGGAAGCGGAGATGCTTTTATTCCACAAACGTAATTGCTTACTTGCCACGGAGATAAACGCTGGCCTTGCCACCCCGAGGTGCAGGTTCGATCACGACACCTGAAACGCGTGCTTTGCGGAAAGATATATATTCTCCGAGAGCGTTGGCGTGATCCGTGAATCCTTTTCGGAACATGGCCTCGACATGACCGGCGTCGCGCGATGTGTTCAGCTTTTCATGACCTCCAGACGAGATGAGGATGCGCGAGCGCGATCCGGTAGTGTGATCATAGGTGAAGGAGCTGCGATGCGACGTGGAATCCTTGGTGGAGGCACTGAGAATCATCCGAGTGACATCACTGGCCATCTCGGCGGCGCGTTCCTGTGCATTTCGGATCAGAGGACCTGCCCCTGCTTTGTTGTTTCGAAAGAAACCCTCGGAGGGGAGGGCTTCGCCGCCGCCCCCCGTGGGAGAAGGAGCACTGATCGTCAACTGTAGAAGCTGGGCCATCTGGATGACCCAATCGGAGGCAGCGGCGAGACGGTGACTGGCCGTAGATCCGGCGGCGGCAGTGCCAAATGTCTGAACTTGGGCGGTCTCAGTGGTACCGGGAATTGGAAAGGTGGAGGCTCCACCGGCAGCGCCACGACGCACGTGCCGAAAAGCATCTGCGAAATTGAGAGAAAGGAGGCCGAAATTATTTTTTTCTCGTTCCCAGTCGTGGCTGTTTGAGGGAGCAGTAGGACTGGAAAACGACGAGGTGAAGCGATTTGTTGCTGTTGCGGCAGCAGGCGTAGGTTGGAGCATGCCAGCAGCGATCAGATGATACACCCACGCGAGACCGGCGACTTTGAAAAGCTCATGATACGTATTGGGGAGAGCGATGCTGGGAATGAGCGCGAGGGAGTGATCTCTGTCGACCTGGGCGACGATGTCCATGATGTGGTTCGGGTTCTCTGCAAAAGCGGCGACGAGACGACGCACTGCTGAGGATTCGGTGTCGGTGTCGATGCGCTTGAGATAGGGCATGATCTTGCCCTTTTGCATGTCTTCGTTGGACCACCATCCGGGGTTGGAGAACTTGGAGAGCGGAGGCAGAGCCCAGCCCACTTCGTCGCCGATAGCCAGGGATTCCTCCATGACCCACGCCGAAATGACACCGCTTGAAAAGGCTGCGATAGGCTGTGCGCTGATTCTTCCGGTCTCGCCTGACTTGAAGGTGTACGTTCCTTTTGCGGAGCCGATCACCTTGATTTGCGACATCAGGATCTCGCTGATAACGTCTTCAAAGTGGCCGCTGGAGCCCTGAGACGCGAAGAAGTTGACTAATCTCATCACCTTTTCGGAGAACTGAATTCCGTTCAGAGCGCTCCTGACGACGCCCGACTTGACGACAGCAGTTCTATGTCGACGGTATGCGCCTGAACACGCGTTGTCTCTCTCTATGAACACGGGATCTGTCTGCAGGATGCTCAGCTTCTTTTCGATGGCAGTGCTGCTCGCGTCGCTCGGACACCTGAAATAGGAGGAGCTGCTGTATTTCAGCGCTTGATTGAGGCCGTCGACGTCAGGATACACCTGCGTAATCACCGACGCCTGGTTCGTGGGTTCTCCATAGGAGGTATGGCCACCGGTGCGGAATGCTGACATGCTTTTTCACAAAAAGTAATTATTGAGGTGGTATTAGTGCTTCCCAGCGATAAAAATCTGTCGTGTCGTCGAAAAGGCCTGGATATGTTATTGGTGTTTTATTCCAACCTAATAAAACGGTCCTCTGAATCGCAGGAGACAAAAAATGCACAAATAAAAACCCGCAAGCCGGGCGAAAAATAGACGCGGTTCTTTTTGGGGTGCACACCCAAGAACCGCGCGGCAGAAAGTTGATCAGTGATCCAGGCGAATCTGCAGAGTGATCTTGTTGTTGGCTCTCAGTTTCGTGAGCCCGAAGCCGAGCTCGTCAAACGTGCAGTCATGGATCTTGGATACGTCAGGATTACCTCCTCGAGCTGCTCGGATGACGACGCCTGCTGGAAAAAAGTAGCCCTGACACGAAGTGGGGTAGATCGCCCAGGTCCCTCCTGACACAATCTCTCCGCTGTCCGCATTCAGTCGCGCTGTCTTGCCGCCATCGAGATTCCTCGACACCAAGGTCCGGTCGTAGTCAAAGTACGTAGCAGAAATGTTCTCGGGATCTATGATGGGGCCTCGGGATCTGTCCTTGTCGCGAAACCCGTATATGGTTCCCGTGGTTGTACGGTCCTCCATCTGCTCGCAGTCTAGAATGGTGCTGGCGCGCACAAACTCTCTCCGAGAATACGAAGGCGAGGACGCGCGTGGATCAATAAGACGCTCCATTTTGAGGTTTACAAGGCTCCTCTGACGTTTACGATGGGCCTCAGATGCCGAACTAGGCACACTTCCGAATGGCATAGGTACCGTGGGCGATCCGTAATTCAGGTGCGACGCCCAGCCGGTGTCCGTCTGGATTGCGACCGGAACAAGCTGCAGCGGCGAGACGTCGAGCGCAGAACTGCCGCTGCCGGCACTACTACTCGAGGAAGCACCTGAACGTCGTTCTGAGCGCCCAGACGGATCGGTGAACTTTCTGAGGAGGAATCCTACTGTAGTACCCTCCGCCACGTCGCCCCAGCAGTTGGCCACTTCGCACCATCCCTCGCCTGCGCAGACAACAAGCGCTGCACGTGCCTTTCGGTAGAGACTCTTTTTGGCCTCTGAGGTCTGGGTGTCATCGACCTGCACGCCTACAAACTTGATTCTGGAAGCGACGACGGAGGGATCGGTCATGAAAGTCCGAGGGTGCACGGCGGAACTGCTCCGGACCGCGCCCCTTTTCCGAGGAGCATTCGACGAATCTCCTGCGTCTGCCACGTACCTGTTCTCGACTTCGGCTGCCTCTCTGAGCCGCGCGTTCAGAGAGGCTAGATTGTACACTTCGGAGGTGGCTACTGGATCATTCTTGGCCATCGTTGACTGACCGTCGAGCACAAACAGGAACTCTCCCTGCGCGTGGCTTAGCACGCCGGCTCCAGAAACGTCTACGCTCGCAGGAATTTGGTACCAGACGCGCGATCCAGCGACCTGACCTGGGGCTGAGGAGCCTGCAACGGCCGAATTGGGGATGGGATACGTACTAATGGGCGACGGCAAAATTGAAGGAGCAAACGGGAACGACTCCATACCGCTGGTGATGTCGAGTGGACTCATGCCGAGACGGGGACCGACCGTGCGATCGGTAGCGGGAGTGATAGCTCCTGTAGGAACATCGGCAAAGGAGAGAGCGCTGCCTCGGACGCGTTTAGAGCGCTCGGAAGCCATGGGGTGCACACTGAACCACTGGCAGAAATGTCAACAGAGAGCTCTTCCAGCCTTTTAGAGCGTAACGCATACTGGCGGGGTTTTATGTCGTCATGACGCCAAAAATACCAGTTATCGCAGTGCTCCGCCACTTTTTAATTATAGGAAGTTTGGGAGATTGGAGTAACAGCCTAAAAACCGGTCGTTTTACCGGCTCCGCTCCTGCTTCCTCTCCGTAGCTTCGCAGAGAACCCTTCGCTCGGGTTTGCATGTGCAGAGTCGACCATAAGGCATTCCAGCGCGAGAGCCGAGTAGGCAGCTGGAGGACCTGTGTCCTTGAGGGTCGCTCTGATTTCCGAAGACAGCCCTCTCGTGGCATTCAACGTACACAGATACATGCTCAGCCCCTGGGCGTCGATTATGGTTCTCGAAGAACCCGGAGTGCTTTGGTGGGGTACGGCAACACCATCGTCCTCGTCCAGCAAAGTGTCCTTGATAACTCTCCAGACGCAATTTTCCAAGAGATGGGCCTGGATGTCCTGCAGATCGTCTATATGAGTGCGCATAATCCTGATTATGTCCCGTACGCAGCACTCAAAGTGGTGCGCGACGTCGTCTGTGGTCAGGCTCGGCGGCATGATTGCAAAGTCGCCTTCGATCGTCCCTGTCCGATCGCGCGCATCCGAGCCGGACACATCAATGCTATCCTCCGAGTAATCCCTCTCTTTTTCTTTTGCAATGCACCCGCCGCGGGTCGAAAGATCTGTCTTGGCCAGTCTATCGAGAAACCGCTCCGTTTCGGATAGCGACAGCGGATGTTCTGCGTCTCGCTTCGAGAACAAACTTTCGACCACTCTATTCCACTCGCGAGCGATCGCCGCACAGATCTCGTCATTGTCTGCTTGGGGCGACGCCGCGTCATACAGTTGCTTGACTGCAGCCAAGAAGAGAATTCCGTCGTGCAGCGCAGACCTGCTCTCGTCACCGGTTCTCTGCTTCTTCATCGAAGCAGGTCCTGACAGAACGCCTTTCAGAGCCCAGAAACACAGTTTGCACCGCGCGGCCGCACTCTCTGACGTCATTTCTGCAGTGATCGCGTCAGGCGTGGGCGTCACAAACCCACTTTTCCTGCGACGTTCTCTTATGGCGTGACGTCTCTTTCGCACTCTATCCGGCATCGCGTTCTCTCCCTCCAAAGAATGGTCGACAACGACGCCATATCCGACGGGCTCGCATCCTGCTTCCTGGCCGTAGCGACCTGTCGCTGCCACAGTCACAACTTGCGCAGTCTTTCGCATCGCTTCGTGCATGGATTCGTCGTCCTCCTCGCTGTCTCTCGCTTGCGAAGACTTTGCAATCATGTCTCTCCAAAGAAGATCGGCCAGACCGTCCAAGGTTTTGTTGACACTCCTCGATACATGTCGGTCGTCTAGGTCTCCGTCACACTTGTCCCTGTCTCTGCCTCTTTTGCGCCTGCGAGAGGAATTTCTGGATGGCTTTCTTGCAGACTTTGCAAAGCTCTCGCTCGAAAAGTCCTCCTCCTCCATCGAGTGTGTGAAATTCTTCGGGTCGGAAAAAATAAATACACAAATCACCTAGTGTCTGTAAGTTCTATTATTTACGTACAAAACTGCCAACAATCGTTTTCTTGCACATAGAATCTTTTTTAGCTCTTCCTTGAGGCGTCAATACAGGCAGACAAAAAAATGTCATCACAACGAAAAAGAGCGTTTTCGACGGCAAGATCTCTGCAGACCCACGAATACGAGTCCACGCTTCCGGCCCCGATTCCGCGAAGCACTGGGCTTGATGTCGAAAACTCTCTGACACTGATAGACGTTGCCTCCACTATACACATGACTGTCGCTCGGCACTGGGACCACTGGAACACTGTGCTCAAGCTCGTAGCTCATCAGACACCTCTGGTGATCAGAGACAGAGACATAGCGGGCGCATTCAAGATAGCGACGCAGAGGGACTCTGCGGTAAGGCAGATGCAATTGTACAACGATTGGCGAATAAAGGACGGCCACTACCAGGATTCGCCTGCGACCACAAAATGCAGCGGAGGGTCTGCGCACGGCTGGGAACCGATAACCCGCGTGTTCATCATGGAGGCGCTGTTATTTGACTTTATAGGACGCAGGAGACGCACCGACATGTGGAAGGAATACGAATTCAAGAGAGCGGACATCGCAGAGCTTACCGCCCATGGGCAGGAGGTTCTAATCCAGAAATCCGAGACCATATCCCGCTGGAGCGCGCGCATGGTGATGTTGCAACTCAGAGCACTGTCGCAGAGATTCAACCACATGGCGAACTTGACCACCAACGTTGCTCTGCGCATAGCGATACGGAAGCTTCTGAATCAGTGCCGTCTGCGTTCCTATAGACTGATAGAGATAGGCTGTCGATGTCCAGAGGTCCAGAAGCCTGCCAGTCAGAAGGGCGACGGTCTTATGTCGGGAAAGTTCACGGGATGCATCGTGTGCACGCCGCAGAACAACTGCGGAATGAGCACGATTTCGTCGTCGGGCTCGTGGCTTAACAACTTCTCGAAGAGTGTGGCGCGCTGTATAACAAAGATATCGAATGTGTTCGCGTGGGTGGACGTGTTCGCCCCGGTGGGCGGCAGGTGCAAAGTGGCATCGGAGATATCCCCGGACATCATGGGGCCAGACTGGTCAGCAAAGGTCAGAAACTTCAGACGCAAGGCCGAGAGTATAGCAACCCATATTCTAGATGCAGACCAGCTCCAGGATCAGGTTATACGTTCGATATGCCCCTCGATAATAGGCGTGGACTGCACGGTGAGAGGGGATGACGCCGATCTGGCCGCAGGTTCGCAGGGTATATGGGACACCTCCAATAGAATAGCGCACACCGCGTGCTCGGTATGGCTTGACTCGTACCTGAGATACCAGAGAGGCGACTACTTTCTGTCCTCGAGTCTCTCGAAAGCCTTCCCGGACATGGAGGCCGCGTGCATAGCTCATGCATTCGAGATAAGCTCCAGGAGGGATGGCAAGAATACGTTCGGGTTCTTGGAGACCTTTTTCGTTCGTCCAGAGGAAGCACAGAACATACGAGATACGATAATTCGAGATATGGCATCGCATACGACGCCGTTCATAGCCAAGATAGGTGCGCAGTACGTCGTGGCGTTTGCGGGCAGAGACTTTAGCATAGCGTGCAGGGATATGTGCGAGGCTATAGTGACATGGGCGATATGCTTCGAACGCGCAAAGAAATGGACTTTGAAGCTGAACGGTATCAACTTTGAGAGTATATACAAGCCGATCATCGACGAATGGACAAAATCTCCCTGAATATTTTTTAGACGAAAAATAAATAGAGAATGGTCAGCGTGTGCTCCATGTAGAAAAGCCGGTACGAGGGAGAGAAATGAGCAGATGCTTCGCTGAGCCACTGGGATACCAGCTCAGAAAGCGTGATGACGAGAAGATGATCTTGTGGAGAACACTGGACCAGTCTGTCATACGCCAGACCTGGGAGACGCATTTGCGCTCGGACCCGATGAATGTGCACTGCAGATCGTTGATTATGAAAGCGATAGGCACTGATATCGAATTCGTGAAGAACGACGTCGTCATGCAGCCAAAAGACACCTTCAAGACTCTCGTAGAGTCCGAGTGGAAGACTTTTGTGACGGACGTCTACGACTCGATTCAGACTACGGGGATCGTCCCCGTGACGTTCGTTCCTGCAAGCGGAAGCGAAGGGCATTACACTCCCAAAGTACCCAGATACGGGACGTACATCATCCAAGTGGCATACATCATAGAGATGGAGAAACTGATATACCGGGTCCTACGTCCAAGACGGTTTTTCTTCGATCCCTTGCGTCAGACGACTGATCGCCTCGGGGATCCCACGTCCAGCGACGATCTGGACAACCATCACAGACGATGGACGGTCGAGGACACCAGAATTTACGCGTCTTGGGCAGCACAGAGAGTGACGGCGGTGCTGGGATCCCAGAGCATGTGGTACAGAAACTCTCCTATATCGTCTTGCAATGGCCGAGACGGATGCGTCTTCTGTACTCTGGAAATGAACGACGAGTACGTCCTGGATAGGAGTACCTTCGTCCTGGATGGATTCGGAAGCGACCCTTCTGTAGACGGTTCTCTGACAACCAAGCTGGCCTCGCTTCTGCCAGACAGACAGTACACCTCTGTGCACGCCCAGATAATGCTTTCGAATCAGATGCAGCAGGTAACGAAACCTCTGTTTCTCCAGGAGGAATCTCCCGATACAGAGAAAATGGACACCATGATGAGAGGATTCCGCGCCGGCTCTTACAGAACGTCGGACATCACTTCTCCTTCTTACACCGGCTCGAGCGGCTCGAGTAGCAACAGCGAAAAGTTCCAAAGAGACAGATCGTCGCTCAGAGCTCTTGCGCAAGTTCTGGAGCAGTATCACTTTGACACCGCAGAGCAGTTCCACATCGACGTCGCAGCAGGATCCGGCTGCCACAGAGGCGGTGGGAATGTGGTGTCAGATGCAATCACGACATGCGGGGCAGCTCCTCAGCGCGTAGCTCCCATTCCATCTTCGTATACAATGCCCAATGGACAGAGAGTGGAAGCTACGCTGGGCCAGAGATACTTTGATCTGCGGGCGATACTGGACGAGCACATATCGAATGCGTACGGAATTCCCATAGCGCTCATCAGGAACACAGGCTTGGTGAGAGGTAACCTCGAAACGATGGAGCAGTTTTTTCAGGGAACGGTACGCGGATGGAGCGATATCATGGGAAGAGTCCTGACCTTTGCCTACAGGGCAATCTACGGACCCTCCGAATATGAGGAGGGAGTGGCTCAAATGTGTGAAAGATTTGGCATCGACGGAGTAGACAAAGCCATCATACGGTTCGACATAGACAGATGGCTCGATTCGAGTCAGAAAATAACCACCCGACACATCGACACTCTTGATCCATCAGAACTATCCACGAAACTGATATCAGATGCGCGGACCGACGATGTTTACGATGACGACGACGACGAGTACGACACTGACACAACCTCAAAAGACGGAGCGAAAAAGAGAGGGAGAGAATCAGATGAGGATGTGGTGGACACGACCGATGATGACGTCGACGAGGACACGACCGATGATGACGTCGACGAGGACACGCCAGATCGCATTCTGGTGCCAGAGATTATAGAAACAAGCCATCCTGAATCGCTTGTTTCCGCGGAGGTCGTAACCAAGGTGGACAAGAGGAGTAAGCGTTCACGCCAAGCCTCTACAGAAAGTCATCCTCGAAAGCCGGAGCTGGGACATACATTCTCAGTCGAAACGGGACTGCCTCACAGTGCTCTGCGGATGATATCGCCCGTGGACGTGTGCCTAAAGTCCCAGTCAGAAACGACGTTCACTCTGCTGACCTTTGCATTCACACAGGGTGCGCTCCTAAAGTCGGAGTATTATTCGGCCATTCGATCTCAATTGGGATTTGAGGTGAGCGAGGAAGTTATCAAGGAATTGAGCGAAGAAAAGTTTAACGATTTGAAACGGGAGACGGAGATAACCAAGAAGACTCAGGACAAGCCCAAGGCCGGTGCCAAGGCCACATTTTCGAGCAGCAGCGCTTCGTCATCATCGAAAAGCAAGGGAGGCTCCGGAAACTGGACCGCTCCTCGGTCTGAGAGAAAGAGAACGGCAAAAAAGTTAGGCTCGAGTGGTACCGGGGGGTCTGGCGTCGCCAGCGCGACGAATCAGAAACGATCGGTGGCAAATAGAAGAACACAGGTTTCGAACGCAGAGAGCGGCAGAAAGGCATCATCGAAAGCCAAGCCAACATCTGCGCGGCACTAGGACAGACATAAACTTGTACAGTAAAGCTTTTTTATTTGTGTATTTATTTTTTCAGAATCAGCTTGAGATCAGAGACAGGAACCTTGTGGAACAGTCTGTCGGGTGTGTCTCCGTACTTGATCTCTTCGGATTTACCGATAATTGTCCGTGCCTTGCCCTGCAGTGCTATCTGGGAGAAATGCTCATTGGAGAGAAACATATGGCTCTTTCGGCGCCGATCGGCTCCCCTGACGAGTTCATCAATCGAGTACTTGGATAGTGGTTTTGAAGACACCACCGTGACGATGGGCTCAACGATGGATATCTGAGGAACGTGCAGCGATCTGGCCTCAAAAGAAGTTACTCCCAAATCGATGAGGAACTCATGGATGGCGTACAGACTGTCGTGCTCGTTGCCAATCCTTGAAGAACCTATGCCTAGATCGGCAATATCCACGTAGGGTTGGAGAGTGACCACATCTTCACACGACGAGGCGGTGCTGCGCATCTTGTCAGGGCCTTGCTCGGATGTGCGAGATGGTTCCCTCGTCATCCGTCTGATGTAATCGTGTGGGTCTTCGATTTTCTTGGTCGCATCGAACTTTAATCCGTACAGAGGCTGCGGAGACGAACCAGAGCATTCTCGAGAGGTGAGCCATCCAGGCAGGAAGACATCAGAGGCCACCATACTGCGCGTGCCGCTGCAGGTACTTCTGCTGCTGGACTCGTATCGAGGATCGACGTGCATCCTCGAAGAGTGGGATTTTCTACGCTCCATGTTCTCCCCTCGCACGGTCATCGAAAAGTATCCGTGGCCCACGCCTCCGAACGAGATTGTGGCTGCTCCGGTGCACACGTCGTTGGTCAGAAACTGCCCCTTTACAAAGACCACAGACGGCACCGATGATCCACCAATGCTGACGATTCGCCTGGTGGTGTGCAGACTGTCTCTGTAGAACGCGCTCGAGACAAGACGCAGCGCAGTGGGGGTCTCGATGTAAAGACTCGAATCAGAGGCGGCCTCAGCGGCTGCGCTGCTCAGCGTCGGGATAAAGACGGAGCTCTTCCAGTCCTTGAGATCTGGAATCAGCGAGCGACCGCCGCGCACATTCACCTCCTCGAAGATGACGTTGAGAACATACGTGGCCACGCATCTTCGGTGAAACAGACTCATGGCCTCGGCATACTCTACGCAAGCAGACGAGAAGAACCCGTGACATTTGCCGAGAGCAGTGGATGCTTCCTTCATTCTGCCGGAGGAGATGGGAACGTATCCACTGAACGAGATCTGCTCCCCCGTGTAACCCAAGGATGTACGAATCGACTCTAGAACCTCGTCGTTCATACGCGCTGAACTCGAGTGCGAAGCCGCTGCTCCCACCATAACAGATCCGTATTCCATTAGCGTACTGCAGAACGCCGTACAGCTCGGGTTCCAGAAGGAATCGACGACAAGTGTAAGGCTTCTGGCACGTCCCCGCGCAGTGATCCCGACGCACACACTGGCATTGCCGCCGCATTCTGGGAGGGACGAAAACTTCTCGACGTACTCGGAGCGATCCGAAATGTTGTAGTGTTCATTGATCTCGTTTTCGGCGTCGTCCATCTTCCACTGAGAGACATCAATGGAGGCGCTCTGACTGTTCTTGTAGAGAGTCTCTCGCACTCTGCTCTCCACCACTGCCTTGATCGCAGCGCAGGTGGTCGAAATTTCTTTGACGGGGACGCTGATGGGCACTTCGAGAATTAAGCGTCCTCCGCCAGGCATCCCTGGGATGAGCTCCGAACATGTGGCCGAAATCATCTGCATCATGCGGCCCTCCACAGCTCGATCGGATAGCTCCGGCTTCTCGGAGAAGCTCTTAACGTGACCTATTTTGTACAGCGCCGATATCGGAATACCGGGAGACAGTGCGCTCGTGTCTTCCACCCACGAGATGGTCTTCATGAGCGCGTTGTCCTGTTGTTGATAGCTGGCTCGGAGAGTGGAGAATCGATCGATTGCTCTGCCCAGAACTCCATACTTGGAGGACGAATCGTCTTCAGCAGAGGATGCTCCTCTCCCGAAAGTCGCACCCCCGTTTGCGGACGAGGACGATGCCATTTGACGGAGGAGACACGTGTGTTACAACCTGGACTGCGCAACACTCTGATATACCCCCCAGCGTCAAAAAATTTCACACCCAAGAGTGACATTTTATGACTGTCTCAAAACATGGAAGGAATGGAAACGTAAATAAACGACCTCGGTAAGACATGGGGATCCTGCAGAACGGCCTCCAGTGCGCTCGACATTTTCATGCAACCTCTATCTTGCAGAATCGATCTCGTCTGGACAGAGAGCGGGACGCTTCTGCAAGATAGAGGTTTTCTCAATCCGCGATACCCAGGAATGCACAGAAAGTATTTGCGTTCCAAAAAGAGCATTTGACCAAGCGTAACCTGTTCTCCCCCGTTGGACGACGAAGAGGATGACTCAGGGACTTGCGGGGGCTGTGCAAGTCGTGAAAGATCCTTCTCGGCGTTATCACCTATGTATATGCATTTTTGGTTCTCAAAGAGCATTTGACCAAGCGTGACCATTCCTCTATACTGAGAGAGCGTCCCTTCTTTCCGAGTGGACAGACAGCTCCGTTCACTGACAAATCTATCCAGAGGAATGCCTGTGAGCACTATTTCCCCCGTTTTTGTCAGACTCTCGAGAAACTCGACAGACACTGACAGTGAAAACTTGCCAAGGTATATCAGATTCCTAAACACTCGGAACATCGTTTCCCGGTCGATGCGTCTCGAGGACAACTGGCGCTTTTTGACGCGAAGAGGAATAATACGATCGCAAGTTTTCACGGACAGTGTACTGACTTTTGGAAGATGACTATTCGTCATCAGCTTCACCGAAAAGAACAGCGTTCTTGTCTGCTCTGTAGTGAGTATGCCTTTGGTTGCGCATAGTGCATACACTGCTCTGCAGGCATCAGTGGCAGATATGTCATCGTCGATGGGAGTTTCTACAGAGGAAGGCCTGTCACCGCCGAACCTGACAAAAACCTCGGACGGGCGTAGTTTCTTGTACCCTTCGGCGATACGGACAATAATCGGGAGTGCAGGAATCGCAGATCCCAGGGATACGCGCCCTCCTCCTGACACCGTAATAAATTGGGTACGAATGACTATTTTCAGTACATTGATGCCGCGGACGTGAATTAGAGCATCTTTGTAGTCTTCGTCTCTGGCCAGGAAGCATCGCAGCGCAGTGTAGATATTCATAGCGGTCTTTGCAAATCCGCGCATATTTCTGATCGACGATTCTTCGACAGGACTGGTGGAGGATTCGTCCTGAAAGTCTAGATCATCTAGTTGGAGGAAAGCTTGCGTAAATTCCTTCCAGATGCGCATGTCGCAGTGGATATCGGACCGAAGTTCCGAGGAGGTTGTGGAGAAAATTCTCACGAGTATGGATCGCAAAATTGTAGACTTTTCGGGATCGAGCTCGGATGGACAGAATTTCTTAATGTGCACAAACCGGCACAGCACGGTCAGGGACAGGGCATTCGCCAGGCGGACAAAAATGGAATCGTCACTTTTGCGTGCTCCAGAAGTTATAGAGAGTCCTTTCGAGAGAGTTTCAGAGGCGCCGACCATGGAGATGTACGCATTGGAGGGAACGATGGTCTTTACTCCGCCAATGTCCTTCGAGATGGAGAAGAGCGAGACTGGGAACAAGTTGCACAACGTATAGAATGCCAATGAGGATGGAAAATAGATCACCAGCTTTTTCATGGTATCGAGAAGAAACATCGTGACGCACCGGCTGGCCGAGCGGTCAGAATCATGAGCAGACCAGAAGATCACTGGCACATATAGTCTCTGCAGAGGCTTCGAGAATAGGTTCTTGATCAAGATACACATATCCCAGAGTCCATTGTGTGATGCGTCTGAGGAGGACACGTGGACGTCGGTGTTATACACGATGCTTTCAACAGTATCACTGAGCTCAAGTCGATCTCGGAGACAGCCGATCTCCTCACCCGTAACGTCATCTGAGCCTATGCCTACAAAGTAACATCTCTCAGCTCTTTCATAAGGCTGATCGTCAACAGCAGGCTTTGCGTACTCTGCATGACTGCGCACGAGGCTGAACAGTCTCACTGATCGTTTGCACGGCATAATATCCAGAGAACCGACCAAAACGTCCACTACGCAAGACAACGAGGTCAGCTTCCAGTACGTTCCAAGCATGTGCAGTCCGGCAGAGACGATCGCCATAGAGGCTACGAACTCTGACCCGTGAGAGTCCAGTCTCCCGAGCACACTGTAGACACTGCTCCCGGTCGAAAACAACGGTTTTTCCTCTCGGTGTACATCCCCATCGACGAAGCTTTTGACACAATCACAGACTCTGCACCCCTCTGGACACCAAGAATCACAGCCCGACGAAAGGACCTCTGCTACGTGATCACACGATGCTCTCCAGCTGTCAGCGGAAGACCGTCCAGTAGATGCAGTTCTAATTCCAAGATGAATTGCGAGAGCAAGTCCAAGCCTCACGGGAATCGTGTAGGAGCGGATTGCGTCAGATCCGCCGTCGAAACTTGAGCCAAAGGCCCTGCGCATAATCTCTCCAGCCGGAAGATTGGAGGCCGCCAAGTAGATAAATGCGCAAAAGTCCTGGTTGTACCTCAGAGAGTTTTCGAAGGGAGGATACGTAGAGACGATGTGGGTCCACTGACTGGGGCTCACACAGGCAATACACGTCTCGTAAACGAGCATCTCTAGAGTGTCGCCCCATAGGGTGCTGTCCCTTTGCGCCTTTTCTCTGGCCACGACACCCAGAGTGCGCGTGTTGCACGCAGCAGACATAAGCCTCTCTTCGGTCGGAGACAACCTGGAGCCCGACGACGTCAAGAATTCCCTGCGTCCAATTCCGCATCTCGTAGACGACGGCGACGAGGAAGAAGCACCCCTGGTAATCTGCATAATCTCAGATCGGAACAGCGATTTGGAAAGCTTCTCACGACCCTCGACATCGTCGTGCACAGCTGTTGTCACTGCCATTTCGAAGAGGTCGACCATTCTGCTTTTCGAATAGTCCACGCTAGTGTCGACGAGAGGGGTGGCAATGTCATCCCCGTTCTCGGATTTCGTCGTCGAAAACTTGACAAAGGCGAACCTGGCGCACTCCAAAACAAAGAAAGCCCTCCTGAACCTGCACAGACCCTGCTCACTAGCAGTGTCCGGATTCCTGCAGTCCACCATAAGTTTTTCGACAATCTCCCGCGCTACATCTTTGACGTCGACGTCTCCATAGAAGAGCACAGAAGCGACGACACGTTTCAGGTCTCTGTGGAAGGGACTAACGGTGGCCATCAACTCTGGATGTATATTTTTTTTTCGTGTTGTGTTGTGCGCGTGGGCTCTATATATGATGGACATATAGATAGAACCCACGCGGATAATACGAAAAACTTAAAATATGTCTACGTAAACATTGATAAATATTCAAAGAACAGCGGCTCTCTCATCCAACTTCATCCGTATTGCTCGAGATGGCATATTCTTCCTATTCGCAGATGATGCCCCGAAGGCCTGGAGGCGCTAAAATAACCGATTCTCCTCCCTCGCGCAAATCACCCGATCCTTTCGATGGAGACTACGCCGACGATCCTCTGTCTCCTGAAAAATACCACGAAGCTACGAACAGTCGTCGGACCGCATTCGTAACGATCACCACGGTGGAGATGTTCTACTGGCTGCTCGTGTACCTGCTGCTCATCGGGCTGATAATATTTGGACTTCTTCTCTACTTTGACAGCAGATCCATTCGCAAATCTCTAGATACGCTACGGGCAGACGGCTCCGGATGTCCCGCGCCCATTGGAGACGGCTTTGCGGTGGGTGTCAGAGGCTCCAACTTCAGCACCCTCATAGATATGGAATCCACGCAACAGATACGACCCCAGGAATCGGGCGCGGGCGTCGATGGTCGACCGATATGGGTGTCCAAAGAGGGGCAGGTGTGGGTTCCGGACTCACAGTCCAACATTGTCTACGTGTATGATGCGCTCTCCTGGAACCTCATCGACACGATCACCCTCCCCCTGACCTGCACGGGCGTGAACTTTGGAGCCTACAATCCTGAGGCTGGAGATCCTCCGAGAGGACAGATATGGCTGTCTTGCTCCGGATCCGACACACTGACCGTGTACGACGGACCGACGCGCATTCACATAGTCACAGTCCCTCTTAGCACAACTCTGGCTCCCATGTACGATTTTTATGATATACGAGTAGGAAAGGACTACGCGGTCGTGTCCATCACAAACACTTCTTCAAGCCCCGGCGATGGTCACATCATCCAGTACCTCACGTCCGGAGTGTCTGCATTCACGGTGTCAAAGAGCCGGGGATCAGCGCCCTTGGCTCAGATATGGTACGGAGGAGCTCGACAGAACTATTTCTACGTCGTCTCGCCCGTGGCCGAGGATCTTGACATCTTGGACTTTGACACGCTGGATCCGGTTATCACCTGCACTGGACTGACGGGATCCACCGGCGTTGTCACTACGCCCTCTGAGAACTATGTGTACATTACAGACTCCACGTCTACGGACGGGGTGGGCTCCATATTCGGACTCAACACTCTCGACTGCAGCGCCATTGCGGGATCCCCGTTCGACTCTCCCTACGCATTCCCAGATGGAATCATGAGCAGCGTCTCTGGATTGAGTTTGCTGACGACACACCCTGCGTCTGTCGAGAATAACGTCGGTTCACTGTACTCCATAGACGTGGACACGGGGTCCATTTCGTTATACAAAACTCTCGTCGTGGGAAGCGACGGCACCAGCATATCTCAGTATGAAACCGCATGTCCATGCGCGGCTCCCTGTTCCAACAGAGCACCCTAAATGGGCCTCGGAGTGGGAACGCTCAGAGGTGCGGGTCACGCGTGCGCCACACCCATTGGACCCACGTAGGAAAATAAATATAAGCGATTTACTGGGAGTTAGCTTTCAATTACTCGTCTGTACAACAGCGCGTTATCAATCTTGACGATCTTGAAATCTCTACGGACCTCGGCCGAGGCTGAGAAGATGGCCCACTTGGCCCTTTTCAGCCAATTCTCTTCCTTGTCCTCGTCAAAGAAGATGCTGTTGTAGACGTTTCTTCTCCACTCGTAAAAGTCAGGCCCAGTCCAGTTGGGATGCTGAGAAAAAGTGTTGTTGGCGTACCACGAGAGGATGAGTGGAAGGGTGTACAGAAACATGACGAGAGGCGCGACAACGGGAGTGTAGACGTCGACGCTGGAGTAGATGTCCAGGGGGACGAGCAGACCCAGAAAGACGATTATAATGAACATGTAGGCGCGTCTAAAAATGGCAGGTTCTGTGATGAGCTTGTTGGCCATTATTTCTTCCGCGGCTATGTTGAGACGGTCGAGAGAGGTGTTAAGAATCATCACCTGTGTCTGGGATATTGTCGGGAGAGGCTGAACAAAAGGAGAAGAGATGCCGTGGACGGTATCACTGAGGGAGCGCAGAAGAGCCCCAACAATGGCGATCGGAGAAGTGCTGTCGTGTCCGTAGGAGTCTTTAGGGAGTCGTCTAGCCCAGGCCAGCTCGGCTTCTGTGATGTCATATCCCTCATAGTCGAGGACATTGTCGACCTCGAGGAATATTCTGAGCGAGTAGAGGGCGAGAAGTTGCTGGATCGAGGCCGAAATCTTTATGCTCTCGCCTGCTAGAGCGATCCACTGAGTGGCCAGGCGCTCGGGAATGTCGACGCCCGAGTTGAGAACCTTTTGCAGATCGATGAACTGCGCTCTGAAGATCGAGTGCAGATCGTTGTGAAACTGTTGAATGGAGGCGACAAACTTGCGGTACAACTTGATGCCTCCAATGATCTTTTTTCCGCTTCCTTCCATCCAATCGCGCGTTATGAGTGCAATGATGAATCCCAGGATGGCAAACGAGGCAGAGAAGTTTCTAGAGGTTATGGACTGGTTCACGCCGTCGATAGAAAAGATCAGCGTCAGTAGTCCGGAAACGGAAAAGTATATGATGAGAACGACAAACAGAACAAGAAACACTCCTCCGGAGGCAGCGGACACGATGTCCTCGACGTTTCGCGAAAACCCGTACGTCCACCTGTCGCTCGAAAAAGATCTCCTGCTGGAGTCGTGGTACGTTGAGAACTCGGTGCGACTCTTCCTGCCGAACGGGGACGTGCCTACAAAGTTAATCGAAGCTGAGTCTACTGCCAGGCCCACGTCTGCTCCTGCGTGTTTCCGCTGCATATGAGCGTCAGCATGCCGCCTGCGACTAGACATTGCTCCCGCCGCAATGTCGGAGTACGAAACGCTTTTTGCGCATGATTCGTCCGATGTAGGAAATGACGTCGAATCGACAATGCAAATGCCTCCCTCGGTCTTCATTGTTTTTTGGTGTGTTTAGTGTGCACCCATTCGTCTCTACATCTGGTTTTATGGGTATATATTTTTATGAATGCAGAAAGATAAATCCAAAAATTTGGGAGGACGTCATTTCCTACATCGGACCCATTCTCAGTTGGTTGGATTCGTGGGTACACAGCAGAATACTAGTACATGATGCCGTGGTTATGACCGCCGCCGAGAATGACGAAAGACAGAAACAACATGAATGCCACTGTCGTCGTGTAGTAAATGTAGTGATACTCGTAGCCATTGATTCCGTCTTTACCACCCATGTCTCTGTTTGGTTCGAACCAGTGGGCGTAGGCGAGACCAAAATGGAAAGATTGCATGACCAGGAAAGACCACAGAGCGGTGGTAGCCCACCATTTGAAAGAATTATTCGCCGAGACCATTCCTAGAGACCAGTATCCGAGCAAGAATACCACTAGGAACACCGCCGCAATTCCGCCTTGCTGGATGTACTTGAACGGGATGAGTATTTTGCTCAAATCCATTGCGAGAGAAGGAGTGGCAGATTCGAGGACAGACTTTGTATACGATCCTGGTTCTATAATGCCTCCGACAGCTCCCGCATTTTGCCTGATTCTCTCCTCGTTGGAGATGCGCATATGGGGAGGTTCCTCGTGGAAATCGAGCCCGTCCTGAAGGAACGACGCAAGCCGAAGTGCCAAATTCTTGGAGGATGCCTTGGCGACATAATTGTTCGAAGCAACGATGGTGCCGTCGTTGCGTTCGTCTACGCCTTGAGCAAGAAAATGAGTATTTGTATATTCGTTGTCGCCCATCCTTGTCGTAGACTTGGCAGCTGGGATAAGTCCGGCAAAGAGAGTCGACGCTTGATAATAATGGGATTCGAGAGCAAACAAGTGCGAGTGTCCAATCACCACGACCGTAAAGAATAAAGCAGTCAGAAGAAAGATGTCCGTGATACCCACCACCATTGCAACGACGGTTCCCAAAATGGACCATGTCACTATCCATCCAAGAAATTTGAAGGGATCGGATCTCTGATTAATGTACTGGTAGTAGTACACGTTGAGAAAGAAATTGGACCACTGCCACGCAATCGAGGCTTGTACAAGAGCATGCCAAATCAGGGCCACCCCAATAAACCATCCCAACTGGGCAGATCCGACGTATTTCTGGGCAAGGTTGCCCGGAAGCGGCACCACTCCATTGTTTACTCCAAAAGTGGAGAATCGAGCGCGCACATTGAAGGTTCCCGTCCCGGTCAACACAAACACTGTGATTGCCGCTGCAAGCAACAGCACCGCAGAAACCCGGTGAATAATCCACAAAATGGTGGCTGGTCTGGGCCATGCAGCCGAAACTGTGCCCATCAACCATCCCAATAATCCACCTCGATGCCCTTGCAAATCGATGAGACTTTGAGTTTCTCCTGAAGCCCTTGTATCATATTCTGGACGCCTGTCTGATTTCCTCAAGTCCCTGATTAACCCTTTTCCTTCGTCACCTTCAATACCGGCACCCCTCCGAAGATATTCTCTACCCACGCGGTGGAGCTCTGCCGGGGGAGTGTCAGAAGCATAGTACACCACCCCATCTTGGACAATTGGTTGGTACTCACTCTCCATATATGTGTCTCACGCGCCTGTGTCGACGCCGGCAAATATATTCCTCTTTTGTGTATACCTTTTAAGGATTAGAATATCAAACTTTGTGACGGTTTTACGAACTTCAGAAACTTCGTATAAAACTATTTAGAGCCCAGTGGTTCTTAACGGGCCGTATTTTCTTTTTCCAATGTGCTTTTGTTGATGTCAAGTTCATAGCCTGTCTGCCTATATCTCGCCCAGACAAAAAACCTAATTTTCTTTGTTTCGAAGCGCCGACATTATCAGTAGCCACCTCTGACCGAAAAAAAAATAAATCGAGAAACGAACGCACCATATAGCATAGGCATCTGTTTCACAAGTACTCTGCGGCAAGTGATCCATCCGTCTTATCTTTTTTTTTGGACACAAGAAATGGCAACAAACAAATACGAAATTCGTGCATGTCTGGAGAGATTGATTCCTGAGGATTCACCTTTCCAAGGGCTGTCACGATCTGAAATCTTTGAGACGAAGCCTTCGATTCCTGAGAATGGGTTTGATTGGCTGCAATGCTTGGCAGTGCTGAGGAACTCTGCTGTGAGGTCGTACAGGCCTCAGTGCCACACGCTCATCGACGGCAGACAATTCCTAGAAATGCTGGCTCCGGGTGGTCCATCCGACAGCGACGGAATTCCCGTCGAGTCGACATACATGCCCAGGTGGCAGGATCTGGCGACAGCGTTTTGCAAAAAGCAACTTTCCATATCCGAGGAGACCCAGCGGGCAGGGACGCTGCACTTCTCGATGACGAGGACCGTTCTCGCGTTTGACAACGGACGTGGAGTGAGCAGAGCGAAGCGACCCACTCAAACCAAGCGTCGTCACGACTTGCTGAAAGGTCTGGACAGAAAGAAGCAGATTCTCCAGCTCCCCTCTGACCCGACTGAGGAATGTCCGAGTCTGAAAGGCTATGATTATGTGCCGCCAAACTGGCGTGAGGTGAGTCACGTGTGGGGTGCGTATCAGGAGAGTATCATTGACTTGCTGAACGAGACGATCGCGCGGACTATTTCGTATCCCCAAGGGAGCACCAAGGAGTATTGCATATGGAACAACGGAATCATGACCGCGACTCAGAGGGAGAAACCACCGACACGATTGGAGGAAGCGACGAAGGAATTCGAAGCGATAGGGGAGTATGACCACTTTATCGTCAGATACATAGTGTGGACAGTCTCAACGGAACTGGAAAAGTGCAGAGAGGCGTTTGGCCTGGAGAAGGACGCCAAGCCGTCTATTGTATTCGAGCGCGAGGTCATGAGCGACCTGCGTCACCTTGTGTTCAGACTCTACACGTCGGACACAGACATACTCCTGTTTGCGCTATGGACTCTGGAACATCTCAAGACCGCCCTCGAACTGGAAGACGTCCATTTGCCTCAGATATTCATGGTCGCGCTCCGGAAACCCTATCGCAAGACGAACATAACGTCGCTTTTCCTGGCCTTGCGTCACAAATTGTGTTCGGGAAGGGTGACATCAGAGAGCTCGTTCGAGATCCGCAGTCTGTGCACCGCATTCTTCTGCTGGGGAAACGACTTTCTCCCCAGTCTTTACTACTTGACGCCGAAGGACTTTTCCGAGACGTACTTTCTGCTGCGGCCGCTGATCAGAACGACCCTCGTCGGTCCATCTAGAGAGATCTTTTATGCGTACCCTGAGGCGAGTCTCCTGAACGGAGGCACCGTTAGAATGTACACCATGCTAGTGTACGCCTACAAGTACATGTTGGCCTTTAGAGGAGCTTCAACGCCCGAAAAGACCGAAAATCTTCAGCGCAAGGTCGCAGACTTTTGCAGGGAGTACGCATCCGTGCCGGTGCACGTTCTCGAGGGAACAATTCGGAAGCACGTGAAGAATCTGCAGCCGGAAAAACATCCCTGCAGCAAGCGCACGGTTATGGCCCGAATCGGAGCGGTCGCAACGGTGATTCACTGTATAGACCACGCCCTGAAAACCGTACCTGGATATGACGAGAGCGTGGTAAAAGCAGGACTTCCCCTCCAGTCATACTGCAACACATACCAGGACAAGTTGGACAATCTCTCCTCTAAAGTAATTCACGCATCCACAGCCGTTGGAATTCTATCACAGGAACGGTGTACGGAATGGACTTTAGCGCTGAATCCTCCAAAGCCCTCGCAATCCAGAGTACTTGTGCCGGACACAGAGAAGACATTAGAGGAAACAGCTGCGCGCATTATCCGATGGCACGGAGAACAGACTGGCGATCATCATGTGCCCCGGCACATGAGAGCATCCTCTTCCTCCTCCTTTGCGGAGACCGATTTCGATGAGAGTCGGTTATGTTCTACGTTGCATTCAAGTAAGTAAATAAAACAAATTTTGCAAAGAGTCAACTGAAAATAGTTTTATATCGAAAAAAGAGGAGCACTATGAGCACAGCCCCAATTGAATACGATTTTCGCAAGGCGTGCACTAAAGACTTTGTGATACGAGGGAATTTGTCAGAAATAGATGACAGTCTGCAATGCGGATTCTGCTTTGCAGTGGCCTACGATCCTGTCAGAGAGGAAGGATCTCTTCGCATTTGTTGTCGACAATGTTTCTATCGGAAGCATAAGACCTCGAAAAGTAGACAACTCCAGGAATTGACGCCGCATGACAATCCCAAGGATAAAGAGATCTTGGAAAAACTGGGGTCCCTAGGCATTCAGTGTCTCGCACACAAATGTTGCGACTGGTCGGGACATCTTCGGGACTATCTGAAACACAGAGAGCTCGTATGCCCGGCGTCGCGTGCTCAGGTGTCAGCGATCGCGCTAGATTCGGATAGTGCTTCGGAGGAGTTGGATTCAGTCGTGAAAGAGAAAGATAAAGGAAAGGGAAAGGCACGGACACAGGAGAAGGAGGATAAGGAGTACGAAGAGGAGATGGATGACGGGTTTGACAGATGGATAGCGGAGATACCAGAAGACGTTTTAGTAAAGTCTTTGGAGTATGCCAGCAATCACGCGGATTCTCAGCAGAGTCACGACAAACTGCTGATCGAAAGAGAACTTTGCAGCGGAAGCCGCATAGACCTCAATCCAAATATTCCAGACGTCGTCAAATATCTGGATATTCCTTTCGTAAAAAACTTCGAGGAGGAGGTTTTCAGGTGCAGGGCAGGTCCGAGGATATGCACTGGAAAGGGCTCAAAGGTATTCCTTGGATCCTTCGAAATGGCATCCAAAGAACAGAACAAAACATGGCGCGGCAAACTATGGACTCTATCCGAGTCGTGTCATCCGAAGCAGGCAGAAGGGTGCTTGTTCAGGTTGCCTGTCGCATTCAAGCCAATGGGATTCCTGGAGTACGAGTTTGAGGCCGTTTTTCAGGCAAGAGTTATGCATGCGCATGCGCCCCTCGAAGACACGGAAGGCCGAGTAAAGTACTCCAAGTTATACAACGTATGTTCCCCGGAAGAGAGTGACATTGTGGGTGTGCCCGCACGGTGGTGTCGGAGCGTGTGGCTGGACATAGTGAAATTGGCCGAGATAGCGAGAAGAGATCTTCTCTGTCAGGAATACAATTTTAGCAGAGAGGTGTCATTGGCAGAGGATGCATTTGACACGGATCCGGAAAGGAAATCGGATGTGTACTGCAGAGTGCTGATACCAGCTGTGCACCCCTCTCTGCTGGAAAAGATCATGTCGATCTCGGCGATAAAGAAGTACTTTTTTTCATTCGAGATCGACTACATCTTTGACAACTGGTTTCCAACGCTGGAGTGCATCATCGCTTTGCCTCCAAAGGCCATCGTTATTATGTTCAACGTCCTATCGAGAGAAGGGCACCCGACAATCAAGCGTCTCTACTTTCCGGCGCTCTATTTGCGGCCCAAAATATCCTTCAAGAAAATAATGGATGCGCGCGATGCTCAGAAACATAAGAGTACCTCTGCGAGGGCTGCGTCTTCGTCGGCGTCAGAGGGTGGTCCTCTCGATTTCTTTTACGACACTGAGGACGAGTCCATTGCGGATCTGTTCACCTGGAAGTCAAGGACACATACGTGGCCGTTCCCCCTTCTGTCACCCGATTCGTACGATTCGGTCAGAGACTTTGTCTTCAGAAACTGCGAAGACGCGTACGACGACGTGGCGGAAACGGAAGTCTCATTTTTAAACATGATGGTGCAGCAACTGGCGGACGGAGATACATGCGCGGACTACAAGTTATTCTGTCTGGGCGCAGGCAGAGTCGAGAAAGAATCGTCTGCGCGTCAGGCTATACTTTGGAGTCTGGAGGACACAATGCACAGCTTGAACAAAGTGAGCGTGCAGACTCCCCGAAGATCTCGACGCGGAGACGGCTCTGATCAGGGCTCGCCGACGCGTTGTCGAATTGTGCTCATCAAGTCAGACTTCCACTCGAGAGCCCTGATGGCTCTGGGCGCGTTCAGAAAGATCATGGACAGGCATGCCATGGACTCTTTTTCGGCGGACACGTCGGAGGGCGCAGATCTACTTTTGGTGGATCAGATTCACTGGTATCCGAAGCGACATCCTTGTGCTGATCCCGACTTCTCCATTCCCGCCGACATAACCCCATCGTCAGAGCAGTACCGGTCATTGAGGCTTATCCAGCACCTCCCCGTCATTTTCATAGACGGTTCTGCGGGCACCGGCAAAACACTCGCAATGCGCATGATATTGCAGTCGTTTCACTACGACGCGTCCCTGTTCATTGCGACGACCGCGTCTGCTGTCCAGGAAGTTGGCTCTCGGGTTGTCTGTAAGCGATCGATGACAGCGCACAGGTTCCTGATAATACATTCTATGTACTGCTCTTGGCGCGAGGACGAACACCAGCGCCGCAGCGTGGAGGGTTTCGCAGCAGGAAAGTCGACCCATATGCATGGGGAATGGAAGAAAAAGATGGAGAGCAGCGCGGAGACGAAGCACAGATCATGCAGACGATACTACTGCGAACCTCTGGATCTGTACTACGACAAGTGTCCGATAGAAGGACTGAAGATTGTGGTGATAGACGAGACGAGTATGCTGGGCGTGAAAGAGTTTTGCAGGATATTCTACGCACTCGCCTGCTGTCACAACGGAAAGCCGCCGAAAATAGTGTTCGCGGGGGACGGAGGACAGCTAGCGTCGATATCAGCAGGACAGTTGCATTCGAGCCTGGGCCGAGCGATAGAGCCGTGGACTATCAAATTCAAGGTGGAACACAGATTTGGCGGCGTGGCGAACAACCTGATAAAGAAGAACGCATCGGCGATCAGGACCGGAAGAAATCCCATGTTCGATGCCATTACGCAAATAGGACGACTGGGGGCGTACGAGCACTCTTTTGGATCTCAGGTGGGGTCACAGGTGTCGTATCATTTTATAGAGATCAGGAACGTCACGTGGTCGCAGAACATGGAAGAAATAAGTGAAGCAGTGACGCCTGCCCTGGACTTTTTGCTGACTCAGAAGGAGTATTTTAAGGGTCTGTCTCGGACGGGGGAGACGAACGCGATCCAGATAATGTGCAGGACAAACCCGCTTCGACACATGGTGGGAGATTACATGACGAGGAAGGTGTTTCGACCGTTGATTGCGGAGAAGTGGATGACTACGGAAAGAACCTCGCCCTACGCGGATCTGTACAAGCGCAGTAAGATCATATACAAAAGAAACATATACGAAAAGGAGATCCAACTGTTCCACAACCTGTTGTATGTGGTCGTGGCCATTCAAGACGTGTTCCTGTACGTAGAGTCGGACGATTCTTCCAACAAGTCGCTATCGCAGAGGGTGGACGAAATGCTCAAGGAAACTCTGCACGACGACGTGGTAGCGGAGAGTTCGAGGGACGCCAGATCTCTAAAGTCGGGAGTGATGGTGTCGTCGGCCAAGCAGGCAATGATGGACGAATACATGCACTACTCGCTGGGGAAGATCGTGCCTAAATACGAGGATCTGCCCTGCACGCACGCGAAATCGTTGGGAGAGAGAGTCATGCAGCGCAAGATCGGTCGCAGACTGTTGGTGGTACCGGCAAGTGACGTGAATGCGCAGGGCGTAGTTCTCTCGAGGGAGAGGCAGCGAATGATTCCGTGGACTCTAAAGCACAAACCATTCATCGAAAGAGCGACTGCTCTCACGATATGCGGAGTGCAAGGCAGAGAGTTCGACACGGCCATATACATACAGCCGTTCTTCTTTGACAAGGCCGACGTACGAGAGTTGCTGTACGTGGCGGCCACGAGGGCAAGAAAGAGAGTAGTCATGATAGCTCCGAGAGATATACTACAGCAAACGATTCAGAATCCCGGACGACAAAGAACCACCTACATAGGGGACTTTTTGAGAACGGAGCTGCAGCAAAAGATGCAGCACGAGGCTTTTCTGCCGCCCCCAGTGGACGACGCGTTTTTAGAGCTGGAGCGCAACGAACTGTCCGTGAAAGAAACACTCCTGGAGAGAATAGAAAAGGCAGAGGCGGAGTCGCCAACTAGACTCTTCAAGCTGATGAAGAGCTACAGTCTCCGTAAGAAAAAGGACATTATTTCGTCCACTACCTCGCAGAGCTTTCTATCTAGGAGACGGAACGCTGCTCAATCAGAGACGTCGGATGTCAAAGACCGTCCCCCCCAGAGCGAGTCCAGAGTGCAGGCGCTAATACGAAGAAGAACCGAAATAGCAGCGAGAGAAGAAGAGGAGGAAAGGGAGATTGAGAGAAAGAGGAAAGACATACCGTTATCGTCGTCGACTGTTCCAGACGTGACTGTGGACACCCGCCCCGAGTGCGCAAAGAAGCAAAGAAGGTGAACTAGAAATAAAGAATTACACATACCTGTTGATCGACGTTTCTCTTGTTGAGACTTGGTCGAAAATAGATGATGGACTCAAGATCCATGTTGTACGGAGATGCGATGCGGAGCTGCCTTTCTCCGGTCTTTCGAACCAGACTCGTAATCTCGACCTTGACACCCGCAAAATCTATGACCCCGGCCTCTCTCATCAGGGTCTCCACGTCCTGACGGAGCAGATTTGAGGTGTCCTGGGATGTGGAGTACACGATGATGGGCACTCCGGGCTGGGACAGAGCGTAGTTCAGGACGACCATGGACACGAACCGCGTCTTGCCGTGACGTCTGGGAGCGCTCGCGAGCATGATCTTGTACGTCTTCTTGAAAGGCCAATTCATCTCTCTGCACAGCTCAGGGCCGATGTCTTTCCAACTACTCCCGGCTACGACAGGAGCGAGGATCATGGCTGCGGCCATCATAAACGTGGCCTGTACCTTCCGCGGAGCAGCGCCGATTCCGACTCTCTGGCGCACGACGAATTCTCTCGTGCGGATCTCGTCGGTGATCGTTATTCTGGGAGCTCCGTCTCCGGGATCGACAGCATGAGCGAAGAGGGAGTCGATCTCTCCTCCGTCCTCAGCTTTCTCCATGATGCGACTCATCCACCGGTCATCGCCAATATTCTGGAGGGCGGCCGTAAGAGACAGCGCATTGCGCGTCTTTTTTGCCACGGAAGCGATGGACGGAGGTCGGAAAATAGAGGCCGGCATCATAGCAGTGTCACTGCAAGCATCGCGAGCCTTGCGCGCCAGGGGACAGTTGTCGGTGAAAAACTGGCCAAAGGTATGGTGCCATTTGTCAGGTTGGACCGGCATTACTTTTGTGGCTATCCTGGGATGTCGTAGAGCACTCCGAAAAGATATTTGAAACGTAGATTCGTTGGTTTGATACATATGGGGTTGTTATTCAAAGAAATAGCCGGAAAAGTCCGGAAGAGAAAAATCACTAATTAGGAGCATTATTCTGGAGTACATTTCTCGAGACGAATCCAGGAAAGCAGCAAAGAGATATGTGGACGAAGACTGAACAACGGAAAGGGTTATCTTCAAGCCTATTCTGCGTTCGACGTACCAGAGCGCAGAAAAGCACAGATACGCCATGATCGCTGCGAAGAATAAAGCCACGAAAGGATACACTAGCGCTCTCAAAAATCTAACTGCAAACCACACTCCCGAAGTAAAAAATAACAATCCGATACAAATAGCAACAACAGAAACGCCCACGACCGCCACAGCCGTAGCCGGATCCTCCACAGCCGTAGCCGGATCCTCCACGTCAGAAATGTCAGTCAGCTCTTCCATTTGCTCAGAAGAGTCGACGTCGGAAGAAACCATCGACCAGAAAAAGTTGGAAGAGCCAGCGGCGTCGGCGGCCGAGATAGCCATCAAAGATGCTGCGAACAGTGTCGACCAGAAAAAGTTGGAAGAGCTGTGGAGTACCATGCAACAAATGCTACAGAAAAAGATCGACCAAGGACGTCTTCGTATGGAGACCTCTGAGATCACTTTGGGTGCGGAAGACAGTGAAACGCCTGCCTCTGAGGTAGATCCAAAGTCTTCTATCCTGTATATCTACGTTTCGATGCTTGAAAGCATTAAGACCTGGATGAATCATTATGCACAGGCATTCGGGCATGTAGGCAGAAAAGACGTGCAGCGCTCGGATGTACTTGTGGATGCGCTCATCGATCGTATGGAATGCATAGATGTGCTCATGAATGACCTTCACATCGACGCAGCCACATTCTTCCCCCTCTTAAAAATGTCCACTGAGATGGTAAACTATGCAAACGCATGGTCCCTGCTTGTTCAGGTGAATATGGACCACATTTATGATGCGGCTGCACGCTCACTGCGTCCCGGGGTAACTGACGCTAGTCTCTGTCACGTGAAAATGTCGGCGTTTCAGACTATTTCGAGAGCGAATGCATTCGTGTCTTGCAAACGCACGGAAGGGATTGTGATCTACCCCACGTTTTCGTCCTATCTACCCGACGCTTGCATGATCGGCCTGGATCCGGAGTTGCTCACATCTGTGTTCAAACTTCCAAAACACGAGAGTGGTGTGGATGAGAATCCTCCAGTCTGCATTGTGGACCATTCGACACTTGCGCTTCTAGGCTTTTCGAAGCCCGACTCGGAAGGTAAGACAGCCCCATATCCGAGCACCTATAAGGTTTCGACCAGGACGTGCGTGCTCAACCAGATGCTCATGAAAGAATTATCAGGGATTACAGAAACGTACGACCGCCTAAAAGTGGCTTCTGCTGCATCTTCCTCCTCCGCATCCGCATCTGCATCTGCATCTGCATCTTCTTCCTCTTCAATTCCACCGTCACTATTGGACAAGCACAACGTGTCTCCCGTGTACCTGTCCTCTATAGGAACGGTGGCGTTCGGAGAAATGAACGAGTGGCGAACGGCGGTAGAAACGCTCGTGTTTTGCGCAGACAGGGTGTGCACGACCTTGTATCCTTCTTATAGAGAATATCTGCACAACACGAACGTAGCATCGGCAGCTTCTGCCATGAAGAGCCAATGCGCATCAGGGTCGGGGTCTTAGTCTTTATTTCCAGTACTAAATGAAGCGAATCGAGAGATCGATGGAAACGGCGTGAATATTTTGCGTAAAGACGGGTCCGCTCATCTTGCTTGCCGACGAGGAGGACGCCATGGAAGAAGAATTGATGTCATTTGGAGAGAGTCCAACATACATCTTATGCTTGAACGGCCAGGTAAGAGGATCCGTCCACTTTGCTTCTCCGAGGGGAACGAGAGTGAAGGTCAGACTGTTGACCTTTGGAGACTTCTTCGACAGAGCGATCATGTAATCGACTATCTTTTCGACGCTCTCGACGTCCAGGTTGCTGAACCAAGTTTTTCCTGAACTCATTATCTTGTTCTTTTCTATCGTCATTTGAGAGTAGAGCTTGCGCGCGTAATCCTTCATCCCTTCTGCGCCGTCGTCTACATCCGACTTGTCATCGTAGAGAACGGTGACTATCTTGTGCAGAGAGGACCCGGAAAGAATCTCGCCACACCTCGTCATTCCCCGATCAGCAAAGTTTCGAGATTTCGTGAGCTCTTCCATGTCGATAAGCATCACCATGATCATCTTGGTCGTCGACAGAGATCGGCGCATGTCGACGATATTTTCAGTGATGGCATCGGATTGGGAACAGGCTCCCACGACGGCCATGAAGTTTCCGTGACCCGGAACGGTCACCTGATTGTATTCGGGTTCGCTGCACAGAATTCCAACATCAAACGGCAGAGTGCTACAACGACTCCTCACGTCGACGGTAAGAATGCTTATGCGACCCGTCTTTTGTCTGGCGGCGTGCATGCCCACCATATATCCAGAATAGTAGGATGTCTCGGCATATTCCTCAACCTTGAATACTTTCTGGAAACTTTCTCCTCCCAGATGGAATGTTCGGTGGTCGCATATCTCGCCTCTTCCCACCGACTCAGGCTCGGAGAATCCTGCGAGCGTGGCCTGCCATGAGAGATACAATTGCTTTCGAGCCAACTTGTCCTTTTGCCATTCCACGGGATTCCATTCCGTAATCATGTATGGATTCTTCTTCCTGCGCGCCGACGCTGCTTCGGACTGAGTGTGTGCCTCCACCTCGAGTCTGTCAGGAGCACGTCCCCCACTCATTTGAGACGCAAATCTGGCTCCCGCCAATGGCAGTCCTCTCATCTGTGCATCACGAGGTTGAGAACCAGAACCTCTAGAGGATTCGGCGCCCAATGCGGTCGAGGGCTCAGAATAATCATTCTGAGCCCTCGACGCATCCACGAACCTGTACGGATTCCCCGCCCATTCCTCTCTTTCAACAGGACCCTGCGAAGAAGAAGAAGAAGAAGAAGAAGAAGAACCCTGAACGTCCTCTTGAGAGTAGTCGTCTACTACGGCAGAATGGAAAATGTCATCTTCATCCTCGCGATAGTCAATTGCAGAAGATGGGCCTGAATACCTACTAACATTTCGCCTAACGGGCATCGGTAAATTCGAAGAGTATCCCCCAGATGTCTGAAATCCACCGCGTTCCCCTCCTGCAAGTGCAGCTGCCGCAAAGTGAGACATTTGTCCGAACAACTGCTCCTACCACTGCGAGGAGGAGGAGGAGGAGGAGGAGGAGGAGGAGGAGGAGGTTTGGTAACATGCGATCGGGCTAGGTATATTAAACAGTGCGGATCAAATTTTTTTTTCCTTCCATAAAAAAAAAGAGGCAAGTTAACATGCCCCCACCTGAGCCACTCTAGAAATTGATCCTGAAACCCTCAAATCGCACATACACACATTTTCACAGAAGAATCGTGTGAAAAACAAAATAAAAGATCAAACATGGACGACGTGGGGGGGTCATTTTCGTTACCGGCGGGGACCGCGCTTGAAAGTGTCACGCTACGGTTGTCGTCGTCGATCCGGCCTCATATGGGCGACAAATTGTGCTCCACGTCAGAAATAGCACGCGAGGCCGTTCATTGCAACTTCATCTCTCCAATAGTGAGAGGTCCGACGTGGGGCATGATAGTCTACGAAGATCCGCAGTTCCTGGCGATACTGCGTCTGCATCGTTCGAGAAAAATGAAATCGCTCGTCGACGCGGAGATGCAGCTGAGAGGAGCGGATAGAGCGCGGATTTTAAACGAAATGACCCAGGCGTGCTTCAACGTTACACACGACGGCGACATTCAAAGTTTCTGGCTCAGGTACAGGGACTCCGACATCGCCATAGCCAACAAAGCGAGATGTCGCCAGCACTTGGCCTATAAGACGGTGGACGCTTTTGTGTTTCCTGAGTTCCTGTCCATGCCCTCGACATCCTCGTCCGACTCCGCATCCAGCAGTAGCAGTGGCAGTCGGCATGAAAGTCGAAATACCTCTGAGCACCACATCGTTCTGTTTGTGGCATATCCGAAATTGTATGAAATATGGCTCTATGACTCGCTGCTGGCCATAGACATTCCAGCCGCTGTGTCCAGACTACGTCAGTGCGACTATCCAACATCGTCGTCAGAGAGCGCAGACGCACCGTACGAGCAGAACAAGCAAAAAGCATTCCACGTGGTGGAATCGTATATGCACGCTCTGGAGTTGGTTCACCTGAGCGACCGCACAGAGCCTAAATCCAGGAAACTTGTCAAGAGACTGTCAAAGGTGTCCAAAAGATCATCGTTTGTGCCGCAAGGATACAACTTTGTACAGGTGGGATACAGAAATGGGTATCGCCAGAGGACGCATGAGTGCGGTCTGTTCGCAATGATGGGGATGCACGATCTGCTGCAAAAGTGGACCGACAAGACGAGACCGCATCAGATGAAGCTCGATCCCAACAGAGACATGTTTAAGAGGTGCCTGATCACCGCAAACCAGTTTTCTGCTCTGACGGCCATCAACGTGATCAAGAAGAACATCCTGATGTGGGTCGCTCCGAATAGTCCTCCGTCCTCTGTGCTACTCACGTGCACCTCTGAAGACCCCGCAGATCAAGAGATGGTCAGCGTCGTGAAGCAGATCTTTGCACGCACGAAGGACTATGTGTTGCAGAAAAAGGACGCCTCTCCTCGAACGCAGATAATAGAAACGCCGTCCACAGAACTATATCCCACCGTCGAGAAGGATGCGCTGATATGGATAGTAGGCAGAAAACCGGCGTCCAGGGTATGCACCAAGGCATTCAAGACGCTTTTCGAAAATCACGCGGCAATCCGGTTTTGCATCGCGATCTATCCTGGTCAGGCCGTTCACGTCCTATACAGAGAGAGCAAAGACTCCAGAACCATTTCGACAAGTTCAGACACCACTTTACTGTACAACCTACCGATATGGACAAAAGAGATGTCGCGGTCTGCAGTAGACACGGCTGCGACTGTCTCGAGGACGATTTTTCCACACAAAGCGAGCAAACACCTCACGTTCACGATTGACCTGCCCACGCTCGAGACGACGCACGTGCTGTGGGCAGCCGGAGCAGGCTACATCCCCATATGCGTAGAAGACAGAATTCGTCGCTCGACTGAGGATGCCAAGACTGAGAAGAGTCGGGTTTCTGGGCGCTCTCCCGTCTGTCCAGCGTTTCGAGAGGGGACAACCTAGCAGCAACTTGCGCCTAAAAAGCTCAAAAGTATAACAAATAAACAGGAATCGCGTCCTTAGTCTGTTTGGTCGCACACAAATCCATATACCACAAACCGGCCGTCTCGCTCGTCGCACTTCCAACCATGCCGCTCAACAAAGCACCTTCGAAAAAGATCGCCAACAGAGTTTCTGCTCCGACCAAACCCGTAGCTCCTGGAAGCGTCAACAAGCGCAAGTCCACCAACCCCACGCGCAACTCAATTGTGAAATCGGAGACTATCGTTCAGAAAAAGAGATCACGCAGTCGGATTCCCCAGGCAGAAATCTTGCGACGCCACGTTCTTCGTGAAATCAAACTCGCAGGACTATTCCCGGGGAGGAAGGCCACCCGTTTGCTTCCTTTCAGGCGCATCGTTAAAGACGTCATCAGTAAGCAGCCCAATGGGGAGAACCTCCGCGTCGAAGGAGCGGCAGTCGATATGCTGCACGAAGTATTCGAAGCGTACGCGATTAATCTGTTCAGGCAGACTGGCATCGTCGCTGCTCAATGCGGCCGTCCGACGGTATTCGTCAGCGACATGACTGTGGCGAGGACGATTGCAGAGAGTCCGTTCGACAAGGATGGACCAAGGACGCTGACATGGGTCGACAAGTACGCAATAGACTTTGACACTTTGCGTACCGAAGCGAAAGAACGGAACCGCATCGAGGTGGCTGAAGCTGACTCCTCTTCAGAATTGTCAGTGCCCGAGACCTGCGAATCACTCCCGTCGGATGCTGTATATCCTGAAAAACCTGGGTTCGCTCAGCCCAGGTTCGTTCCACCCAGGTTCGTCTCGCCCCGAATACCACCAACTACTACTACAGCAAAATCAGACCTTCCCTCTACTGCAGACGAGGTCGAGGACGATGAGGACGAAGACGAATTCGAAATCGCAGAGGAACCCAGTGACGACGAGTACGATGAGGAGGAAGACGAGGAGGAAGACGATATCGCGGTCTAAACCTGTCAAAGTTTTTTTTTTCGAGTTTTCTATGCTTTTTGTGTGTGTTAAAAAATTCCACTCCCTCTCCTCCCTACCAAGAGGTTACGGCCACTTTCTGTTCGATCTTACTGATGACACTTTTCAAATGAAATTCGTACATCTTTCTAGAATCGCCCGGAACATACGATATAGGTGTGACCGTCCCGAACTCATGATAGTGTTCTAGTGATATGGAATCGTCTGGAAAATCATCGGCCTGGCGGTCCTCACTCAGCTGGAGCTTTCTGCTGCCTATAACAAAATCCAAGCAACCCACCAGCTTTACCCAAACATTCAGGTCTGCTCCTGTGATTGGATTGAATCGCATGGACTGTCTTCTTCGTCTGAGTTCTTCCGGCGTGAGATTGTAGGAGTCCTCGTCTCTTGAGAGAGAATCTAGCCTGTCGACGAGGCGCTTGCGCAACACCCCAGCGAACCCCATAGACCCATCGTAGGTGTGAGCGCTGGGTGCACCGCTCGATTCGTGGTCGAACAAATCATGACCTTGGTCATCTTCCAAAGGGTCGTGTCTAGACTTGTCGACGACGTCCAGAAACGATCCAGAGTCTGGATGCGCGCGCCTGCCGAGGAATAAAGGAGCACGACTGTGACCAAGTCCTTGTTGGACGATCTGGGGGTGGTCATTGATCACGTACTCGGCCACATGTGCACAGAATGCCGCTCTGTCGTTGACCTGATCCAGGAGCCACACCATGAGCTCGACAGCGCATCTCCTCCTGCCGGTGACGGGAGCCAGAAGATTCTCTATCTTTTGAGCAAGAATACTCATCGTCGGAAGAGCTTTAGCGTCGTCTAGATCGATATCAGAGAGATGCTTGGCCATCATCAGACATTCCATGTACACGGCAGACCCAAAGAGGAAGAAGCGGAGAGAACGCGCGGGCGCCGAATTCCGGAGCACGGCCGCGCAGGAGGTGTCATCCCTGTGCTCGTCGATAGTCTTGAGCCATTTGAGCATTCTTTTGTGAACGCCGGAAGAATAGATTCTGGAGGAAGACTGCAGCTCCGTTTTCTCCTTAAAGTCGAGCAGAGGATAGTCGAGTTGAGTGCCCCAGGCGTGTGTCTCCAACTCTCGGATGGCATCTGTACAGAGCATAAGGATGAGACACCGGATGCCGTTCACGGATTCTATTTCCTCGACGGATACCATCGATTGCACAGATTTTGAACACAACCTCCGTTCGGTCCTCTTGAGAAGATCCAGTCTGTCCGGAGTCGATCCCTTATCCATCATGTGCGTGTACGCCATGTAGGGGAGCTCAGAATCAGTGACTCCAGGATACGGACCCTTCAGCTTGAAGCGAATGATGCGGATGCACACGCACATGTGAAACATCGCCAGAATCGTCTTGGTGATGGCAGAGACCACCTTGGGCCGCATCTCTGGGACTGCGAGCGCGCAGGGATAGAGGCTCCAGTTTTCTATGCTCCCGGCTCTCGCTTCCATTTGTGCAGGAATTACCTGTTGTAGCATCACTAAAGAATACATCAGCAGCGAGGAGCACTCGTCGATGCTCCTCTTGAGGACGTCCGATGTTGTCGACGGCGTGTATTCGATCTCGGAGTCGATCTTTTCGAGCATCATACGTCCGTCCATTGACACGTCTAGAAGTTCAGAAGCCTTTCTGGCCGACAGAAGAGCGACGCGCCAGGCCAGCATGATCGCGTGCTCCCTCATGTCGCTAGTGGTGAATACGGGAGACACTGCGGAAGACCATAGTGTGGGACTGGAGCGCCACATAAAAGGGGCGTTGTTCATGGAAAGAAACCTGGCCGTTATATCAAAGGCTTTCGGAGCCTGACCTATGTCGTCCACGAGACTGCGAGTTTTTGTTATCACAGCGAGGCACTCCATCAGATCGGCAACAGCTGCGCTAAACGAGACATCTCTATCAAGAGATCTGGCACAGGCAGTGTAGTGCCGACACAGCGCGTCTACGTTCGCCTCTCGTTGCTTTTCTACCGAGATGGTAGAGAACATCTCCGGGAGCACGTTCGCGTGGAATGGCTTGACGCAGCCGTTCGAATCGAACAGCGTTTCCTCATTGAGAATCGCATCTTGCAGAGTATGCAGGGAGGGGGGGTTTGTGATGTGGTCTTGGCCGTCCAATGCTTCTGACACTAATTTAGAGGAATATCTGAGGGTGGGCGGAAAGAAGGAGGAAACAGTGAGACTACACTCCGAACTATAGCGCATAAACATGGGTTCTCGAGATGCTTCATGGGAACCGCCGCGATCGGCAGAGTCTATGTCGAACGAGCAAAGCTCTGATGAATTGCAGGACGACGCCGCCATTTTCTAAATAGATCGGCCGACAGATACTTGTGTCAGATACTGCACATTTGGCGCGACCTATTTAGAAAATAGGGGGAATTTCAAGTGATCGACTCCCGGTCGGGAAAATGAATATCACGCCAACATGAAAGAAAAGAAGACTCTGCGAATCATATCTCTGAAAGATGGTCACGAATCAATAACTCAGACCTGTGCAACATAGTATTCGAAAAAGGCATTCAAATCATAAAAAAAAAAGTAGATGGACAGAACGTATCACTGGCCCTCTCGTAGTCCTAATCCTGGTCCGGACATCGCTGGGTGGTGGAGATTTTACGAAAAATATCCACCGGCCGATGGAGCCGCGTTAGGAACAGACAGAAGACGGGTCCTAGCGACCGAGACGACAAAAACTCGGGGATTGACGATTACCAAAAACAAGTCCGGTGTGCGCAGACGAAGAAGAAGATCTGATGGACGTGAGCAAGAATGTGGGAAGAGTGATTTTGAAGTGGAAAGTCTTCCCACATTCTTCTACAGGGTAAAAAAAATCTTCCCATATTCATGCTCCACTCGTAAAGTGGCCGACTTGAAAGAACACAGAAATAGTACAACATCTTCAGAAAGTGGGGAGCGGCAGAATTTTGCGCCAGCCACGACTCCGACACCGACGCTCCGTAGAAGAACGCTGACGTTGGACGATCTGATAAAAAGACTTCCTGAAGACTCGGAAGCCCGCGATGCACTGATTATTCTCAATGGCTCCCTTCGTTGTGGCAGACTGGAGGACGGATTCGCCTCGATCAAAACCTCGAGAGGGGACACGATATGCATCTCGATGACCGACTGACGCATTGAAAATGGGCAGCGAAGAGAACATATTCCAGCACCCCTAAATGTAATGGTCCCAAAGATTAGGATACTGAGAAAACACTGCAATCAAAAAAAGAACGCCCAAACATGGAGGAAGAACTGACGGAAGAGATAAAAAAACTAAAGGAACCGGCAAAGCAACACGCCAGGAAAAGAAATCACCGGAGTCTGCTTATAATAATTCTCTTGACGCTCGTGGTGTTCCTGGTCATCGTGACGATAGTAGACTTTGTAAACATCTCCATCGCGAGAATAGATGAGCAGTTTGCGCTGGTCGTTACGTTCACAGTGGGCGTGAGCGTATTGATGGGGATCTACGCAGCTTGCCTCATACATGCGTACACAACGGAGCCCAAGATATGGCCTCTGTTCGACATGTCCGTACCCGAAAACCTGGGCGACCAGCTTGAGATACACGTGATACCTCCCTTTTGCATATTTGTAGCCATGGCAGCTCTGTGGCTCTCGTATGCCAAGACGGGCGGCGGAACTCAGTTTGGAACGACAGACGGAGAGATCGACTCGGGAGCCACGCTAGTATCATTTGGGTGTCTGATAACGGCCATTTTAGCGGTGGTGAAGAACGTGTACTCGTTTTTCAGAGTGCATCCTCCCCCGCTAACATATGTAGTCACGCAAGGAGTGCCGTGGTCATCCCGGCGATCCGAGTACCTGGTTGAGGAGACGAGCGATGGAATTACCACTCTGAAGATACAGAAAAAGTGACAGGCACTCAGACCGGGTCGTATATATATATATTCCCAAAGCATCTCGGTGAAAAAAGCCTCGACCAACACCAATTCCAAAACGTTTGCATACACATATTATATAAAAAGAAAAAGCCGACACGTTCAAATACAATTTCGAGATCTACAGACCGACAGCCTCAGGATATGACCGAGCAACCCCCGTTTAGCGCCCTAATTGAAAGAGAGGAATACGATACGGAGTCATCCCCTGGTTACGGAATAGGCCCAATATACAACCGTAGACACGAGGGCATAGAACACCCGGCCACTTTAGAAGAACTTTTGAACACCGAAAGACAGCAACATGAATATGAAAAAGGCTACCCCGCATACAGGTCTCCTCAAAAAAGAATCTCTCGTCCAACTCACCCGTCCTCAGTCCACAGACGTGCGACGCAGAAAAAGATCGAGGGAAGCCGTGTGGTCGGAGATGTCAGCAACCGGAGAGCCCATGGTTTCTCAGACTTGAAGGCGAGGTCACCGAAACAGTCGTTCCTCGGTGACGAAGCAGACACAGGGTACGACTCTGACGATCCATTTATCGAGAGACACACCTCAAAAGACATTCTCATCCGCCTTACGACGCGCCTTTCGCCATACGGAAAGCTATTTTGGATCGAAGTCACAGAGATCGCCATGTACGTATCGTTTATAATAATATCCCTCATAGCTCTGACTGGCATTGCCGAGGTGAATACCTTTGTGTTCGTGCTATGCGGAACCATAGTGAACGGACTCATCTTCGTGATCCATGTGCCTGCGGTGATATACTACTGGCATACCAACAGAGATCTCATACACACCCACATTTTCGCCATCACGGCTCCGATTACGGTGGGAATTCCCCTCATGATCGTAGGCTGGTTCGCGATGGGCAGATGGATATACTCCTACGCATCGTGCTGCTCTATGGCCAACAGCCAGCCCAACCCTGCGGACGCCGAAGAAATCAACAGATTTATCGTGGCCTACGCCATTCTTGTGGTGACCTCCGTGATTACCGTCACCACCTATCCAAAGTCGATCATGTCTCACCTCTACCCTCATGTTGTCATATCAACGCCGATTGTCAACTTGCATACGACCGAAATAATCTCGGAAAAGGTTCCCGAAACGGGCTACGATTACGAGCAGATCGAGGAGGAAGAAGAGGAGGACGATCAAGACACGTAGCCGGCGGCGTAGTGCAGATAAAAGTGGGTTTCAGGTTGATATGTGTCTTCGCTTTATTTACTCCACTCTTTTTCGCTTGCTCTTCACGCATTCCTTTTGGATGTAGCGACACGCTAAAAAATTCCCCTTGATGATTCTGATTGCCAAACACAGTAAAAGGATGGCACACAGTGCGCACACCCATTTGTACATCCATGCGTGTCTATTTCCGGATGCTTCGAGCGACCGCTGCTGAGCCCTGTCCAGTGCATTCGTAGCAGATGTGACAACATCGTCGGCCATGTCTATCGCTCTTTTCTTGAACCATTCGAACATCTCGGCTTCGTCGTGGTCGTGGTGCTGGAAGGACGGCTGCACCTGATCGCCTCTTACCGCTGCTTGGTCGATCTCATGGCGATCTCCGTTAGCCTCGAGCATAACCATTCTGGCAGACATTTTTATTCTTATCGTGATTCCGAGTACGGTTTATATCCACCCGTCCTGTCCGGCAACGACACCAGGAGCCTCGATAGTCGACTTGAGACTCTTGGTGTCAGAAACGACGGCACCGACTGAGAAATGCTTTGTCGGTGTCTCTGACTTGGCTGCTCGAGAGTTCTGTTGACCTACAATGGAATGTTCCGCGACTATAGAAGGCGAACTAGCTAAAGAATCGAGATCAAGCGAACTGGGCACAGAATCCTGTCGCGGGTCGGGACTTGGCCCAGAGGATTTCTGAAGTGCCATAGCGCTAGCCGACTCGATCATCCTTTCGAGTTCTCCTCCCTCCTGTTCGCCCCCGTATGACTGAACACCGTGCGTGTAATCTTCGATAGCATCACCGAAAGCCGACGAAGAGGAAGGCCTCTCGTACCCTGCGTACCGATCATTGGGATCTGACGATCGCTGACGCATGTTTGGACCAGAATGCCTGGGTGGTCGATCGTCGCCGTAACCAGATCCAGCACGAGCCCGAGCATGGCTTCTAGCATCGCTGATCCTGCCTCTCATAGACGGATCCTTGATAACCATCCCAAAAACATCTTGCATGTCCTGTTTGCTCCATCCCAATCTCTCCGCATGAAGTTCCCCAAATCCGATCGCCGCGAGCAACTCGCCGTCAACCTTCAACCAGTCCCTGGCTGCAGATGCAGTTCTAATGCCATCTCCTCCGCACAGATCCACGAGCGCATCTGGTGTCAGCGCATTCAGACCCCCAAAGTTCATGAGTTGACCTGCAGACGTGAGAGACAGCTGACTCAATTCCGTCCGAGTAAACTGAACGGCACAGAACGACGAGACTGCCTTTTTGAAGTGTACAGGAGATGGGTGAACATTCTGGGCGTATTCCGAAGCCATCCATCTCACTATGGACGTAAAGCTATGCGCCCAGATGCTCACAAGTTCCTCCACGGGCAAGATAACCGTGCCCGTCTCGCGATGTGTCTGTGATAGATGCTTCATTTTGACTCCCTGATTCACCATCTGCGTCCACTCTTTAAACCCCAAATCGTACAAGTCCCTCAGAGTGTATCCTGCCGTGAATAGATGATCCACTCCAATATTCGCGTGCACAAAAGTCATATTAGTGACTCCCTTTGCCAGCAAAGCATCTACTGGCCGTTTTAAGCTTAGAGCTTTCTCCGCGTCCTCGATGGATGTCTTCACGATGTAGTTTTTCATATTTGCGCGTCTGCCCAGCTCATGCATGTCGTCGTGTCTGCATCTAGTCCACATGCCGAGCTCTGGATCCGCCGTTTCGAGAACCTGACCGCTGCTGCACAACTGAATCCACCGCTCATTCGCCCCTCTTTCTCCACTCGCGTACATTTCAGCGACAACACATGCCAGTGTGCTGTCGATGTTCATGATCTTTTTCCCGGTCTCCATCTCCTGGCAAACCATCTTGTCAAAACGCTGTTCCCCAAAGCATGAAGGACACACCGTACCCTTTGTCCTAATCTTTGCCAACTCGAAGCACGATAAGTGCATGATGTGCTCGCATGGAAAGTTCACGTAAGCTCTCTTGTCCGTGTCGTTCTGACCCACAGTCTGCGAGCATTGGGTGCAGTTCATTGATCTCATCTGCACATGCCCTCCGCGTGGCCTGGGATGCACTCCCACCTGCACCTGGTCTCTTTGCTCACGTACGGATGGGGCCGATCGACTTACGTGTTGGGAACTCTGTGTCGGATAGGCCGTAGTTTCGTACACTCCACTGGATCCAGGAAGCGCATCTCTTCCCGTAGAAACGAGTCTCTGTGGTGCTTCGTCTCTGTACTCCAGATCCCCGAATTGCAACTGCGTCGGATCAAACTCTTCCACTTCCAAATCCCCCCTTGCCGATGACGACGAAAACTCGTCCCTAGGCTCCATCATTACCGCCATTCTTGCTTTATGTCTTTATTTGTCTAGATACAGCGCTATCGCGTTCTCTATAGATTTTTCTACATTTCTTTTGCCAGTCTGGCGTGAGCATCTTTTTTCGTTCATATTTTTGCGAACATACACACAAGTGGACTTTAGGTACAGCCCACAAGATGTAAAAATAAAGAAGGTCATACTCACTTTTAGACCCACTATTCATAGCTTCAAAGGTTATGTTCACTTTTACGAAGAAATCCCAACTAACATTGGTTGCTTGTATACTATGCTACGTACTTTGTGCATCCGGTACGATATCGGGTGTATATGCTCAAAATTTCACACTGGACGGCGGAGGGTGCGGATGTACTCTTCAAACGTGGAACCTAACTGATGTAGTAGTAGGTGCCTCTCCCGAACTCAATAGAATACACTCATGGCAGAACTCTCCTGTAGTGGAGAGTGCTACGTGGTACATCTTGTACTACCGAGACGATAGATTTGACATCCATCGATTGGATCTGTCGGGAGGCCCTGGTACTTTGACGACAACCCTGGTGTACACTGAACCTGATGTCGGTGCCGACCTGATTTTATTTGCCTCCGTAAATTTCAACAGTAGACCAGCTCCGGGACCTCTGGTTTCGATGCATAGGACATCAAATGGATCCAACAGATTAAGAATCTTTAGCTACAATGCAGCAGGGACGACATTTACGCTAGAAGGCAGCGTCGTATCAACGCCTACAGATAACGCAGGGTTCGATGAAAGTTTTATAAGTTCAGACGGGACACGTTTATTTGGTAGCGGGGAGTTTCTAGATGTATATGATATAGATCCAGCAGCTACTGCTGATGATTGCGCATCCTACGTAATTGCTGGACATAGCGCATCGAATCCGTTTTCAGTGGTATGGTACGAGGAAGTGGACGAAATAATGTTCATTTTCGAAAGACTGGCGGATATTGCTACACCAACAGAACACAGACTATACGTGGTAGATGTAGGTTCTGCAGATCCGTGTATATCGATAACCATATTGGCAACGATAGACGTGCCTATACCAGATGATACAGGGAGAGGAATCTCGGCAAAGATGCATCCAGATGAAAGAGCTCTGTACATAAATGGGATGGTAGACGGAGGGGATAACGCTGTTTTATTTCCGCTGAGCATAGTAACGTTTGACGAATCATGGACACCGTTAAATGTGTACACAGATGATGATATAAGCAACGTCGCAGGTGTCCCAATAGGATTCGCGGGATGGAACAAGCAAATAGTACTGGCATCCCCAGCTGATCTGATAGACGAGGATCCGTTTATAGCCAATGTTACGCTGTATTGTATCAGAGAAAACGTTACAAATCCAGAGTTGATAGCAAAGACCAAGGCCCTATCGAGCATCTCCTCAAATGTAACAGATCTTCGTGTATTTCCTCAATTCAGTCTCGAATCTCTGGCGTCCTATGGATGGTCCACTCAACACCAGATCTTTGTAGCTACAAATGATCATTCCCAAAAGTTGATAGAGGCAACGGGAGTTATACAAATGTCGTTCTGCGGAGATGGAATAGAGAACACGGAAAGAGAGGGAGAATGGCCGGATTCGTGCACGGAAGGATTGCAGTGTGATTACCCAGAACCGTCGGGAACTGGAAATGCAACATGCTGCGATACGGATACATGCCAAGCACTTCCGGAAACGACTACCTGTCCAGATGGAGGATGCTGTGCAGTAGAACTTCCAGTGGGAGTAGACATGAATCTGGACACAGGATCATGCGTCAGTGCCCCGTCAAACACTACTGTATGTAGAAATGCCACAGGCCCATGTGAAATGGACACATTCTACAACGGGTTCAATTGCACGTGTCCTCCTATAGAGTACTTTCCCAATACGACGATATGTGGCCCATCAGGTGGAGTATGTGAGTTGAATGCAACGTGCACGGGGAATAATGCCACATGTCCTCCGAATGAGTTTGTAAGCAATACGACGATATGTGGCCCATCAAGTGGAGTATGCGAGAACAACGCAACGTGCACGGGAGAAAGTGCTCCCTGTCCTCCAAATGAGTTTGTAAGCAATACGACGATATGCGATGAATCAGACGGACCTTGCGAGAACAACGCAACGTGTACGGGAGAAAGTGCTCCCTGTCCTCCAAAAGAGTTTGTAAGCAACACGACGATATGCGATGAATCAGACGGACCTTGCGAGAACAACTCAACATGTACGGGAGACAGTGCTCCATGTCCTCCCAAAGAGTTTGTAAGCAACACGACGATATGCGATGAATCAGACGGACCTTGCGAGAACAACTCAACGTGTACGGGAGACAGTGCACCTTGTCCCCCCAAAGAGTTCGTAAGCAATACCACTATCTGTGATGAATCAGATGGACCTTGTCAATTGAATGCAACATGCACGGGAGAAAGTGCACCCTGTCCTCCGAAAGTATTCATAAGTAATACGACGATATGCGATCCATCAGACGGACCTTGCGAGAACAACTCAACGTGTACGGGAGAAAGTGCACCTTGTCCCCCCAAAGAGTTCGTGAGCAACACGACGATATGCGATGAATCAGATGGACCTTGTGAGAACAACTCAACATGTACAGGAGAGAGTGCTCCGTGTCCCCCCAAAGAGTTCGTGAGCAACACAACTATATGTGATGAATCAGACGGACCTTGCGAGAACAACTCAACATGTACGGGAGAAAGTGCTCCATGTCCTCCCAAAGAGTTTGTAAGCAACACGACGATATGCGATGAATCAGACGGACCTTGTGAGAACAACTCAACGTGTACGGGAGAAAGTGCACCATGTCCCCCCAAAGAGTTCGTGAGCAATACGACGATATGCGATGAATCAGACGGACCTTGTGAGAACAACTCAACATGTACAGGAGACAGTGCTCCATGTCCCCCCAAAGAGTTTGTAAGCAACACGACGATATGCGATGAATCAGACGGACCTTGTGAGAACAACTCAACGTGCACAGGAGAAAGTGCACCTTGTCCCCCCAAAGAGTTCGTGAGCAACACGACGATATGCGATGAATCAGACGGACCTTGTGAGAACAACTCAACGTGCACGGGAGAAAGTGCAGAATGTCCTCCAAAAGAGTTCGTGAGCAACACAACTATATGCGATGAATCAGACGGACCTTGCGAGAACAACTCAACGTGCACGGGAGAAAGTGCACCATGTCCTCCAAAAGAGTTTGTAAGCAACACCACGATATGCGATGAATCAGACGGACCTTGCGAGAACAACTCAACATGTACTGGAGACAGTGCTCCATGTCCCCCCAAAGAGTTCGTGAGCAACACAACTATATGCGATGAATCAGACGGACCTTGTGAGTTGAATGCAACGTGCACAGGAGAGAGTGCACCTTGTCCTCCAAAAGAGTTCGTAAGCAACACGACGATATGCGATGAATCAGACGGACCTTGCGAGAACAACTCAACGTGCACGGGAGAAAGTGCAGAATGTCCTCCAAAAGAGTTCGTGAGCAACACGACGATATGCGATGAATCAGACGGACCTTGTGAGAACAACTCAACGTGCACGGGAGAAAGTGCACCTTGTCCACCAAAACAGTTTGTAAGCAACACGACGATATGCGATGAATCAGACGGACCTTGTGAGAACAACTCAACGTGCACGGGCGCGAGTGCAGAATGCCCTCCGAATGAGTTTGTAAGCAACACGACGATATGCAATGAATCAGACGGACCTTGCGAGAACAACTCAACGTGCACGGGAGAAAGTGCAGAATGTCCTCCAAAAGAGTTCGTAAGCAATACGACGATATGCGATGATTCAGACGGACCTTGCGAGAACAACGCAACATGCACAGGGGAAAGTGCAGAATGCCCTCCAAAAGAGTTTGTGAGCAACACAACTATATGCGATGAATCAGACGGATCTTGTGAGAACAACTCAACGTGCACGGGAGAAAGTGCACCTTGTCCACCAAAACAGTTTGTAAGCAACACGACTATATGCGATCCATCAGACGGACCTTGTGAGAACAACTCAACGTGCACGGGCGCGAGTGCAGAATGCCCTCCGAATGAGTTTGTAAGCAACACGACTATATGTGGTCCATCAGGTGGAGAGTGTGAGAACAACGCAACATGTACAGGAGACAGTGCACCTTGTCCTCCGAATGAGTTTGTAAGCAATACGACTATCTGCAATGAATCGACAGGGAAGTGTGAGCTGAATTCAACATGCACAGGAGACAGTGCTCTTTGTCCACCGAAACAATTTCTTCCAGATACGACAATATGCGACGAGTCATCGGGAGTATGTGAGAACAATGCAACGTGCACAGGGGGGAGTGCAGAATGTCCTCCGAAAGAGTTTGTAAGCAACACGACGATATGCGATGCATCAGATGGGCCATGCGAGAACAATTCAACGTGTACGGGAGACAGTGCGCCTTGTCCTCCCAAAGAGTTTGAAAGCAACACAACAGAATGTATACCAGCGTCGGGTTGTAATAACGCATCTTTTTGCACGGGGAGTAGTGAGGAATGCCCGCCTCCAGTACTATTTCCAAACGGAACAGTATGCAGTCCATCGGGAGGAGAATGCCAGGAAGAGTCGGTATGCGAGGGAGAACCCGAATGTCCTCCGAATCCACCGGCTCCAGCAGGCACGCCGTGTGGATCGTTTGTAACACTACCATATTTCTGCGAATTACAGGGAGAATGTAATGGCGCATCTCCAGTATGCCAGGGAGGAATATTCAAGCCGTCGGGAACATCGTGCATAGCAGACGGAAATCCATGTCACGTTTCTCAATGCGACGCAGTGGGCGTCTGCGTCGTAGTCGATGACTCGACCTGTATAGATCCCATAGTTCCCTCGTTTCCTAACGACACCGCTTCTATTTTAAGCAATGCCCGCTTCCCTCTTGCTCTCACTATCACATCAAGTGTAGGTTTCTTGATATTCATGTGCTTTTTCATTGTTCTGATTGACATACTAAGAAGAGATCGCAGAAGGCGAAGACAAAGAAAAGGGTAAAATTATGCCCAACTGCCCTCTATTATCTGTCCTAATACAATGATTACACAGTTTTTGCATAAGACACCTACGCTACAATATATGTTAAATACACAGACAAAATTACCCCCAAGATGGATTTGACAAATGGCTTCATTACATACGGTTTGCTGACGGGGTTTGTGTTGCTTTTAATCATTGGATCGACAAAGGTGAATGCTCAGGATTTCGCACTGGACGGAGGAGGTTGCGGATGCACTCTACAAACGTGGAACCTAACTGATGTAATAACAGGTTCCTCACCCGAACTCAATAGAATACACTCATGGCAATACTCCCCCGTCATTGAAAGTGCTTCATGGTACGTCTTGTACTACCGAGACGATAGATTTGACATCAATCGATTTGATCTATCAGGAGGTCCCGGCACTCTGACGACAACCGTGGTGTACACTGAACCTGATGTCGGTGCTGATTTGACGTTATTTGCCTCCATTAATTTTAACAGTAGACCAGCTCCAGGTCCTCTGGTTTCGATGCATAAGGATGACGAAGGAAACACCGTGTTGAGAACCTTTAGCTACAATACAGGAGGAACGACATTTACGCTAGAAGGTACATCCGTAAGCTCAGCTGCCGATAATGGAGGATACGATGAAACTTTTATAAGTGCAAACAACACACGTGTATTTGGGAATGGAGATTTTCTAGATGTATGGGATATTGATCCATTAACGGCACCCAATTTCTGCGCTAGGTACGTCATTCCTGATCAGGGTCAAAATGCGTTTTCGGTAGTATGGTATGAAGAAGCAGATGGAATAATATTCCTTTTCGAACGTGAAGCACCTAATAATCCGCCAATACTACATAGGCTATTCGTAGTAGACGTAGATTCTGATGATCCATGCGACTCTATAACTATTATAGCAACGATAGAAGTGACTGATCTCCCATTTCAGAATCTAGGAAGGAGCACATCGGCAAATATGCAACCAGAAGAGCGAGCTTTGTACTTGGGAGGATCGACTAGTGGGAGTCTTATTCTTCCACTATTTATAGTGACATTCAACGAGTCATGGATCCCATTAGATGTATTCGAATACGACGAAATAAGAAACTACGAAGGTGTTCCAGTAGGATTTGCAGGATGGAACAAGCAAATAGTACTGGCACCGCAAGTATCATCAGTAGACGAAGAGCCAGTTATAGCCAACGTATCGTTGTATTGTATCAGAGAAAATGTTACAAATCCAGAGTTGATAACGACAACAATACCTGCATCGGGTACCACCACAAATGTAACAGATCTCAGCGTATTTCCTCAATTCAGTCTTGAAACATTGGCTGCATATGGATGGTCCACACAGCATCAGATTTTTGTAGCTTCAGCGTCAAATGTTTTTGACGACAAATTGATGGGCGCGACGGGCGTTATACAAATGTCGTTCTGTGGAGATGGAATAGAAAACACGGAAAGAGAAGGAGAATGGCCAGATTCGTGCGTGGAGGGATTGCAGTGTGATTACCCGGAACTGCCGGGAACAGGAAATGCTACGTGCTGCGATACGGACACATGCCAGGCACTTGAAGATAAAGATTGCGGAGAGGATAACTGTTGCATAGTAAATCTTCCAGTAGATGAAGGAACGAATCTGGACACAGGATCATGCGGAGATGGAATTCCGTCGAATACAACAGTGTGCAGAAATGCAACAGGTCCATGTGACATGGATACGTTCTACAATGGAATCAATTGCACTTGTCCTCTTACGAAGTATTTTCCAAACACTACAGAGTGCTTTGCAGAGATGGAATGCAGTGAAGCGTCGTTCTGTACCGGAAACAGTTCACAATGTCCAGATCCAGTGTTTTTTCCTAATGGGACAATATGCAGTCCAGGAGCAGGTCCGTGCGCAGCTAATTCTACGTGCACAGGAAACAGTTCTACATGTCCTTCTGATGGATTTCTATCGAATACGACGATATGCAGACCATCGAACGGAACTTGCCAGTTGAATGCAACATGTACAGGAATGAATTCCACATGTCCAGCGAATGAGTTTATATCAAATGGAACGATATGTAATCCGTCAAACGGAACGTGTCAGCTGAATGCAACATGCACGGGCTTTAGTGCACCTTGTCCTGAGAACGAGTTTTTATCGAATACGACGATATGTGACGCATCGGATGGTCCATGTGAGAACAACGCAACGTGCACAGGAGACAGTGCAACATGCCCCCCGAAAGAATTCGTAAGCAATACGACGATATGTGATGAATCTGGAGGAGTATGCCAATCGAACGCAACGTGTACGGGAAATAATGCAACATGTCCCACGAAGGAATTTCTGAGCAATACGACAGAGTGTTTTCCAGAGATGGATTGTAGTGAGGCGTCTTTTTGCGTGGGAAACAGTACAGAGTGTCCAGACCCGGTGTTCTTACCGAATGGAACAGTATGCAGCCCAGGAGCAGGACCATGTGAGAATAACGCTACGTGCACAGGAAACAATTCCACATGTCCTCCTGATGGATTTCTATCGAATACGACGATATGCAGGACATCAAACGGAACGTGTCAGCTGAATGCAACATGCACGGGCTTTAGTGCACCTTGTCCTGAGAACGAGTTTTTATCGAATACGACGATATGTGACGCATCGGATGGTCCATGTGAGAACAACGCAACGTGCACGGGCTTTAGTGCACCCTGTCCTCCGAAAGAGTTTTTAAGCAATACGACGATATGCGATGAATCAGGGGGAGTATGTCAGACGAATGCAACGTGCTCAGGGAATAACGCAACATGTCCCATGAAAGAGTTTCTGACAAACACGACAGAGTGCCTTCCGGAGATGGATTGCAGTGAGGCGTCCTTTTGCATGGGAAACAGTACAGAGTGTCCAGACCCGGCGTTCTTTCCGAATGGAACGATATGCAGTCCAGGATCAGGACCATGTGAAAGTAACTCTACATGCACGGGAAACAATTCCACCTGTCCTCCTGATGGATTTCTACCGAGTGGGACGATATGTGATGCATCGGACGGAGCATGCCAAACAAACGCAACATGTTCAGGTGTAAGCGCAGACTGTCCCGCAAAACAGTTTCTGCCAGATACGACGATATGTGACGAGTCGTCAGGAGTGTGTCAGACGAATGCGACATGTCCAGGAAATAATGCAACATGTCCTCCGAAAGAGTTTCTGACGAACACAACAGAATGCCTACCGTCAGAGGGATGCAACGAACCAGCGTTCTGCGCGGGAGACGACGTGGACTGTCCAGATCCGTCGTTATTCCCAAACGGAACAGTGTGCAGACCGTCAGGAGGAGACTGTGAAAACGCGTCGGTATGCGAGGGAGAGACAACGTGTCCACCGAATCCACCGGCGCCGGCGGGAACGGTGTGCGGATCGCTGGTGACGCTTCCGTTTTTCTGCGAGCTGCAGGGAGCGTGTAACGGGATATCAACGGTGTGCCAAGGAGGAGGGCCAAAACCTCCCGGAACACCGTGTGATGCAGATGGAGATCCATGTCACATATCCGAGTGCAACGCAGACGGAGTGTGCGTAGTGGTGAGCGATGACGGGTGCATAGAACCGGTGTTCCCGGTATTTCCCAATGACACAACGTCCGAAATTATAGAACCAGGGAGCGGGTTTCCTGCAGGGCTAGTCATTGGGGCTTCGATAGGGCTGTTCTTGTTCCTGATCTTCGCGATTTTGTGCTGTCTGATATTGTTCCTGCCTGCTCTTAGAAGAGGAAGGAGGAGAGAAGGACAGACAGCGACCGCTCAGACTGGGTCATACTCTCCGTTGAGCAGAGAGAGTATTTAGTAAGAAGCGAAAGTACAGACCGGTCAAAAGAGTTGGAGAATATCCCGCCTGTCTGGAAAGATCCGGTGCATATTTTGTATGTTTGTCATAAAGAATACATCAAACCGCGAATACGTGGTCAAACAATAAAACATTGAAAAAGAGAGAAGGTATAATTTAGGAGCAGAGCACAAATAGGAAAAAATGACGACAGATGATGTAACATGAAAAACCTCGTCCTCGTTGCGT
>Ga0326597_10000199_pt1 | contig 110792 bp, 80 predicted proteins | sample RVTome_12_FD_203789 | JGI IMG/M metagenome (GOLD analysis project Ga0326597, IMG submission 203789) | Soil microbial communities from uranium-contaminated site in the Upper Colorado River Basin, Wyoming, United States - RVT100D185 | ecosystem: Environmental > Terrestrial > Soil > Contaminated...
TTCTGCATCCCTATCCGCATGACCGCCTCCGCGTCTGACCTGAGGCAGGAGCCGTATGAGGTAATGCTTCACGTACGGATCTGTGCGGGGGGCCCCGGGAAACCGGGGTCCCTACCGCGATGGAAGACAAGCAGCGCCGGCCGAAGCGGCCGCCGCTGCGAACAGAGAGGGTCGAGGAGAGGGCGAGGGAGCCGCGCTCGTTCCCCTCCCCGTCCCCGGCTCCGCCACCGATCCCGCCCCCGTCTCTTTTCCTCTTTCCGGCGCCGCTCCCGGGTCTTCACGCCTCTTTTTTGTTGACCGTACCCCCGGCCCCGTTCGTATACGGTCGCGGAGACATGACCATGGAGAAAGAAGCCATCACCGTCGAGCTCATCCCGCCCCTGAGGGTCTTCGTGCGGGCCCAGGCCGCCGCGCTCGGCCTTCCCGAAGCCGAGTACCTACGATCGCTCATCCGTCGCGAGAGAGACCGTGTCGTGGACGGGGACCGTGCCAGCGATGGCGACCGGGAGCGGACCGAGACCAGCGAAATCTACTGGCTCGAGAAGAAGAAGGCCGTCCTCGACCGCCTGCTGCGGGCGCGAGGGTATCCCCCGCACTTCTCCCAGGGAAGCAGTGCACCCGGAGAGCCCCTCGCTTCCTGACCCTGCCGCCGCATGTCATGGTGGTGGGCCGAGGTTCCCGACCGGGAATCGCGTTCCATCCCCTGACGAGGCCCCTGTCCCATGAAGGAGATTCGCGACCGTCGCCTGTCCTTCGAGGAGGCGAGCGCTCTCCTCGGGCGTGAGGTTCCCGACGGCTGGTGGGAGCTCCTGGTGCGGCGGCTTCGCTACCCCGACCTGCGCCTCGATGTCGACAAGCGTACCCTGACCCTTCCCGAGTACGTGCCCATCGTCGAGCTCCTGACCCCGGTGCTCGAGGAGGTCGATCGCGGCGATGTCGATGCGCGTCCGTGTCTGGCCTGTGGCTCCTACTTCGACGTGAACACCGAGGACGGGATCTTCTCCCGACCCGACGAGCTCGAGGGGTTCGTGTGCGAGGGTTGTGCCCGGGGCCTCACCGCCTGGGACTTCTTCCACCGGCACATGGCGAGGTCGGGATGACGAAGTCGGTCGGTGCCATCCTCTTCGACCTCGACGGGACCCTCGTCGATTCGGGCGCCGACATCGCCGGGGCGGTGAACGAGGTCCGGGCCCAGCTCGGCCTCTCCTCCCTGACCACCCCCGCGATCCTCTCCCATGTCGGAGAGGGGGCGCGGCACCTCCTGGAGCGCTGCCTGGCCGAGGTAGGAGACGTCGACCTCGACGCTGCCTTCACGGCCTGGCTACGCTACTACGAGGCTCACGCGGTGGTGGAGACGAGACCCTATCCGGGGATTCCGGAGCTACTCCGGGAGCTGGGGGACCTTCCGATGGGCATCGTCTCCAACAAGCCCTTCGCCCTGGTGTCCCGCATCGTGAAGGCCTTCTCGTGGGAGGAGACCTTCGCCGCGGTGATCGGCGGCGACACTCTCCCCGAGAAGAAACCCCATCCGGCGCCGCTCCTTCACATGGCCAGGCTGCTGGGCGTGGAGCCGGCCCATTGCCTCCTCGTGGGCGACGGCACCGCCGATGTCCTGGGAGGGCGCGCGGCCGGCATCCCGGTCTGCGCCGTCACCTGGGGCTTCCTGTCCCGGGCCAGGCTCGAGGAGGCCGGGCCCGACCTCCTCGTCAGCTCACCTCACGAGATCCTCGCTCTCACCAGATGAGGTCGAAGGAGCGCTTGAAGCCGCCGCGGTCGAAGGCCTTCTTGGTCTTCTCGAGGTGGTCTTTCCCCTCTTCGGCCATCGAGTCCTCATCGACGCTGATGAGGTGGGGAGTGACCAGGATCAGGAGCTCGTTCTTCTCGAGCCGGCGTTGACGGAACCGGAAGGCGGCTCCGATGAAGGGAATGTCCCCGAGGAACGGCACCTTGCTCTCGATCTCGAACTCGTTCTCCCGGAGCAGGCCGCCGATGACCACGCTGCCCCCGCTCCGGACGAGTACGGTGGTGTCGACCTTGCGGCGTTCGGTCACGGGGATGCCCGCGAAGAATCCTCGCAGCTCCTTCACCTCGGGGGTGATCTTGAGCTTGATGATGTCGTCCTCGCCAATCGTGGGCCGGATGGTCAGGATGACGCCGACCTCCTCGAACTCGACCTGCTGGACGGTGGTGCTCCCCACCCCTCCGGTCTCGGTCGTGGTGGTGGCGGTGGAGTCGATGTAGGGAATCTTCTCGATCACCTCGATCACCGCCGTCTCACCGTTGATGGTGGCGACCTTGGGGGTGGAGATGATGTTCAGGGCCTCCATGGTGGCGATGGCCTCGAGGGTTCCCGAGAAGGGATCCTTGTTCGAGGCGAGTCCGATGGTGAAGGCCCTTTCATCGGGAAGCAAATCCTGGAAGTAGTCTCCGGTCACGTCGTCGAGCTGGATGTTCATGAAGTTGAGAAGCATGCCGATCTGATCGTTGTTGGCCAGACGCACCTCCATGATCGTGGCCTCGACGAGCACCTGCTTTTCCCGCACGTCGAGGAGGCGGACGAACTGGTCCATGAGCTCCAGGTTCTCGGGATAGTCGAGCATCAGGAACGAGTTCCGGTTGGGATTGAGGACGATCTTCCCGGCGGGGGAAAGGATCTTGCGGAGGTCCTCCTCGACCTTGTCCACGGGCACCGAGGTGAGGGTGAACGATCGAGTCTGCTGGGGAACCTTCTCCTCCGGCTTGGGGCGTACCACGAAGAGTCCGGGTGGGTTCTCGATGATCTCGAAGCCATGGCTGGCCAGGACCGACTGCAGGGCCACCAGGGGTTCGGTACCCTTCAGGCTCAGGGTCACCTTCTGGTCCAGGCCGTCCGGAACGATGATGTCCATGTCGGCGTGACGGGCGACGAGCCGCACCATGTCGGTGAGGGGAATGTTGCGGAGCTCGAGCGACTCGGGCACGGACCCGGGAGCGGCGGTGGCGTCGGGAGGAGGGACCACGGGTGGGGTATCGGCCGGGATCTTCGTGGCCACCTGCCCGGGCGGTGAGGTCACCGCCTGAGCCTCCTGTGCGGGAGGTTGATCGCGCGGGGGCTCGGGAACATCCGCCACCGAGGTGGCGGGAGCCGGGGCGGGAACGGGATCCGCCACCGGGAGATCCGGGGAGTCCTTTTCCGAGGGCTCTCCTGCGGACGGTTCCGCTTCCACCGTGGTGACCGGAGGAGCCGGCGGCGGCTCGGCAGGAGCGGGACTGCTCGAGGTCTCGCTGACGCGAGCAGCGGCGGTCGCTCTCGCCTCCCCCTGGCGGGACCGCTCGAGGCTCTGGAGGCGGGCATCCCGCGCCTTGCGGAGCTCGGTGGCGATCTCCGGGGTGATCTCCACCCACCCCTTCTCCTCGTGACGGGCGAGGAACTCGTCGTAGGGATCGGAGGGTCGCTTCTCCGGGGAGGAACAGCCCGTGGCGAGCACGATGCTCAAGAAGATCCCGGTTCCGGCCAGAAGCAGCCGAGGCGTCGAGTCGTGGCCATCAGTCTTCATTTCGGATTCCCCTGGGGAGCAGGCTCGGGCGGTGCCGTTGGTGGCGGCTCCGCGGCCTCCTTCTCCTCCTCGTCCTGTTCGGATGACGGTTTCTTCTCCGGGCTGCCGCCCTGGCCGATCAGGCCGGAGATGTTCTTCGTGTAGGTCTTCTTGCCCGAGCGGAACACGACGGTGTCGGCTCGTACCGAATCGATAGCGACCTTGCCCAGGCCCGGAACGGAATCTCCGACTCCCAGCACGACCCCGTCGATGAGGACGAGGCGCTTGCGTCCGGTGACCAGGGTTCCCTGGATCCCCACCCGATCCAGAAGCGCGGGAACGGGATCGACCTCCACCACGGTGACGGTCTGGGCCCGGAGCGCCCGCTCGCGCTCGCGCTCGCGGATGTCCACCAGGGGCATGGATTCCTTCTCCTCGATCGCGAAGAGGAAAGGGTCTCCCTTCCAGGGATCCTCCACACGTTCGGACAGGCGGCGTGAGCGCTCGCGGGCTCGGAGCTGCACGAGGGAGTTGCTCGCGTTCAAGGGCTCGCCATCTCCACCTCCCCGGCCGGGGGAGCCAGAGGGCTCGGAAGCTGCCCTGTCCTTGCTCGCAGAGTCCGTCTCGACGCGCTCGGCCGCCGGCGGAGCCACGCTTCCCGTCTTCTTCTTCGACATGAAGTAGTACACGTCGTAGACGAGGGCGATCCCGAGAAAGACGAGGCCGAATGTGAGCAGCTTCCTGTTCTTCTTGCTCACTTCTTCTTGCCCTTCCCCGCGTCGATCTTCCGGAAGTACGCGTAGAGTTCGAGATTGGTGGTGACGTCGGGGAACAGCGCCTCGCCGCGCTCCATCTGGGCCCGCTCCAGTCTCACCAGCCGCTCCGATTCCAGAAGAAGCCCGAGGAAGAGGGCGAGGTTGCGGGTGCGGCCGCTGGCCTTGACCGTGAACGGGATCCTCTGGAACTCCTCGTTCTGGCTGGCGAGCTGTGCCGAGAGAGCCTTGACGTTGTTGAAGGCGGGCTCGGCGTCACGGACGACGACGCTCAGGACGGTGATCTCGGCTCGCGTGCCGGCTTCGTCCACCAGGGTATCGAGCTCCTGGTCGAGGGGCTCTCCAGGGATCCTCTGGGACAGGAGCTCCTCGATGGCCCGGAAGTCCGCCGCCTCCTCGTTCTCGAAGCTCTCCAGCTCACTCCTCTTCTTGAGCCGGAAGATGAGCTTCTCGGAGGCGTCGTCCAGAGAGGCCTTGGCGGCCCAGAGTTCCTGGAGTCGATTGACGTAGAGCTCCTCGTACGCCAGGAGGAGGAATCCCGCGATGAGGAGGATGCGCACGATTCCGAACAGGATCTTGAGCTTGGGACGTCTCATCTACCGCTTGCTCTCCTTGCTCGGGGGTGGGACTCGTTCGAGCCGGCATTCGATCGAGAACGGGGTGAGCTGCTCCCCACCGGCCGTGGACCGCGGTGCGCCGGCGGGGTCGACGGCGACCCTCTGGAAGAGCGGACGGTCGCGAAGCACCGAAGAGGCTTCCCTCACCAGGCTCTGGGCTTCCACGAAGGAACCCTGGGCGAGGCACGTGAGCTCGGCGAACCAGGGTTCTTCGGGGCCACCGCCGCTGTCCGTTTCCCGTCTTCGGGCCAGGATGATCTTCTGCAGGCGGACCTGGGTGCGAGGAATGGCCGAGACCTGGTGAAAGAACGAGATCCAGTTGACGTCGCTGCTCGTCAACTTTTCATAGGCCTCGAGGAGGGAGCGGAGGTCGCGCGCCCGGTCCAGCATCTTGGCGTGAGCCTCGAGGACCTCTTCGAGAGCGGTGGTGCGTTGCTCGGTCTCCCGCACCAGGCGGAGTGTGTCCTCGGTCATGGTCGGCATCTGCAGGGTGAAGAAGTGGGCGGCGATGCCTCCCACGACGAGCAGAAGGAACACGGCCGCCGTCGCGGTGAGCTGGACCTTCTTGGTCCTGATCTCCGGCGGGTTGAGGTTCAGGCGTCGATCCGAAGTGCTCTCCGCCAGAAAGCCCACGATCCGGCTGAGGTTCGGTGTGCTCTGGAGATCCGGAGGCGGGTCCGCGGCGGCGAGGAGCTGTTGGGGATCGAGCTGGAAGACGTCCTGATCGAGGGTGGCGGCCAGGGCTGTCGATACCTGATCGGCGAACTCCCGGTGGTGGGTCGAGACCACGATGCGCTCGACGGCCTCTCCCGGGAAGCGCTGCTGGTAGTAGAGAAGGGAGCGGTGCATCTCGGCCGCGATGGCCGGAGCCGAGGAGTCCTCTCCGGGGCGACGCCGAAATCGGATGGTCCGGAGGAGAGCGATGTGGCTGCCCGTCTGGATGGTCAGCGTCGCGTGGTCGCCATCGAGGTCGAGCAGTCCCCAGGTCGCACCCTCCGAGCGGGGGCGAATGGTCTCGATCAGGGCGAGCTGGCAGGCTGGAACGGGCACCATCCAGGTCGGAACAAGCCCGGCCCGGCGCAGGTGCTCGTGGAGACGGAAGAGTCGCTTGCGGACACAGGCGGCAAGGAGCCAGCTCTCCTTCTGAGTCCTGGAGGCTCCCGCTTCACCGCCTCTCTCCATGAGGATGGATCCCCAGGAGAGGTGGTCGGCCTTCTCCTCGCACTTTTCCTCCAGCTTGCGGCCGAAGACTCTCTCGCGGTCCTTGACCGACATGCGGGGCAGGGATACGAGCTCGTGGACGATGAGCTCGTCGGGGAGGAGAATCGCCGCCCGTGTGCCCCCGAGCTCCTGAGCCTCCACCATCCTGGAGATGGCTTCGCGGACCTCATTGCCCAGCAGGTCGTCGCTGTCCCCGGAGTGCGGGATGTCCTGGCGCTGGAGGCTGACGATCCTCCAGCCGTCCTTCTTGGCCAGTACCTTGGCCACGGTGACGGCGACAGCCGTCAGATCGACGACCGCGATGGCACCGCTGGCGATGTCCCCCCGAGCCGGTCGTAGCGGCTCGACGGCGACGCTCTGGAAGCTCCCGTCCACTCTGTTGCACCCATTTCCCGGTTCGTACGACCCGGTCCGCTCCTTTCGGTCGCCCCCTGGCGATGGACCGGATGCACGGATAGCGGATTGTCTGCCCGGGGGTTATCGGAGGGGGGGCGAGGGGGACTTGAGCCGGGCATCGGCGCGCATGGTGTCGAGCCGCGGGGGCCAGGGGCCAGGGGAGAATGGGCCAGGGAAGAAGGGGAAGACCGCGGCCAGCGAGGAGGCCAGGAGCGAGCGGCGGAACTACCGGCCGCCGTTGCTCCACGAGGCTGTCTGCGCCCATCCCTTCGAAGCCTTGCCGAGAAACTGTGCCGGCGCGCTCACGGCGAGAGGTTCGCAGCGACATGACTCGTGGGTTTCGCCACGTGCCACCCGGCTGCAACCCATCTCACTTCTGCGTGGAAAGTCGCTGCGAACCTCTCGCCGTGAGCGCGCTCCCCACACGCCCTCCTCGGCGCCCTTGCCAGTGGCGCAGCTTTCTTCCACCGCGAACAACGCCGCTCGCCTTCCACCGCGAGCGACCTACTTGCCGCGCATGGCGCTGAACAGCCGGAAGATGGGCAGCAGGGTGCAGAACACGATGAAGCCCACCACCGCGCCCGAGGACAGGATGAGCATCGGCTCGAGGAGCGAGAGAGCCTTCTTGACCTTGAGGGGCACCTCGCGGTCGTAGAACTTGTTCACCCGGAGGAGGGCATTGCCCAGATCGCCGGTCTTCTCTCCCGCGGAGATCATGCGCACCACGAGGGGCTGGAAGCCGCCGTGCTGACGGATCGCCTCGGACATGGCCTTGCCCCCCTGGATGTCGTCCACGGTCTTTCTCACCGAGAGGGCCATGACCGAGTTCTTGAGGACGGTGGACACGATGGTGAGGGCCTGAGGGAGGGCCACGCCCGCGTTGAACAGGGTGGAGAGCGTGTGGCAGAAGAGGGCGGCCTCGGTCTTCTGGATGAGATCTCCGAACACGGGGATCTTGAGCTTGATCCCGTCGATGGCCAGCTTGCCGCGCGGAGTCTTGTTCGTGGCCATGTAGGCGAGCACGATGCCCACTCCCAGCACGATGAGGAGGAGCCACTGCGCCACCAGGAAGTCGCTCAGGGCGAGGAGCATCTGGGTGGGCTTGGGAAGCTCGATCTTCATCTTGCGGTAGACACCGCCGATGCGGGGGAGGAGGAAGGTGAGGAGCACCACGACGAGGCCCACGATGGCCACGAGGAGGATGAGGGGGTAGATCATGGCCTGGACCACGATGCCCTTGGTCTGCTCCTTCCACTCCAGGTGCTCCACGAGCTGATGGAGCACCGATTCCACGGCGCCCGATGCCTCTCCGGCGGAGATGATGTTCAGGTAGGAGTTGTCGAAGATCCGGGGATAGTGGGCAAACGACTGGCTCAGGGTCTCGCCACCCTCCACCCGCAGCCGGATGTCGTGGATGACCTTCCTCAGCTCCTCGTTGGGAGACTCGGTCTCGATATCACGCAGGCCTTCGATGAGGGGGATTCCGCTCTCGAAGATCATGATGAGGTGATGGGTGAGGTCGATGAGCTCCCGGGTGGGGATCTTGCCCTTGAACACGGCCTGCTGCTTGTCCGCATCCGTGGCCCGGGCGCGAACCAGGAACAGACCGAGACCCTCCAGCTCCTGACCGAGGGACAGCTCGGTTTCGGCGGCCATCTCTCCCGAGACGGGTTTGCCGCGTTCGTCGATGGCCTGATAGGCGAATGTATGCATGGATCAGAGGTCCGAGTGTCGAATGACCCGGAGAATCTCCTCGATGGTGGTGACACCCATCAGGACCTTCTCCATTCCCACATCGATCATGAAGCGGACTCCCTTGGCCTTGGCTCTCTGGCGCAACTCATCTTCGTTGGCGTTCTTGAGGATGAGAGCCCGGTCCTCCTCGTCGGGAACGTAGAGCTCGTACACGCCCACCCGGCCCTTGTAGCCCGACCCGCGGCATTCGGGACAGCCGCGTCCGCGGAAGAGGGGGAATTCCTCGTCCATCTTCGCGCCGAGAAGCTTCTTTTCGGCCGGTGATGCGGGGGCCGAGATCTTGCAGGCGGTGCAGATGCGGCGCACGAGGCGCTGGGCCAGAACTCCGAGGAGGGATGACGTGACGAGGAAGGGTTCCAGACCCATGTCCACCATACGGGGCAGGGCTCCGATGGCGGAGTTCGTGTGGAGGGTCGAGAGCACGAGGTGTCCGGTGAGTCCTGCACGCACCGCGATCTGGATGGTCTCGAGGTCACGGATCTCGCCCACCATGATCACGTCGGGATCCTGACGGAGGATGGAGCGAAGGCCATCGGCGAAGGTGTAGCCGATGGAGGCGTTGACCTGGGACTGCCGGATGAGGGGAAGGCGGTACTCGATGGGATCCTCCACCGTGACCACCTTCTTCTCCATGGAGTTGATCAGGCCCAGAGAGCCGTAGAGGGTGGTCGATTTTCCGGACCCGGTGGGCCCGGTCACGAGAAAAATCCCGTAGGGATTGCTCATGATGCGAGCCACTCCCGAGAAGATGTCGTCCGGCATGCCGAGGGCGTCGAGGGAGTGGACCACCATGCTGGTGTCCAGAACGCGCATGACCACGTTCTCGCCCCAGGAGGTGGGAAGGATGGAGACCCGGATGTCGTAGTGGGATCCGTTCTTGCTGATGTGGATGCGGCCGTCCTGGGGAAGGCGCCGCTCCGCGATGTCGAGCTCGGCCATGATCTTGATCCGGGCGAGCACCGCGGACTGCAAGGCCTTGGGCAGCGACGGGCCCTGGAGGAGGATCCCGTCGATGCGATACCGGACGCGGACGATCTTTTCTTCCGGCTCGATGTGGACGTCGGTGGCCGAGTCCCGGATTCCCTGGCTGATGATGTCGTCCACGAGCTCGATGAGAGGAGTATCTGCCCGGGCCATGCGGTCCGAATTGTCGTCGTTCTCCGCGAGGACCTGATCGATGCTGCTCTCGATCCGGGCTCCCAGACCGGAGACGGCTCCCGTCTGGCGTTCGATGACGTGGCGGACCTCGGACTCGGTCGCGATCTTCACGTTGAGAGCGCGACCGAATCGCTTCTCCAGGAAGTCCGAGACCTCGACGTCGCTGGGGTTGGCCATGGCCACCACGAGCGAATCCTCTTCGACGGCCACGGGCACGAAGAGCTTGTCGAGGGCGTAGGCAGGGTCGACCCTCGCGAAGAGGTTCGGGTCGATGGGAATCTTCTTGAGCTCGATGACTTCGAGCCGGAGCATGCTGCCCAGCGCCTTCGCATAACCGTGTTCATCGATGAACCGCAGGCTGCGAAGAACGTTGGCGAGCGAGTCGCCGGTGCGCTTCTGCTCCCGCGCGGCGAGGGCGAGCTGATCCTTGCTCACCACGCCCAGCGAGATCAGATGGCTGGCCAGGAGGTCGTGTTGGACTTCAGACATCCGTGTTTTCTTGAGGGGGGAAAGCAGCGGTGGCCGAGTCGGATCCGCGACCCGGCTCGACCACCTGACTGCAAGGAAGCTTGTCCACCCCTTGGCCCGAGGGCCGAGAGGCGGAAGGGAGGCTCAGTCGATCAGGACGCCGATATCGTCGCTGCCCAGGGTGTAGTCACCCGGAGCAGTGTCGACGGCGCCGTTCGGTCCGGCCGAGAGGACCCAGACGTTCTCCGAGGACAGGTAGTATCCCTCGACGTTCACCAGATACTTCTGGCCCCAGGGATCGGCGGGGATCTCCTGCATGTAGGCGCCTTTCCACTGCGCTCCGCCGTTGGCGGTTCCATCGGAGAGGAAGTCGAAGAGGTCGCCGGCGGTACCGGCGAAGTCGTTACTCGTCGGATCGAGGCCAGTTCCCTCCAGCACCGTGTAGGTGTTGGCGCCGCTGGCGCCGGTCGGGAAGTAGCGCGTGTCCTTGATGTACTGGGTGAGGGCGGCGGCGATGCGCTGACAGTCGCCAAGAGCCTTCGACTCCTCGGACGTCGCGAGCTCCTCCGAGATCACGGGAACGAGGATGGCCGCCAGGGCGGCGATGATGGCCACGACGACCACCATTTCGATGAGCGTAAAGCCCTGGTCTTTCCTCTTGTGGGTCATGCGGTGGGTACTCCTTGTACTGATTTCACGGAACGCGTTCACGGAATGATTCGGTGCTCCGGGGCCCCTCCGACGGACGGAGACGGCTCGGGCTCCCGAATGGGGGTATCGATCGAGGGGGTGCTTGTAAGATGTTGAAGATAAGTTGGTTGTGGCTAATCTTCAGTGAGCGAACGAATTATATCCCGCTCCTCCGGGGGCGGTCAAATTCTGGGGCGGAATGAGGCTCAGCGGGTTCCCTGGGGCCCGAGGAGGGCCTGAAGGGCCTTCCGGTCGCTCGCCGGGAGGCTCGATTCGGAGGAGAGGGCGCCGGCGAGCCCCCCCGGGATCCGGTCGGATTCGGCCAGCAGGAGATCCCTGGCTCCGGACTTTCCCCCGCACCTCAGCTCGAGAGCCGCCAGGCGCAGGACTGCGGCGAGGTCCCGCTCGCCCGCTGCGGCGAGCTTGAAGACCGCCCTGCGCAGGGCGGTCCGGGCCTCGGCCTCGTTGCCCCGGACCGTTTCGGCCGTGGCCAGGGCCAGGAGAGGCGCGGCATCGTCCGGCAGTCGCTCCTCCGCGTTCCGCGCCGCGCGGGCGGCGATGGCCGGAGCAACCTCGGCGAGCTCGCTGGCCAGCAGGAGCAGTGCCCTGGGCTCGTCCTGCGCCAGACGTTCCGCGGGCGCGATCTCCTCCTCCTTCTCGGCCCCGAACACGAGGGCGGCCACCCGGTGATAGGTGGCCGGGCTCCTGCCGTTCAAGATGTCCTCCTCGGCGTCGGCATAGTCCTCACAGAAGAGGATGTCCGCAGCCTCCTGGTGGTAGCGGGCCGCCGCCGGAAGATCGTTCCGAAGGTCGGCCATCCGGGCCAGACGTCGGGCGGCGGCGAGATCCAGCCGACTGTGCGCGGGAGGAATGGTTCTCATGCGCTCGAGGATCGGACCGGCCAGCCCGTCGAGCCTCGCACGGGTGAGGCGGTCGAGGAGAAGGCCAAGCGCCTCCTCGGAGAGATCGGGAAGGCGTTCGCAGCGAGCGAGCTCCGCCCACTCCTTTCGGAATGCCTTCTCCGCGGCTGCGCTGGCCAGGGACCGGAGCGCGTGGAGGAGGGGGTCGAGCACCGTCGGCGGATCTTCTGCCGGGTGGGGAGAGGACAGGAGCGAGCGCAGCAAGAGGCCGACGAGCAGGCGAGCGTCCTCTTCTCCACCGCCTCTGGCGAGGGCCTGGGCCGCGGCGGCAAAGAGAAGCTCGGACGCGGGCCCGGATTCGGGGCGACCCTCGTTCACGATCCGGCGCAGGACCTCGAGAGCACGAGAATCCCCCGAGGAGCCGAGAGCGGGAAGCACCGCCGCACGCACCGTCTCGTCCTCTCCTTCGGGAGACGTGACTTCGGTCGCGAGGCGGAGGAGTCGGCTCACCTCGTCCCGGGTAAGAGGTCGCTGAGCCAGGGGAACGAGGGACTCGCAGCGAAGCTCGATCGACTCCTTGCCGTCTTCTGCCCGGCCGAGGAGCGCGTCGGTCGAGGCCTCGCCGGCACCGGTGCGTAGCGCGGCGAGGCGCACCTGCTCGGGAAGCTCCTCGTTGGCGAAGAGACGAGCGGCAACCCAGGCCGTCGAGGTCTTCACCGGGAGAGCAAGAGACAGCAGGGACGCCGTGAGCTGGTTGGCCCGGGGTGAGCCCGCGACGGGAGGCGGAGTGGACAGCTCCTGAATGAGCAGCACGAGCTTGTCCTCGTCCAGCGCGGCCAGCCGTCGCGTGGCCAGGCGACGGAGGTCAGACGACCGCTCGGGGTCGCGCGCGATCTCCTCGAGGATGGTGACCCCACGCTTCGTGGTGGTGAGCGAGATCGTGAACACGAGGTTGAAGAGAACCCGCGGGTCGCTTTCGACTCGAAGGCGCGCGATGAGCCCATCGACGACATCCTCGTCGAGCCGCAGGGCGACCTCTCCCAGGCCGCTGAGCGCCAGAGCGCGCACCTCGGCCACGGGGTGATCGATCAGGTCAAAGAGGATGCTCCCGCCGCGCTCACCCGGGAGGGTCGCCGCGCGGGAGACCAGGCGCGCGGCCTCGTGGGTGGCGGCCAGAGGCCGTCCCCCGACGTCGGTCGCGAGAAGCGCGCCGAGCATCTCCAGTCCTCCCGGGTCGTCCCGGGCCATCAGCCCCTCGAGAGCGAGCAGACGCACCTGTCCGCTGCCCTCCAGGAGGAACGGGGCGAAGTCCTTGCTTTCGCACAGTCGCGCTCTTTCCACGAGCGAGCGAAGCAAGACGATGCGCAGGAGGGGATCGTTTTCGCGAGGAAGTGCGGCGCGAAGGGCGTCGAGTCCGGCGCGGCCGGGGAGGTTGCCAAGAAGCGTCGCGCAGGAGGCACGGCTCGACACGCCCGCCTCGGGATCACCCAGGATGGCCTCGAGGGTGGCCACGGCCGCCTCGCCTCGAGCAGAGACGAGCCGGGCGAGAAGGAATGCGGGCTCGAGGGCGGCGTCGCTGCCCGTGCTCTGCCGGCGAGACAGGGTCCGGGCGAGGTCTTCGACGAGGAGGTTCCCGGGCTCGCCCGAGAGTCCCAGGAAGCGCCCGGCCAGCTCTCGCGTCGACGAGGCGGTGTGGGGGTCGGCCAGGCTGCGGGCGGCGAGCAGGAGGAGCTCGGTCAGGGTCTCGAGGTCGGCTCCGCGCCGCAGGAGGGCCTCGCCGGAGTAGAGTCGCAGATCGAGATCGTCATCGCCGGTCAGGCTTTCGAGGAGGGCGAGGGAGGCGGGATGGGGATCTCGCGCCAGGGCCACCGCCGCCATGCGACGGAGGCGAGGATCCTCGTCCTCGAGTCCTCTGCCGCATGCCTCGATCCCTTCGAGCCACCCGCACAGGAAAAGGCTCCGCAGTGCCCGGGAGCGCACATAGGCGTCGGAGTCGTCCAGCATCCTCAGGAGCAGCTCGCGCGCGTGCGGAGGGCGCAGGACGCGCAATGCATCCGCGGTGGCGGCGCGCACCGCCCAGATGGGATCCGTGACGGCTGCTTCGAGGTCCGTCTCCGTCAGCAAGTCCCCGCGCCGGCCGAACGAGATCACCGCCTCCTGACGGACGATCCACGAGGGATCGGACAGGGCGCCACGCAGGAGGGGCACCGCGCCCTCTTGTTCGATGAAGGCAGCGGTGCGGACGGCGCCGAGTCGCGTTCTCCAGGACGGCGCCGCAAGGAGATCGGGCAAGAGGGCTGTGGTGGCCGGACCGTGGAAGACGAGGTGTCGCACGGCGAGTGCCGCTTCGTCGTCGTCTTGCGCCTTGCGGAGACGTGAGGCAGCTTCGGCGAGGGACCCGGGTCCGGCACTCGCGGGCCGCCCGGCAAGGGGAACGAGCGAGGCGGCGAGGATCGCCACGAGGACGAGGATCCGGGGTGACCGGATGGCTCTCATCGACGTCCCGGCAGATGAGGTCCGTCGGCCTCGGCGAAGGCGAACGGGATCTCGCCCACGAGATCCTCGGAGATGAGCCCGGTCTGCCCCAGTCGGGCGGCCACGCGGTCACCGGCCCGGCCGTGGACCCAGGCCGCGAGCACGGCCGCCTCGTAGGGCTCGTAACCCTGGGCCAGGATGCCGGCCAGGATTCCCGTGAGGACGTCGCCGGACCCGGCGGTGGCCATGCCGGGATTGCCGGTGGAGTTGATCTGCAGCCGGGTCCCGTCGGTGATGATCGTCCGGTGCCCCTTGAGGAGCAGCACGACCTGAAGGCGCCGGGCCGTCTCCCGGGCGATCGACTCCCGATCCCGGAGGACCTGCTGCTTGCTCGTGGAGAGGAGGGCGGCCAGCTCTCCCGGGTGGGGGGTGAGGACGGGGGGGATCGGCTTCCCCCGGATCCGCTCGGGATCGGACCCGAGAGCGACCAGAGCGTCGGCGTCGATCACCGCAGGCAGGGAGATCAAGGGGACGAGGTCGAGAACGAACTGCCGGGTCTCGGGATGTCGACCCAGACCGGGACCGAGGGCCAGGCAGTCGAATGTTTCGAGTCGAGGCGAGAGGACGTCGAGGGCAGAGTGAGCCACCGTTCCATCGGGCGTCTCGGGAAGGCCCAGGGTCATGGCCGAGGTGACCTTCGTGGCGAGCACCGGGCGCTCGCCCGCGGGACATGCTGCCGTGACATAGCCGGCGCCGGAGCGCAGGGCCGAGGTGGCGGCGAGGGCGGCGGCGCCGATCATTCCCCGGCATCCCGCGACGACGAGGACGTGACCGTAGTCCCCCTTGTGGGACTCGGCGTTGCGCGGTGGGAGCGAGCCCGGTGCGAGCAAGCCCATCTAGACCAGGCTCGGTGAAGGGGCGTCGGGCATGGGACCTCCGGCTTGACAGGAAGGCACCGCATGGTACCATCCCGTGCGACGTAAGTTCAATCCTTGAAGAGGGTAGAGGTCTCCAATGATCCGGATGGATCTCGTCAAGATCGTCATCCGGGAGATGAACGACCACCAGCTCATCTTCCTCAAGGAGGCCGATGGCGAGCGAGCCTTCCCGATCGTGATCGGTCTCTACGAGGCCGCCGCCATCGATCGAAAGGTCAAGGGGATCGAGACCGCCCGGCCCATGACGCACGATCTGGTGGGCAACCTCCTCGATGCCATGGGAGCCAAGCTCGAGCGCATCGTGGTCACCAAGCTCGAGGCCAATACCTTCTTTGCCCGGCTCCACGTGATGAAGAACGGCGAGACCGTCGAGGTCGACTCCCGGCCGAGCGATGCCGTGGCCCTTGCCGTCCACGCCGGAGCACCCATCTTCGTGGACGAGCAGGTCCTCAATGACGTATTGAAGAGCTGACACTCCGCGGAGGGTTGGCAGAGTGGTCTATCGCGACGGTTTTGAAAACCGTTGGGGGTTTCACGACCTCCCGTGGGTTCGAATCCTACACCCTCCGCCACCTGCTTCTCTTCCCATGCCCGTGTCGCTCCACCCGTCCCCGCAGCCGCAACTGCCTCCGCTTCCGCCTCCGTCTCCGTCCCCGCCCCCGTCCCCTTTGTCCCCCGTCCTTCCCCCTTCCTGCCTCCCGATGTAGACTCGTGCCTCGCCATGGAGAGGTGGCAGAGTGGTCGATTGCGGCACATTGCTAATGTGTTGAGGGTGTAACAACCCTCCCCGGGTTCGAATCCCGGCCTCTCCGCCAGTCCACTTTCTTTCCCGGGTCCCTTGCCCCGGCGGGGCCCCCCCGAGACGGCGGTTGATTCGTTTCCAACGCCTCCTTGCGGTCCTCCTCCTGCCCCTGCTCACCGGCTGCGTCGAGCGGAAGCTGCTCATTCGCTCCGACCCCGAGGGTGCCGTGGTCCTGCTCGACGAGGACCGTATCGGCGAGACCCCGGTCGAGGTGCCTTTCGTCTACTACGGGACCCGCCGGATCGCGGTGTCGAAGAAGGGTCACCGTCCGGTTTTTCGCACCATCGAGCTCCATCCGCCCTGGTACCAGTACTTTCCCCTCGACTTCTTCTTCGAGGTGATCTTCCCCTTTACCATGACCGACACCCAGCTGGTCGATCTCGAGCTCAGGCCCCACGTTCCGGGGTCGCTCACCGAGGAAGAGGTCGACGCTCTCGAGCAGCGGGGGGCGGTCCTGGAGCAGAGGATGCGCGAAGCTCTCCGCGAGGGCGGTGGTTGAGCGCCTTCTGGCCCGAGACGGAGTTCCTGCGGGCAGCCAGAGGCAAGAGGGTCACCGTGGTGGGGCTCGGGGCCTTTGGCGGGGGGGCGGGAGCGGCCCGCTATCTGGCAAGGATCGGCTGCCGGGTCCTCGTCACGGACGCCAAGCCATCCGCCTCGCTCGGTCCGGCCCTCCACTCCCTGCAGGGACTCGAGGTCGAGCTCGTGCTCGGTGGCCATCGGGAGTCCGACTTTCGTGACACGGATCTGGTGGTCGCGAGCCCGGCCGTCCCCTCCACGTCGCCCTACCTCGCCTTTGCTCGCGAGGCCGGGATTCCGATGACCACCGAGATCCGCCTCTTCCTCGCCGCCTGTCCGGTACAGATGATCCTCGGGATCACCGGGAGCAACGGCAAATCGACCACCACCGCGGTGGCCGCGGCCATGCTGCAGCGCTCGGGGCTCCGGACCTGGCTCGGCGGCAACATCGGGATCTCGCTCCTTTCCGAGCTGAGCGAGATGCGCGAGAGCGACCGGGTGGTTCTCGAGCTGTCGAGCTTCCAGCTCGAGGCGCTCGACGCCGCCGGCTTCTCCCCCCGGGTTGCCGTCGTCACCAACCTCTCACCCAACCACCTCGATCGTCACGGGACCTTCGACGCCTACGTGCGCGCCAAGCAGACCATCGCTCGCCATCAGGAGGCTCGAGACGTCCGGGTGATCCTCCGCGACCCCTTGGTCCAGAAAGCCTTTGGCTCGGACTTTCCCGGCCGGGTCCTCACGTTCGGCGGGCAGGACCACGGTCTTCCCGGTCTGTATCTCGACCCCGGTCGGGGACTGGCCCGGAAGAGGACCGAGGACGGACATCTGGTCGATCTCTTCTCTCTCGCCTCGACCCCTTTGCGGGGAGACTTCAACCGGCTGAATTTGCTGGCCGCGGCCGGGGCGGCCCTCGAGGCCGGGGCGACCCACGAAGGAATGTGCCGGGCGGTGGCCGAGTTCACGGGGGTTCCCCACCGTCTCGAGAGGGTGGCCGAGCTGGACGGGGTCACCTACTTCAACGACTCGGTCTCCACGACCCCCGAGTCGACGGTGGCCTCCTTGTCCACCTTCGAGGGGGAGCAGGTGATCCTCGTGGCCGGCGGCTACGACAAGGGAATCGATCTGTCCAAGCTGGCGGACGCGGCGGCCCATCTGGCTTCGGGGGTGGTCTTGATCGGTCAGACGGCATCCAGGCTCGAGGACCTGATCCTGTCCGCTCTGGAAGGAGGCGGGAGGACGGAACGACCCGGGGTCGTGGTGGCCGGGAGCCTCGGAGAGGCTCTGGGAGTGGCACGATCGCAGGCCCCTCCGGGCAGCTCCGTGCTCCTCTCGCCGGGCTGCGCAAGCTACGACATGTTCCAGAACTACGTCGATCGCGGCGAGCAATTCCGGGCCTTCGTCCAGGCCGCGGCCGGGGGCTCTTCCTGACGCTGCGGAGCGCCGCCGCGGTGCCTCAGGGCGACGGGTCGGATATGCTATAAAGACCAGGCTCCGCGATGGCTGTGTGTGGAGACGGCGTGCCTCCTTCCAGCCATTCGCCCGACACATCCAGCAGGCTCCAAGGGGCTTTTCGGCCATGCACACGACGTGCGAACACTGTCAGAAATCGGTGGCCACGGTGCACGTGACGGAGATCCTCGACAAGGTCCCGCGCGAAACCCATCTCTGCGATCCCTGTGCCGACAAGCTCGCTGTCTGTGCCCAGGGATCGGCCATCCAGCAGAGCGTCGCGGCCATCACGGCGGTGCTCCAGCCCGGCATGGAGGCCGTCGAGCGCGATCCGAAGGCGGTGCGTGGCCTGCGCTGTCCCGTGTGTGGAATCTCGTGGACCGAGTTCCGGACCAAGGGAAGGCTCGGCTGCGCCGAGGACTACCAGGTCTTCGCCAAGGCTCTGGTGCCCTTGATCGAGCGGATCCAGGGGACCTCGCCTCCGCGCCACAAGGGAAGGGTGCCGTCGGCCTTTACCGAGGTGGTGGCGCGGCAAACACGCCTTGACGAGCTTCAGAAGCAGCTCGCCGATGCGGTCAAGGACGAGAACTACGAGAGGGCGGCCCAGATCCGCGATGAGATCCAGGCCCTCGATCGCCCATCCTCGACCGGAGGAGACGCTTCCCCGGACGATCGCTCCCCCGGCGATCACTCCCCTGAGGGTGACTCCCCTGACCGTGACTCCCCTGACCCTGGAGAAGAAAGATGAGCTCCTTCGAGTTCACGAGCAGTGGGGAGTGGCTCCGGGGCAGTGGCCCCGAGTCGGACATCGTGATCTCGAGTCGCATCCGCCTGGCCCGCAACGTCCAGGGATATCCCTTCGTCACTCGCCTCGGATCACGACGGAGGCAAGAGCTCGAGGACTTCCTCGGTCACCAGATCGCCGGCCTCCGGAGCCGGCTCGGTCTCGACTACCAGAACCTCAAGAACGCCCCCATGGTGGACCGCCTCCTGCTCATGGAGCGGCACCTGATCAGCCGCGAGCACGTGAACACCGAGGGGGACCGGGGCGTGGCCTTCACCTCCGAGGAGGCCGTCAGCGTCATGACCAACGAGGAGGACCACCTCCGCATCCAGGTCCTCCGCTCGGGCCTCGAGCTGGAGGCGGCCTGGGAGGTCGTGGAGAGGATCGACGAGGGGCTGGGCGAGGCCGTTCCCTATGCTTTTGACGGGAACCTGGGCTTCCTCACCGCTTGCCCCACCAACGTGGGGACGGGCATGAGGGTCTCCGTGATGCTCCACCTCCCCGCACTGGTTCTCACCCGCCAGGTCCAGAAGGTCTTTCATGCAGTTACGAAGATTCATCTCGCCGTCCGCGGCCTCTACGGCGAAGGGACCATGGCTTTTGGGGACTTCTACCAGATCTCCAACCAGATCACCCTGGGGCGGACGGAGCGGGAGATCATTCAAGGCTTCAAGTCGCTGGTGCCGAGAATCATCGTGTACGAGAGGAAGGTTCGCGAGCGAATGGTCGACGACAACAAGACCCGTCTCAAGGATACGGTTGCCCGTGCCTTCGGGATCTTGAAGAATGCCGAGACCATCAGCTCCGAGGAAACCATGGACCTTCTCTCCAAGGTGAGGCTCGGCGTGAACTTGGGACTGATCTCGGACATTCGCATCAGCCGGGTGAACGAGCTCTTCATCCTGACCCAACCGGCCCACCTGCAGAAGCTGGAGGGGCGGGACCTCGCTCCTCAGGACCGGGATGTTGTGCGTGCGGGATTCCTCCGCAAGCACCTGCAGAACTGACGTCTGGCCGATTGCGGCAAGGCCGGTGGGCTTGCGGCCCCCGCCGGTTTTTCTAACCTGTTTGGACGGAGGGAATATCGAGGATCCGGGCCTGATCGGGTGCAGTCGCTGCCCAGGTCATGCCCCCAGGAGGTACGCAACCGGGAGAGGGTTCTGACGAACCCCAACTGTGTCCGGGGGATTCTGGGAAAGGGAAGGTCCCGTACAGGGGCCTTCCAGGGTCAGCTCGAGGGAGCTCGAATGTTCGACCGATTCACCGACCGTGCTCGCAAGGTGATGGGCCTCGCCCGTCAAGAGGCTCAGAGATTCAACCACGAGTACATTGGCACGGAGCACATCCTGCTCGGCCTCGTCAAAGAGGGCAGCGGAGTTGCGGCCAATGTGCTGAAGAACATGAACGTGGATCTGAAGAAGATCCGCATCGAGATCGAGAAGATCGTGAAGAACGGTCCCTCGACGGTGAGCATGGGGCAACTCCCGTTCACCCCGAGGGCCAAGAAGGTCCTGGAGCTGTCCCTCGACGAGGCGGCCAGCCTGGGCCACAACTACATCGGCACCGAGCACCTGCTGCTCGGGCTCATTCGTGAGCACGATGGCATCGCCGCCCAGGTGCTCATGAACCTCGGCATCAAGCTCGAGGACGTCCGCGAGGAGGTTCTCGAGTTCCTCGGCGCCGAGCTCCCGCCCGAGCCGGAGGACAAGAGCGAGGGCGGGGCACCGGCCAAGTCCAAGACTCCTGCCCTCGACGCCTTCGGTCGGGATCTCACCGAGCTCGCCCGCGAGACCAAGCTCGATCCGGTCATTGGCCGGAAGAATGAGATCGAGCGCGTGGTCCAGATCCTGTCGCGACGCACCAAGAACAACCCGGTTCTTCTCGGCGAGGCAGGTGTGGGCAAGACCGCCATCGTGGAAGGACTGGCCCAGGACGTGATTCGCGGCAACGTGCCCGAGCTCCTGCGCGAGCGTCGCATCGTGGTGCTCGACCTGGCCATGATGGTCGCGGGCACCAAGTATCGCGGTCAGTTCGAGGAGCGCATCAAGGCGGTCATGACCGAGGTGCGTCGGGCCAAGAACGTCATCCTCTTCATCGACGAGCTGCACACCCTGGTGGGTGCCGGCGGAGCCGAAGGGGCCATCGATGCCTCCAACGTTCTCAAGCCGGCTCTGGCCCGCGGTGAGGTGCAGTGCATCGGTGCCACGACTCTAGACGAGTACCGCAAGTACATCGAGAAGGACGGGGCACTCGAGCGCCGGTTCCAGACCATCATGGTGGAGCCGCCGTCCAAGGCCGAGACCATCGAGATCCTCAAGGGTCTCCGGGAGCGCTACGAAAATCACCACCGGGTCAAGTACACCGATTCCGCCCTCGAGGGGGCCATCGAGCTCTCGTCCCGATACATCACGGGACGCTTTCTTCCTGACAAGGCCATCGACGTCATCGACGAGGCCGGCTCGAGGGTGAGGCTCAAGGCCATGAGCCAGCCGCCCGACCTGCGGGACATCGAGGAGGAGATCCGGGGCCTCGAGCGCAAGAAGGATGACTCGGTCGCCCGCCAGGACTTCGAAGCCGCGGCCAGCCTTCGCGACGATGCCTATCGCCTGCGCAAGAAGAAAGAGAACAAGCAGAAGGACTGGCTCGAGACGGCCAAGGTCGTCAACGACGTGGTGGACGAGGACATCATCGCGGAGACCGTCTCCAACATGACGGGGATTCCGCTCACCCGTCTCGAGAAGGGCGAAGCCGAGAGGCTGCTCAACCTCGAGGACGAGCTGCACCGCAACGTGGTCAGCCAGGAAGAGGCGGTACGCGCGATCTCCAAGGCGATTCGTCGCTCGAGGTCCGGCCTCAAGGATCCGCGGCGGCCCATCGGCAGCTTCATCTTCCTCGGGCCCACCGGTGTGGGAAAGACGCACCTCGCCAAGAGCCTGGCCCGGGTCATGTTCGGCGCTGAGGATGCCCTCATTCACGTCGACATGTCCGAGTACATGGAGAAGCACAACGTCTCCCGGCTCGTCGGCGCGCCCCCCGGCTACGTCGGCTACGAGGAGGGCGGGCAGCTCACCGAGAAGATCCGGCGCCGGCCCTACGCGGTGGTGCTCCTCGACGAGATCGAGAAGGCCCACTCCGACGTCTTCAACATGCTCCTCCAGATCATGGAAGAGGGTCGCCTGACGGACAGCTTCGGGCGCAACATCGACTTCCGGAACACCGTGCTCATCATGACCTCGAACATCGGCGCCGAGGTGGCCAAGAACCAGTCGGCCCTCGGATTCCACAAGGGAACGGCCGACGTGACGTTCGAGAAGATGAAGGGCATGCTCAACAAGGAGGTGGAGCGCCACTTCCGTCCCGAGTTCATCAACCGCATCGACGAGATCATCGTATTCAAGGGCCTCGACAAGGAGGATCTCAAGAAGATCGTCGACATCGAGCTCATCGACGTCATGAGTCGCCTGCGCGCCAAGAGCGTGGAGCTCACGGTGACCGATCAGGCCAAGGAGCACATCGTCGAGACCGGTTACAATCCGGATTTCGGTGCCCGTCCCATCAAGAGGAACATCGAGAAGCTCCTCGAGGATCCTCTCTCCGAGGCCATCCTCCGGGGCGAGTTCGAGGGTATGCATCATCTCAAGGTGCGGGTGCGCGACGGGGGGATCGTCTTCGACGCCTCCGAGAACGAGGAGAAGGCCGAGACGTCTTCCGCGAAGTAGTCGATGGACCCGGTCCATGGATGGCGGGGGCAGGGCGATACGGGGTTCGCCCGGCTCCCGCGAGGGTATATCAATGGAATTGAAGGGGATCAGCGACAAGCGGCCCGGGTCGTTTCTCACCACCCGTTTCCGCAGCTTCGGCAACCAGATCCGCAACTGGGGGCGGAAGAACAGCCTCTGGCCTCTTCCTTTCGGCACGGCCTGCTGCGCCATCGAGTTCATGGCGGTCGTCTCGAACAAGCATGACCTGGCCCGATTCGGAGCCGAGGTGGTTCGTTTCTCACCCCGTCAGTCCGATCTCCTCGTGGTAGCCGGGACCATCAATTACAAGATGGCCCCCATCCTGCGCCGCATCTATGACCAGATGTGCGAGCCCAAGTGGGTCATCGCCATGGGGGCCTGCGCGGCCTGCGGTGGATTCTACGACAACTATTCCACCCTGCAGGGTATCGATCGCGTCATCCCGGTGGACGTCTACGTTCCGGGATGTCCTCCACGGCCGGAGGCCTTGATGGACGGCCTCTTGCAGGTGCAGGCGCTCATCGACAAGGAGGGGCCCGATGCCCATCCGCGTCAGCCCCTGCCCTGGCCTCCCGTCGAAGACCCGTCGGCTCACTACGATCGAGCCGTTCCCCCCTGGACGGCTCCGTCCGAGCACATTCCGCGAGCCCAGCCCTACTTCGAGCGGCGAGGCGGTCAGCTGCCCCTCACCGCCGACGACGAGGCGACCGGGGGCTGAATCAGGCAGCAACAGGCAGAGGACGCCGCCTTCCCATGCGCATCACGCGAGTCACGACCAAGACCGGAGACAAGGGAACCACCGCGCTGGTGGGAGGAGCCCGCGTCTCCAAGGCCTCGTTGCGGGTCGACGCCTATGGCGATATCGACGAGCTCAATTCGTGTCTCGGAGTCATCCGGGCCCAGGCTCCGCCGGCCGAGGTCGACGCCATCCTCGCCGAGGTCCAGAACGCCCTCTTCACCGTGGGGTGTGATCTGGCCAGCCCACCCGAGGTGAAGACTCCTCGCACCACGGACGAGCTCGTGACTCGCCTCGATTCCCACCTCGAGAAGATCCAGACCCAGCTCGAGCCGCTCGAGGAGTTCGTCCTTCCGGGAGGCTCTCCGTGCGGGGCCTGGCTGCACCTGGCTCGCACCGTGGCGCGCCGGAGCGAGAGGTCCGTGGTCCGTTTGTCGGGTGTGGAGGAGGTGACGCCCCAGGTGGTCATCTACCTGAACCGGCTCTCCGATCTCCTCTTCGTCCTGGCGCGGGCCGTCAACCAGAACGCGGGGGTCGCCGAGCCTCTGGCTGACTTCTCGAAGCGCGGCTGACCGCTCCCTTCCCGTACTTGCTCTCGATCCGGTCGATGCTGTCCATGAGCCGGGCACGCTTCTCGCGCCTCGCGATGAGAGCGGGATCGAGCGGAAGCTGACCCTGGCCCTCGGGCACGAGCCCGGAGAGCGAGATTCCCAGCAGCCGCACGGAGCGTCCCTGCAGCCCCGTGGCCCGGAGGAGGGACACCGCCTCCTCGAAGAGGGTGTCCTCATCGCTCGAAGGGAAGGGAAGCTTCCGGCTTCGTGTGAGCACGGGGTACTGCCCCCTCGGGTTCTTCGTGCCGAGCTTGACCTTGAGGGTGATCCGCTCGGCATCGAGGCCGCGTGCCCGAAGGCGCCGGGATGCCTCGACCACGTTGGTGAGGAGTCGGGGCCGCATCTCTTCCTCCCCCCTGAGGTCGGTCTCGAAGGTGCTCTCGCTCCCGATCGAGGAGGATTCGAGGGAGGGGACCACGGGGCGCGCGTCCTGTCCGCGAGCAAGCTGCCGGATGCGGTCGCCGGTCTGACCGAGGGAACCGGAGAGCGAGATTCCGGCCGGTCCTGCGAGGTCGGCGAAGGTGTGGAAGCCGAGTGCCGCCAGCCTTGCCGCCGTCACCTTTCCCACGCCCCACATGCGGGAGATGGGGAGGGGGGCGAGGAAACGCTCCTCGTCGCCTTCTTGCACCACGACGAGGCCGCGCGGCTTCTCGAGGTCGCTGGCGATCTTGGCCACGAACTTGGACGTGGCGACACCGACCGAGGCCGTGAGGCGAGTCGTTTCCTCGACGTCACGCTGGATGGCGTGGGCGATGGAGGGGCCGTCTCCTCGGACGGCGCGGCTCCCCGTGACGTCGAGGAAGGCCTCGTCCAGAGACAGAGGCTCGACGAGAGGCGTGTAGCTCTCGAAGATCTTCATGACCTGGTGCGAAACCGAGACGTAGACCGACATCCGCGGCGGCACCACGATGGCAGCAGGGCAGAGGCGGCGCGCCGTCACCATCGGCATGGCGGAACGGATCCCGAAGACCCGGGCCTCGTAGCTCGCCGTGCTCACCACGCCGCGGCCGCTCGTTCCTCCCACGATCAAGGGTCTTCCCCGGAGCGAGGGGTCGTCCCGCTGCTCGATGGCCGCGTAGAAGGCGTCCATGTCGACGTGGAGGATCGTGCGCACGACGGGTTTGCTCCGGGGGCCCGGCTCGGACCGAACCCTGGCTCTTCGGGACCGTTGAACGATTCTAGCTGCGGCGGGCCGACGTGAGACCAGAATCGTTTTTCCGGGTGATATCCTCCGATCATGAACAAGGCGGGCATCTTCTTCGTGCTGGTCTTCGGGGTCCTGGCCCTGGGCGTGGGCGTCGCGGGGGTTCTGATGGCTCGCTCCAGGGCAGAGATGGCCGAGAAGGAGGTCCTGTTGGCCCGTGAAGCGGCCTCGAGGCAACTCGCCGAGGTCCAGGAGGAGAAGAGCCGCCTCCTCGATCCGTCCCCTGCGGCGGCCGATGGCCACGAACCCCCGGCCCGGCGGGGTCTGGGCGAGACGGAAGCCATCCTCCAGAGCATCGACATGCTCGACGAGAGGATCGACGAGCTCGACGAAACCCTGAATCGACGCGTGACCAGGCTCTGGGAGGAGCTTGATCGTCTCAAGGCGCCGGCGGCTCCGGAGGATCCGGGGGTGCTCACCAGCCGCCTTCGCGAGGAAGGCGTGCGCCTCGACGTCGGGAAGAAAACGGTGGAGGTCGACGGCTTCGTCATCCAGAGAGAGGTCCTCATCGAGTTCGTGGCCGTGACGGGGCGGGGCAAGACCCACGAGTCGCTCTTTCTCCTCGACTGCGCGCCAAGGGCTCTCAACGCCGGGCTGCTGGCCCTGGGCCTTGCGCCCGGGACTCCCTACCGCCTCACGGAGGAGGCACTGGTGCCCGAGGTCGAGCGGGGAAGCGGCGAGCCGCTCGAGCTCGAGGATCCCGAGACGGGCGAGATGAAGCGTTACCTCTACTTCCCGCCGCGCGGCGACGGGGTCGAGGTCACGGTGAGCTGGGAGGACGAGAAGGGGGGCGTGGTTCGTCATCGCATCGAGGAGCTCATCCTCGACGCGACGAGCGGGAAGGCGCTGGCTCCCATGAGCTGGGTGTACCTCGGCTCGCGCTTCCAGAGGAATCCGGATACTGGCGAAGAGGTCTACGTTGCCGATCTCACCGGTGACGTGATTTCGATCTGGCACAGCTACCAGGGCAACACCATCCTGGATAATCCCCTCCTCGTGGGGCGCGACGACGAGATCTTCTTTGCCTTCACCGACCGCCTGCCGCCCGAGGGCACCCGGGTCCAGATCACGTTCCGTCGGGAAGAGCGCTGACATGCCGGCTTCTCCTGCGCCGCCCGGCGAGGGGGACAGGACCGACGTCCCCACCTTCACCGCCGGGAAGCGAGGGCAGGAACCCCGTCCCGGGCTCGCCCGCATCCGGCGCCGGCTGATCCTGGCCCGGCGCGCCGAGGTCCTGCTCCATGGGCTCGCAGCAGGGGCCGTCCTGGCCTCCGTTCCCGTGCTCGCCTCGTGCTGGCTGGTGATTCCCGGCGTCGAGGCGCTGGCGGCGGTGACCGTGGGCGTCGCGCTCGTGGTCTCGGTGTTGATTGCGCGCGGGCGTACCTTGACCCTCGCCGATGTCGGACTCCTTCTCGATCGCACGGTGGACGGCAGGGCGCTTCTCCATCTGGCGGCGGTCGCGGCGGAGGAGGGCCATCTTCTGGTGCCGGTGGAGGCCCGGGAGGAGACCCGTGTCCGGATGGAGCAGGTGGGTCGGGTCACGCGTGTGCGTCGCCCGCAGGGCATCGCCGGGGCTGTGGGGGGGCTGGTCCTCCTCTCGGTGGTCGGATCTCTTCCCGTTGCCACCGAGAGCCCGGCGGGGCGAGCGGCCCGCGCGAGGAACCGTCGGGGCGAGATGATCCGCGGGCTACGGGAGACCGCTCGCCTTCTCACCGGAGAGGAGCTCGCAGGCAAGGGCGGGGAAGAGGCTCTGGCCTCCGATCTCAGGGAGCTGGAGCGGCTCCTCGTCGGGGGAGACGAGGAGGCGGGACGCCGTCTCCTGGAGAGCCTGGAGCAGAACCTGCTCGAGGAGACGCGGACTCTCGCCTCCCTCGAGGAGGCCCGCGAGCGGCTTCGCGCGAAGCTTCCGGACGAGCTCTCGAGGAAGCTGGATCGGCTCGTGGGCCCGGGACGTGAGGCCGGAAGCGGGGCGGGTGCGGGGAGCGGGTCCCCACCTTCCTCCTCCGATCCTCCGCCGGGAGATCCCTCGCCGGGAGAACCGAGGGGGGACTCCGGGGATGCGAAGGCCTGGGCTTTGCTTCTCGAGGGCGCCGCGTCGGGGGATGAAGAAGCGCGAGCCCACCTCGAGGACCGCCTCCGGGAACGGCTGGCCGGGACGTCGCTGGAAGTGGCGCGTGCACGGATGCAGGCGGTACGGCGCGGACTTGGCCTCGCACCGCGGCAGGACGAGCATCTGCGCGTGGTCGCGACGACGGGCGCGGTGCCGGTGGCTCCACCTGGCCTGAGGACCCTTCCTGGCGAAGTACCGCGAGGGCACCACGATCCTCGCTTCGACGGGCTCGTGCGTCGTTACTTCGACCCTCGCCGCTGAGGTCTTCTCGCCGTGCGGGGCCGGTTCGCCGGCCAGGGGGTAGGTCTCCCTGTCAGCAACCGCCGCCGTCCCCCTGGTCCTCGGTCTCCGCCGGCTTCTCCTTCGGCCGGTACTCCTCCACGCTGCGATCGATCTTGTCGAGGGTGAACTTCGAGACCTCGAAGACGAAGTCCTTTCCGGTGACCGTGGCATAGGCGGCGCGCTCGTCCTTGTCGGTCCCACCCTCGAGGGTCACTGTCTTGCCATCCGCGGTCTCGATGGTGATGACCAGGCGGGGAGGGTCGAGGCCGTGCTCGGGAGTCCTGCCCTCCCCCTTTCCGGCGATGTCGAGGAACCGGAGCGCGGCCAGCGGCCTCACCATGGATTCCACGAGCCTCTTCTCGGCCGCGAACTCCGTGGGCTCGACTGCTCTCCACTCGCCCTCGGGGCTTCTCGCCAGCACGATGGTGCCATGCGCCCGGGACTCGATGCGCACCTGCGCGACCTGATTGGCATCGAAGGCCAGGATCTGGTTGTCGAGCCAGTTGTTGCGGGATGTCACGAGCTTGGGAGCGAGGTTGCCGGGGATGAGCACCGATTCGTCCGAACCTTCGCGGCGCACGAAGGTGTGGGTGAAGCCCTGGATGGCCTTTCCCACGTAGAAGTGACCCACCAGCTTCCCGTCCTCGTCCTGGATGCGGATCTCCTTGCCCGAAGCATCGACCTGAAGGGTCCCGTGGCTCTCGGGATTGCGCGACTGGACGTTGCCTCCCTTCATGCTGGCCAGGAGGTCGAGGAGCTCCGCGACCTTCTCCTGGCGGGCGGGATAGCCGCTCTCGCTCGTCACCGTCCAGAGATAGCCGGCTTCCTCCTTGCCGTCCTCGCTCGTGGTGACGTGTGCGATCCTTTCCAGCTCCACGCTTCTCGACGCCCCCTCCTCTCCGTTGCGCCGGGCCGCGATATCGGGCTCGCGGATGAGGATCCTCTCCACGCGGTCACGATCGAATCCGGGCAGGAACTCCAGGGAGATGGTGGGGTTGCGGGAATCTCCGCCGCTCCCCCGATCGGAGGAAAGCGTGAGAAAGACGTACATCACGAGCACCGCGACGATACCCGTCATGATCAGAGTGCTGCGCTCGAGGGTTCGGGATCGGGGGCTCATGAGCTTCTCAGGATCCATCGGACCAGGCCCGCCACCAGGACCAGAAGCGGGAGGCCCAGAATGAACGCGACCTTGGTCCAGAATGCCCGCGTCTCGGACACCTTGTCCTCGGGAAACGTGCGGTCGGTGATGAACCGCGACCGGATCTCGATGAGCTCGTTCCCGAGGGTCAGCCAGTCGACGACGTTGAGGACGAAGGTGAAGCTGGCCGGCCTCCGGAACTGGCTGTCGCTCGCGATGTCGGCATCCCCGACCAGGATGATGCGTGTCTCGGGGCTCCGTGTCAGGACCTCGCGAGGCGGCTTCTCGGGCTTCTCGTCCTCGACGGTCGCCGCCTCGGGGGGGGCGGGAGCCGCCTCGGCCGGCACCGGGGGGCCGGGAGCGGCATCGAAGGCGCTGGTGAAGCTGCCGATCTGGGCGGCGGCGAGGATGTACTGGTGGCGATTCTCCTCGTCGGGTCTCCGGTAGTAGGCCCAGCCCGTGTTCTCGACGGAGGGGAGAACGTTGTCGTAGCTCTCGGCGGACCAGGCCTTGTCGCTGCTGCGAGCCAGGGTCACCGTCTCTCGATCTCCCGTCCTGTCCTCCAGCACCTCGATGGGACTGGCCCAGAAGAACGACAGGGCGCCCAGCTTCTTCACCACCGGATTTCGCTCGTCGAGGTTCTCGGGAAGGATCCGGACGAAGTAGGGGTAGACCAGGTTCTGCTGGAGCTGGAGCATCCCCTCCCTGCGGTACACGGTCATGAAATCGGTGCTCTCGTCGAGGACGAGACGATCATCGAGCCGGAATCCGTAGTGTTCGAGAAGGTGGTCGAGTCCGGTGTCGATCCGGGTCTCGGCCAGGTTGCTCCCCAGATCGAACTCGACGGTGTCGGCAAAGATGGCCAGGCGCCCACCCCGCATCACGAACTGGTCGATCTCGAACGCCTCCTGCTCGGAGAGGCTGCGGGGACGCACGATGAGCAGGGTGCCGATCCCCTTGGGGACGGGCTGGCCCGACTTCAGATGGACGCGGCGCACCTTGTACTGGGTCTGCAGCGTCTCGAACACCGCTTCGTAGCTGCGGGCCGGGTTCGGAGCGGGCTTGTCGGCTGTCGAGGTCACGGCCTCGGAGTCGACGAGGAGGCCGACCTGGGGCAGGTCGCGTGTCGTCACCTGGACGATGGCGCGGGAGAGCTCGTACTCCAGGTACTCGATGGCCCCCACCTCGGGAATGCTGATCTTCTGCGTGCGGTCGAGGTAGAAGACCGCCACCGTGAGGTAGCACTTCCGGACCACGAGCTTGTCCTTCTCGCGGTCCTGGAGCGGAAAGGGCTTGATGCCCAGCCCCTCCACCAGGTCCCGGGCGAGGTCGTCGCGGGAGGGGTCGATCATCTCCACCTTCACCCGGCCCTCCCCGTAGGCTTCGTACTCGCGGAGAACATCCCCCACGAGCTGGGGAATGTGCTGGTAGCCGTGGGGAAGATCCTCGGAGAAGTAGCCGCGCAGGATCAGGTTGTCGCCGAGACCGGAGAGCAGCCTCTTGGTGGCGTCGGTGACGGTGTAGAGCTTGTCCCGGGTGAGATCGGCCCGGGTGAAGTGGCGCGGGCTCACGTAGAAGCTGATGAGGCCGAGGATGGCCAGGAGGAGGAGAATCCTCAGGATCGAGTTGAAGATCGACTTCGCCTTGGCTCCTCGCTGGCTCCTTCCCGTGCTCATCGCCACCTCCTCAGCTCCAGGGTGGTGAGATTCAGCCCCAGGAAGAAGGAGATGAAGGAGATGTAGTAGACGAGGTCGCGGGAGTCCACCACGCCGCGGGCGATGTTGTCGAAGCGGGAGTAGAGGCTCAGGTCGGTGAAGACGGGCAGGAGTCGCGTCACGAAGTCGAGGCCCATGACCACGAAGAGGACACCCACTGCCCAGGTGAGGATCAGGGCCACGAACTGGCTCTCCGTCATGCTGGAGAAGAAGAGCCCCACCGCGAGGAAGCTGGCCCCGAGCAACACGCTTCCCAGGTAGCCTCCGATGATCGGCCCGATATCCACCGGTCCGAGAGAGGCCACCACCACGGGCACCGGCACGGTGAGCAGCAGAAGCGCCACGAGCAGGCAGAGGCTGGCCAGGAACTTCCCCAGGACGAGCTCGAGGTTCCTGACGGGCATGGTGAGCAGCACCTCGAGGGTGCCCGACTTCTTCTCCTCGGCCCAGAGCCGCATGGTGAGCGCGGGAAGGAAAACGGCGTAGAGGGCCGGCATGAGCTCGAAGAAGGAGCGGAGCTCGGCCGTGCGCCTGAGGAAGAACGCCTCGAAGTAGAAATAGCCGGTGAGCCCGAGGAAGGCGGCCACGAAGAGATAGGCCACCGGAGAGTTCAGGTAGCTCTTCACCTCCTTGGTCAGGATGGCCCACGTATTTCCCATCAGGCCGTGCCTCCTCCGAGGGTCAACCGGATGAACACGTCCTCGAGGGTGGGGGTCTCGTGCCGGAGCTCGAGGAGGTTCCAGCCCCTGGCGGCGGCGAGCCGATGGATCTCCAGGCCGAGACGGTCGTTTTCGGCGCTCAGGATCCGGAGGACGGTCACCCCGGGATCGTGGGAGGAGGAGACCTCCACCCGCGAGACGCCGGCAAGCCCGCGCAGCGTCTCCTCGACGTCCCCGGGGGATTCGAGGACACGGATGGAGTACGCGTCGCCGCCGGCGATCTGGCGACCGAGGTCCTCGGGGGTGCCGTCGGCCACGATCCTCCCCTCGTTGATGATGACCACGCGGTCGCAGGTGGCCGACACCTCGGGGAGGATATGGGTGGAGAGGATCACCGTTTTCTGGCGGCCCACCCTGCGGATGAGCTCCCGGATCTCCACGATCTGGTTCGGGTCGAGGCCGCTCGTGGGCTCGTCGAGGACCAGGAAGTCGGGGTCGTGTACGAGAGCCTGGGCGATCCCGATCCGCTGGCGGTAGCCCTTGGACAGCTTGCCGATGGGGCGGGCGAACACCTTCTCGAGGCCGCACACCCGCACGACCTCGTCGATGGCGCCCTTTCTCCGGGCCGCGGGAATCCTGCGGACCTGGCATACGAAGCGGAGGTAGTCGCGGGTGGTGAGATCGGAGTAGAGGGGAGTGTTTTCGGGAAGATAACCGAGCCGGAGCTTGACCTGGTGAGGATCCTGCACGATGTCGAATCCCGCGACCCGGGCGGTTCCCCGGGTCGGACTCAGGTAGCAGGTGAGCATGCGCATCGTCGTGCTCTTCCCGGCCCCGTTGGGACCGAGGAACCCTACGACCTCACCCTTCTTCACCGTGAAGGAGACGTCGCGGGTGGCGACGAACGACCCGTAGCTCTTGGAAAGCTCCTCGACCTCGATCATGTCTCTCCGCGTGCCGTGAGCGTCATTGACGGCCCGCCTCTCCGGGGCAGAATCTTCTTCATGAGCAACGCCACTGTCAAGGAGGTGCCCGTGGTCGGGACCGGTCGGCGCCTCGTGGTGACCGGACTCATCCTCGTGGCGTGCTTTCTGCTCGTGGCTCTCCTGGGAAGCCAGGGGGCCGACGATCCACAGGAGACCTCGTCGAGGTGCCTGCCGTTCGCCCTCATGGCCTTTGTCCCCTTTCTTCTGGCCTGCGACACCGTCCGGCGGGTGAAGGTGGGGGGGGGCCTCGGACACGCGGTGATCCTGCTCGTGTTCGCGGCGGTTCTCCGGGGGATGCTCCTGCCCGTGACCCCGTTTCTCTCCGACGACATCTACCGCTACGTGTGGGAGGGACGGATCCAGCTTTCCGGGTTCAACCCGTACCTCCTCGCTCCGGATGCGCCCGAGCTCGAGCCTCTGCGCGACGCGGTGTGGCAGGGGGTGAACCACAAGTCGATCTCGACCATCTATCCGCCCGTGATGCAGCTCTTCTTCCGTCTCGTGGCGGCGGCGGGAGGAGGCATCCTGGGCATGAAGGCCTTCCTGGTGATCGTCGACCTCCTGCTGGTCGTGGTCCTGATGGATCTCCTCGCCGCCCTGAAGATGAACCCGCTGAGGGCGATCTTCTATGCCTGGAACCCACTGGTGATCCTGGAGGTGGCGGGGTCGGGCCACAACGATCCGTTATCGATCCTTCTCGTCGTGGTCACGGTGCGCTTCCTGGTGGCGGCCCAGTCCGCGGCCGCCGTTGCCTCGATCACCCTGGCCGGCATGGCCAAGATCCTGCCGTTCCTCCTCCTCCCCTTCCTCCTGTGCCGGCGGGTCCGCCCCCGACACCTTCTTCTCGTTCCCGCGCTCGTGGGGGTCCTGGTCTACCCCTATATCGATGCCGGGTCGAGCCTGCTTCACGGCGCCGGTCAGTACGCCGAGAGGTGGAGGCACAACGATTTTCTCTTCGGGGGGCTCCTGCGGGTCGTGGGGTGGTTCCTGTCTCCCGATCCCACGTACCACCTCGAGGTGGCCAAGACCATCGCCGCCTCGATCATTCTTCTGGCCGGGGCGGTGACGGTGGTGCGGCGGATGGACCCGATCGCCACCACGCTGGTCCTCCTCGGTCTCTGCGTGGCTCTCTCCCCCACGGTGCACCCCTGGTACGTGCTGTGGGTCTTGCCCTGGATCTGCTTCCGGGCGCGACCGAGCTGGATGTGGCTCAACGCCTCGGTGCTGCTCTCTTACGTGCTGGCGGCGGTCGCTGCCGACCCGGGGGCTGGGGCGGAATCCACGCAGGCGAGGATCCTGGCCCGAGCCGATTGGATCACCGCTCTCGAGTGGGGGCCGTGGTTGGCGCTCTTCGGGGTCGAGATCGTCTTCGGGCTCACTCGGAGAGGGCGAGAGCCGGAGGTCTTCGCAGCTCCCACAGGGACAGAGCGCCCACGTAGCCAAAGCCCACCAGGAACAGGAGCAGGAACAGGCTCATGAGCCAGAGACCCTTCACGAGGGCGAAGGTCACCAGCCCCGCGAAGTAGAGAGCGAAGAGAATCTCGAGGAGAGGAAGCAGGCTCACCGGAGCCCGGTAGGTCTTTTCGCGCCAGGTCTCGTCCTTGGCGTGGACGGCGTACTTGGGAGTCCTGAGGAAGGGGCTCGTGCGACCCAGGACGGCCTCGAGCACCGCACGGGCATTGTTGAGGGACATGCCGATACCCACCGACAGGACCATGGGAAGAAGCCTCATGCGTCGGCGCCAGTCGGCGTGGATTTCTCGCTGGGATTCCATGTAGAAGACACAGACGGAGACGAATGCGAGGGCAAAGAGGGATGTGTCGGCGAGGAACGGGGCCAGTCCTGGCTCGAGCCGGGAGCGGAAGATTGCCATGGGTAACATGAGCGTCGACATGAGCAGGATCAGGATGTAGGCGAAGTTGCTCGTCAGGTGGACGGTTCCTTCGAGCTTCACCCGGAAGGGGAGGGGCGCCTTCCACAGAGACGGAAGAAGCTTCTTGCAGGTCTGGATCGAGCCCTTGGCCCACCGGTGCTGCTGGCACTTGAACGCCGACATGGCCACCGGTACTTCGCCCGGTGTGACCACGTCGTTCAGGAAGACGAACCGCCATCCCCTCATCTGGGCCCGGTAGCTGAGATCCAGGTCTTCGGTGAGGGTGTCGTGTTGCCATCCACCCGCGTCGTCGATGGCGGATCGGCGCCAGATTCCCGCCGTCCCGTTGAAGTTGAAGAACCGGCCAGAGCGGTTGCGCGCGGTGTGCTCCATCACGAAATGGCCATCGAGGAGGATGGACTGCACGCGTGTCAGGAGCGAGTAGTCCTCGTTGATGTGACCCCACCGGGTCTGCACCATGCCCACCCGCGGATCGGTGAAGTGGTGTACGACCTCGCGCAGCAGCTCGGGTCGGGGCAAGAAGTCGGCGTCGAAGATCGCCACCAGCTCCCCCTTGGCCCGGGAGAGCCCCTCGTCGAGGGCTCCGGCCTTGAAGCCGGACCGATCCGTCCGGTGGACGTGCTCGACGTCGATTCCGGCGGCCCGGTGCTTCTCGACCACGGCTCGTGCGATGTCCACCGTGTCGTCGGTGGAGTCGTCGAGAACCTGCACCTGCAGGAGCTCGCGGGGGTAGTCGAGGGCGCATACGGCATCGACCAGACGCCTGGTAACGTAACGCTCGTTGTAGATGGGGAGTTGCACCGTGACGTGAGGCAGAGGGTCGAACTGGCCCCGAGCCTTTGGGACGGCCTTTTTGTATTTCTTGTACAAATAGACCACGTGGTAGCGATGGAGGCCGTACGCCGCGAGGACTCCCAGGCAGAGGAAGTACACAGCGACGAGGGTCATGGTCACGGGGAGCCTCTCCTGGGCACCGGGGGAAAGCCGGTAGTCTAGACTGCGGTCATTGACTGTCAATCGACACCATGGATGTACGCAGGAGGGTGGCCGCGTGTCCTTCGGGAGCCCGGCCGGTGGAGGGGCGACCTCGCTTCCGGGGGCGTCCGTGGCGAGATAGAGTCTCCCGGGTTGGCCTGGTTGGCGGCTTCGAGACGGATCCTCCCTTGCACATCTCCGGTTTCGATTACGAGCTTCCCGACGATGCCGTCGCCAGGAGTCCGGCTGCCCGGAGGGACGGGTCGCGCCTGCTCGTTCTCGATCGCGCGAACGGGGATCCCGTCCACCACCTGTTCTCCGACCTCCCTCTCGTCCTGGCTCCGGGAGACCTGCTCGTTCTCAACGACACCCGTGTCCGTCCGGTGCGGCTGCTCGGGCGGAGGCGCACCGGGGGGCGGGTGGAGACACTCCTCCTGACCTCCGGCGAGGGGGGGATGCGGGAGGCGTTTCTCCGGTGTGGGGGCAGCCTCGCCCCCGGCGAGGAGATTCCCTTCGAGGAGGGGGCCATCGTGGGGCGGCTCGTCCGGCGGGTCTCCGGGGGGCGCTGGCTCCTCGACTTCGGAGATGCCGCCGCGCTGGAAGAAGCGCTCGACGATGTCGGCCGTGCCCCTCTTCCGCCGTACATCGCGCGGGATCCCCACCAGGACGCGGCCGGGAAGAAAATCGACCTTGAGCGCTACCAGACCGTCTACGCCCGCGTCGACGGGGCGGTGGCGGCGCCCACCGCCGGCCTTCACTTCACCCACGAGCTGCTCGACCGATGTGCCGGCGCGGGCATCGGTGTGGCCACCGTCACCCTGCACGTCGGCCCCGGGACGTTCGTTCCCGTGCGCTGCGAGGAGATCGAGGACCACCGGATGGAAGAGGAGTGGTTCGAGGTCCCCGCCCGGACGCTCGAGGCCGTCCTCGCCACCCGCGAGAGAGGGCGGCGCGTGGTCGCGGTGGGCACGACGGCCTGCCGGGCGCTGGAATCGGCGGCGGCGCGGCTTCCCCTCCCCCCCCGCGGTCGAGAAACGGGGATTACTTCCTATGCGGCCGCCCTCGAGGGAGTCTCGGGTGTGACCGATCTCTTCCTCCGGCCCGGCTCTCGCTTTTCCTGGGTGGACGGTCTCATCACGAACTTCCATCTCCCGCGAAGTACCCTGCTCATGCTGGTGTGTGCCCTTGCCGGGCGCGAGCGCGTCCTGGCCGCGTACCGCGAGGCGCTCGACCGTGGGTATCGCTTCTACAGCTTCGGGGACGCGATGTTGCTTCTGTGACGGGAAACGCCGTGACCGAGACCACCGGCCGCGAGAAGGCCAGAAAAGAGCTGGAGAAGCTCCGCAAGGAGATCCGCTATCACGACTGGAAGTACTACGCCCTGAGCGATCCCGACGTCTCGGATGCCGAGTACGATCAGCTCCTCCGCCGCCTCCAGGAGCTCGAGTCGAGCCATCCCGATCTGGTCTCCGACGACTCTCCGACCCGGAGGATCGGCGACGTCCTCTCCTCGGGTTTTGCCACGGTGAAGCACAGCCTTCCCATGCTCAGCCTCGACAATGCCTTCGGCTTCGACGAGCTGAAGGAGTGGGAGGAGCGCGTGCGGGGTTTTCTCGATGACGAGGGCGAGAAACCGATCGAGTACATGATCCAGCCCAAGATCGATGGGGTGGCCGTGGAGCTGGTGTACGAGGAGGGTCGATTCGTGCGCGGTCTCACCCGTGGCGATGGGGTCAGGGGGGACGACGTCACCGCCAACCTGCGTACGGTGCGCAGCATCCCGTTGACCCTGTATCCGGGAGGTGGCCCGGTTCCGCGCGTCCTGGAGCTGCGGGGCGAGGTCTACGTGGAGAAGGAGGCCTTCCTCGAGCTGAACCGGGACCGCATCGACCGTGGCGAGGAGCCCTTCGCCAACCCGCGCAACATGACCGCGGGCGCCCTCAAGCAGCTCGATCCGAAGATGGCCGCGGCGCGGCCTCTCGAGTTCACCGTCCACGGACGCGGCACCGTGTCGGACCAGGACTTCCGACTGGAGCAGGAGTTCATTCGCGTGGTCCGGAGCTGGGGGCTGCGGCCGGTGCCGTTCTCCGAGGTGCGGCGCGGTCTCGACGGGGTGATGCAGGCGATCGAGAGACTGCAGTCCTTGCGCGACACCCTGGCCTACGAGGCGGACGGGGTGGTGGTGAAGCTCGACGATGTGGCCAAGCAGCGCCGTGTCGGTTCCCGGTCCAGGAGCCCGCGCTGGGCCATTGCCTACAAGTTCCCCGCGCGGCAGGCCACCACACGCCTCACCGCAGTTCAGGTCCAGGTGGGTCGCACGGGGGTTCTCACGCCGGTGGCCGAGCTCGAGCCGGTGGAGCTTGCCGGGGTCACCATTCGCAGCGCGACCCTCCACAACTTCGACGAGGTGGCCCGGCTCGGCATCCGGATCGGCGACGCGGTCCTCATCGAGCGCGCGGGCGATGTCATTCCCAAGGTGGTCAAGACGGTGTCCAGCCGGAGAACGGGGAACGAGGTGGAGATCGTCCCTCCCGAGGTGTGCCCCGCCTGCGGAACCGCGGTGCGCCGCGTGGAGGAAGAGGAGGTCTACCTCCGCTGCACGAATCCCGGATGTGTGGCCCAGCTTCAGGGCCGGCTCCGCCACTTCGCGTCGCGGAGCGCGCTCGACATCGAGGGGCTCGGACACAAGCTCATCGAGCAGCTCGTGAACAGTCAGCTCGTCCGGGACATCCCCGATCTCTTTCGCCTGTCGCTCGAACCTCTGCGCGAGCTCGAGCGCATGGGTACGAAGTCGGCGCAGAATGTTCTCGATGGTGTCGAGAGATCCAAGCACCCGTCTCTGGGACGGTTTGTCCACGCTCTCGGAATCCGTCACGTCGGCTCCCATGTGGCCGAGGTGGTGGCGCAGAGGTTCGGCACCCTGCAGGCGTTGAGAGAGGCCGAGATCGAGAGCCTGGAGGAGGTCCATGAGGTGGGGCCAGTGGTGGCCAGAGAGGTGCACGCCTTCTTCCGCGATCCGCGGTCCAGCCGCCTCGTCGACGATCTCCTCGAGCTGGGTGTTGCCCCCGTCGAGACGACAGTCGCCTTTCCGGACGGACCGGGAGATCGATCCCTCGAGGGCAAGACCTTCGTCTTCACCGGTACCCTGGCAGGGCTGACCCGCAGTGATGCGACCCGTCTCGTCAAGGCCCGCGGAGGGAAAGTGACGGGCTCGGTCAGTGCGCGCACGAGCTACGTGGTCACGGGGGAGAGCACGGGGAGCAAGCTCGACAAGGCACGCGAGCTCGAGGTGCCCGTGCTGACGGAGGAGGGATTCCTCGATCTCCTGGGCCTCGAGGGCGACGCGCGTGGATGAAGAGAATCCCGAATGCGGCTCGCTGTCCTCCTCGCGTGAGGGTCTGGTGGTTCGCCTCGACTCCCGGGCTTGCCTCGTCGACGTGGGACAGGAGACGATCCGCTGCGCATTTCGAGGCAAGCTCTTCGAGCGGAGCTCCTCCAAACCTGTGGTGGTCGGGGATCGGGTGACCGTCACCCCGACGTCGAAGGGGGAGGGAGTCCTGGAGAAGGTCCATGAGCGCAAGACCAAGCTCTCCCGGCGGCGGGCCTCCGACCGGGAGGACGTCGAGCAGGTCGTGGTGGCCAACGTGGATCTGCTCGTCATCGTGGGCAGCGTCCACGATCCGCCTCTCAAGACCCGGCTCGTCGATCGATTCCTGGTGGCGGCCAGCCGGGGAGGATTCGACGCCGTCCTCTGCCTCAACAAGAGCGATCTCCTCGGGAAGGACGACCCCGAGGCCCGGGCGATTCGCGAGACCTACGCCGATCTCCATCTGCCCATCGTGGAGACCTCGGCCACCCTCGAGCACGGGATCGAGGAGCTCGAGGGAATTCTCCGGGGACGCATCGCCGTGCTTGCGGGGCCGTCGGGCGTCGGCAAGTCGTCTCTCCTCAACCGGCTCTGTCCTGAGCTCGCCATCAGTACCAAGGATGTGGGCCGGAGGACCCGGAAGGGGAGGCACACCACGACCGCGGTCTCGCTCTATGCCATTCCGGGCATCGGACACGTGGTGGACACCCCGGGAATCCGCGGCTTTGGCCTGTGGGACGTGGACGAAGCGGATCTGTCCGGATTCTTCCCGGATCTCTTCGAGCTGGCGGGGGGGTGCCGCTTCCGCGGATGCAGCCATACCCACGAGCCGGCGTGCGCGGTGAAGATCGCGGTCGAGGAGGGAAGGCTGCGGGAGGGGAGATACCGCAGCTACGTGAGAATCCTGGACTCGCTGAAGGAGGATCAGGGGCGGGGGCGGTAGGACCCGTCACCAGGTCCGCGCTTTGACCCACCATGCGACGAGGAGCAGCGCGACCAGAGCCAGAAAGATCCCTCGTCCCGTCCGCGAGGCCGGGTGCGGCACCACCAGATCCCGGCGCCGGATCAGGGCCAGGATCGCCCGGGCGGACAGGAGCTCGAAGAGCAGGAACAAGGTCGCCCCGAAGATCTGGGTGCGGTAGGCGGATACCAGGTCGAGGCGAGCGGCCCAGGCTGCCGCGGTGGTGACCCCGCACGTCGGGCAGGGCAGGCCGAACCGCGCCGGGAAAGCGCAGGGCGCCATGCCGAGCTGCTCGTGAGTCCCGTGGCCGCGCGCGTCTGGCTCGGCACCGAGGAGGACGAGGGCCAGAATCGGTCCCGCGAGGGCAAGAAAGAGCACGAGGGGTCGGGCGACTCTCAGGCTCTCGAGGGGGTTGAGGAATGGGGCCATGGGGGTAGGATCGCACCTGCGAGGAGTGCGACCTCGCACGCTGCCGCGGGCCGGAGTGCCCGCGAGGCTGTCCAGAGGGGCGTGAAATCGGGTCGGGGCCCGGTCCGGGCCTGGGCCGCAATTGGCCTCCGAGTTGCGTTCCTTGACCTCCAGGGTCCGCTCAGGCCCTCTGCGGAGGGAGCCTTTTTTTGTTGTCACCTACTCAGGATTGTAGTACAAGACCCGCGCTATTGAGGCCAGTCGGAAAAAGAAGGGTCACGCTCCCGGGCGAGGGCGAACGCAGGCGGTATGCCTGCTCCCACTCCGCTTCCCCGCTATCTCGATCCCGGTCGGCCCGTTTTGCCGGCGGACGGAGGACGACATGATCCGCTCCAAGTTCAGTCTTGTTCGTGGTTTGGCCATGCTCACGGCCGGCGCCCTGCTCGTGTCTTGCTCGGGCGGCGGCGGCGGTGGCGGCGGGAACCTCCAGGTTCTGAGCTTCAACCTCGACAACATCAACGGTGTCTTCCTGAACGAGCGGCTGGTCTTCACCTTCACCACCAGGGTGGATCCGGCAACGGTCACCAACGACACGATCGAAATCCGATTCGACGGCTCGAGCGTGGACCGTGACGGTGATGGGGTTCCCGACAGCCCGGGCAACGTGAATGCGACCCCGCCCGGGACGTTCACCGTCGACGGCAATCGGGTGATCTTCGATCCCCGCCCGCCCTCCCGGGTGTCGAATGCCGACACCGGCTTCATTCCCAACATCAACTACTCCGTCCGGATCAAGGCTCATCCGAACCCGACGGTGAAGAGCGTGTCGGGGCGGCCCAACACGACCTCCTTCACCTCCGTGTTCCGGACCCTTTCCGATGCCGCCTTCCCCCCGGATATCTCGCTCACATCCTTCAGGGACTTCTTCCCGGGTAGCCCGACGGTTTCCGCCCTGACCTCGCCGACTCCGGTTGCGGGAGACCCTCTCACCGCGGTGAATGCGGGGCCCGACTCCGTGATCGGGGTGCGCTTCTCCGAGCCGCTCCTCCCGTCCACCATTCCGGGGGGGGTCTTCCTGCGAGCCTTCGGCACCAGCAGCGGCCGCGAGGTCGAGGTGGCGGCGATCATCTCGATCGTGCAGCAGCCGGCGGCCACCGTGGTCCGGTTCGAGCCCACCATCGATCTTCCGGGTGGAAGCGTGATCGAGGTCGTCGTCACGGGGGCCCTGCGGGACTTCGGTGGCAACCGCCTGACTCCGCCGACCAGGCCGATCACGGTCACGGTCGTCGACCAACCTCTGGTCGAGTCCAACCAGTTCCTGGTCGGCATCACCCCGGTCACGCCCCAGGACTTCACGTTCCAGACCAACAACCTCGAGGATCCCAACCAGACCGGAGCCGTGTGGAACGGCCGGGTTGATTCCCAGACCACCGTCGGCTCCATCATGGGGCAGATCGTGGCGGGCGCCGGGGGGACGGGTAGCGACGGCTCCCTCGTCTTGCAGGGTGACTTCATCCTCGACACCGATTCCATGCGTCCGGACGGCAATCCGCGAAACGGAGTTTTCGAGTTCACGCGGCTCAACGTGCCCGTGGGCACGACGCTCCAGGGAGTGGGGTCCCTGCCCCTCAAGATCTTCGTGGCCGGCCGCGTCGATATCGCTGGAACCGTGAATGTCTCGGGTCTCAACGGCGAGAACGCCAGCGTCGGCGGACTGGGAGCCATCGGCCGGTGTGGAGGTGGTGCGGGCGGCGATGGCGGCCTGGGACCATTTGCCAACGGTGGTGACGGTGTGGGACCGGGCGCCGGCACCGGAGGAACCGGTGGTGCGGGTGACATGGCCTCCGAGGCTTCAGGCGGCGGCGGTGGTGGCTATGGTACGGCCGGGAGCAATGGAGGCACCAACGGTCCCCCCCGTGGCATGGGCGGAAGTACTTACGGAAACAACGCCATCTTTCCCTGCCTGGCGGGATCGGGAGGGGGCGGTGCTGGCTTCATGTTCAACGGGCCCGGCACCTCGCTGACGCCCCAGCCCGGAAGCGGTGGTGGCGCAGGCGGTGGCTTCCTCGGAATCCAGTGCGGCGGCATTCTCTCCGTTTCCGGAGGGGTCATCAATGCCGACGGAGGCGAGGGTGGACGCGGCAACTCGCAGTTCAGCGCCTCGGCCGGAGGAGGCTCGGGCGGAGCCGTGCTGTTCCAGTCGGCGCGGAGCATCATCGTTCTCGAGGCGGGCAATCCGCCCGTACCGGCCTCGATCACGGCCACGGGAGGTGTCGGGGGTCGGATCGACGTCGACCCGAGCCGACGCGGTGGCCGCGGCGGCGTGGGGCGTACCCGCGTCGAGTTCGGGCCGGGCAGCGAGTTCCGTCGGGGCATGATGTCCATCATCGACCCCAACCCGGCCCCTGTGGCCGGAGCCGCCTTCGTCTTCAACAGTGCGACGTCGGTGGCGGTGTCCCGCTTCCTGGATACCCAGCAGCTCTTCCCCGACTACGTCTTCAACCCTGCTACGGATGCGGATCCGCCGTCCGGCGGAGGAGTCCAGTACCTCTTCCAGGGTGCGCCCGAGGATCCGACGAATCCCGGCCGCCCCGACCTCGGCAACACGTTTCCGCCGTCGGGTTTCACGGCCAACATCGACGACGTGGACGATTTGCGCTTCATCCGGTTCGCGATCCAGTTCCTGGCTCCCGCGGACAACGATCCCCCGAACTCCACCATCACCGAGTTCACGGATCCCGACCTACCGAGAGCCAACAGCATCTCGCTGCGCTACTTCCACCGCTGACCGGAAGGCCCTCGGCCTCAGACCCTCACGCTCTCGGCATGGGGACCAAGGGGGTGCCGGGCCACCGCGGGATCGAGCTCCTCGGCGAGGAACTCGTCGACCTGTTCCGGAGCCCGCCCGACCAGTCGTCGGGGATCGAGGATCCGGGCCAGCTCGTCCTTGACCGGAGAGAAGGCCCCGTCGCCCGCGATGCGGTCGAGGAGGTCGCTCGCCGTCGCCCCTTCCTCCCGCATCCTTCTCACCGATTCCATGGCGTGCCGGCGAATCCTCTCGTGAAGATCCTGCCGGTCTGCGCCCCTGGCGACTCCGGCCATGAGGATGTCCTCGGTGGCGAGGAGTGGGGCCTGCTCCTGGAGGCGCCGTCCGATGATGGCAGGGCAGGCCCGCAGGCCGCCGAGGACGTTCTGGCACAGGATGAGGATCGAGTCCGCGAGCAGGAAGCACTCGGAGATGGCCAGACGACGGTTGGCGGAGTCGTCGAGGGTGCGCTCCATCCACTGGTTGGCCGCGTTCCATCCGGCATTGGGTGCGAGGGTGAGCAGCATTCTCGAGAGCCCGGCGATCCGCTCGGAGCGCATGGGGTTGCGCTTGTAGGCCATGGCTGACGACCCGACCTGGTTCTCCTCGAAGGGCTCCTCGGCCTCCCCCATGGTCTGCAGGAAGCGGATGTCGTTGGACATCTTGTGCGCGGACTGGGCCAGCCCGGCGAGGACGCCGAGCACCGTGGAGTCGAGCTTGCGGGGATAGGTCTGCCCCGTCACCCGGTAGGCCCGGGAGAAGCCGAATGCCTCGCTCACCAGACGATCGAGCTCCAGGACCCGGGCATGATCGCCATCGAAGAGCCGGAGGAAGCTGGCCTGGGTGCCGGTGGCCCCCTTGACCCCGCGGAAACGAAGGCCGCTCAGGACCGCTTCCGCCTGCTCGAGGTCGGAGAGGAAGTCCTGGAGCCACATCGCCACTCGCTTGCCGAGGGTGGTGGGCTGGGCCGGCTGGAGGTGGGTGTAGCCCAGGCAGGCCAGGTCACGGTACTTCAGGGCCACGTCCCGCCCGGTGCGCAGCAGCTCGACGACCCTTCTCGTGACCAACCGGAGCCCCTCGCGCATCTGGAGGATGTCCCCGTTGTCCATGACGAAGGCGCTCGTGGCTCCGAGGTGGATGATGGGACGGGCCGTCGGGCAAAGGTCGCCCCAGTGTCGGATGTGGGCAATGACCTCGTGCCGCGTCTCCTTCTCGTAGCGCGCCACCTCGCTGTCGTCGAGGTCGTCCCGTTTCCGGCGCAACTCCGCGATCTGCTCCTCGGTCACCGTGAGCCCGAGCTTGCTCTCTCCCTCGGCGAGAGCGATCCAGAGGTCACGCCACAGGAACGATCGAGTCCGCGGCGAGAAGATGCTCACCATGTCCGAAGACGCGTAACGGGTCACGAGTGGGCTCTCGTAGGTTATCGGGGCTCGCTCGTTCTTGCTCATGGGCCAGTCTCCAGTGTCAGCGCGGTCCCACGGCGAGACCGCGGACCACGTTCCCCACCGTATCCGGCAATCGCATGGGGCGGAAGTCCCGGCCCACGCACGCGAGGACGGTACGGCCGTCGGCCAGGACCCTCTCGTCGTCCTTGCGCAGCACCCGGTACGCGAAGGTGAGCCTGACCGGTCGGACCTCCTCGATCCAGGTTTCGATGACCAGGTCGTCCTCGTAGTGGCCCCGATCCCGGTAGTTGACCTCGACCCGGGTCACGGTCAAGAGCACCCCGTCGTCCTCGAGGCGCCGGTACGAGATCCCCGCGTCCCGCATGAACTCGGTGCGTCCCATCTCGAAATACACCACATAGTTCGAGTGGTGAACCACTCCCATCCGGTCCGTTTCCTTGTACCGGACCCGGACCTCCGACCTGTGCACGGGATTCAAGGTACCGGTTCTCCTCGAGTCAGGTCAGACCTGTCACCAGGTGGAACACGAAGCCGAAGACCACGGTCACTCCCCCCAGGTAGAGAAAGAGCCGGACGGCCGAGCGCAGGATCGCCCGGGGATCATCCCGGCGCACGGCGCTGCACACCAGGGAGATCACCCCGATGAGGAGCAGGAAGAGGAAGATCGAGCTCGCCACGTCAGCTCACCTCCCCGGGGGAGCCCGGGCGGGAGCTCGCCACGATGCCGTCGGCATCGATCATGACCAGAACGTTGAGGAGGGCCGCGGTGGCTGCGAACAGGCACCCCAGCTCGACCGTCAGGATCTCCTCGGTGATCCTGAGTCCCTCCGTGAGCTCGAGGGTGGTGAGGGTCGGAGCGAGCTGGAGCAGGAAGACGCTCGTGAAGAAGGGGTGGCGGTCGAAGGACACGATCCGAAAGCCCCCCAGGGCGAGGCCGATGAAGTACGTCCCTCCCAGAAGAACGAAGAAGTACGCCGCCTTTCCGGGCCGTCCGGCCACCAGGTGCCCGAGGCCGGGGAGGAACCAGGTGAGCAGAACGGCCAAGAAGCGTCTCATGGCGAGGAGTCTAGCCAGGATCATTGGCGAGGGCGACCTGTTGGCGTGGGAATCCCGTCCGTTCCCCGACCCACCCGGCTTCTTCTCCGGCCGCGCGCCGGGGACGGGTTCCCTTCTCCTTCGGGAAAGGGAAACTCTGTCGAGTCAGCCGAGCCGGGACCCGGCAGGCCCGCTTTCCGGAGAACGCGCGTTGAAGATCCTCATGGTGGCTTCGGAATGTGCTCCGTTCGCCAAGACGGGCGGGCTGGGAGATGTCGTCGGGGCGCTGCCCCAGGCGCTGGAACGGATCGGGCACGAGGTCCGGGTCGTGCTTCCCTTCTACGGCAATGCCCCCCGCCTCGACACCACTGCGACCGGGAAAGTGCTCCGGCTGGATCTCGGGGGGCGGGCCTTCGAGCCGAGTCTCCTCGAGGCCCGGCTCCCCGGCTCGAAGGTCGTCGTCCAGCTCGTGGCCGAGAGCTCCCTCTTCGGGAGGACGACACTCTATGGCGAGGCCGGTGACTATCCCGACAACGACGTCAGGTTCATTCTCCTCTGCCGCGCCGCTCTCGAGGCCTGCCGCGCGACGGGTTTTTGTCCCGACGTGATCCATGCCCATGACTGGCAGGCGGCCGCGGTGCCCATCCTCCTGCGGTGGGGCGGTGGCGACGACGCATTCTTTTCCCGCACCGCCACCGTCTTCTCCATTCACAACCTGGCCTTCCAGGGCCTGTTCCCTCCGTCCACCCTGCCGCTCCTCGGCCTGGGGCCCGAGCGGTTCACCGTGGACGGGCTGGAGTACTACGGTGGTCTCTCGCTCCTGAAGGGGGCGCTCCTCTCGTCTGACATGATCAGCACCGTCAGCCCGTCCTACGCCCGGGAGATCCTCGAGCCGGAATTCGGATTCGGGCTGGAGGGCGTTCTGGCCACCCGGACCGACTCCCTGGTGGGCATCCTCAACGGCATCGACGAGGCGATCTGGGATCCGCGCACCGATCCCGTCCTCCCCACCAACTATGGCCCCGAGGCCCTCGAGGGAAAGGGCGAGTGCCGTGCCGAGCTGGAGAGCGAGGCCGGTCTCGCCCCGTCCAGCGACCCTCTCCTCGGTTTCGTCGGTCGCCTCACCGACCAGAAGGGTCTCGATCTCCTCGAGAACGGGCTTCCGCGCCTTCTCGAGCTCGGATTCCGGACGGTGATCCTGGGGACGGGCGAACCTCGCTATCATGATCTGCTCTGGGGCCTGGCCGGGCGGTATTCCCGACGCCTCCGGTCCTACCTCACGTTCGACGAGGAGCTGTCCCACCGGATCTTCGCGGGTAGCGACCTGTGCCTGATGCCTTCCCGGTTCGAGCCCTGTGGCCTGAACCAGATGATCGCTCTCCACTACGGAACCCTGCCCGTGGTGACGAGTGTCGGGGGGTTGCGAGACACGGTCGTGGATGCCACCCCCGCGAACCTGCGGTCCGGCATCGCCAACGGGTTCGTCCTCGGAAGGCACGATCCCGATGCCCTGGTCGACGCCTGCCTCCGGGCGCGTTATGTGAGGGAACGCCGGCGCCAGTGGCGAGAGCTGGTGAGAACGGGAATGGAGGAGGACTTCTCCTGGGCCCGCAGCGCTCGGGACTACGTTGCCCTGTACGAGAGGGCCCTGACCAGGATGCCGAGGGGGTGAGGGAGCTCCTGATGCGACCCGGGATCGGGGGAAGCCCAATTTCGTTGACAACGGGGCGTCGGTCCCCCTACCTTCTCGTTCCATGACCTCACTCTTCCTGGCCAGTGCGAGCGAGCCTTTTTCTCTCGAGATCGGCCTCGTCCTCCTGCTCCTCGCCGCGGTCATCACCTTCTTCGTTCTGGAGCTTCTCCCCATCGACGTGACGGCGCTGGCCGTCCTCGTCGTCCTTGCCGTGCTGGGCAAGATTCTTCCCGAAGGATCGCAACTGACTTCCGACATGGCGTTGCGAGGGTTCTCCAGCCGGGCACTGCTCACCGTGGGAGCCATGTTCGTGGTCTCGGCCGGGCTCTCGCGCACGGGGGCCTTGGGCCGGGTGGGAGATCTCCTGCTCAGCGTGTCGGCGAAGGGGAAGATCCGCTTCTTCCTCCTCCTGATGGTGACGGTGGCCGTCCTCTCCGCGTTCATGAACAACACCCCCGTGGTGGTGGTGTTCCTGCCGGTCGTGCTCCGCGTGGCCCACAGCTCGGGCATTCCCGCCAGCAAGCTCCTCATGCCCCTGTCGTTCGTCTCCATCCTGGGCGGAGTGTGCACCCTCATCGGGACGTCGGTGAACATCGTGGTGTCGGACTTCGCGGCCGAGCATGGCCCGGGAAAGTTCGAGATGTTCGAGCTGACAAAGGTGGGTGTCATCGCAGCGGCGGTGGGAATCGTGTATCTCCTCGTGGTGGGGATGCGCCTCCTGCCCGTGAGGACCACGGTGGCCGACGCCGTGTCGGGACGGCCGACCGAGTACCTCACCGAGGTCGCGTTGGAGAGCGGGTCGTCGCTCGTGGGCAAGACCCTGGGTGACACGCTCTCGGCCCCGGGATCCGGGATCCGGGTCCTGGAGGTCATCCGCGAGAGCATCATCCTCGTTCCCGAGCCCGAGCTCGCGCTGGAAGGGGGTGATCTCCTCCTCATCAAGGGTTCCCCGGACGAGCTCTACAACCTGCAGCAGTCGCGGCGGGCCACCCTGGTTCCGGAGCTGGAAGAGGGCGGAGGAGCTCGCGCGGTGGAGGCGAGCCTGGCCGAGGTGGTGATCACCCCGGATTCCCGGCTCAACGGACGGCGCATCGGCGACGTGGCCTTCCGGGATCGCTACGGCGTGTCCGTGTTCGCGGTGCAGAGGCACGGCATCCACATTCGCGAGAAGCTCCGCAACATCGTCATGCGGGTCGGAGACATGCTCCTCGTCCAGGGATCGTCCGAGGCGCTGCGGAAGCTGACCTCGGCCGAGGCATTCCTTCTCCTCATGGGTGTTCAGTCCACGATCCAGAGAAAGCACAAGGCCCCGATCGCGGTGGGGGTCGGGCTTCTCACCATCTTCCTGATCTCCCGGGAGATCCTCTCCCCCGAGGTCGCGGCTCTCTTCGGGGCCTCCTTGATGGTGCTCACCCGGTGCATCACCATCAAGGAGGCCTACGATTCCCTGAACCTCCAGGTCCTCATGCTGCTGGCCGGGATGCTGGCCCTGGGCGCGGCCATGCACGAGACCGGAGCGGCACGGTTCGTGGCCGATCGCGTGGTTGGCCTCACTGCCGACTACGGACCCTTCTGGGCCCTGGCGGGAATCTACGTCACCACGATGCTGCTCACCGAGGCGGTGACCAATGCCGCCACCGCGGCTCTCATGTGTCCCATCGCCATGAGCACGGCGGCCGGGCTCGAGGTGAATGCCATGCCCTTCCTGGTCGCCGTCTGCTTCGCCGCATCCTTCAGCTTCATCACTCCGGTGGGATACCAGACCAATACCCTCGTCTATGGCCCGGGCGGCTACCGATTCTCGGACTACTTCCGGGTGGGGCTCCCGCTCTCGCTGATCCTTGGGACCGTGACACTGATGCTGATTCCGGTGTTCTGGCCGTTCTGAGAATGAAGGCGAGGACGGGGGCGGTTGCGGAAACGGGGACGGAAACGGACACGGAGGCGGACACGGTGACGGGAGCGGACACGGTGACGGACACGGCGACGGATCCCGGGAGCGGCCTTCCCCCCGGCCGGCGCTTCCTCCCGCTCTCCGTGTTCTACCGCCGCCGCTTCGGAGGGAGTGTCCACAAGGTCCCGCTCGATGCGGGGCTGACGTGCCCTAACGCCGATGGAACCAAGGGGGTCGGGGGATGCACGTTCTGCGACAACCGGAGCTTCAGCCCGGCCCGCCGGCAGGGTCTGCCCACGGTGCGGGAGCAGATCGACCTCGGGATCGAGCGCACCGAGCTGCGCTATGGAGAGCGCAGATTTCTCGCCTACTTCCAGGCGGCCACCAACACGTATGGTCCGGTGGACCTCCTGCGCGATCTCTGGGAGCAAGCGCTCGACCATCCCCGCATCGAGGGCCTCGTGATCGGGACCCGACCGGATTGCCTGCCCGAGGAGGTTCTCGATCTCCTCGAGGAGATCGCCGGCCGGACCCACGTCTCGCTGGAGATCGGGCTCCAGAGCCTGTCCGACGCGGTCCTTCGGTGGACGCGTCGCGGCCATGACGCGGCGAGCTTCTTCGATGCGGTGGAGAGGGCGCGGGGCCGGGGGATCGAGCTGGTCGTGCACGTGATCCTGGGCTTTCCCGGCGAGACGCGGGACGACGCAAGAAGACTCGGCGAGGTCCTCGGCCCCATGGGGATCGATGGCATCAAGATCCACGCTCTCCACGTGGTGCGAGAGACCCCCCTCGAGTTGCTCTTCCGGGAGGGGAGGCTTGCCCTGATCTCGCTCGAGGAGCACGCGGCCCGGGCCGCCGACATCCTGGAGAGCCTACCCACCACGGTGGCGATCCACCGCCTCTCCGCCGATGCTCCTGGCCGCTGGCTGGTGGCTCCGTCGTGGTGTCGGGACAAGCACCGCGTCGTCCGGGCGGTGGAGGCCGAGCTCGAGGCCAGGGGATCGTGGCAGGGGCAGCGGGCCCGCGGTTGAAGGGGGCGGCCCGAACCGGGGAGGCTTCGCTGGCGTCTGGCCCGGGGGGCCTTCCGGCGACTCTCACGCGCCGATAGCGTAGACTGGAGGGGGTCGGTTAGAAACCGAGGAAGGCCCTTGATGACTCCTGGTCCGGCAAACGTCTGGCAGTGTCCCGCCTGCCTGACCTACAACGAGGGCGGGGCCCGGCGCTGTGGGGCCTGTGGACGCTCGAGCTCGCGCAGAGGCCTCGTCGCGCGACGGGCCTTTCTCGCCGCCGGGGTCGTCGTGCTCACCGCCGTCATCGTGGCGGGCGTGCTCCTGGTCACGGCCGATGCCCCGGGACCTCCCGTCGGGAGTTCCTCTCCCGAGGCGGGGGGCGCGTTCGTCGCCGGTTCCGAGGCCACGCCTTCCCCTGACCCTTCCCATGGATCGCGACGGCCTCCACGCTCCTCCTCCCTCGACACGCTCCCGACCACCGTGGGATCGACGGTGGTCGAGACGTTCGTCCGCGACCCCTTGCCTCCGGGAGAGCCGGGGGCGCGGCCGGTTCGCGTCCATGTCTTCTCCGTGCGCGGCATCAGCGGTCTGGAGATTCGCACCGAGGGATCCGCCCTCGGGCTTCCCGGAAGTCGCGATGCCCTGGTCTCGGCACGTCTTCTCTTCGGCGCCGAAGAGGCGGTGGCGTTCCCCGATCCGGGCGGCGGACCCGTTCCGGTGGAGGCGGTGATGGGCTACGATCCCGGGACCGATCTCGCTCGCATCCGGCTCGGGGAAGGAGCCCACTTTCCGGCCGCCCTCCGCCCTCCTCTCGCCGAGGACCTTCGCGGGAGCGCAGGCTCCTTCCGGCTCTGGGCCGCCGATCCCGTGGTGCCCGCCCCCGGCGCGCTCCTGCGCGGGGAGCTCCGCATGCACGGGGAAGATCCGCCGGGAGCACCTCCGCTCGCGGTGGCGCTGGCGGGAGCCGCGCCCGAGGCGGGTGGGGCGCTCCTGGATGCCGAGGGAGAGGTCATCGGCATCCTCCATCCCTCCTTCGTCTGGGAGGAGACCCGGCTGGGTGTGCCCCTTCCGCGGGTGCTTCTCGAGGAGCCCACCGCGGATCGTCTCTCCGTCGACGATCTTTCGCGCCTCCGCTACCGGGGGACGGGAAGGGAGGCTCTGGAGCAGGGCCTGCTCGCCTGGCGCGAAGCCGACTTCCCCGCGGCGGTGACAGCGTTCTCACGACTCTTGCGCGAAGAGCCGGCCCTGGCCGATCCTTTCCTCGACCGGATCCTCGAGTCGTATCTGGCCGAGGCCAACGGGCGCAAGGGGAGGGGAAACCTCCTGGGGGCGATCTGGATCCTGAGGGAGGCGGTGACGCTGTTGCCGCGAGAGGCGCGTCTGCATCAGGCCCTCGGCCGCCATCTGCTGGATCAGGGGGACGAGGCGTCGGCGATCGAGGAGCTCCTGGTGGCCGTCGAGCTGGACCGGTCTCTCGTCGCCGAGCTCGGAAGGACGATCGCGGATCTCTTCCTGCGGCGGGGAGACGGCGAGATGCGGGCGGGCCGGTTCGGGGAGGCGGCGGCCCTCGCCCAGCGTGCGGTGGGGCTCTTTCCCGACGAGCCTTCGCTTCTGTATCTCCTCGGCCGCGCTCTTGCGGCACTGGGAAGCCACGCCGACGCGGTGCCGATTCTCGAGCGAGCTCTGCTGCTCGACGGCTCGCTGGCGTCGGCCATCCAGCCCCTGCTTTCCGAGGCGGAGAGGATGCTCGGCGGCGGCTACGTGGTCGAGATCCGCTACCCTCCCAATTCGCGACGGATCGGGATCGACCTCCTCGTGGCCGACCGCTCCACCGAGCTCTTCGTCCTCGATACCGGCGCCACCAACACCGTGATCACGCCCGATCTCGCCTATCGCCTGGGGCTACCCCTCGATCCCCGCCGCCGGGCTCGGGTCTCGACGGCGGGAGGCGTGGTGGAGGCCCCGCTCGTCATCCTGCCTGCGCTCGAGATCAAGGGGCTCCGGGTCGTGAACCTCGAGGCGGTGGTCCTGGACCTCGGCGACCTCGACGTCACGGGCCTGGTTGGCCTCGACTTCCTCAACCACTTCATCTACTCGGTGGATGGCCAGGAAGGCGTGCTCACGCTGAGGGCGCGGTAGAGAATGGTGTCCCCGGTACTCGAGCGAGCACCGGGGACGGGTCCGTCAGCGTGACGCGGTTCGCGAGCTCGAGCCCCGGTGCCTGCGCCAATGCGACTCACTTCCTCCGCACGAGCTGGATGTCCGCGGTGTGGACGTTCTTGCCCGCCTCGAACATGCGCCACTCGAGCTTGACCCGGTCGGGGGAGACGACACGCGTCACGAGAAAAACCGTCGGGGCCCGGGAAGGCCCTGCATCCGGAGAGGAGCTTCCGGGCCCCCTCACGCGAGCAAGTGCACGAGCCCCACCGCGACGGCCGTCCAGCCCAGGGCGAGAAGGGCTTCGACGAGGCCGCGCTGGCGCAGGGCGGCCCGGGTGAGGCCGCCGTCCCGTCTCAGTGCCGTTCCCAGGCGCGTCGTGCGCCACGCGAAGAAGGGGAGGAGGAGCAGCACGAGAAGGCCCATGCCGGGGAGCGATGCGCCTCCCGCGCAGGCGGCACAAGGGGCCGCGAGGACGAGGGCGCACACCCCGAGGGCGAGCGCAGGCGGTGAGTGGTAGCCGTTCCGGGCGGCGAGGAACGCGGCGGCGCAGGCGGGAAAGAGCGCCACGAGCCCGAACCGTAGAAACATCGGATCCGCCCCGGAGAGGAGGGCGAGGCCCACCGCGATCGTGCTCACGAGGAGGCCCCCGAGGAGCCTGCGGGTTCTCTGACGTCCCCGCACCGCGAGACCGCCGGCGAGCAGGAACGCCCCGGCGAAGGCGGTCCCGGCGAGGACGGGAGCGAGGGGGCCGCGGCCGAGGGCGGTCAGGGCTCCCGCCAGGATCGACAGGAGGAGATAGACCCAGGCTCCGTGGGCGCGCAGGGGATCGGGCGCCCGTCCCTTGACGAGCTGACGGAGTCGATGGGCGGAGCTGGACACCATCGGGGCCCGGGATGGGCTACTTCAGAACGCCGCCCACGTACAGGGTCGAGAGCGGCGTGGAGGAGAAGAGACCCACCGGCGGATCGAGAGCTCTGCGCCCCCGACGACGTGAAATCCCGAGCGTACCGTGACCTGGAACCCCCATCGAGCGAAGCCGTCGAGGCCGAGGGGGGCGGTGATCACGGTGGAGTTTCCCGGAATGAGCAGGTTGCTCTCCACGACCACGATCCGTTGCTCGGCCGGCACACCGGATTCCCGCCCGGCCGCGGCGGCGTTCTTTCCCGCGGGGCCGAGGACAAGGAGCACGAAGCCGGCCATGGCAAGAGTGGAGAGGCTGGCAAGGAGGAGCATTCGTCGCATCGGTCATCCTCCAGATGCGGTTGCGAGGCAGGCACGGTGGGCTCGAAGAACAGGTCCTATTCTACCGGAATGGCGGCAAGGGGCGCAATCTCCTGGCCAGGATCAGCCAGAAGGGGAGGTGAGCGACGTCGCTTCCCTCCGGGCCCGCTCCTGTCTTCACCGCCTCCACGCGCCGCCTCTCCCCATCCGTCAGCTCCAGCTCGAGGAGAAGATCGGCGCGCTCCTCACGCGCGGGATGATGCCGGTCGAGAAAGCGTGTCTCCACCTCCAGCCTCTCCTCGGCGAGCCAGAGGGGAAGCTTGCGTCCGATGAAGGGATCGGCGCCGGCGCGTTCGAGGGAAGAGAGCCAGATCTCGCGCAGGGCCGTCTCCGCCGGATGCTCCATCAGCCCGCCGAAGTCGGGCTCGACGAGCGCCAGAGATCCTGCCGGGTCGAGGACGCGAAGGGCTTCGGTCAGGCACTCGCGACCGGGCGAGAACCAGAGGAAGGCGCACTGGGTGAAGACGAGATCGAAGCTCCCGTCGGGAAAGGGGAGCCTCCGGGCATCGGCCCGCACGGCATCGATCCCGGGGCCCTGCGCCTCCGCCACCGCGTCGTCGCGATCGAGGGCGACCACGTGACCTCCCGAGCGGCGTCGCAGCTCTCTTGCCACCTGACCCCATCCGGCACCGAGATCGAGGATGTGCTGGCATCTCACGATGTCGGCACGGCGGAGCAGTCGATCGCGCGCACCGCGGAGCCACTGCGACTGGCGATCGGCGAGCTCGCGCGAAGGCAGTGACGGGGACGCCTTCAGCTCAGCGTCCTCCACCCGCGCAGGCACAGGCACACGCGCAGCCGGCACAGGCGCACGCGCAGCCCCCACCTCCGCTACTGCCACCGCCTCCGCTCGACCTCCCCATACCCTCGAAGGTCTTGGCGGTGACGCGATCGATCCCGCCGAGATCGACCAGACCTCCTTCCGGCGGTCCCACCTCCAGCGAGCCCGGCTCGATGGTGGCGGCGAGCTTGCTCGTCGTGTTCTCGAACCATCCGGCGACCGAGGAGGCCACCTCTCCGCCCGTGGTCCGGGAGGGAGTGGACGGGGAAGCGGGCGCCGCGCCTCCCCCGCTCGTCCCTCCACCTCCGGAATGGATCCAGTGGGGCGAGTAGATGAATCCCCGCGGGCTCAGCCGCCGCGGGTAGTGCTCGTCGAGCAGGATCCACTCGAGGTTGCGATCCAGGGTCTGATCCACGGTCTCTCCCACCACCAGACCCTCGGATTCCTTGCAGGCTCTGTCCACGATGCGTCGGTAGTAGGCCCGCGTTATTTCGCGGTCGAAGCCCTTCATCTTGGTCACCACGTTGCGGACGAGCCTCGAGAGTGCTTTCCCGAATAGCAGCTTCTCGATGGGTGCGGTGGCATGGGCAAGGGTGTTGAGAAAGGGTTCTTCGTAGGGGTGAAGGACGATGCCCTTCTCGGCCGCCGCTCTTCTCCTCTCCTTGGCTTCCTTCTCGAAAGGAGCCACGATTTCGACTTTCAGCGGATCCGAGGAGACGAGCCTGGCCACCCCCTTCTTCAGCAGCCCGAGGAGAACGAGGGTGAGGACATTCTTCAGGGGAAGCTCGAGCAGCACCGCCGCCTCGGGGGCGGTGAGCCCGCGCTTGACCCCGCCTCCCTCGGCACTGGCCATGGCGGGCAGGTAACCCGTTCTCTTTTGCTTGCGGCGGACCACCTCGATGACGATCAGCAAGACGAGGAGGAGCGGCCACAGCACGAGCTGGACGGCCACGCTCTTGACGAGAAAAACAATGAGACCGGCGAGAAGAAGGAAGTAGAGAACGAATCCGGTTCCGCCCGAGAAGCGGAAGAAGGCCCAGGAAAACAGGCTGAGAAGCATGATGCTGGACATGACCCGGGTCTCAGGGTCGTTCTCCAGCCAGCGCACGACGAGGTCCATGATGGTGATCTCGACGACGTGGCTCATGACCCTGCGAGGAAACGAGAGGGCGAACTTCGGATTGCTGGCGGACAGCCTCTCGTTCGGCAAGGACCAGAGGGCGACCACGTGGGGCGCGTCGCCTTCCTCGCGGACGAGGTCCTGATAGCGCAGGCTATTCGTCTGGTAGCGAACCTCTCCGGGCTCGACCCCGGAAGGCAGGTGGATGGCGACGTCGAGGCGGGTTTTTCCCACCTGGAGCCGGGGATCGAACCAGGTGGGGATGATCTGGAACGAGGCCAGCTCCGAGCTTGTCGTGTCCTCGTAGACCATCCGGGGCAGGGTGCACGAGAAGACAAACATCCCGGTGCCCCCGGTGGGGATCGCTCTCTCGGCAAGGGGAACCTCGACGCCGATGTCGATGGAAGTCGACTTCTTGATCGCGCCGAGAGGGGAGCCGTCGATCGAGGCCGACAGGCTGGAGCGATCGTACTCCGGGTGGGGAAGGCCGACGTCCACGACGTCGATTGGCCGGCCCTCGTTCCTGAACACGATCTCGTAACGGAGGCGCGCCGAGGCGTCGGGCTGGATCCAGACCTGGAGCTCCATCCTCTGCACCTGGAACCGGTAGCTCTGTCCCCGCACCGGTGCGGTGGCGAGGAGCGTCGTGATCACGACGAGCCCCAGGAGGGTGGAGATTCTCTTCGTCTTCGACTCGATCACGAGAGACCCTTTCCCCGGGCCTTTCCCGGCGCGTCGTTCCGGTTTCGGGGTGGCCCCGGAAGGGCCCATCCGCGCGGATCCGCCGGGCAGTCGGCGGCGCAGATGGCAAGGCCGGGACACAGGGCGCACCGGGTGGGTCCTTCCACCCTCTCCCGGAACCGGCAAAACGCGGCGTGGCCCCAGATCGTCTCCCAGGGATCGGTGAGGAGGTTGCCGGCCGCGGTCGCCTCGCCGCGCGGGGCAAGGACGCGACCGTCTTCCTCGATCCGGATCGAGATGTCTCCCGAGGTCCTCGGCCCTCTTTGCGCCGCCTCGGCCACTTTTTCTCCTCCGGGAACGACCACCGGGGGCAGCCATACGACCCGCAGCGGGATCCGGGACGTCAGCTCCTCGATGTCGGCGGCCGTCTGACGCAGCGCCTCTCCCGGAAGTGCGCGAGGAACGGAGGAGGCAGGGGATTCTTCCATTGCCACGAGGGCGTAGACCTCGACCTGCTCCGTCCCCAGCTCGAGGGCTCGTCGCAGGCCGTTCTCGAGGAGAGCGTCTTCGTTGTCGCGGAAGATCGGTGCCGAAGCCACCGGGCAGATCTCGAGGCCCTTGATCTCGTCGATCCGTCTCTCCAGGAAACCGGGAGTGCTCCCGAAGATCCTCTCCTGCCACTCTTGCGATCCTGCCCACGGCACCACGGCGTAGTCGAGACCACACTCGGCCAGAGGCAGGAGCGAGCCCTCGACCTCCGATCCTCCCCCGGGAAGACGCACGCCGGTGATCATTCCGAGATCCTCGGCGTGCTGGACGGCCTCGGGAAGAGTGGCCATCGCGGATCCGTCCCGGGGATGGAACCGTACGTGGGGAATCCCGGCCTCCCAGCATCGACCGAGGATCGTCCCCAGCGTCCTGGCGTCCCCGACGTCGAGGTCTGCCTGGAGCGGCGCCGGAAGCGAGGTGCGATCACCGAACGCCGGATCGGGGAGGTTGAACACGGGATACTCCGCTCCCGGCCGCGGACGTCCCGCAAGCAGGGCATCGAGCTCCTCCACCCGGGAGCGCGACACCGTGAGCCCCCGGACGGCCTCTCCTCGTGTCCGACCCTCGAGGAGCCTCTTCACGATCGTGCACTCCAGCTCCGTCAGGTGCACGATGCGCGAGGCGCCGGCGATGAGAAGCCCTGCGCCTTCCGGATCGATGCGCAGGTGAAACCTCTGCCTCTCACCCTCGAGCTCGCGCTCGAAGTGGTGGAGTCCCTCCGGGACGATCGCGGATGCGGGGAGCCTCTCCCTGCCGGATGCCCGGGGAAGGACCCAGTCCATCAAGGTTCGTGGCCACGCCATGACTCGCTCTCCCCGCCGGAAGGCCGGCATTCGCCGTGACCTGTTCTCCCTATCCGGGCGAGAACTGGCCGCTGCTGCGTCTCCGTTTACCGTCCTCGGGCCGGGGAGCGCAGGACGTGGCCGCGCTTCCGCACCCGCCGCAGGCACTCCCGCATCCGGACCCCTCCGAGGTGCGCACGCCGTCGCGCGCTTCGCGCTCGATGCGACATCCCCCTCCGCACAGGGGAAGGTCGGGGCATTCGTGGCACTTGTCGGGCAGCCCGGCGGCAACAGGGTCGAGCTCGCGGAGGCGGAAGGAGCGGAACAGCGATCCGTTCCAGATCTTCTCCCAGGGATCCCGCAGAAGGTTGCCCGCCGCCACGTAGAATGACTGGCAGGGAAGCACGCTGCCGTCGGGCTCCACGCACAGCGAGTACTCGCCCGCATTGCAGCGCTTGGCGCCGATGTCGAGCTCGACCGGAGAGAGGCGGCAGTACTCGGTGGGGGTGTACCAGAGGAACTTCATGTCCAGCTCTCGAGCGCGATCCCGGATACGCACCAGGTGGGCCGCCATCTCGCTCTCGAGGATGGCCTGACCGGTGTCGAACCCTCCGCCCGAGTAGATCATCCCGTTCACGGCGAAGGTGCGGATCCCCAGGCCGTGGAGGAACGAGATCGTCTCCTCGATGTCGGGGGCGTTCATCTGCATGAGGGTGGTGTTGGTGATGGTGTGAATGCCGCTCGCCACCGCGTTTTGGATGCCCTTGACCGTCTGGTGGAAGGAGCGGGCGTTCATCATCCGGTCGTGCACCGCGGCTTCATGGGAGCCGAGAGTGATCTGCACGTGCTCGAGCCCGGCGTCCTGGAGCTCGTCCACATAGCCTCTGTGAGCGAGTCGCCTTCCGTTGGTGTTGAGGCCGCACACCGGGCCCATCGTGTCGGCGTACTGCAGGATCTCCAGGAAGTGGGGATGGAGCGTCGCCTCGCCTCCGGTGAAGATGAGGTGAGGGACGCCTTTCTTGCACAGGACGTCGATGATGCGGCGCCAGTCCCGGGCGGGAAGGAGACCGTCCCTGGCCAGTCCCTCGGGCTCGTTGTAGCAGTGGGGGCAGTCGTTGTTGCACTCGTAGGTGAGGGCGAGATCGGCCTTGAAGGGGGCATTGGCCTCGCCCGAGAAGGGGTCCGTTCGCTGGACATCGGTGAGGGTGCAGGTGGGGCAGCCGAGCCACGGCTCGCGAAGCCGCTCCACCAGGGAGTAGAACGATGCGACGTCCCGCTCCACGAGATCCCGGCTGCTCCGGCCGAAGCGTCCCAGGAGGGAGGCCCGGGCCAGGTCGGAGAGGACTCCCTCGAGGGCCCAGTGTGCGATGCGGGCGGCGGTCGGGTTGAGGCGGATCACGTCGGTGACGTCGATGAAGAGAACGCCGCCGCCGTCCGCGTCGATGCGCAGATGGACGCGCCGCTTTCCCTCGGGAGGGGAGAAGCGATAGGTGTGGAGTCCCCTCGCGGGCAAAGGCGAGGGACGCAGTCTCTCCCTGAACACACGAAGATCGCGTCGCATCGCCTCGAAGAGTGTTCTCGCTACCACTTCGGTGCCTCCTCGATCTGGTACTCGGCGCCACAGAACTCGCAGTGGACGAACACGGCTCCCTCGGCGAGCCGGCAGGAATCGGACGAGAGGGTGGCGCCGCATTGCTGGCAGGAGATCTTCTCCAGGTTCACGTCGCCGGAAAGGTGGAGCTGGTAGCTCGTCTCGTTCTTGACCGGATGCAGTCGGACGAGCGCGATGAGGGCTGCGGCAGAGGTGAGACAGACGAGCCCCACCACGATCCGCATCGTCGCGTTCCCCTGGCTGGCCGCGACGACGAAGATGAGACCCAGAAGCCCCAGCAGCGCGGCGAGGATGGTGGCAACGGCCCGCATGGCTCTTTCTCCTCCAGGTGAACCCTGGACCTGAACGGGCCGATCGTAACATGGTTCGCCGGGGACTCATGGACAGTCCGGGAGACCTGCCGTTGTCAGCGAAGCTCCCGGACGGTAACTTGGCCCCGATTCCATGGGCAATCCATCCCCCAACCTCTTCGAGATGTTCGTTCTCTCCGAGATCGAGCGCCGGCTCGAGCTCCGGGCGGGTGAGCTTTCTGGCCGCACGGAGGTGCTCCAGGCGGTCAGGGGAGTCCTCCACGCGAAGAATCTGAGCAAGGAGGAGCAGCACGCGGTCAAGGAGAGCCCGGACGAGCAGTCCCTTTCCAACGCCATGCTCTCGCTGCGGCTCGGCCGGGCGCTCGAGGCGGGGCTTGTCGAGGCGAGCCGGCTTCTCGGCAAAGCGGCCCCGCCTCCGCCACGGGTGGTGGCTCTCGCCGAGCCCTGGGAAAGGGCGGCGACCCTCGAAGAGGGTGCCGCGGAAATCGGCAATACCCTCTCTCTCACCTCCGGGGCGGAGAGTCGCTCGCTCGATGCCGCGACGTTGCTTCCGCCGGGCGAGCCGCATCGGGAGACCCTCCTCGTCGCCGACGAGAGCCGGCGGTCGGATGTGGAGGCGGCCGCGCGGGCGCTTCCCGCAGGACTCCAGCCCGGGGGAAACGTCTCCTTCGCGGCCCTACCCGGAGATCTCGATCAGCTGAGAAAGCAGCTCCGCGACCTCGTCGCCACGAAAAGAAGCGAGCTCACCCTCGGCATCGAGATCGGAGACACCCTGCGCGGCAAGTACCGCATCGACAAGAAGCTCGGGGAGGGAGGCTTCGGGGCGGTGTTCCAGGCCACCGATCTCGATCTCGGCACCAAGGTGGCCATCAAGGTGCTGCACGGCACGGCGGCGCGCAAGGACAGAAGAGCCGCCTTCAAGCAGGAGGCGGTGCGGCTGACCCGTCTCGGACATCCCAACATCGTCGACTGGAAGGTGTTCGAGGAGCGCGAGGACGGCTCCTACTACTTCGTGATGGAGTTCCTCGACGGTGAGGAGCTCTCCGACACCCTCGAGCGCGAGGGGGCGCTCGAGCCCGGCCGCGTGGCGAGGATCCTCCACCAGGTGCTCTCGGCCCTGCGCAAGGCTCACCTGCAGTCGGGCGGAGAGCCGATTCTCCACCTCGATCTCAAGCCCCAGAACGTCTTCGTGGTCGATCCGGGCCAGGAGACCGAGACGGTCAAGGTGATCGACTTCGGCATCAGCCTCATCGCGGGACGAAGCGGCGGCCTCGTCGAGGGGGATGCTCCGGTGACACCCGAAGCGGGCACGCTGCTGTCGCTTGGTGAAGGAGAGCCGGAGAAGTCGTTGCCCGCGCAGCGGAAGCCGGTCCTCCGCTGCACCTCGTGTACCCCGGAGTACGCTTCTCCCGAGCAGGCGGCCCATTTCGGGGATTCCCTCTCGCGGCTGGGAATCTCGCTGGAGCATGGCGCGATTCTCCCGCTCGACGGACGCTCCGACCTCTACTCGCTGGGGGTGATCGGATTCCAGCTCCTCACGGGCCGGCTTCCCTTCGAGGTCGCGGGGAAGCAGAGATTCGAGGTCCTCAAGCGCCAGGCTGACGCGCCGGCCCCTTCGGTGCGGTCCATGGGGAAGAAGGTCCCGCGGGCCCTCGCCGCGTTCATCGACCGCTGTCTGCGCAAGGACAGGGATCAGCGCTTTCGCGATACGGGTGAGGCCTTCGAGCTGCTCGACCGCATCGTGAACCCGCCGGCCTGGAAGGCCGTGGTGAAGGTGACGGTGCCGCTCGTGATCGTGGCCGCGGTGGCGCTCGTGCTGGTGTGGCTGCGGCAGCCGGGGGCGGAGTTCAGCCTCGTCACCAGGAGCGACGACGGAGAGACCGTCCACTCCCAGGATCATCCCGTCGTCGTGGGGTTCCGGGCTCCGAAGAGGATCGTCACACCGAGGGATCTGCCGGAGGGGGCCGCCGCGAGACGCATCCAGGTCGTTCGCGACTCGGATCGCGGGCTCCTCGAGTCCTGGACCGCGAGCTGGACCGGTGACGACAGGGTCGAGGTCACGGGATCGGCGGCGTACTCCGGCCTCGTGCGACTCGAGCTCCTGGAGGGCGGCAAGGATCGCTACTCCGGTCCCTTCAACGTCGAGTTTCTTCCGGAGGGGACGGGAAACGTGGTGAGCATCGGGGTGGAGGGCCAGAACGGCCGGGCCATCGATCCGGTGAACCAGACCCTTCTCGTCGGGATCCAGGGAGCGAAGGAGCGGCACATCGCCGAGGTCTGGATCCGGGACCCGGAGGGCAAGAAAGAGCGGCCAAGGTTCCAGGAGGAAAGGAACGGCGTGCTCACGTACGGGGCGGCCCTCGGCGGTCTCAAGCCGAAGGGGGCGGTCGAGCTGGAGATCGAGGTCACCGACGCCATCGGCTCTCCGCCACTCCCCGTGCAGCGCCGGCGCCTGGACTTCGTGGACGAGGCCATCCGGCTGAGCGAGCCCGTGGTCACGTCAAAGGGCGTCAGACTCGAGAGGACCGGCCGGGGGTACGTTCTCTATCCGAAGACGGATCCGGTGCTCGTCGTCGAGACCAACCACGAGGCCGACGTGACCCTGCAGGTCAAGGGTCTCGACGGAGAAGAGCTCTCGCCACCGATGAGCGCAAGCAAGGAGAAAACGGCGCTTCTCGCCGCCGCGCACACCTTCAAGATCCCGAACCTGAAGGAGCATCTCGGGGAGAAGAAGGAGCTCCTGGGGGTGCTCGATCTCCTGGCGAAGGATGATCGGTACGTGGCCCATCGAGACAAGGCACGTGGAGAGGTCCTGTCCAACGTCTCCTTCGTCTTCCGGGCCGAGGAGCCCTCGCTCCAGTCCCCGGTTCTGGTCAGCCCATCGGGGCGCCAGCAGCTGTCGGAGGAAGCGGTGAGCTACACGAACGGCGGCGAGCTCTCCCTCGAGCTGGCCCGCAGCAACGCGACACCCATGAACCTCGAGATCTCGGTGACACGCGACGGCGGTGATGCGGTGATCGTGAGGAGCGTGCCACTTGCCGGTCCGGTCCGGATGTCGGAGATCAACGAGAAGCTGCCGGTGTCCGGAGACGGGGTCTACACGATCACGACGAGCATCAGCGTCGAGGGGAACAGGGAAGCCTCTCCGTCCTTCACCGTGATCGTTGATTCGAGCCCGCCCACGCTGAGGCTGGATGGACTTCCGCCGTCCACCGTCCTGAAGCAGGAGGGCCAGGAGCTCCCCGAGCTGGTCCTCAAGCTCGAAGACGAGGCTCTGGGGCCGAAGAATACGCTCACTCCGGTGGACCTCGAGTGGTTCGTCACCCGGAAGGACGCGGCGGGAAGAGGCTCGACCTGGGCCTTGTCGGACGGGGGGATTCCCTCGGAGATCAGGACCTCCGAGCTTCCCTGCCGGATCGATGCCGCCGCGCTGCGGGGGGAAGGGGAGGCGGACGGGGAGTACGTCCTCGAGGTCCGCGGCAAGGACCGTGCCGGGAACGTCGCCGTCCGTGCCGAGGCGAGGTTCGACGTCTCGTTCGAGGGACCACGTTGCGAGATCACGACTCCTTCGGAGGGAGCGAAGAAATGGGACATCAAGGTGCTTCCCCTTCAGGTCCGGGCCGATGACGCCAACTGCACCGCTGGCATCCGCTATCGCCTCACACCGACCGAGACGTCGCCGGGGGCGCCCGATCCCTTGAGCGGCGATCTCGAGTGCAAGGAGGGCAGAGGCGCCGTGCAGAGTCAGTGGGAGAAGGATTTCTCCTCACTCGGGGAGGCCTGGTCCGGCCGCGAGGTCAAGCTCGAGCTCGTCGCCCTTGATCGGCACGGCACCTCGCGTGACCTCGAGCAGCCTCTCGTCATCGGTCTCGAGGAGATCCGCCCAGGATACCCCGAGAGGGTCCAACCACGTTTTCTGAACAGAGGGTCCATCGAGATCACCCCCATGATCCTGGTCCGTGGCAACTGGGACGGTGAGTACCGATTCCGGGGCCGCGACGATCTCATGGAGAGGGGGGCCTTCAAGGACGCCGACGTCAAGTGGGACGACAAGATCCACTCGACGAGCTGGGGGATGATCTACGAGAAGAAAGCGATCGCTGACTACTACCTCGACGAGACCGAGGTGACCCGTGCGCAGTACCGGGCGTTTCTCCAGGCGGAGGATGGTTTTTCCGACGCGGAGAACTGGCCCTCCGGTACTCCCGAGGGAACTCTCGCCGACACTGGCAAGAGGAAGCAGGAGCTCCTGGACGAGATCACCGGAGACGACAGGCTCCCCATCACCGGTGTGACCTGGGAGGAGGCTCATGCTTACGCCACCTGGGTGGGCAAATCCCTTCCCTCGTATCCGCAGTGGGAGTTTGCAGTGCGCGGAAAAGAGTCCCGTATCTACGCTGCGCAGCCCACGCCGCCGGCAAAGCCCGAGGCGCGGCTGCCCGAGCACTTCAACTTCGGCTCGGGGCGCGCCTGGCAGGTCGGCAACGAACAGGACCATGATCTCTCTCCCGAGGGCATTCGAAACCTGGATACCAACGTGATGGAGTGGACGTCGTCGCCGAGGTTCTACGGAAGGGCTGGCGCACCCTCCAAAGCGGACATCGACAAGCACCGACTCTCCTTCGCCGATTCTCATGGTGGGGGTGACCTCGGAGGATGGAAGGAGTTCTTCGCGGTGGGAGGGCACTTCAGGAGCCCGAACGCCGAGTACACAAAGGCGGACCTTTTCCGCCGGGACGAGAAATGGAGTCACGTCGGCTTCCGCTGCGCACAGGATGCCAGCCGAGTGGCCCGTCACCAGGAGCGAAAAACCGGGGGGCTGCCCCCGGATATCGACTTCAAGACGGTGCGGTAGCCTCCGACCCCCTCGGATCTGGCCGACTCGATCCCCGATTCCTGGCCGGCGCCGGCCGAGCCTTGATCCGGACGAACCGATTGGGCTATCATCCGCTCGCCCCGGGGAGGCGGACGACGGGCCCGGGCGTCCGACGGGTGTGATGTGGAGGGTCAACGATGAAGACCAGGATGATTGCGGTTCTCTTTCTCCTCCTCCCGCTTCTCGGGCTGGCGGGCTGTGCTTCTCAGCCAGCCCTCACGGAGGAGAACCGGCTTCCCTTCCACGTTGCACTGGTGCCGGTGACGGTGACGACGCAGGATGTTGCCTCCGCGGAGCTGCAGGATCAGAGCGAGGATGACACCATTCTGGACTTCACCATCGATGGGGATCTCGTCTCGCGGGAGCTCTCGTCGGAGCTCCGGCGCGCCGCTTTCGTCCGGGTCACGCTCCTCGATCGTCCGGCCGCGGAGGGGCAGGGGGCTTCCGCCGGAGAGACCGGAATCGAAGAGGTCGATCCGAGCTGGTGGATCGAGCAGGCGAGAGCCTCCGGCGCCGACTTGCTCCTGGTGCCCACCGTCTCGCATTCTCCCGGTATCCGCCAGGAACGCGGGGCCTGGTACATCACGATCCCCGTCTTCCTCTTCACCGGTCCCGTCTCGTGGATCGTCAAGGATCGTCGTTATGAAGCGGACGTGACCCTCACCGCGGTCGTTCATAACGTCAACGGCCTCAGGAGTGTCGCGGCCTACGAGGAGGAGAGCGCCATCGTCGTGGACGCGGAGACGCGATTCAAGGAGACCAACCTGAAGTTCACCGATCGCGCAGAGTCACCGTTGAGTTACCTCAACAGCATCATCTGGCCCGCGGGGTGGCTCGTGTCCCGCACCGACTCGGCGCGTGAATCGACCACGCGGAAGGCAGTTGCCGTGATCTGCGAGCAGATCACCCGGGAGCTGGCCCTCGCCAAGAAGGACGACCTGGTCCGCGCGCCTCTTCGTTGCAATCACTACGTCGAGGAAGGTACGGTGAGCCTGGTCCGGACCGCACCCGATTCCGTCCAGTTCGAGGCGGATCTCCTGCTGAACACGGCGAGGGTTGATCGCCTCAAGTCCTACCAGATTCTGGCCGCCTCGGCCCCTCCTCGTGAGAAGCGATTCGGGGAGTACGATGGCCTTCCTGACGAGAGGAAGGCCTCCTTTCTTCGCTATCACATCAAGGAGACCCTGTCTCTTGCTCCGGACGTCGCGAGTCTGCGACTCCTGGTGACCGAGGGCGGAGAGGAGGCCCAGCGCTCCTACACCTTTCCCATCGGTAGCCCCGTCCGGAACTGAACCGATGTCTCTTCGACCTTCCACGCCGGATGAGTCGCGACACCGCTGCCGCTTCGGTGTCCCGGAGGCACCGCGGGGTACGAACGTCACGGAGATTTTCTCGATGAAGCCCATCGGCCAGCTCTTTCCGTGGTACGCCAGTGCGTGCCGCGCCGTTCTGACTCTTTCCCTGGCGGCGCTCCTGCACCTCCCGGGTGGTTGCGGCAGCGGTCTCGCCGGCATCATCGGCCTCTCCAGCAGCGGCGGAGGGGGAAGCAGCACCACCCGCGTCGCCACCTCCCTCGTGGTGGAGACTCCCGCGCAGGGCGCCTCGGGGAGGGTGCCCCTCCACATGGTCCTCGTCTTCGACAGGAACGAGACGATTCGGCTCCTTTCGGTGGAGTTCTCGCTGTTCGGAGCAGACGGCCCGTTCATCCCCGCCACGGTCGCCCAGGGCCATCCCACCGATATCGCGCCCGGCGGCGCCTTTGCCCTCGAGGCCACGGCGATCCCCGTGGAGAACGGCCTCGGCGTCATGGATCGATACCGTTTCGACTGGAATTCCCATCACGACCTGGACGCGTTGCTCCGGGGCGGGATGTCGGTGACCCGCCCGGCCACGGGGCGGGCGATGATGCGGGTGACCATCGTCAACGCAAACACGGGGCTGCGGACCACGCTCTCCACCGACGAGTTCTTCCTGGACGAAAGCCTGGTCCGCACCGTGGCCGGCGGGGGCGTCGGTGACGGATCGAACCCGCAGTTCTCGACCATGCTCGATCCCACCGGGATCTCCCGTGACGACCGGGGCAACCTCCTCATCGCCGACACCGGCAACAACCGGATCCGGAAGATCACCCTCGACACGACCGTCCCCGATCGGGCCACTCTCATGGAGACCACGGTGGGCAACGGTTTCCGGGGAGTGACCTCCGGCTTCCGGCCCGCGACCACTTCCGGCATGAACTTCCCGCGAGCCACTGCCGTCACCCCCGAGGGAAACGTCTACGTGGCCGAGCTCGATGACACCGAGGTCGATCCCGCCCGGCGGGGAATCATCCGCTACGTGGACCGGAGGACCGATCTCATCTTCACCGTCCTCGCCGCGCTCGTCGAGTCGCCCCGCGACCTCGAGCTCGAGCCCGGACGGTCGCTCTTCGTGAGCGACGACGGAGCCATGCGGGTCCGCGAGTTCGACATCGCGGGAATCGATCCCCTCGGCACTCCCATCACCTCGTTCATCGACCACACCGGCAACATTCTCGACGGCGACCTGGATGGCACTCCCGACAAGGCTCTGGTTGAGCCCACCGGGATCGCCTTCCAGCAGGAGGGAGCAAGGCGCCTCCTCTTCGTGGCCGATCGTTCGCTGAAGGAGGTCTACCGTCTCGATCTCGATTCCGACCTCGGGACCCGCATCCTCGGCGGGGGAGCGGTGGATCCGCACAGCCCGGCCGCCATCGGAGCCGACGGAACCGATCTCGGTCTGAGCGACCCGCAGGGAGTGGCGGTGGATGCGAGTCATCTCTTCGTCGTCGACAAGGGGGCCGAGGTGGTGATCGTGGTCCGGCTCTCCGACGCAGTGGTGGCCAACGTGATCCCGGGGCTTGTCCGGCCCACGGGGATCGAGGAGCTGGGAGGCCGACTCTTCGTGTGCGAGGCGAGCCAGGGCCGGGGAATCGTCGTCGAGACCAAGGTGGGGCACCGCATCACCGTGATCGAGAACCCCACCGTGCCCGGCGCCGACCGCCTGGTGGATCTGGTGGCCCAGGGGTCGGTGAAGACGGTCTCGCAGGATCTGGCGCGGGTCGAAGTCCAGAGCTTCTGCGCCGCCCCCGACCAGACCAACTCCTGCGGGATGACGGCTCCCACCGTGGACGGTGGCATCGATGGTACGGCCGACGCTGCCCCTCGCGACTCGGGACAGGCGACCCCCATGAAGGCCGCTGCCACCGAGGCTCCCCTGGCCCGACCGTCCTCAGTCCTCCTGGACCCGTCGCGGAAGAGGTTCTTCGTGGCCGACACGGGGAACTCGGTGGTCTGCAAGGTGGACGAGGCGACCGGTCTCATGGCGGTGGTGGCGGGAAGCTTCGACGACACCGATCGTCCTCCGTCGGCGACGCCGCGGCCGGCCCGGTCCGTGCGCCTCGACCGGCCCAAGGGTCTTGCGCTCGACACCGCGGGTCGTCGTCTCTTCATCGCCAACTCCTACCGGGAGCCCCGGGATCCGAATGATGCCGACTTCGGGGGCAACGTCCTCGTCCTCGACTTCAACGAACCCGACGATCCCGATGACGACACCGTCGCGGTGCTCGTGCCCAATGTAAAGGTGGAGGTCAACGCCCGGATCGAACAGCCGGCGGCTCTTGCCTACCACCGGTTCGCGAGCGGGGAAGAGACGCTGTTCATCCTCGATCGGGGCCGTCTCGACGCCAGTGCCGATGCCTCCAAGCCGCGACCTGCCCTCTACCGGGTGGATGTGGGGTCTCTCGCCGGAGACATCGAGGTGGGCGATGTCGATCCCGTGAGTCTGGGCATGGAGTCCATCGGATTCGTCTGCGATCCGGGTGACCCGAACGACCCTGCTGACGACTTCATCACCTCCTTCCGGAAAACCACGTGCGATCCCGGAGACCTCAACAGCCGCTGTGCGCCCTGGATCCCCCGTTTTCTCGAGGACATCCAGCCCGTCGATCTCCCGGACGACGGGCTCGGGCTCCTCGTCTCCCTCGACGCCATGGACCAGTTCATCGAGGCGGGCGACGCCGGGGTCGACACGCTGGGGTTCGAGGTCAATTGCCACGACGGAAACGGTCTCGACGCGGCGAGCCCGGACTGCACGCGCCCCATGAGGAGCGTGCTCCTGCTCCTGCGCTTCGACGATCTGGGGATGCAGAACGAGAACGGCACCCTCACCCTCCTCCAGGGGTTCAAGAGGTTCGCTCTCGAGGGGGTCACGCCTCGCTGCAACTGCGGCAATCCCGCCACCGACTCGTTGATCGACGTCGCCGACCTGGTGCTGGGTCCCATCTCCTCTACGGCCGACGGGCGGCTCGTCTTCACCGTCGATGCTTGCCGGGGCGACGTCACCTTCGCCGCCTTCGACGAGAGCTGGATGCTGCTCCGCACGGGTCGGGTCGCGGGAGCCGATCCCGCCACGGCCCGGAGCTTCGACGGGGCGCCTCCGCTCGATACGGCTTTCGGGCGGCCCCAGGGCCTGGCCGTGGATGAGCTCCAGAACCTCACCATCGTGGACACCCTCAACAACCGCGTCCGCCGCACCTACGTGGGGGACCAGGTCCGCTGACCGAGCATCCGTCGCCGACTCTCAGCGAACGGTCACCACGATCCCGTTGGTGGTGGATCCGTTCCGGGGCGAGGAGGAGCCGGTGTCGGCCATGACTCCCTGGAGGAAGAATGTCCCCTGGACTCCCACCCCGTTCGGGGCCTGCACCAGGAAGGACGGGGCCGGATCCGAGTTGCGGGTGGGATTCCCGGCAATCGGGCGCCCGGTGTTGTTCCAGATGGCGCGGAGGCTGCCCGGCGCGGGGCCACTCAGCGGAGTGGGAAGGCCCGAGGATCCCAGGCCGAACGGGAGTGCGGTGAGGGAGGAAACGGTGGGTGTGTCGGCCCAGCCGTAGAGGACGAACCGTGACCGCTGATTGGCGGGGGCCCGATCCATGAAGATCTCGAACGGTTCGTCCCGGCCCACCGAGACGCGGCGTAGTGTGCCGCGCCCGACGGACCCGTTGACGAAGAGGACATCGGTGATGGGGCCGGCAGCGTCGTTGACGTTGCCCTTCAGACATCGGGAAAGGGATGTGTGGTTCTGGAGAATGGTGACCGCCAGGCCATTCGACTCCCAGGTGACGACGTCGCGGAGTCCGTCCCCATCCAGATCGCCGGGGGTGTCGAGGTCGGCGATGTCGTCAGCGAGGATGCACGGAGAGCCCGAGGCGGTGAACCGGCCGGTGCCATCACCCTCGAAGAGGCAGATCGTCCGTCCGTCCACCTTGGCGATATCGAGCCGACCGTCTCCGCTGAGCTCGGCAAGAACGAACGGCGTCGAGGCCGATGGAAGTCCCGAGGCGCCGACCTCGTCGAATCCACCCGCTCCGTCCGCGAGAAACACATGGTCGTCGATGACGATGTCCCGGACGCCGTCCGAGTTCACGTCTCCGACCTCCAGCACCCCGGACACACCGAGATCGACCATGCCCGGGAAGGTTCCCAGGCCGTTCCCGAACCGGACGACTCCTCCCCCGGTGACGAAATCGAGGATCCCGTCCCCGTCGAAATCACCCCGCGCAAGCCGTGTGGGCCGGGGCTCGGTGGGGGAGGTCGACGCGATCGAGAACGTGCCGTCGCCGTTATTGCGGAGCAGGGTCGCTCCGGCTCCATCATTGATCAGGAACAGCAGGTCGAGATGAGTATCCGAATCGAACCTTCCCACCCGAAGGCCCATCGGGTTCAGACCGACGGCAAAAGTCTGCCCCGGGGTGAAGGTTCCGTCGCCGACCCCCATGAACGTGCGCACGTCAATGGAAGTCGTGAGGGCCAGGTCGAGGTCGCCGTCCTGGTCGAAGTCTCCGGTGTTGATGGAGGTCGGGGGGCTCCCGAGATCCATCGGGTAAGGCAGGTTGATGTACGTACCGTCGGGTTGCCGGAGCAGGGTGGTGAAGCGACGGATGACCCGGTTGGGCACGTTCTCGAGAGAGACCATGTCCAGGAGGCCATCCCCGTTGAAGTCCCCGTGAGTGAGTCCCTGTATGTCGCCCGCGCTGGCGGCCCGGGGAGCCTCGAGATTCCTTGGGTCGGCGCCGAAAACGAGGCGTCCGGCAAGGACTCCCGGTTGCACGTCCAGATCGATACAGAACAGGTCGTTGCTGCCGTCCTCGTCGAAGTCGCCGAGCTCGAGGGCCCGAGGACCCCGTCCGACGGAGAAGTTGCGGGGGACCTCGAAGTTGCTCTGGCCATCGCCCGGGAGAAGGGTGGCAGTCCCGGTGGAGTCGACGGAAACCACGTCGAGATGGCCATCACCATCCATGTCGAGAGCCGTCATATCCTGGATGCTCTGGCCGTGAAACCTCAGCCGGGGCTCGAAGGTACCGTCCCCTCGACCGAGCAGAAGGAATAGCTCGAGGTTGACGGTGGATGCTGCCGCCAGGTCGACGTGGCCGTCCTCGTCGAAGTCTCCCGCCACGAGCCGGTTCACGTTCGGAGCGCCCACCGCGGCGTGGCTGGACTGCCTCGGGAGCGCCCCGGTTCCGTCCCCGAAGAAGAGGTACACCGCCTCGCTGTTCCGCAGGGCGAGATCGAGGAATCCGTCCTCGTCGAAATCCCGGGCCACGAGATTCCCCCCCGAGGGTGTCCCCCCCACGGCGGGGTTCGAAGCGAAATGGCCCGTGCCGTCACCGAGATGGATCACGATGAAGCTGTTGTCACGCGAGGCCAGATCCGGGATGGTGTCGTTGTTGAAGTCGGCCACCACCGGCGAGGATGGACCCAGGGCATTGCCGGTCATCTCGATTGGAGTCTGGAAGGTCCCGTCTCCGACACCGAGCAGGACGATCAACCGGTTCAGACCGAAGAACATGGCCTGGAAGATGGCGACGTCGAGCGTCCCGTTCAGGTCGAAGTCGGCACAGGCGACCCCCGACGGATTGAGACCCGAGACTGGCGTGATGAGGGGAGCGGCAAACCCGCCTCGCCCGTCGCCGAGGAGCACCACGTATTCCTGGTCGTTCCCGAGGAACAGATCCAGGTGCGAGTCCTGATCGAAGTCGCCGCTGACCGCGACCTGGACCTCCGGATGGACGATGAGCTCCGGGATGCCCTCGAGGACGATCTGGGACAGGCCTGGCGACGGGGAGAGGAAAAAGAGTGCGAGGCCGAACAGGGAAGAAAGGATGCCTCCCTGGAATCCGAGCCGGGCGGTCGTGCTCGACATGGCTGGCACCTCCATGACTTGGCCCGCGTCACTCGGCTCGCGCGGAAACAGGATGAGGGGCGAGGTGACCCGGGACCTGCCTGCGGTCGAGGCGATCTTACCAGGAGCCTCCGCGGCTTGTCCATCCGGAGCCCGATCGTCAACGGGATCAGGGCTGGAAGCTGGTCACGATCAGGTTGTAGGCCATGTGACAGAGGATCGGGGCCATGAGGCGCCCGGTTCGCTCATACACGAGGGCGGTCGCGATGCCCAGCCCGAACACGGGTAGAAACGAGATGGGCGGGTGGACGATCGCGAAGATCGCGGCACTGGCGAGGACGGACCATCGCAGGGGCAAGGTTCTTCTCAGGCCGCGAAACACCAGACCACGGAAGATGAACTCCTCCACGGGAGGTGCCCCCAGGATGGCCAGACCTCGGAACCACAGGAGGAAATTCTCCCCGTACTCGGTTGCCAGGAGATCGGGCGCCTCTTCCTTGAGGCGCGCGAGCAGGGGGATCCGGTCAATCAGGTACAGGTAGACCATGGCCAGGGCACCGGCGGCGACCCCTCCCACGACACCGGAGGCGACCGACCCGAGGCGCCCGGGTGCGGTCCGGTCCAGAGGCTTGATGCCTCGCCTCGCGATGGAGGCCGTGAAGAAGAGACCCACTCCCAATCCGGCCGCGACATAGGCCACCGTGATCCGGGCGCCGGGCGGGAAGGTCTTCGGGTCGGAGCCGGCGAAAAGACCCATGAGGACTCCCCCTCCCACGAAGAAACAGAGGGCCGCGATCAGTCCATCGCTGAGGAGGATGGCCGGTGTGGGAGTGGCGGTGGGATCCAGCAGATAGGGGATCTCCTCTCGCACCTTCTGCCAGATCGCGAGAGCGAGAAGGCTGCAGAGGACGAGGAGGGTCAGCTTGGGCCAGAGCTGCTCGGCGTAGATACCGTAAGCAAAGCACGCGGACAGGAGCATGAAGAGATACATCTTGCCCGGATGAATCTTGCGACGAACCTCGGTCATGAGAGGATCCGTGCCCAGGACTCCCATGCCGGCGGCGAGGAAGGAGTAGATCCAGACCCCGGCCAGGGCCATTGCCCCCGCCATGGCGTGGTCCAGGGTCAGGCTCGCTCCCCGGGCCATGAGGGCTCCCAGGATGATCGTTGTATAGGCGAGGCTGACGGTGCCCCAGAGCCGGACTTTCCTCAGCAGCAGCGATTCGATGCGGTGGGGAAACGTGTAGAGCAGCCAGAGGCTGTTCCCCTCCACGGAGAGAATCGTGAAGGCGCCAAACATGAGCACGTAGGTGCCGATGGCAAAGGCGAGGGTGGCACCATGGCGAAAGTTCGTGCCGGCCGCCACGAAGATCTCGGGATTCACCACGAGCTGGAAGCCGAGGACCGCCAGGGGGATGAAGAGTACCTGAACCATCAGATTGCGGTCGCGAACGAGAAGACGGAGCTCCTTTCGCCTGATCCCGGCGGGACGCAGCTTCACGTCCTGCTCCGATGCAGTGCCGCGCGTGCCCTGATAGGCGCCGGAAGACACGATGAGCCCATCGCGTACGAGCCAGGAAGGGAGAAAGACCCCGAGCACGGTGAAGAGAACCGTGTAGGCGAGGATCCCCGCGAGGACCCCGAGCCCTCCCGGGCCACTCGTCAGGACCACAAGGGGCAAGGCCGGGGGTGTGAGAAAGACCGCGTTGCTCCCTTCCCTCGCGAAGGAGAGGAACCACTCCGGAAGTGGGTCCGTGATCACGACGTACAGCAGGACATAGAAGAGGACGATGCCGATGATCGTGAACGCGGCCTGGAGGTTCTTGAGCCTCGCGAGGGAGCAGCGCAGGCGAAGATGGGTCTCCAGCCAGACGCGAAGAGCGCCCAGGGCCAGGTTGATGTACAGAGTACAGAGGAGAGCAAGAGGGACTGACCAACCGCCTGCTCCGCCCGCGATGAAGATGCCCAGCCACAGGGGCATGTTGGTGCCCCAGGAGATCGCGTTGACGAGGCTGTGCTCGAGAGTTCGCGCGAGGAAGATGCCCCGGGTGGGCAGGGGCAGGGTGAAGATCCACTGGAGATTCCACTCCACACGGCCGAGGTCTTGATTTGCACTCCCGAGCGCCATGCAGAGGAGTGCGACGAACAGCAGGGTCAGGAGGACGGCCAGCCCCCGGAGCAAGGGCATTTCCTCGCCCGGGTCGGGCCAGAACCGCGGGCTGGGGAATACGGATCTCGCCTCCGCCTTCTCGATTGGCTCGAGGGTGCCGGCGGGGACCTTGGCCCGTTCGTCGCCAGGTCCGGTTTGATGGCTGATGCGGGAGATCGCGGTGCCGGTGAGCACGATGCCCTGAAAGGAGACGATCAAGCCGATGACGAGCATCAGATAGACTCTGACCGGATTCTTTCCGGGGGTGGCGGTGCGCTTCGGCGACGACCCGGGTGATTTCCTGCGAAGCCGCCTGGGAGTGGCGAGGCGGTTGAGAAGACGGCGGGTCGCCAGGCGTGCAAACAGGAGAACCGTCCTCGGAGTGGACGGGGGGTGATGGCTCACGACTCCTCTTCCCGTGGCGCATCCGACGCGACCCGGAAGAACAGATCCTCCAGAGACCCTCCCTCGGTGAGCTCCTCGCTCCGGAGTTGCTCGAGGGGTCCCAGGGCCACGAGCCGACTCTTGTACAGGATGCCGACACGATGGCAAAGGCGCTCGGCCTGGTCGAGAAGATGGGTGCTGAAGAAGACCGCCGTTCCCGAAGCTGCCAGCTCCCGGATCAGCGCATGCAGCTCCCGGGTCGCGAAGGGGTCGAGACCGTTGGTGGGTTCGTCGAGAATCAGCACCCGTGGCTCGTGCAGCAGCGCGCAGATCATTGCCAGCTTCTTCTTCATTCCCTTGGAGTAGTTCACCGCATACTCGTTGAGATCACCGGTCAGATCGAATCGTTTGATCAGTGGAGCCGCGCGGTTCTGTGCCTCCCGGGGGGAGAGCCCGTGCATTTCGCCCACGAACCCCAGGATCTCGGAGCCGCGGAGATAGTCGTAGAACACGGGGTCGTCGGGAAGATATCCCACTGATCTCATGACTTCGGCCCGGTCCCGAAAGCAATCCTTGCCCGCCACGAAGGCTTCCCCGGAGGTGGCCCTGAGAATCCCCATGAGCATCTTGATGGTCGTGGTCTTTCCCGCTCCGTTCGGTCCCAGGAGGGCGAGGATCTCTCCCGGCTCCACGGCCATCGACAGCCCGGAGACGGCGGTGAAATGGCCGTATTTCTTGGTCAATTCCCGGATCTCGACGATCGGTGGCATCGTGCGTCGCTCCTCCCTACCCTCGACTCACGTCTCCCCGAACGCCAGCAGCAACCCGGCCAGAGCCTCACACGCCTCCATCGGGCAGGCGTTATAGAGCGACGCCCGCAGGCCTCCCACATCGCGGTAGCCAGAAAGCCCGATCAGGCCGCGGCGCTCCGCTTCGGCGACCAGCTTCCGGTCGAGCTCGGGAGACGGCGCGCGGAAGCAGACGTTCATGAGGGAGCGCGAGTCGGGCCGGGAGAGCCCGCGGTAGAAGTCGGGCCGTGCATCGAGGGCCGCGTACACGAGCGCAGCCTTCTTCTCGTTCCTGTCGGCCATTGCGACGAGGCCTCCCTGCTCCTCGATCCAGCGCAGCACTCTTCCCAGGGCGTGAATGGCGAACACGGGAGGCGTGTTGAGGCGCGATTCCTTCTCGGCGTGCAGGCGATAGCGGAGCATGGAGGGAACGTCGTCTCGGGCGGTTTCGAGGAAGTCCTTCCGGATCAGTACCAGCGTCACCCCGGCCGGCCCCAGGTTCTTCTGGGCCGAAGCGTAGACGAGGACGTGTCCTTCGAGATCGAGCGGCCCGGCGAGCATGTCCGAGCTCTTGTCGGCGACGAGAGGGACATCGAGCCGGGGCGGCCGTGAGAAGCGCGTCCCGTAGATCGTGTTGTTCGAGGTGTAGTGGACATACGCCGGGGACTCCGAGAGGCGGATCTCGTCGTCCCGGGGTACGTGGTCGTAGCCCGAGGCCTTTCCGTCCCAGGCCGTGTTGACCGATCCGAGGGCCGCCGCCTCGTCCCGGGCTTTCGCCGCCCAGTGCCCGGTGACCAGGTAGTCGGCGGTCTTGCCCGGGGTCAAGAACGAAAGGGGAACCTGGAAGAACTGGGTGGACGCCCCGCCGGGGAGGAAGAGGATCTCCCAGTCCTCCGGGATGCCGGCAAGAGCCCGCAGGCGAGCCTCCGCTTCGGCGAGGATCTTCTCGAAGTGCTCACCCCGGTGGCTGATCTCGAGGATCCCCGCTCCTGCGCCCACGATCAGAAGGAGGTCGTCCCGGAGCCCCTCCAGCACCTCGAGGGGGAGGACCCCCGGTCCGGCGGTGAAGTTGTGCTTGCGCTCGTGATCTGGGCCCATGAGGACTCGCTCCGGAGGAGGGCACGAGCCTTCCTGACGCTGTTACACTTCCAGCCATGCCCACCGCGAAGAAGGACTACTACGAGACGCTTGGCGTGTCCAGGGAGGCCTCCCAGGACGAGATCAAGAAGGCCTACCGGAAGCTCGCCGTCCGCTACCACCCCGACAAGAACCCCGGGGACAAGGCCGCCGAGGACCGCTTCAAGGAGATCTCCGGCGCCTACGAGGTGCTCTCCGATCCCGAGAAGCGTCAGGCCTACGACAGCCGGGGCTTTGCGGGCCTCGACGACATGGGCTACAACGGGGGATTCACCTCGACCGACGAGATCTTCTCCCGGTTCGGCGACATCTTCGGGGACCTCTTCGGCGGTCGCGCCACGAGGATGCGGTCCGGTCCGAGCCGGGGCCGGGACCTTCGCTACGAGCTGAAGGTTCCCTTTCTCACCGCGGCCAGTGGCGGCACGCTTCCCATCGTCATCGAGCGCGAACCCGGGGGGCGTCGCTCCCTCGACGTGAAGATCCCGCCCGGGGTCGAGGACGGATCGACCCTGCGCCTCTCGGGCGAGGGGCAGCCCGGTCAACGGGGGGGGCCGGCGGGAGACCTCTTGCTCGTCCTCTCCGTGGAGAGGCACCGCCTCTTCCGCCGGGACGGCGACGACGTGAGGATCGAAGTGGAGATCCCCTTCACCCTGGCCGCCCTCGGGGGCGAGACCGAGGTGCCGACCCTGCGCGGCAAGGCCAAGCTCAAGGTCCCTGCCGGAATCCGGCCGGGAGCGCTCCTGCGCATGAAGGGTGAGGGCATCAAGCGGCAGGGCGGTGCGTCGGGAAGCCAGCTGGTGAGCCTCGTCATCACGGTGCCGAAGGAGCTCACGGCCGAGCAGAAGAAGCTCATGGAGGATCTGGCACGGTCGCTCGACGGGAAGAGCTGACGCCCTCGCTCAGACCCCTTGCTCGTCCAGCCACCTCTCGACGTCGATGGCCGCCATGCAGCCCATGCCCGCGGCGGTGACCGCTTGACGGTACCGGTGGTCGGTGACGTCGCCGGACGAGAAGACACCCTCCACGCTGGTCATGGTGTTCTTCTTCATGAGGAGGTAGCCCTTGTCGTCGAGCTCGAGCTTGTCCTTGAAGAGCTCGGTGGCGGGCTCGTGGCCGATGGCGATGAAGACCCCCCGGCAGGGGACCTCGCTCACCTCGCCCGACTTCGTGTCCTCGAGCCTCACCGCCTCCACCGCCTTCTTGGCCGGATCGAGGATCTCCACCACCTGCTTGTTCCAGAGGAACTCGATCTTGGGGTTCTTCTTGGCTCGCTCCTGCATGATCTTGGAGGCACGGAGCTCGTCTCTGCGGTGCACGACCATGACCTTGCTCGCGAAGCGGGTGAGGTACATGGCTTCTTCCATCGCGGTATCGCCGCCGCCCACCACCACGATGTCGAGGTTGCGGAAGAGCGGTCCGTCGCAGGTGGCGCACGCGGAGACGCCGTAGCCCTTCTGCATGCACTCGAGCTCGGAGGGAAGGCCGAGGAGCTTGGCCCGGGCCCCGGTGGAGATGATGATCGCCTTGGCCTCGACCTCGTGGCTCTCGGAGCGGAGGCGGAAGGGCCTCTTCGAGAGATCGAGCTCGGTGACGCGTTCCTCGACGTAGGTGCCCCCGAAGCGCTTGGCCTGCTCCCGGAACTTCTCCATCAGGGCCGGGCCGAGAATGCCCTCTGGAAAGCCGGGGTAGTTCTCGACGTCGGTGGTGATCATGAGCTGGCCCCCCGGGGTCGAGGTGGGGTCTCCGAACACGGCATTGCCCTCGAACACGAAGGGCTCGAGGTTGGCGCGGCCGGTGTAGAGGGCGGCGGTGTATCCGGCGGGGCCGGAGCCGATGATGGCGACATTGGTCTTCTTGGCGGGCATGCAATTCCTTTCCGACGGCATGAGATCAAGGTGCCCCCGGGGGCCGGGGGAGGGCACAGGATACAAACCGGGGGCGGCCGGGGGAGGGGGCGGCGGCCCCGCGGCCTTACTCGAAGCGCAGGGCCTCGATGGGGTCGAGCCGGGCCGCCTTGATCGCGGGCCAGAGGCCGAAGACGACGCCCACGAGGAGGGATCCCACGAGGGCGAAGACCCGCGCCCACATCGGGGTCACGGCGTGGATCTGGTCCACCGCTCCGTCGACGATGGACAGGAGGCCCTCGGAAAAGAGCATGCCCACGATCCCCCCGATCCCCGTCAGAACCGCCGCCTCGGTGAGGAACTGGGTGATGATGTCCTTTTTCCTGGCACCGATGGCCTTCCGGATGCCGATCTCCCGCGTTCTCTCGGTCACCGAGACGAGCATGATGTTCATGACCCCGACCCCGCCCACGAGAAAGGCCACCGTGGAGAGCAGGAACATCACCGCCAGCGCTCCCGCCACGATCTTGTCGAAGGCCTCGATGATGGAGTCGGCCGTCCCCAGCTCGAAGTTGTTCTCCTCGTCGTAGGGGACCTTGCGACGCACCCGGAGGACCGAGGTGATCTCCTCCATGGCCTCGTCCCGCAGGCCTGCTCGGGCCACGGCCATGATGAAGTGATCGGTCACGCGGGGGTCCATCTTGCGGAAGGTGCTGTAGGGAATGAGCACCAGCCGATCCTCGGGGTTGGCGCTCCCGAACGGTCCCTCCTTCTGCTTGGCCACGACACCGATGACCCGCAGCTTCTTTCCCGCAACCACGATGCTCTTGCCCACCGCGGAAACGCTGGGAAAAAGCGATTCCTTGACCGCGTCGCCGATGACCGCCACCCGGGCTCCGTGGGTGTTCTCGCCGTCGGTGAAGTTCCGACCGTCGGCGAGGGAGGAGCTGGGGGATTCGAGGTAGCTGGAAAGACTGCCTCGCAACCGGGGGTTGTTCATCTCGTTGCGGCCGTGGCGGACCGAGAACAGCCCTCCTTTTTCCAGCGCCGGGGTTACCGAGCGGACGGAGGGGCAGAGCCTGTCGATGGCCATGGCATCCCCGAACGAGAGCTCCTTCCGGTTCCGCACTTCGGGGGAGAGGCGGCCCACGTTCACGAACGGGAACCGGTAGATGAAGATGGTGTTGGAGCCGAACTCCTCGACCTGGCTCACCACGTCGAAGCGGAAGCCGTTGAGGACGCTCGCCACCGCCAGGATGATCACCACCCCGATGAAGACCCCGAGGATGGTCAGGAACGAGCGGAACTTGTTCTGCCACAGGGTCTGGACGCCGAGGAAAGAGCTCTCCCGGAGAATCTTGAGCCCCGCCATCACTCGGCCCTCAGGGCTTCGATGGGATCCATGCCGGCGGCCTTCCGTGCCGGGTGCACCCCGAAGAAGATGCCCACCGCGGTGCAGATGACGAAGGCCAGCGCCGGTGCCCACATCGGGAAGCGGGCGGGAAGAGGCGTGGCGGCGGCGATGAGGGTGGAGACGCCGAAGGCGAAGATGAGGCCGAGAAAGCCCCCGAGGCAGCTCAGGATCACCGACTCCACCAGGAATTGCCTCCGGATGTCGGCGTCGGTGGCGCCTACTGCCTTGCGCACTCCGATCTCACGGGTGCGTTCGATCACCGCCACCAGCATGATGTTCATGATGACGATGCCGCTCACCACGAGCGAGATGCTCACCACGAAGGTGGCGATGGCGAAGAGAGCGGCGGTCAGGCTCTTCCAGAGGTTGTTGATGCCGTCGGAGGTCACGACGCCGAAGTCGTCGTCCTCGTCGTAGCGGAGATGGTGGCGTGAGCGCAGCACGACCCGGGCTTGATCCACGACCTCGTCGATGTCCACTTCGTCGCGAGCCTTCACGGAGATGTTGACCGAGCGCCGCCGTCCGAACATCTTTTCATGGGTGGTGATGGGGATCTTGACGAAGTTGTCACGGGACATCCCGAACACCGAGCCCCGCTTCTTGGCGGTGCCGATGACCGTGAAGAGCTGGCCGTCGACGGTGACCTTCTTGCCCAGGCAATCGACGGAGGGGAAGAGCTCCGTCACCACGTCGGCTCCGAGGAAGACCGAGTGGGCATTGCCGAGGAGCTCGGACCGGGTGAAGTTCCGGCCCTGGTCGAGCTCGAAGGGCTCGATGTCGAGGATGTTCTGGGTGACGCCGCCCACGTCCACGCCATCGAGGAAGTGGCTTCCTCGCTTGATGCGGGCGTTGGAGTGGACCTCCACCCCGACCTCGTCGGTGAGGTCGCAGGCCTTGTCGATGGCCTCGCCGTCTTCCAGCCGGAGATCGGGATTCCGGCGAATCGCCTTCAGGAACGTCTCGCGATCGTGCTCGATCCCGAACTTGGAGATGACGAAGACGCCCTTGCCGAGGTTGGAGACGCTTTCCTCCACGTAGAGGTTGAGGCCGTTGATCACGGAGATGACCGCGATGATGGCGCAGATGCTGATGATGGTGCCCAGCAGGGTCAGGAAGGACCGGAGCTTGTTGGCCAGGATCGAGCCCAGGGCCACGCGGATGGCTTCGAGGAAACTCATGAGGTGGACTTTGCCAGTTGCGCGGTGGATGGGGGGGTCTGCGCCTCGTCGCTGATGACCTTCCCGTCCCGGAGCGTGATGACGCGCCGGGCGTGCCGGGCGATGTCGGGCTCGTGGGTCACGAGCACGATGGTGTTTCCCGCCTGATTCAGGGAGTCGAGGAGGGCGATGATCTCCTCGCTCGTCCGGCTGTCGAGGTTGCCGGTGGGCTCGTCGGCGAGGAGGATGGAGGGGCGTGTCACCAGTGCCCGGGCGATGGCCACCCTCTGCCTCTGCCCGCCCGAGAGCTCGTTGGGTTTGTGGTGGCTTCTATCCGAGAGCTCGACCTGGGCCAGGGCCTCGGCCGCCCGTTCTTCCCGTTCGTCGAGAGACATGCCGGCATACACGAGCGGAAGCTCGACGTTTCGCGCCGCGGTGAGGCGGGGCAGGAGGTTGAAGGTCTGGAATACGAAGCCGATCTCGCGGTTGCGGATGCGGGCGAGGTCGTCCTCGGAGAGCTCGGAGACCAGGGTCCCGTTGAGGTGGTAGTCGCCCTCGGTGGGGGTGTCGAGACACCCGATGAGGTTCATGAGGGTCGACTTGCCCGAGCCCGAGGGACCCATCACCGCAATGTACTCGCCGCGGTGAAGGGTCAGGTCCACGCCATCGAGGGCGCGAACCTCCTGGCTGCCCATCTGGTAGATCTTGCGCAGCCCCCTGAGGCGGATGACCTCGCCGTTGGCCTGGCTCACCCCGTCACCTCTTCTTCTCGTCGTCTCCTGCGTCCTTGTCGGAGGCGTTGATCCGGGTGCCGTCCTCGAGGGATCGCAGGGTCTTGTAGGGGCCGGTGATCACGATCTCGCCCTCCTCGAGACCCTTCTTGATCTCGATCTCGATCTCGCCGGTGATCCCGGTCTCGACGGGACGGAAGCGGGCGAGGCCTTCGGCGTCCATGACGAAGACCCCCTCCAGCTCTTTCTTCTTCCGGGCGTCCTTGGTCTTGGAGCCGTCGCCGCCGGAAGCGGCCTGGACTCCGCCCGCAGGCTTCTCGACCCCCGCCTTCTTCACCGGCTCCTCGTAGGCCCCGGCGTCGTCCACGTAGACCTCGCGGATCACGAGGGCGGCGATGGGGACCACCAGGATGTCCGTCTTGGTGTCGGTGGTGATCTCGGCCGTGCAGGAGAGGCCGGGACGCAGCACCGAAGGCGGCTCGTCGAGGCGAACCTTGACCTTGAAGTCCTTGGCCACGTTCGTGCCCACGGCAATGGGGCTGTTGCCGATCTCGGTCACCTTGCCGGTCAGCTCGTCATCGGGCAGGGCATCCACCACCACCTTGGCCAGGTCTCCGAGGGAGACGTTGACGATGTCGGTCTCGTCGACCTCGATGTGAGCCTCGACGGAAGAGAGATCGGCAATGGTGAGGAGCGTGGCCTGGGGGTTGCTCAGAACGCCGGGTACGGCGCGCTCACCCGGATCGACGTTGCGCCTCACGATGAGGCCGTCGATGGGGGAACGGATGGTGGTCTTGCTCAGGAGGTCGCGAATCCTCTCCACCGCGGCCTTGGAGGCCAGTGCCCGGCTGAGGGAGGCCGTGAACTGCGCCTCGGCCTGCTCGATCCCGGTCTCGAAGGCCTCGATGCGAGCGAGGGCCTGCTCGATGCCGGCCTCGGCGGCGGCAACGCGTGCCTGGTCGAGGCGCGAATCCATCTCGGCGATCTCGTATTCGTCGATGGAGGCGAGCTTTCTCTCGAAGAGATCGCGCTTCCTCTTCTCGTTGGCGGTGCTGCGGATGAGCGAGACCTTCGTCTGCTCGAGGTCCACTTGCGCCGTCTTCTCCTGGAAGCGAGCCTGGGCCAGCTCGGCGCGAGCGGAGGCGATGCGGGCCTTGGCCGACTCGGCGTCGGCCTCGGCCGCCTGGAGCTGGGCCTCGGCACCGCGCACGTCGGTGAGGGTCTGCTCCGGGTCGATCTTGACCAGGACCTGACCGGCGGTGACCCGATCACCCTCCTCGACGGGAAGCTCCACGATGATGCCGGCGATCTCCGTCTGGATGTCGACCGACTCCCGAGCCTCGATCTGGCCCGAGGCCGAGACCACGCTGTCGAGCTCGTCGAGGCGCTGGACGGTCTCGACCCTCACCTCCAGTGGCTTGTCGAGGCGTCCGGTCAGGCGGCGGGCCATGGGGGTCTGGAGGAGCACCAGTGCCGTGACCACGAGGAGCACCACCGGGATCCACCATCGCCTCTTCTTGCGGCGCTTCCGTGTCGTTTCGCTCAAGGGGGGGACTCCTGCGGATCAGGGAGCGCAAACTTCGTACCTGAGAAGGCTTACGCTCGAACTGGCGGGGCGTTCCGGGCCGTCGGAAAAAGGAGCGGAGGCCGGGACGCGGAGCAGTCTGCCCGCGCAGCCTAACATGTGTCCAGGGAAAGGATAGCGGCGCGGGTTGCCTCCCCCCTGGACGGGGGCCGACCTACCCTGAGCCGAGGTCCGGGTGTCTCAGGTGGTGAGATGTCGACTCCTGAAAGCCCCGCGCCACCCGCAGGACCTCGCCGTCACCGAAGAGCCTTCCCACGAACGTGATGCTGGTCGGGCTCCCGTCCTCGAGGAAGCCGTCGGGGACGCAGGTCGAGGGGTGTCCGGTGAGGTTGGTCAGGAGCAGGTTGTTTCCCCCGTAGGACGGGCACACGTACACGTCGATGTCCCGGAAGATCCGGTCCATGGCCTCGAGGAGCAGCGTCCGGGCCCGGTTGGCCTGGAGGTATTCGACGGCGGGGATGAATCGCGACTGGCGGAAGACGTTGGGCCACGCCATGCGCTCTTGGCGCACGAGGAGGTCGTCGCGGTCGGAGCGGGTGAGCTCGTCGAAGGCGGCGGCGGCTTCGGCGTTGAGGATGAACGAGAGGGCCTCCACGGGGAGGTCGGGGAGGTCGACGGGGACGAGCGTCGCGCCCAGCTTCCGCAGCTCCTCCAGCACCGCTTCGTCGTTCTTCTTCCAGCCTTCGGGACCCTGGCGGCTCTCGAAGGCACTCTTGACGTAGGCGATGCGCAGCTTCTTCACATCGCGGTCATTGCCGTTCCAGTTGAAGGCGGTGTCGCGGGTCGAAGGATCGCGATCCTTCTCGTTCCGACCCGAGATGGCATGGAGCACGAGGGCGCAGTCCTCGACGGTTCGCGCGATGGGGCCCAGCTTGTCCATGCTCCAGGACAGAGCCATGGCGCCCTCACGGCTCACGAGGCCGTAGGTGGGGCGGTGACCGGTGACGCCGCACCGGGTCGAGGGAGAAACGATGGACCCCCACGTCTCGGAACCGATGGCGAATCCCACCAGCCCCGCCGCCGTCGCCGAGGCGGGCCCTGCCGAGGATCCGCTCGATCCCTGCTCGGTGTTCCAGGGATTGCGGGTCATGCCGCCGTACCAGACGTCTCCCCAGGCAAGAGCTCCGAGGGTGAGCTTGGCCACGAGAACGGCACCTGCCTCGTCCAGGCGTCGCACCACCGCGGCGTCGCTGTCGATCATCTGGTCCTTGTAGGGTTCGGCTCCCCACGTGGTGGGATAGCCCTTCACGGCCAGGAGATCCTTGGCTCCCCAGGGGATGCCGTGGAGCGGGCCGCGAATGTTGCCGCTGCGGATCTCGCCATCGGCCTTCTCCGCCTGGGCGAGGGCTCTCTTCTCGGTGAGATGGGTCACACAGAGGAGCTTGCCGTCATGGCGCTCGAGCCGCGCGAGGTACATCTTCGTGAGGTCGACCGAGCTCACCTTGCGCGACTGCACGAGCCTGGAGAGTCGGGCCACCGATGCGAAGGCGAGGTCCTCGAGGTCGGACGGCACGGTGTCGCCATCGCCCGTCTTGCCCACCACGACGGGCTTTCGCTCCACCCGGGGAGGGGGGAGGACTCCGGGGGGGAACGGGTCGAAGTGGAGGGCGGGCGGCACCTCGTTCGGGATCTCGAGGCGACGGATGGCCTGAAACGACCGGATGTGGTCGTTGAGACCCCCGAGCATGAGGTCGCGTTCCTCCTCGGTGAAGTCGATGCCCGCGATCCCTTCGGCCTCGGCGATCATCTCCCGGGTCACGCGCCGGGCCGGGGCGGCCATCACCTTGGCCCACAGAACGCCGGGGAAAAGGGTGGTGGAGACCGAGGTGGCGGCGAAGAAGGCGAGGAATCGCCGGCGGTCCTGGAGAAGGGGGGGCGTGGTCGTGCGCGTGGTCATGGCGGTGCTCTCCCGGGGGTCAAGGGGTCCAATGGTATCCTCGGGCGGCCCGGGGGGGGAGAAGAATCTCGGGGACGGAAACGGGGGGACGGGAGCGGCTTCGGGGACGGCGACGGCGACGGTAGCGGAGACGGATACGGCTACGGGGACGGATACGGCTACGGGGACGGATACGGCTACGGGGACGGATACGGCCACGGGAACGGTGACGGATGCGGGAGCGGTCTCGGGCGTGGCTTCGGGGTGATCGACCATGACTCCAGGGCGTCGATTTCCGCTCTCACTCCTCCTGGTGCTTCTCATGGCCCTGGCCCTGCGCCTTGCCTACCGTATCGATGTCTCGAACACGTTCCTGTCCGAGACCGAGGTCTGGACCGAGACCGACATGAGCTTCTTCCGGGAGTGGGCCGCGGTCATCTCCTCGGGAGACTTCCTCACCGATCGCCCGCTCCACCCGTACCATGCCTGGCATTCTCTGGTGGGAACGCCCCAGGAGTGGGAGGTCTGGTACGGCGGCAAGACCTTTCACCAGGCGCCTCTCTACCCGTATCTGCTCGCACTGGTGGGAGGCATCTCGGGCCAGGGTCGGGAGGGGATGATCGTCTTCCAGATCCTCCTCGGTCTGCTCACCGTCCTCGGGGTGCACGAGCTGACGCGGCGGGCCTTCGGGCAGAGGGAGGCGGTGCTGGCGGCACTCCTCTTCGGCCTCGCGGCGTCGCCCCTCTTTCACGAGACACTCCTCCTGCGTCCGGCCCTGCTGTCGTTTCTCCACGTGATGGTGGCCTTGCTCGCCACCAGCGCCCTGTCGACGGGGCGAGGTCTCTTCTCTCTCGCCACCGGAGGGGGAGTGGCACTTCTCGTTCTCACACGTCCCAACGGCTGGCTCCTTCTGCCGTTGCTCCTCGGTGCGCAGCTCGCTCTCCGATTCCGGGAGCCCGGTCGGGGTCTGCGCGCGGTCCTCATCCTGCTGGGATGCGCGATCGTGCTCTTGCCCCTCGTCGCCCGCAACCTGGTCGTCGGCGTGAAGCCACTCGCCACCTCCTCGGTGGGGGCGGTCACGTTTGCCATGGGGAGTGCCGAGGACGTTCCAGGGACGCGGCTGCAGCTCTCACGGCACACCCGGCGGATTCTCGAGGAGAGCGGCGGCCAGCTCCTTCCCGCCATGGTGGCGACGCTCAGGACGCATGGAGATCACCCGATCGGTCTCTTCACCCAGATGGCAGCCAAGCTCTACGCGTTCGTGCATGCCTTCGAATCGCCGGACAACGGGAGCCTGGAGCTGGCCAGAACCCAGTCGGTCGTGCTCTCCCGGACCACCTTGCCCACCTCGATCCTGATGGCGCTCGGCCTCGTGGGGGCTCTCCTGCTTCTGCCCGGAATCCGTCTCCGGGGCAGGGAGGGGGGTGATCTGCGGGGCGAGAGTCGGGCGGCCGTGGTGGTCTGTCTCCTCTCCCTCCTCGTCCTCGTGGCCACCAGCGTTCTCTTCTACCCCTCGGCTCGATTCCGGGTGCCGGCCCTCCCCTTCCTCTGCGTCCTGGGGGCAGCCGTCCCCGTGAGACTGGGCGGCGCCTTCCTCGGCGGCCATCGCTTCCGCGCCGTGTCCCTCTTTTCTCTCGTCCTGATCGTCCTGGCCGCTCTCCATCTTCCGGCGTCGTTCGCGCGACCCTGGCTGCGTCGCGACGATCTTCACGGGGCCATGGCCTACTACGAAGCCAAGGGGGATCCGGGACGCGGGCTCACCATGCTCCTCTCTCTCGAGAAGCGGGTCGACGCGGCGGATCGGCTCCCGGTTCTGGTGACTCTCGTCGAGAAGAGCTTCGAGTACGGCGATGCCGCCCTCGCCCTCCGGGCGGCGGAAGATCTCCTCGTCCAGGATCCTCGGTCGCCGATCGCCCACCTCGCCCTCGCGCGGCTTGCCGACGGAGAGGGGAATGCCGAGGGCGCCCTGCGCTGGGCACAGGAAGGAGTGGTGCGAGCGCCCGATCACGCGGGACTCCACGCCTTCCTCTCGCGGCTCTACGCGCGGCGGGGAGATGCCGAGAAGTCGGCGGCTCATGCCGCGAGGGCCAGGCAGCTCGAGGGATCGCCCAGGTCACGCGCGGAACCCGCGACGCCGAGATGAGCGCTTCCGTCCCGTCTCCTTGCCGGAGCAGGTGGAGATTCGCGCCTCGGGTTCGCAGACTCCCGGATTGCGAAGTGCTACACTTGGCCCCGGGCGGTGGCGCCGACCTCTCGCCCTCACCGAATGGATCCGGAAACAACCCACGCGATGTACCGAGACACGGCGTCCCAAGGGAATGTCTTGATCGCTCTGCTCGCCCTTGTCCTGGGCGTGGTCGTCGGTGGTGTCGTCCTTGCCAACCCGACCTGGGTCCTCGTACCGGCCGTCGTCCTCCTCGGGCTCGCCTCCTTTTTCTACCGCCATCCTCTGGCAGGGCTGGTCCTCGTCACCGCGACCGTGCCCATCCTCTACCGGATCTCCTTCACCGATTTCGGCGCGTCTCTCCCTGACCTCGATTACACCCGTACCGTGGTTTTCGGTCTCTTCGCGGTGGTGGTCCTGAGAACGCTGCAGAAGGGAAAGACCCCGTCCATCGACCGCTACGACGTGATCCTCTTCCTCTGGCTGGGAGTGGGTCTGATGTCGCTGGCGCGGGCACGGGAGATCCGGTCCGATGCGGTGGAGTTTCTCTCCATCGACGTCCTCCCCATCCTGCTCTATGTGGCGGCGCGAGCGATCCTGACCACGAGAGCGAGCCTCCGGGTGTGGTTCCTGTCCCTGAGCATCTCGGGGGTGCTGATCTCGGCGATCCTTCTCCTGGAGTTCGCGCTCCGGACCCACCTCTTCGTCGCCGTACCCGCCTACGATGTCGTCTTCCGGAGCCACGGGCCGTTCGGTGAGCCCAACCAGGCCGGAATGTACCTGGCTCTGTGTCTGGGTCCCGCCGTCTTCATGCTCCTCGAGGAGCAAAGGTCGGATCGCCGGCTGTGGCTGCGGCTCCTCGTCGTCGTGATCGTCGCCGGCCTCGTGGTGACGTTTTCCCGGCGCGGCTGGGTGGCGGCCTTGATCGTGGTGGGAATCCTTTTCTCCACGCGCACGAGGCGCCGCTGGATGTATGCCCTGGGAGGCGCCGGTCTCCTGCTCCTGGTGGTGGCGGCCCCCCGCATCGAGGAGAGCTCCTTCGTCCAGGGACGTCTTCTCGCCGAGGGATCGCTTCGGAGTCGCCGGGCTTTCTTCGAGGCGAGCATGCGCATGGCTTCCGACGGTGCGCTGTTCGGACTCGGCTACAACGCACCCCGTCACGTCTACTCACGCTACGGTATCCCCGAGAATGTCTGGGTGCCCAAGACCGAGGCCCGGGGCTGGAAGACCGGAGGCTGGAGCCCCCACAACACCTTCATGACCGCTCTCATCGAGGGCGGCATCGTGCGCCTTGCTTGCCTCCTGCTCATTCTGTTCGGGCTCTTGCCCCGGCTACGGGCGGCAGTCCGGCAGAGTGAGGCCGAGCCCGTCCACTCGACCTTCGCGCGGAATCTCCACCTCCTCTTCATCGGCATGGTGCTGTCCCTCACCGTGGCCGGCCTCGTCGGTGACGTTCTCCGCAACACGATCGTCCTGAGCACCTTCCTGGTCCTTGCCGCCGCCGTCACCAACAGGGTCCAGGAGCCGGAGGACCAGGAGGCGTCGCTTGTTTCCGGGGGGCGACATTCCAGCGTCACGCCGCGTCTCTCTCCGTCATCGGCCTGAGCGATGAAGTGAGACCGGCCAGGCTCGAGGCCATGAAGCCAGATCCGGGGAGGCCAGGTCGAGTCAAAGGGAGCTCCCTTCTGCACCGGTGCTCGTGGCTCGTGCCCATCCTCGTGGCCCTCGCCCTCTACGGCCCCATCCTCGGTCTTGGCCCCGTCGCCGATGACTTTGCCCACTTGACCCATGTGCGCACGGTTCCCTTCCATGAGGGCTACCTGGGAATCGACTCCTGGATCCGTCCCCTGGAAACCATGGCGAACTACCTCGGCGCCGCGCTTCTGGGGCCGGGGGACCTCACGGTCGTCCACTCGATCTCGCTCTTTTGCTTCTGCCTTTGCGCCGCCCTCGTTCATCATCTGGCCCTGGCTCTGACCCGGTGCCGCGGCGTCGCCTTCCTGGCCGGACTGCTCTTCGTGTGTCATCCGGCGAACATGCAGGCGGTCGGACAGATGGACACCCTCAGCCAGCTCCTGGCCGGACTCTTCTCGGTCCTTCTCCTGCGCTGGCTCCTCTTTGCTTCCTCGCGATGGGCCGCCCTGGTCGGCACCGCAGGGCTGGCGCTCCTGGCCGTCTTCTCGAAGGAGACGGCGATGGGAGCCGTCCTCGCGGCTCCCCTGGTGGTGGCTCTGCTCCGTCCGGAGGGGGCGGCCCGTCGGCGCATCCTCCTTCACCTCGTTCCGTGTCTCTTCGCGGTCGCGGTTCTGCTCGTCCTGCGCGATCAGATGAGGGGAGGACTGCTGCCGGGAACGGAGAGCGGACGCTACGCGCTCGCGCCCGGAGTCCCGGGTCTCGCCCGGAACATCGTCTTTCTGCTCACCGGTACTGCCTACGTGGGAAGTACCCTCGACGTCTTTCCCACGGTTCGCACGGGGCCACTCGTCGTGTCGTTGATGGGCAGCGCGGCTCTCCTCGTTCTTGCCGTCCGGGGGATGTCCACCGGCCTTCGCGAAGGGGAGAGGGCCCGGAAGATCGTGGCGCTCGGGCTCTTCCTCCTTGCGGGCACCTTCCCCGTGGCACTGGCCCGGGGGGCGAGCGAGCTCTATCTCTTCGGGCTGACCCCTGCCTTCTCGATTCTGCTCGCCTTGCTGGTGCTGGAGCCTTCCCTACCTCGACAACGGTGGCGACTCCGGCCCGAGCTCGTTCTCGTGCTCGTTCTTCCGTGGATGGCGGGGCGGGTTCTGGACAAGGTCGACGCCGCGTGTCGTCTCGACGAGAAGACTCGCTACTACCTGAAGGCCATGGAGGAGGCCGGATCACGGGATGGAGAGGTGATTCTGCCCCTCCATCCCCATCCCGTGACCGGTGATGGATACAGCGTCCTCGTCCTGTCGGACGACGCCATCGTGCAGAAGGCGCTGGCCCATGTCCGGGCGGTGGGCACGACCTCCCGCCGGCTCGAGATCCGTCCCGAGAAGGGGAAGAACCGCTACCTCCTGGTTCCCCTGCACACCGGGTCCGCGACCCTTCCCAGAGGAGGGGCCCGGTGACGCGGGCGGTCGCCCGGTTTCGGGTCGAGGGATCGGCGCTCGCCGTCCTCGTGCGATCCCGGACACGGTTCCTTTTCCTGGCGGCTCTGGTGCTGCTCGGTAACCTCTTCTGGATCGCTCGCCTCGAGCCCCGGGCCTACTGGTCCGACGAGGAATGGTATCTGTCCCTGGCTCGGGCCATCGCCGGGGGGCAAAGCGTTTCCGATCCCACGGGCAGACCTCCCGGCACCTCACTCTTTCTGGCCGCGTGGAGTGTCTTTGGCGACTCGTGGCCGGTTTTTCGTCTCTCGAATCTCGTTCTGGCTCTCGTTGCCGGCGTCGTCGCCCATCGCCTCACCCTTCGGTTGCACGGCCATTTCGTGGCGGCGCGTCTGTCGGCTCTGGCCGTGCTCGGCTATCCCTTCTTCGTTCATCTTCGCGGGTTTCTCCTGTCCGAGAACCTCTCCATTCTCGCCGTGCTCGTGGTGGCCTGGTGTCTTCTCGCCACCGTGAGCTCGCAACGCATCCTTCCGTGGCTCGGGACAGGGATCGTGACCGGGGTCTCGTGTCTGGCGCGTCCGGTGCTCATCTTGATGCCGATCTTCTTGCCGCTCGTTCTTCGGCGCGTCGAAGGCGGATCGGGGAAGTGGCGGCAGATTCTGGGGAGGGGAGGCCTCTTCGCCACCGGCATGGCCATCGTCCTCGTCGGATGGCTCCTTCACAACCGGAGCCTGACCGGCCGCTGGGAGCTCACCTCCAAGGCGGGCTTCGAGCTCTACAAGGGGGTGGCGACTCCGCCCGGGGAGCAGATCTCCACCTTCCGGGGGGCGGCGGAGGGAGGTGGTTCCAAGGGTGCGCTCGATTGGATCCGGGAGCACCCCCTCCAGGCACTGCGGAACAAGGCCTACTACGCTTTTCGCTTCTGGTGGCCGGGCCTGGATCACGCGGACGAGGAGGGCGGGCAGAGAAGCCTCGCCGTCCTTGCCTGGGCGGTGCTCGTTCCGCTCTACCTGCTCGCCCTCTTCGGCGCCATGAGGGCGCGGCGTGGGCCTCGGGTGGTGATCCTGGTCCTGATCCTCGCCTACTGGACCTTCCACGTGGTCACCGTCGTGAAATTCCGTTACCGGATCCCCGTCGACGGGTTGCTGCTTTGCCTGGCCGCCGGGGGGCTCCTGCGATCCGGGAAGAGCGAGGTTGCTGCCTCATCGCATCGGACCGGGGGAGCACCGCTCGTCGGGGTCGGCAGCTCGAAACAGTAGGATTCCCGAGCGCGGCCGATATGGTTCAGGATTCTCGCGTCTTTTTTTGACCCCCGGCGCCGCCCGGTTCCGGATCTTTCGGAGTCTCTTGCCGAACCTCCTTCTCTCCGATTATCCTGGAGTCCGGGGCCAGAAGGCACGCGTGTCGAGAAGAGAACTCCATGAAGACCGTCTCGAAGAACGGGGAGGCTCTCCGCCTCCTCGACCACGCGCCCTTCGTGCGGAGCATCAGCCTGGGGCTGGTCTCTGATGAGCACGAGGCTGCGGATCTGGCCCAGGACACATTCCTGGCCGCTCTCGAGAGGCCCCCTGCGGACCTCGGGAACCCACGTGGATGGCTCTCGGCGGTTGCGGGGAACCTGGCCCGGCGAGGCTTCCGCACCAGGAAACGAAGAGCGGCGCGCTTGCATGCCGCCACCCAACGTGATGCCCGGGCGCCGTCTCCCTCACCCGCCGAGCTGATCGCCAGCCGTGACCTGGCTTGCCGGGTGGTCGATCTGCTCCTCCGACTCGACGAGCCCTACCGCAGCACGCTGATCGAGAGGTTCTACGGTGGCCGGTCGGCGGTCGAGATCGCCCGCGAGGCCGGCATTCCGGTCGAGACTGTCCGGACGCGTCTCAAGCGCGGGCTCCGGATCCTGAGAAACCGTCTGGATGCGTCGGAGGACCGGAACTGGCGTGCGGCGCTTCTTCCATTTCTTTGTGTGGACCCGTCCGGGAAGAGTGGCGTCGACATCGATCTCGTCTCCGGGACGGAATCCACCTCGTCCACTTTTCTCTCCTGGGCGGGCGCGATCGTCGTCGTGGTGGTCACGGTGGTGGCTCTTGCCGGCCTCTTCGCCGACGGGGAGAGGTCCGTCTCGAAAGGGAGGGGAGATTCCGTCGCAGCCCCTCCGTCGGGGATATCCGCCTCTGCTGACCGGGCGGCGACTGCGAGTGGCGACGAGTCGGATCAACAGCCCGTGTCTGCGTCAGGATCGGGGGCCCCCTCACCCGTGTGGAATCCGCCGTCCATCGAGGTGCGTCTCCTCTGGCCCGGCGGCGAGGAGCCGGCCAAGGGGGTGCGGGGACGACTCGTTTCTGCCGCGGATCTCGAGCGGGGTGATGTTCTCCCTGCCGGTCAGGAGATGGACCTGATCTCCGACCCCGATGGCGTGCTGTCCGTTCCCTCGGTGGACGCCGGCGACTATGTCCTGGAGATCGACCGGGTCACCGAGGAGAGGTGGCCCCGCATCGCCCTTGGTCCGGGAGAGAGGGAGTCGACGACATTCGAGCTGCCCCGGGGCGTGGACGTCGAGGTGACGGTTCTCGATTCCGACGGGGTTCCGATGGTCGCGGCCGACGTCGTTCTCGCCACCTGGCTCCGCATTTCTGACCGAGGCGTCGTTCTGGGAAGAACGGACCATCAGGGAAGATTCGAGGTCAGGGCCCTGAGCCGCAATGGATACCTCGGCGCGCGGAGGACCGGACGCGCGAGCTCTCCACTCCTCCACATCGATGGAAGCGGAGGCACCGGAGCGGAGAGCCTCATCCTGATGCTCGGAGGGGAGGAGAGCCGGGTGTTCGGGTCCGTCATCGATCCGACGGGATCGGCGGTTCCCGGCGCGCACATCGTCGTCGAGATGGCGGGGAACCCGATCGAAATCGAGACCGGTGGCATGCAGCCGGGCCCGTGGGAGTCGTGGACCGACGATGGAGGCTGCTTCTCCACGGGCGGACTGTCTCCGGGAAAGAAGGAGGTCCTGGTCCTCACGAGCGGAGCCTTTGCCCCGTACTACCGGATCGTCGGTGGAGACGGAATGGCTCCGGTCGAGCTGAGGCTCGAAGAAGCCGCGAGCCTCGAGTGTGTGATCATCGATTCCGAAGGCGCGCCCGTTTCTGCTGCGTCGATCACGGTCGTGGATTCTGCCACGGGTCAGCTTCGGTGGCCCATCGAGGTGACCACCGATGTCGACGGGCGATTCTCCGTCGCTGGACTCGCTCCGGGCGCGGTGCGCATCGACGCGCGACGCCAGGGGCTGCGAGCAAGCCGGAGCCTCGAGGTCGAGGCGGGCCCGAACCGGCAATGGATCCACCTCGAGGCAAGCAGCGTGCTCCGGGGAAGGGTGGTTGACGAGCAGGGGCGACCCCGGGCGGGATACCGCGTCGAGGCCTGGAGACCGCTGGACATTCCGAGGACGGAGGAGGAGTCTCCGGGGATCACGCGAGTGGTCCACCGAGCACACCGCTCGCCCCCGGAATTCGATCGCATGATGCGTCTTCTCGAGCGGGTGGGCGGGATCACGGGCTCCGATGGGAGCTTTGTTCTGGGTCTGGAGGAGGATGTGCCTCACCGGGTCGACGTCTACGGTCCCCCGGGTACGGCCGATGTGCCCCTGGCGATGGCGGAGAACGTCCGGCCCTCGAGCGGGGAGGTCGTCTTTCGCATCGATTCGATCCCTGCCGGGCGTGTGGTGGCGTTCGTGGAGAACTGGCACGACCTCCGAGGCGAGTGCAAGGCGGTCCTTCTTTCCGACGAACCGGGGCTCGAGCCCGTTCCGTCCCCACCTTTCGTGGCGGATCGAGCGGTGTTCGAGGGGGTGCCGGAGGGCAAGTACTCCCTCGTGCTCTCGTCTTCGCGGCGGGGGACTCTCGTCGGTGCCTCTTTCGATGTTCTTCCCGGCGACGAGGTCGATCTCGGGGTGATTCGCCTTCGCGAGCCGGGCTCTCTGTTTGCCCGTCTGATCCCTTCCGGGAGTCGGTTGGTGGAAAACGCCGCGCCTGACCGCGTGATGGCGATGCCGGGAAGTGACCCGAGTCTCCGGAAAGGTCTCCGGTTCAAAATCACGACCCCGGACGGCAGGCCCGTTGTGGACGCGCGTCAGGATGATCGGGTCGTGACCGCTGGTCCGCTGCAGCCCGGGTGCTATCTCCTGGTGGCAGAAGCGGTGGTGCAGTCGTGCTGGGGATGTGCCGCCGTGCCGTTCGATGTCTTTGCGGGTGAGGAGGCCGTGGTGGACCTTACCCTGGAGAGCGGCTGGCCCTGCGAGATCGAGAAACTGACCCGGGCCGCAGACGATGCCTCACGGCTGGTGGAGCTGCGCCTCCTCGGCGAAGACGGGTGCACGATCCTGAGACTGCACGGGGGAGAGACGTATCGTCTGCTGCCCGGGGTGCCCCTGGCTCCCGGTGCATACATTCTTCGCTGGCGACGGAGCTCCGGGGCAGCCGGCGAGGTGACGCTTGATGTTTCTCGTGATTCCGTCTCTCCGAGGTGAATCGAGTCACGAGCGCTGATCAGCGCACCACCGCCATGTGCATGTGGGTGTCCACACTTGCCCCCGTGTGATCGTTGTCGATCCACCGTCAGGCCTTACCCTCTGACCGGTGTGCCTTTGCCCGTCCGGCCCGGGGCCGCGGGCGGCTCGACATCGGTTGGAGGCTCCCCGTCGTTCGCGATCACTCCCGCCGCCTCCACCACGCCGGGCACCCCCTGGTTGAGGATCACGATCCGGATGATGTAGACGGCGACGGGCACGGCGAGGAGGAGCCCCCACACCCCGAAGAAGTGCTCTCCGATGGCGAGGACGGTGAGCACGAGCACCGGATGCATGTGGAGCATGTCGCCGAGGATCTTGGGGTTGAGGACGGTGGTCTCGATGAAGTGGATCGCGATGATGACCCCGAGGATCTGGAGGGAGAGGAAGATCGAGCCGCCATCCTGGACGAGGGCCATCACCGCGATGGGCACGCTGGAGATCACCACTCCCAGCACCGGGATGAAGCTGCAGCCGAAGACGATGGCGCAGAGAAAGACCTCGTTCTGGACCCCCAGGAGCTTGATCCCGATGAAGGTGAGGAGCGTGTTGAAGAGGGCGATCACGCCCTGGGCCTGGAAGGCCCGACCGATGAGGCGAGCAAAGCTTGCCAGCCCCGGGGCGATTTCGTCGTAGAACTCGCTCACCCGGCTCTTCTTGAGCTGGCGGAGCCCGCGGCGGATCTTGGGCACGTCGAAGGTGATGAAGAAACTCAGCAGCAGCGACAGGCCGAGCTGGAAGGGGAACGAGATCAGGAACCCGATGAGCTGGCGCACGAGCTCCCCGAGCTGCTTGATGCCTCCCTTGATGGCCTCGTCGAGCGACCTCTGGATTTGCAGGCCGAACGGGTTGTGAGACCACCAGTCGTCGGCGAGCAGCTTCTGCCGTTCCTGGATGAAGTCCTTCCGGGCCTGCTCGAGGAGCTCCTCCTCGCTGAGGGGCTGGAGCTCCTTCATGGCGGCGGCGAAGGCGACGTCTCCCTGTGCATGTGCCTTGCGGAGCATCGAGAACTGATCCCAGTCGTAGGGGATTCGCCCGGGGGATTCGGCCTTTCTGGCCTCGAAGTGGGCGCGGAACTCGTCGTCGCTGCCGATCTCGGCCAGGCGCTCCTGCAGAGCGGCCTCCAGGGTCTCCTTGCGGAAGCGGTTCCGGAGGATGCCCAGCCCGTCGGGGTCGCTCCGCCGGTGGGTCTCGAGAATCGTCTCCTTGATCCGTTCGTCGATGATCTTGTCGGAGCCCGGCTCGGCCCGGAAGGCTTCGAGCGATTCCCGGGAGGCGAGGCGAACATAGGCCGCCTCCCACTCCGCTTCGTACCTCTCGCGATTTTGCTCGAGCTCGACGGTGGCGATCTCGTCCCGGTACCAGCGTTCGAAGGCCGTCTCGGAGAGCCGTGAGCCCTCGAGGTCGGCCTCGAGTCGACGCTTCTCGCGCTCGCGGAAGCGATCGAGGAAGCTCGCGTCGAGCTCCTGGAGGAGGCTCCCGAACTGGTTGAACTTCGTGGAGAAGGTCGGGCCGCCCTTGGCCTCGCGGAAAGCGTCGAAGTCGGCCTGGAAGGTGCCGGTGGATTCGGTGGGGTATTCCATGCGGAACAGGATGGGGCCGGCGATCTTGGTCTTGAGATCGTCGAACTCGCGCCCCTGGATGCCGCGGGTGATGCGTCCGAACAGAGCCTCTCCCTGGTCGATGAGGCGCGGGCCGAAGTAGTCACCGAGGTTGTAGAGGCCGAAGAGAAGGAGCGCGAAAAGGACCACCGCCAGCGACCGCTCGAGCCAGGGGGTTTCCCGGCGAGAGGGGGTGAGGACCCCGGTGATCCTCTGGATGATGCCCCGCATGATGTAGGCGAGGATGAAGGTCAGGAAGATGATGAAGAAGAAATGACGGAGGACGTAGACCGCGAGCAGGAAGAGCCCCCAGATGGTGACCTTCTCCCACGGCAGCCACTCGAGAAAACCCGGGCGTTTCTTCGTGGGTGCCGGCGGCGGGTTGGACGGGGTCTGGCTCATGTGGCTCACAGCCTACTACCCCGACCCGAGGAGTAGCAAGCCGAGGCTGGCGCCCTCATGGCAGGGTCAGCAGCGCTGCCATCAGCTCGATGCCGTACCAGAGGTTGGCGAGGCGAAGGTTCTCGTCGGGGGCGTGCTGGCTGTTGTCGTGGTTGGCGATGGGGACGATGACCGCGGGCTGGCCGAGAACGTCGGTGAAGAGGTAGAGGGGGAGAGACCCGCCCAGGGTGGGAAGCAGCACGAGCTCGGATCCCGCCACCGTTTCCGCCGCGCGGATGATTTCCTGCATCACGGGGAGATCCATCTTCGTCCGCGCCGCCGGATACCCCTCGCTTCTTTCCACGAGCACGATCCTCGGATGGGCGAGTCGGGTGTCCAGGTCGGGCTCCTCGCGAACGATGTGATAGCCCTGCTTCCGGATGTGCTTCTCCACGAGGTCCAGCATCGCCGCGGGGTCGTTTCCCTGGACGAGGCGAATGTCGAGGGAGGCTCTGGCCATCGCGGGCACGATGTTGCGGGCCGTTTCTCCCACGGTGGCGCTTTCGAGCCCGCGCACGTTGAGGGAGGGGAGGAGGAGCCGCTCCTGGTAGGGAGCACCGCCCTCGGTGCGGGCGAGTCCGAGCTCGTGCATGAGCTCGGCGTCGATGCGGGGGACGGCGTCGAGGGCCCGTCGCTCGGTCTCGGTGAGCGGATCCACCGAATCATGGAAGCCCTCGATCACGACGTTGCCGTCCCTGTCCTTCATGCTTGCCAGGAGCTGGGCCAGCATCAGAGCGGGGTTGGGGGCCCAGTTGCCGTAGTGGCCCGAATGGAGGGAGCGCCGGGCGCCGTAGACGGTGAGGTCGAGGCTCGTGATGCCCCGCACGCCGAAGACGAGCTGCGGCCGGCGGCTCTGGTGTACGGGGCCGTCGCAGATGAGCCACCCGGAGACGTCAAGGAGATCGCGATGGAGCTCGAAGTACGCGCCGAGATGAGGCGAGCCTGCCTCCTCTTCTCCCTCGAAGAGGAGCCGGATCCGCGAGGTCAGGGGGATTTCCGCGGTCTGGAGAGCATCGAGTGCGCCGAGGAGCGCGGCGAGGGGAGCCCGGTCGTCCGAGGCGGCACGCGCGTAGAGGCGGCACTCGGGATCGAGAACCTCGCCCGGCCCGGGGAACGGGATCCTGTGGCCGCCGTCTTCCGCCGGGCCCGAGTAGAGGACGGGCTCCCAGGGGTCGTGGCGCCAGCTCTTCGGATCGACGGGTTGGCCGTCGTAGTGGAGATAGAGCCCGAGGGTGCGCGAGGCGCTCCGGGGACCGAGCTCGCCGTAGATGAGGGGAGGCGCGCCGTCGAGCTCGAGAAGGCGCGTCTCGACGCCTCTCTTTGCGAGGGCACGGCGGATCCACTCCGCGTTGCGCCGGATATTGACGGTGTCGCTGGCGACGTTGGGGATGCGCAGGAGCTCGCTGTACTCCGCGAGGATCTCGGCCTGGTGGCTCCGGTGATGATGGCGCGCAGCCCGCACGGCGGGGCTCAACGTCTCATCGGCGGTCGGAGCGAGGAGAAGGCTGGTGAGAACGAGGACGGCAAGCTGCATTGTCACAACCTCGAATCGGTCGGTCAGCGGGTGAGTGTGGCCACGCTCTTGTTCTGGAGGACGGTGCGGGCGTAGTCGACGACCTGCTGGTAGCAGTGCTCGAGCCCGCCGTGAGCGGTTCCCGGGGCAGTGATTCCTTTTTCCAGGGTGATCCGTCCGGCGAGCGGTCCCTCGATGGCCTCGACGATGGACAGGAGAGAGATCTTCTCGGGTTGCTTCTTCAGGCAGAACCCTCCGTTCGGGCCCCGCCCGCTGTTCAGGATGCCGGCGCGGACCAGGCTCTGGAGAAGCTTCATCAGGTGGGCGGGGGGAATGCCGTAGGTCTCGGCGATGTCCCGGGCCGGGACAGAGACCTGGGGACTTGTTCGCGCCAGATGGACCACGGCAAAGATGGCGTATACGGTTGCACGTCCGAGCCTCATTCGGTCGTCTCCCATTTACCCGAGCGCAGACCGACTCTCTGTCTTCCTGGGTCGAAGGTAGCACGCGAGGGGGGCTGCCCGTGCCCCCGTGTTCGCATTGCATTGCTCCTGTGGGTCTTACGAACGGGCAGGGCGAGAGGAGGTGGAGAGATGGGAGAGATCTTCGTCCGGGCGCCCCTTCCCGGCTTGACTCTTCCCGGAATTGAGGTTTTCATGAGGTTGATGTTCGTCTTTCGAAAGGGTCGACTCCGATGTCCTCCGCCGACAGGTCTCCCTCCCCGGTCGATCCCGAGGTCGTGGAGAAGCTCCGCCACGAGATGGCGAGAAGGCTCCGGCCGCGGGGGCTCTCCGCCGGGAGCGAGTCTTCTCTGACCACGGGGGTTCCGGATCTGGATCTCCTTCTTCCGGGCGGGGGGATTCCCCGGGGTGAGCTCACCGAGATCACGGGGCCACCGTCGTCGGGAAAGACGGCGCTCCTCGTCCGCCTTCTCGCCCGTGCGCTCGAAAGGGGCGAGGTGGCGGTTTATCTCGACACCACGGGTTCCTTCGATTCGACCTCGGTGCTCCGGGCCGGGCTTCCCTTGAAACGGCTGCTGCTCGTGCGTCCACCCTCGGTTGCGGTGGCGCTCCAGGTCCTGGAAGAGCTCCTGCGCAGCCGCGGGCCGGGACTTCTCGCCCTGGACCTGGCGGGTCTCCTCCTGCGGCGGGGGCTCACCCAGGCCACGTTGTTCCGGCTCGTGCGAGTGGTGCGCGAGGTGGATGCGGCGGTGGTGCTCCTGCGCGACGCGGTGCCGGGTGCGACCTCTCTCGGCTCGGCGGTGGGATTGCGGCTCTTCTGCCGGTCGCTCGGGTGCTCCGTCGATCCTTCCCGACCGGGGGCGTTCCGGATGAGGGTCGAGGTGGCCAAGAGTCGCCAGGGCAGCGTGGGGGGCGCGGTCGACCTCGAGCTGGACGGGGCATGAAGGGGACTTCCGCGAAAAAGAGGGGATCCGCGCGGCGGATCGCCTGCGTCTGTGCGCGAAGCTTCGCGGTGAGCGTTCTGCGTAGCAAAGACCCGGAGCTCGCGGGAGTGCCCCTCGTGGTCCTGGGCGACGGGATGGAGCGCTCCCTGGCGGTCGAGGTCTCTCCCGAGGCTCGCGTGCGGGGCGTGCGCCGGGGCTTGCGCGCAGCCCAGGTCCGGGCGCTCTGTCCCGAGGCGGTGGTGTTGCCGCGCGACACGGATCTCCTCGCGCGCACGGGTGCCGAGGTCGCCCGGGCCCTCCTCGCCGTCTCGCCCGTGGTGGATGACGAGAGGGCCGCGGAGGGGCTCTTCTTTCTGGACGTGCGTGGTCTTGCCCGGCTCCATGACGGAGAGGAAGGGATTCTTCGCCGGGCGGTGGAGGTGATGGCTTTCTGTGGGCACGAGGCGGGGGCGGGGCTCGCCGATCACCGCTTCCCGGCCTTCGCGGCGGCGCTCGTCTGCCGCGAGCCCAGGGTGGTCGAGAGGGGAAAGGACCGTGCCTTTCTCGCTCCGCTGCCTCTCTCGGTGCTGCCTCTTCCTTCCGAGATGGCGGGAAGCCTCCTCGCTCTCGGCGTCACGAAGGTGGGCGAGCTGGCGGCTCTTCCCGCGCCAGAGATCGAGAGGCGATTCGGGGCGGTGGGCGTCTGCCTCCACCGGATCGCCCGCGGGATGGACGACGGCCTCGTCTCCTCCCTGACCACCGGGGAGGATCCGGGCGAGCGCATCGAGTCGGGTGCGCCCGTTCACCGCTACGACGAGCTGCGGGAGCTCCTCCGACAAGGGCTGGAGAAGATGGTCGCGCGCACGGGTGGAAGAGCGCAGGGCTTCACCGCTCTCGAGGTCGTTCTCGAGCTCGACGACGCAAGCGAGCGGGGGCTGGTGCTGCGTCCGGGTCGTCCCCTGGCGCGAGCCGATCTCCTGCTGTCGCTTCTCGAGCTCGTGATGAAGGAGGAAAGAGAGAGGGAAGGAGAAACGTGGCTCTCTGCGCCCATCGTCGCGGTGCGGCTGCGTGGTACGGGCGAGGCTCCCCTCGAGAATGCCCAGGGGCTCCTCTTCCAGGCCCGGGCGCGCGAGGCCGAGCGCTTCGCGGCGGTGCTCTTCCGGCTGCGGAAGAGGCTCGGCGAGGAGGCGGTGGGGGCGCCCGGGCTTCGCGACGACTGGAGGTGCGAGGAACGCTTCCGCATGGATTCCGGGCCGGATCTCCGCGCGCTCGTGGTCACCGAGCAAGAGACGGATCGGCACGCGCGTGTCGTCCCCGCGAGCGTGACGCGGATGATCCGCCCGCCGTATCTCCTGCGAGGGGGAAGGGGCGAGAAGGCGCCGGGAACGTTCACCTGGGGTGGAGCGCGGCACGTGGTGATCGAGTGTCGGGGGCCGTTCCGGCTCTCGGGGAGGTGGTGGGACGGACCGTTCGAACGCGACGAGCACGATCTCGTCACCGAGGAGGGAGGGGTGTTTCGCGCCTATCACGATCGCCGGGACGGGAAGTGGTACCTGGTGGGAGTGGTGGACTGAGGGAGGAACGACGACGGGAACGGAAACGGGAACGGATGCGGAGACGGATACGGGAACGGATCCGGTTACGGGAACGGCGTCGGAAACGGTTACGGGACGGATCCGGCGGCGAGTGTGGCGTGAGGGAATGCAGAACGGGCGAGAAAGGCCTTCGCCTCTCTCGCCCGCACCGTTCTTCTTCTCGATTCCTGCCGCTCTGCGTGGCGAGCGGCGGGGTGGCTGCTCAGCCCTTGACCATCTGGCCGTGCTTGAACGACACCTTGCAGCTCTCGCAGGTGCCGTCGGTGACCATGGCCACGGCGCAAGCCTCGCACTTCGCGGAGGCCTCGGTGGCGGCCATCAGGACCTTGTGGGCGTGTCCGGCGGCCTTGAAGTCCTTCTTGTCCTTGTAGGCGTAGCCGCTGACGATGCCGACGTTGCAGTCGTCGCACCAGCCATTGGTCTTGGCGGCCATCGTGCAGCCCTCGCAGGTCGTCTTGGCCATGTCGGTGGCCACTCCCTTGGCGAGGATCTGGGACACCTGCGAATGGTAGACGACGCCATTGTTGAAGTAGACGTGGCAATGGTCGCAGGTGCCGTTGTCATGGGCGGCCTTCTTGCAGCCGGGACACTCGATGGCGTCGGCATTGACCTTCTCTCCGGCCAGGGCCTTGTGGAGCTTGGCGGAGGTGATCTTGGTGCCGAAGGCGAAGCCGTAGTCGCATTCGCCGCACCAGCCGTTGGCCATCTTGGCTTCCTTGCAACAGTCGCCGCCGGCGAGGGCCGAGCCGGCGAGGCCCAGGACAAACAGGGCCGAGAGGACGGAGGTCACGATCTTCATGGTCTGGTCTCCCTTTCTCTGAACGGTGGACGTTGGGGCGTCTCCGGGGGTAACGAATTGTATCCGGGCAGATTCCGGACTCCGGGGCGCACAGAAGAATACGAGCGAGACCAAGAAATGACCAGTCGACCCGCCGGAATGCCGCCTCGGGAGATGGCCGATAGACATAGACCATTGTGGGCTAGGGTCTTGTGCGCACCACCGGGGCCGGGAAAGCCTTCCGGCAAGAACGGTGCCAGGCACACTTCTTAACCCCTCTCCTCTCCCTCCCCTCTGCAGCGGCGGCCGCTTCGGCCGTCGGGGCTCTCTTCCTTCGTGCCCTTCCTCCTCCCTTCGCGTCCTTCGGTGCGAACCGAGCCCCTCGCCCGCGACGCGGCTCTCCTGTCAAGAAAGGTGCCTGTTAACAAAGGTGCCAGGCACCCTTCTTGCCGCTCATCGTGCCCTTCGTGTCGAACCGAGCCCCTCGCCCACCACCCTCCGTGTCCTCCCTCTTCCCTCTGCGATCTCTGTGTCGGACCGAGCCCCTCGCCCGCGACGTGGCTCCCCCTCCGCTTGCCCGGCCGCGCCGCCCGGGCCATAATGGCCCGTCACGACCGAGGACGGGAGGCCAGACCCTTGCCACGATTCGCCGCGCTGATTGCATGCCTACTTCTCGCCTTTCCCGCGACGGCCCAGGAGCCGACGGCCCCCGATCCGCCGCACCTCGAGGTCGGCGTGCCCCTCGAGGCACGGATCACCGGAGAGGACCCGGTCATCGAGACCGAGACCCTGCTCCGGAGCTACTCCAGTGCCCCGCGGGGGAAGACCCTCCGGCTCGAGGTGGAGGAATCCGGCCCGTACCACATCGACCTCCGCTCGTGGCTCTTCGACGCCTACCTCGTGCTGCGCAATGCCGACGGGAACGTGCTCGCCGAGGACGATGATGGGCTCCTCGGTACCCATTCGCGGATCGTCCACGAGCTCGAAGCGGGGGCCAGCTACCGTGTGGACGCCTGTGCGCTCCACGGGGGAACCGGGGCATTCGAGGTGATGCTCCGGTCTGGCATACCGGCGGAGCTCTCGCCGGTCGAGAAGACCCGTCTGGCCATCGAGGACGCGCGGGAAGGTTTCCGTCGCATCGAGGCTCACCGCGGCCCGGACCACCCGGCTGTGGCGCGCTCCCTCAACAACCTGGCGGGTCTCCTCGGGAGACAGGGTCTCTCCGCCGAGGCGCGTCCTCTTTACGAGAGGTCTCTTGGCATCCGTGAGAAGTCTCTCGGCCTGGACCACCCGGATGTGGCGAACTCCCTCAATAACCTGGCACTTCTCCTCGAGAGCCAGGGGCTCTCCGCCGAGGCGCGTCCCCTTCACGAGAGGTCTCTTGCCATCCGCGAGGAGGCCCTCGGCCCCGACCACCCGGATGTGGCGCGCTCCCTCAACAACCTGGCAGCTCTCCTCGGGAGCCAGGGTCTCTTCTCCGAGGCGCGTCCTCTTTACGAGAGGTCTCTTGGCATCCGGGAGGAGGCCCTCGGCCCGGATCACCCGGATGTGGCGACCTCCCTCGAGAACCTGGCAGTTCTCGAGGCGGACCTCGGCCACGGGGAGAGGGCTCGCGCGCTCTCCCGGCGAGCCCTTCTTTCGCGGGAGAATCAGCTCGCGGCGACCCTCTGGTCGCAGAGCGAGAGCGAGAGGCTCCGCTTTGCCGCGGGCATGACGGGGACCCTCGAGATCTTTCTCAGCCTCGCGGGAGGCCCGGGAAGAGAGAGGGCCGCGGTGGCCCCGGACGAGGTCGTCTCGGCCGTGCTCTCCTTCAAGGGGAAGGTGGCGCGGAGCCTCCTCGACAGCGGGGCGCGTCAGGTGGCTGCGGTTTCGCCCGGGGAGCGGGCCCTGGTCGAGCAGCTCCGCTTCGTGCAGAAGAGCCTCTCGGATGCCTTGTACGAGAGACAGGTCGTCGATCGCGAGGCTCACGGCCGGAGGCTCGAAAATCTCCGGAGGAGGCGGAACGAGCTGGAGGTCGCGCTGGCCCGGAGCCGGGAGGAGGGGATGGGGGAGAAGGAGAGGGGGAAGGGGTGGGAAAGAGGGGAGGAGGCAGCGCTCCTGCGCCGGGCTCTCCCGGAGGGTGCGGCGGCGGTGAGCTTCCTCGTGCACTGGTTCTACGAGCCTGCGGAGTGGAAGGGGGACGAGCTCGAGAGGAAGGGGCGCTGGACCTCCCGGGTGTCGGCGTTCGTGGTGCGGCCGGGCGCACAGGAGACCCCCTGGCTCGATCTCGGCGAGACGGCGGTCCTGGAGGAGGCGACGAAGTCCTTCCTCGAGGAGCTGGTGACGCGGCGGGGGATCGAGAGTGGGGTCGAGTTCGGTGAGGAAGGAGCCACCTCTCCCGCCACCGATCGGCTGCGCGAGCTCCTGTGGGATCCGTTGCGGAGAGCGATCGGAGAGGCCGGGCTCGTGATCGTCTCACCCGACACGTTTCTCGGCACGCTTCCGTTCGAGACGCTGCAGGAGGAGGACGGGAGCTACCTCGTCGAGAAGAGGTCGTTCGTGTACGTGCAGGATCTTCTGACCCTGGTCGATCGGAAGGAGACCACCGCCCCTGGCGGTACACCGAGTCTTCTCGCCGCCGGTGGCATCGACTACGGCCGGCGGGGAGAGCTCGATCGCGAGCTGGCCGACGCGGCGCTCGTGGCCTACCGGGGGACCCGTGGTGGTCTTCCCCCGCGGTGGAGCCGTCTCTCGGCCACGGGTCAGGAGGCCGACGCCATCACCGGGCTCTTCGAGGAGACGACGGAAGAAGAAGGCGCCTGCACCCTTCTTCTCGGCAAGGAGGCGACCGAGGAGTCGATCAAGAAGGGACTCGAGCGCCACACACACGTGCACCTCGCCACCCACGGCTACTTCCAGCCGGAGGGGCTTCCGTCTGCGTGGAAGAAGGCGCGGGAGGAGGCGGAAGAGGGGCGGGCGAGCCTCGATCTCGAGGAGACGGAAAAGGTGATCACGGGCCTTCTCCCCGGTCTTCTGTCCGGGCTCGTGTTCGCCGGCGCCAACGCGGAACCCGAGGAGGGGCGCGACAATGGCCTTCTCACCGCGGAGGAGGTGACCTACCTCGATCTCTCCAGATGCGATCTCGTCGTCCTCTCGGCCTGCGAGACAGGTCTCGGGCGTCCCGAGGGCGGCGAGGGGATGATCGGCCTCCGGCGCTCGTTCCGTCAGGCGGGGGCCCGGACCGTGATCAGCTCGCTCTGGAAGGTGCGGGACGACAGCACGCAGGAGCTCATGGAGCGGTTCTACGAGAACCTGTGGCTGCGCAAGATGGGCAAGCTCGAGGCGCTCCGGCAGGCCCAGCTCTGGATGCTCGAGCGGAATAGAAAAGAAAGCGGCGACGCTCTGCCGTCGACGTGGGGGGCGTTCGTGCTCGACGGGGACTGGGAGTAGGTCGCTCGCGGTCCCCGGGCGCTCCCCCTCTTCGCGAGCGGAAGCGAGCGGCGTCTCCCAAAAGCCGGTGGAGTAAGGCCAGCAGACTTCCCGTTCCGTGGCCAAAGGAGGGAGACGCCCGGCAACCGCTTCGCTTTGGGCGTGGGGCTTTCCATGAGACTCCTCTCTTCCCCCTCCCTTCTGCAGCGGCGGCCGCTTCGGCCGTCGCGGCTCTCTTCCTTCGTGCCCTCCTCTTCCCATCGTGCCCTTCGTGTCGAACCGAGCCCCTCGCCCACCACCCTCTGTGTCCTCCTCTTTCCCCTGCGACCTCCGTGTCGAAACGAGCCCCTCGCCCACGACGCGGCTTCCCCCTCCCGAGCCTCGCCGCCTGGACGGCGGTCAACTACCCTGCCGCCTCCCGTTCTTCCTCGCGAGCCTCTCCACGATCCAGGCATTCAGGCTCTTGCCTTTCGCCGCGGCAGCGTGGGAGAGATCGCGGTGCAGCTCGTGGGGAAGGCGTACCAGGACCTTGCCCGAGAAGGGCTTCTCGGGATCCTCACCGCGTTCCTTGCAGAAGGCGAGATAGTCGGCGACGGAATCGCGGAAGGCCTTCCGGAGCTCCCGGACGCTCTTTCCCTGGAACGTGATCACGTCGCGGAGGTTGATCACCTCTCCGTGGAAGAGATCCGCCTCCCCGTCGTACTCCACCCGGGCGACGTAGCTCTTGAAGCGCATCACGTTGGTCATGGCTCGATCCCGGCCTCGCGCAGAAACCTCCTCATGGACCTCACCGCGCCCCGGTCCGTCTCCTTCCTCGGATGCGGGCGGTGGAAGACCGCGCGCCGGCCGTTGAGGGCCACCCGGATCCGGGAACCCGCTCCCTGGCTCAGCTCCGCACCGAGATGGAGAAGGAGCGCCTCGATGTCCGACCAGAGGATGTTCGGTCGTACCGGACTGGCGAAGATCGCCTCGAGAGTCCTCCGGTGGCGATTCATGTCGCCGGGTACTGAATAGTATCATAAAATGATATCATCGTCCAGCGCTCGATCGGGGACATTCAAAGCGGATGCTGGACTGGACGACCGGCCGGGGCGCCGGTAACGGGCGTCTCTACGAGCCCCTTGCCCACCGCCCTCCGCGTCCTCCTCTTCCCTCTGGGATCTCTGTGTCGAACCGAGCCCCTCGCCCGTGACGAGCGCTTCTCCCTCCCCCCGGCACGCGCGTGCCGTCCATGTCCAGAAAAAAACCTCGACAAACCGTCCGCGCGCACCGAAATGGAGCCGTTATTCGGTATCCGTATGCCTGATCTGGCGTCTGTATTCGGTAGAGGTTAGGATGCATGCCCCGAACCGGAGGCGCCGTTCCCATGCCCCCTTTACCCGAGTACGCCGAGCTCCACGCCCTCTCGAACTTCAGCTTCCTGCGGGGGGCCTCCCACCCCGAGGAGCTGGTGAAGAGGGCCCATGACCTCTCCTATCGCGCGATCGCCCTCACCGATCGCGATGGCCTCTACGGCGCGGTACGGGTGGCGAAGGCCGCCCGCGATCTCGGCGACGAGACCGGTCGCCCGATCCGCGCCATCCTCGGCTCCGAGGTGACTCTCGAGGAGGGCGGGCGCATCGTGCTCCTCGCCCGCTCGCCCCGGGGCTACAAGAACCTCTGCCAGATTCTTTCCGCGGGACGCCTCTCGCGACCCAAGGGGCAGTCCGCGGTGCCGCTGGCGGAGGTGGCCGGGAAGAGCGACGGCCTTCTTGCCCTCGAGGGGGGAGAGGGGAGCACCCTGGCCACGGCACTTCTGCGCGACGACCGTGAGACGGCGCGCCGTGTGCTCGAGACGCGGCTCGAGATCTTCGGGAGGAGCGCCCTCTCCCTCGAGCTCCAGAACCACCGCCTCCCCGAGCAGGCTCTTCTGCGCGCGCGGCTGGAGTCGATCGGTGACGAGCTCCACGTTCCCCGGGTCGTCACCTCTTCTGCTCTCTATGCCCGACCCGCAGACCGCATCCTCCAGGACGTCCTCACCTGCATCCGCGAGAAGACGACCCTCGACGAGGCGGGAACGCGGCTCCTTCCCAACGGCGAGCTCTACCTGCGCGAGAGAGGGGAGCTCGCCGCGCTCTTCCGCGACCACCCCCGCGCCCTCCGCAACACCCTCGAGGTGGCCGAGCGGTGCACGTTCGATCTCGAGAAGCTCGACTACCGCCTGCCCCTCTTCGACGTCCCCACCGGCGAGACGCCGTTCTCGTTCCTTCACCGGCTCGCGTACGAGGGAGCGCGCCACCGCTACCGGCCGCTCACGCCCGCCGCGGCGCGGCAGGTCGCCCGCGAGCTCGACGTGATCGAGAGGCTGGATCTTGCCGGCTACTTCCTCATCGTGTGGGACATCGTGCGGTTCTGCCGCGAGAAGGGAATCCTCTGCCAGGGCCGCGGCTCGGCCGCAAACTCCGCGGTCTGCTTCTGCCTCGGCATCACCGCGGTGGATCCGGTGGGGCTCGATCTCCTGTTCGAGAGGTTTCTCTCCGAGGACAGAAAGGAGCCTCCCGACATCGATCTCGACATCGCCCACGCCTTCCGCGAGGAGGTCATCCAGTACGTCTACGAGAAGTACGGCCGCCAGCACGCGGGCATGGTGTGCGAGGTGATCACCTATCACGCCCGCTCGGCGGTGCGCGACGCGGGAAAGGCCCTCGGCCTCTCCCAGGCCCAGGTGGACCGGGCGGCCAAGGCCCTCCACTTCGGCTCCGAGGGGAGCGCCATGCTCGAGAAGGCGGCGGCGGCGGGCGACCTCGGCCTCGACCCGTCCTCTCCGCGGGTGCGGATGCTGGCCGCCCTCGTGCGCAGGATGGAGGGCTTTCCCCGCCACCTCTCCATCCACGTGGGGGGGATGATCATCACCCGCGATCCGCTCTCGTGCGTCGTTCCCATCGAGAACGCGGCCATGAAGGACCGCACCGTCGTCCAGTGGGACAAGGACGACGTGTCCCGGGTGGGGCTGGTGAAGATCGATCTCCTCGGCCTCGGCATGCTCACCCTCATCCAGGAGGCGATCGGGCTGGTGAAGCGGCACGAGGACATCGAGGTCGACCTCGCGCATCTTCCCATGGACGACCCGCAGGTTTACGACATGCTCTGCTGCGCCGACACGGTGGGGGTGTTCCAGGTCGAGTCGCGGGCCCAGATGAACACCCTTCCCCGGGTCAAGCCGCGTTGCTTCTACGATCTGGTGATCGAGATCGCGCTCATCCGCCCCGGCCCCATCCAGGGCGACATGGTCCACCCCTATCTCCGGCGGCGGGCGGGGCGCGAGAAGGTGACCTACCTCCATCCGAGCCTCGAGCCGGTGCTGAAGAGAACGCTCGGAGTGCCGCTCTTCCAGGAGCAGGGAATGAAGGTGGCGGTGGCGGCGGCGGGCTTCACTCCCTCCGAGGCCGACGAGCTCCGGCGCGCCATGGGCTTCAAACGGTCGACCGAGGCCATGAAGACCATCGCGCACAAGCTCACCCTGGGGATGCGCCGCAACAAGATCCCCGACGAGGCGGCGGAGAAGATCCACAAGCAGCTCACCGCGTTCGCCAGCTACGGGTTCCCCGAGTCGCACGCGGCCTCGTTCGCGCTCCTCGTCTACGCCTCGGCTTACCTCAAGCACCACCATCCCCTCGCCTTCACCTGTGCTCTCCTCAACGCCCAGCCCATGGGGTTCTACTCGCCCTCCACCATCGTCCAGGACGCGCGGCGCCACGGCGTTCACTTCCTTCCCGTCAACGTGAGGGCGAGCGAGTGGGACTGCACCCTCGAGGGAGGAGCGGTACGGATCGGTTTCCGCTACGTGCGGGGGATCGGCGAGGAGACCAAGGAGCCCCTCTGCGCGGCATTGCAGCGTCGCCCCTTCACCTCCATCGAGGACTTCGTGGTGAAGACGGGGCTTTCGCGGGCCGCCCTCGATCACCTGGCCGAGCTCGGAGCCTTCGACGACTTCTCCCTCGACCGGAGACAGGTGCTGTGGCGGCTGCTTGCGTTGGCTCCGCACCTGACGGTGCTTCGCGGGGCGGCGGCCGGGAAGAGCCAGGACCTTGTCGCGTCGAGCATCGTGGTCGAGGAGGAGGGGAGGAAGGTGCCGGGAGCGTCCTCTCCTCCCGCGCGGCGCGACGACGACGACGGCGTCCGCTTCCGTCCCATGACCCGGGTGGAGGAGACCGAGGCCGACTACGCCCTCACCGGCCTCTCCACGAAGCGGCATCCGCTGGAGTTCCTGAGAGAGGATCTCGCGGCGCGGGGCGTGCTGACGGCAGTGGATCTCCGCGGAAAGCGCCACGGCGAGAGGGTGCTGGTGGCGGGGCTCGCCATCTGCCGCCAGCATCCCGGGACCGCCAAGGGGTTCACGTTCCTCACCCTCGAGGACGAGACGGGGATGATCAACGTGGTGGTGCGGCCCCGCTACTTCGAGAAGTACCGGCTCGTCATCCGGCTCTCGCCGATTCTCCTCGTGTCGGGCATCCTCGAGCGGGAGGACGGGGTGATCAACGTCCTCGGGGATCGTTTCGAGGGTCAGGACGAGCTGGCCGTGTTACGTCAAGACATGGCCAGGAAGGTGCCGGCGCGGGATTTCCGGTGAGAAGGAAGCCGCGTCGTGGGCGAGGGGGTAAGAAGGGGCCGGGAGGAAGCCAGGAGGGAAGAGGAGGAAGGGAGGAGGGGAGAGGAGGGAGGGTCGTGGGCGAGGGGCTCGTTTGACACGAAGGAAGAGAAGGGAAGAGGAAGGGCACGAAGGAAGAGGGGCCGCGACAACCGAAGCGCTTGCCGCTGCAGGCAGGCAGGCAGGGAAGAAGAATCCCCCACTTTCCCTGAACCCTCTCCCGGGGCGGCGGCATCTCCGGGGTGGAGGACCCGAACATGCGCACTCTCACCATCGCCATCGCTCTCGTCGCCCTCGCCGTCCCGTCCGCTCTCGCCTCCGGGGGCCAGGTCAAGCTCAAGACCGACAACGGAGCCGACGGCTACTACTACAACGCCCTGGGGTCGGCGGCCGCCCGATATGTGGCGAAGTACGAGGCGGGCGATGTGAGGATCTTCGGCATCCTGTGCGGAGTCCGCTACCGGGATCTCGACAGCAGCGTCCGGACCGGCAACGACGACTATACCCTGGGGCTGGACCTGCGCTCTCCCGACCCCGATGCTCCCGAGTACGCCGACCTGAAGGACCGGGGGCTTCTGGCCGCGGGCGATGCCAACTCGGTTCCCTCCTGTTCGACGACTGGGGCGACGCGCACCGGTACCTTCGGAGGCGGAGCCGGTGTCCCCCACCCCGGAACCCGGTTCTTCATCACCATGCCGCAGCCTGCCAACAACGCGCAGGACACCGGTGGCGACTTCTGCGGCATCCTCCTCGACACGAGCTCGGCCTTCGCCAACTCGGCCCGGAGCCAGGGCTACTTCCCCGGGGGGCCCAGGACCTCGATCGGCTTCAACCACTTCGTGGAGGCGGTGGTCTTCGAGCCCCTGGATCAGGACATCTCGCTGCGCATGACCGGTTCCTCGCGGTTTCCCGGCGACCGAGGACTTCCCGCGATGTTTGCCCGGAGGCGGTGCTCGGGAGCGGACTGCCGGGTCGACGGGAGAGATTCCACCGGGAACGACCGGACCGATGACTTCATCACCGCGAGGATCGCCGTCGACAACCGGCTCGGTCCCGCGACCCTCGATCTGGTGATCGAGGCCGACCGTTCTGCGGTCAACCCGAAGCTCGGTCCGAAGGACGTGGTCTCGCTCTTCCGGCCCGTGGGGGGTGGAACCCCGGTGATGAACCCCCTCAGTCTTCCCACCGGCCGCACGCTCCTCACTCTGGAGATCGACCGCGTGATCGCGCGCCGGCTGCTCCCCCGTCTTCCCGCGAACGTCCCCTTCCACCTGCGCCTCGCCGACCCAAACGATCCGGATCTCGTCCCCGACGAGGAGTCGCAGCTTCTCGGGCTGAGGCCAAACGCTGGATACTACGACGACGACAGTCACGACGAGGGCTTTTTCTTCACGCAGTCTCCCGTCCTGAGCGGCGACGCCCTCTCCGTGCGCTACGACGCGGTGGACCTCCCGAAGCCAGGGAATCCGCTCGTGATCACCGGGGCCCAGGTTGTGGGCGGGGAGTTCGGGGCCACTGGTCTCTCCGGCCTCGATGCGTTCGAGCTGCGTCGCGAGGATACGGTCCTGCCGGGGAATCCGGATCTCTCGCCTCAGGGTCTTTTCCGGAGCCAGGGCACGGTCGGCGATCCCGGGAACAGCGACGGGATTCCCACGGGGATCCCCGTGACCACGGTCTCCATTGACTTCACCGATTACGTGGCCACGCCAGAGGATCCGGCGCTGGCTGCGAATCTCTTTGGCCTGGCCTACCTCAGCCCGGGGGATACTCTGGCATCGGTGACCGGCATCGGATCTGCTGGCGCAGGCGACGTCTTCGTCGGCAACTCATCGACTCTGCACGCCGGTGCTCTCCCCGTGACGCCGTTCCTCTCCGGGGACCTCGAGATCCGTCTCGATGTCGAGGGTGAGCTGGGGACCAGTGCCGCCGGGCGGAGGACGAAGCGGATCGAGGGGGCGGTCCTGCGTGTGCCGGGGCGGTACGTGCTGGTGGACAAGGGGGGGCGGCGGGTGGAGTAGGGGGAGCCAGCGGTGTGGGTGCAAACGGGGGCTCTTTTTCACCACGAAGAACGCGATGAGCGCCGGGATAAACCGGCATGGAGTCGCAGATGAGAGAGCTGTACGAGGAAGGGCTAGCGACCCACCTCGGCCCCGAGTCATGCGGGGGCCCTCGCAAGGGTGGTCCCCG